>Ga0247835_1000026_pt1 | contig 164165 bp, 129 predicted proteins | sample LaCtaG_3_FD_189912 | JGI IMG/M metagenome (GOLD analysis project Ga0247835, IMG submission 189912) | Freshwater microbial communities from meromictic Lake La Cruz, Castile-La Mancha, Spain - LaCruzMarch2015_13.5m | ecosystem: Environmental > Aquatic > Freshwater > Lake | place: Spain...
TCATCGCCCGCACCTACGAACTGGTGTGGCGGCTGTTCTTTCGCCGTGAACCCCGGGCCGGCCGAGGCTTTCATTTCGCCTTTGGCCCGCCAATACCACCATGCAATCCCGTCCGTTTTGTCATGGGACCCGAGAACGTTCGGTTCGTTGACTGTGGAAGTGAAAAACCCTCCGGTTAGGATCGAGGTGTTCTCCGCATTGTTCACGATCACGATCTTGAGCGTGTAGATATCGTCCTTCCCCCCCTTGGTAATCGCCGAATTCAAACCGATAAAGGCCCTCTGGGACTTCTTTTTCTCGTCGCCCGCCCCAAGATTGATGACCCCATTGCGGTTCATATCCGTATCGCCTGCCGTCACCCATTCGAGAGACCCGGTCTGCAGGCTTCCCCCATCCACCTTCATCATGTTCAGCGACTCTGCGCCATCGTCAAAAGTGTGCTTGATCAGGGGGTCCTCTGCCGGAGAGTGCGCCGCACTCAGCAGCAAAAGTGCGCAAATGGCCAACAACTGGCGAGCCGACTGGAGCAGATCAGTGGGGGGAGGAGTTTCTCTCATATTTATGAAAATATTTGCACGACCCTAATCTCAAAGCAACAATAATTGGCAAGGAAGCGTGATCATGATGGTGACTTGGAAGCGGTGTGCCATGAACCCGGCAAAGCAGGAGGACTGCCCAAAAACTGAATGAAAGCAGAATAGGGCAAAATAGGACTGGCTGCAAGTGGGAAACCAATGTAAATATATACACCCGTCAATAGACGATCCCATGAAATCCCCTCTCACTTTCTGCGCAGCTCTGGTTTTATGTTTGGCGGCAGGGGCGGAAGCCGGGACGCGGCGTCCGAATGTCGTGGTGATCATGGCGGATGACCTCGGCTACGGGGACGTGGGCTATCGCGGCGGTCCAGACAGCGTGACTCCGAACATCGATACCCTCGGCCGCAACGGTGTTCAATTTTCCGCCGGATACGTCACCGCACCGGTCTGCGGTCCCAGCCGAGCGGGACTCTTGAGCGGGCTTTACCAAAACCGTTTTGGGTTTGAGGACAACCCCGGACCGTATCGGCGGAGTGAAGATGTGAAGATTGGGATTCCGAAGACGGTGAAGACCCTCCCGGAGCGCATGAAGGAACTGGGCTATGTGACCGGCTTCGTCGGCAAGAGCCACACCGGGGAAAATCCCGAGTTTCAACCGCTGAGCAGCGGGTTCGACGAGTATTTTGGATTCAACAACGGGGCTTCGAATTACCGCCCCGACGGGAAGTGGGGCACGAAGATGAACCAGCCAACCAATCCCATTTATCGCGGATCGGAGCAGGTCGAGGAGTCGGAATACCTGACCGACGCGTTCGGGCGCGAGGCGGTCGCCTTCATCGACCGGCATCGGGACAAGCCGTTTTTTCTCTACCTGCCGTTTAACGCGATCCACGGCCCGCAGCAGGCGACCGATCAGGATCTGGAGAAGTTCAAGGATGAGCCGGACAAGAAGCGCCAGCTGGCCCTCGCGATGACTTCCGCATTGGATCGCAATGTGGGACGTGTTCTGGAGGCTCTGCGCAAGAATGGACTCGAGGAGGATACGCTTGTGGTCTTCCTCAGCGACAACGGCGGGAAGCCGAAGGACAACGGATCGTTTAACACGCCGCTGCGGGGAGAGAAGACGCAGCTCTGGGACGGGGGGATCCGCGTCCCGTTCTGCCTGCAATGGCCGGCCAGGGTGAAGGGCGGGCGGAAACTCGATTTTCCTGTCATCAGTCTCGACCTCCTGCCCACCATCGTGTCGGCTGCCGGCGGATCAGTTGAAAAGGATCTCGACGGAGTGGATCTCCTTCCCTTCGTGTCGGGTGCCGCTGCGCCCGAGCGAATGCTGAAATGGCGATTTAACAGGGCCTGGGCGATCCGGGACAAGGAATGGAAGCTGATCCAGGCGAATGATGGGGAAGCACTACAACTCTTCCGGCTGGCGGAGGACATCAGCGAGACCCGCGACCTCGCTGCGGAACATCCCGAAATCGTCAAGCGCCTGCAGGCGGATTACGCCGCCTGGGATGCCACACTGATGCCGAAACTCTGGGGCTGGGATAAATCCTTCCCGGTTTTTGACGGCAAGGCGAAGGAGGAGTGAAGTCCATGAAAAGCACGACAAAGATCCTGATGGCTTTATTCACGGCAGCTTGCGCACTAGGTTCTTCCACTCCTGCCAAGGGCGCCGAGCTTCTGGTGAATGGCGGCTTCGAAAAGGGAACCGTCACCGAAGACAAGAGTCCCTCGTTTGCCTGTGAGGAATGGCGTCGTCTGCTTTTCAAGCCGACCGAGTGGAACTCGTGGCTGACGGATGGAAACCAGGATCCTGCGATTGGAAAAGACAATCAGGCGGTGGAATTCCGTTGGGGCGCGACGTTCATCGCCCAGTATTTCCGTGCGAAAGAAAACCTGCCTTACGCCATTTCGGTGGACACCCTGAACCCGGGCGCAGCAGACAGTCGCTGGCAGCCCTGCATCCAGGTGCAATGGGTGAACGCAGGCAATCAGCCGATCGGGGCGCCCGTGACCGTGGCGGAAACCGACAACGCCACGGCTCCACCGAAACAATGGAACCGCTTGAGCGGAAACGTAACGGCCCCGGCCGGCACCGCCTACGGGCGCCTTCTTCTGAGCGTCAACAACAAGGGGTCGGGCCAGATGTGGGTGTCCACGTATCTCGACAATGCCTCGGTGCAAGGCGAGCCCGGCACCCACAACCTGCCCCCCTCTTTCTCTGGTTCCCCCTATCCGATGACCCTCCCGACGATTCCAGAAAGCCGGGCGCTCCAGGATTCGCTCACACGTTATGCCGAGGACCAAGATGGAGATCCCCTCACCTTTTCCAAGGTCAGCGGCCCGGAGTGGCTGACCGTGAAGCCGGATGGCGCGCTGACGGGAACACCGGGATTCAGCGAAGCGGGAAACAACGCATTTGTCTTCAGCGTTTCGGACGGCCGGGGCGGCGCGGATACCCAGACGCTGACCATTCCCGTGGAGGGCATCCTGAAACTGGCCAACGTTTTCGATGACGACATGGTGCTCCAGCGGGAACAACCCCTGCCGGTATGGGGCCAGGCGTTGCCCAACGCCGCCGTGAAGGTGAAGATGAGCACCGGCGAGGAGGTCGAAACCACCTCCGACAATTCCGGCGCATGGTCGGTGATCCTGCCCGCCATGAAGGCTTCGCTGCAAGGACCCGTGACGATGAGCGTGACGAGCGGCACGCGGACGTTGACCCTTAAAAACCTCCTCGTGGGCGACGTGTGGCTGTGCTCCGGCCAATCCAACATGGCTTGGAGCATTGAAAATTCTGCCGACAGCAAGGAGATCATCGCCGGGGCCAACCACCCGAATGTGCGTCTGCTGAAGAGCCCGGACAAGGCAAGCCAGACCCCCTGGACCGAGTTGCCGGCCCGCGCGGAATGGGAGGTCTGCCAGCCATCCACCGCACCATCGTTCTCGGCCGTGGCCTATCACTTCGGGAACAAGGTGAACCGCGAGACCGGCATCCCGATCGGCCTCATTTTATCCAGCCAGGGCGGGACGCGGATCGAGCCGTGGACCGGCGGACCGCTCTACAACGCGAGGGTGCATCCCTACACGCGTCTCCCGATCAAGGGGGTGATCTGGTATCAGGGTGAGGCAAACATCGCCGACGGGGAGGCCTACACGGACAAGATGGTCAAGCTGGTGGGCGACTGGCGCAAGGTATGGAACCAGGAAACGCTTCCCTTCTACTTTGTCCAAGTCGCCCCGTTCGGTTATCCGAATAGCGACCAAGAGGCGCTACCCAAATTGTGGGAGGCCCAGACCAGGGCGATGGCGCTCATTCCCCACACCGGGATGGCCGTGATCAACGATGTCGGCAATGTGGAAAACATCCACCCGACCAACAAGGTTCCGGTCGGCGAACGCCTGGCCCGCTGGGCGCTGAACAAGACATACGGAAAAGCGGAAATCGCCTGTTCCGGCCCGATCGCCCGCGATGTCTCAGCGGAAGGTCAACACCTGCGGGTTACGTTCGATCACGTGGCAGCAGGGTTGATCTCGCGGGACGGCAAGCCACTCTCGTGGTTTGAGATTGCCGGATCCGACGATGCCTTTGTCCCGGCGGAAGCGGTCATCGACGATGATGCCGCTCTGGTCAGCGCCCCAGGTGTTGCAAGGCCAGCTGCGGTGCGCTTCGCTTGGAACAACGGAGCAACGCCGAACTTGATGAACAAGGAGGGACTTCCCGCCAACTCCTTCCGCCTGAAGTTGAGTCCCCAGACGAGTCCGTAGTCCGCAAGCGGGAGGATGACCGCGGCTCGCTCTTCCGCCCACCCGGGCCGTGCTCAACGAACAACCCGCCAGGCTGGCGGAGCCTGGAGATCAAGGAAACTGGAAACGCCCTCAAGGACCGTTCATCCTCACTCTTTGAATGAGATGTTCCAATTCATCTCGCCGGACTCGCTGAGAACGGAGTTCCGAGATTTGGTTTCCCGCTCGAGATGGAGATGGAGGCCCCATTGCGGATTCCCTTCATGGAACTCGATCGTGGCGCCAGCATAGTCGCCGGTGACCTTGAAGAGAAACTGTCCGGTCGATTGTTGGCGGAAAATGAATGGGCCAGGCGTCTTGAGCTTCAAGTATCCATCAACGCCGGGGAAGACGGGACTGCCGTCATGCTCGATCACAAGATCGCTGGCGACGTCCTTTGGCACCCAAACGCTCCTATAGATGAAGCCCTTGGCCGGGCCTGTGGCCTTCCACGAGCCTTGAACAATCACATCAGAGTCCACAACCTTCGCCTTCGCTGTATGGGTGCCCTTCGTGCCGTCGGAGAATTCAAACGTGTCCGTGCGCGTCACGTCGGCGCCTGCTTCCGGGGCGCTTTCTTCCACCGGCTTCAACGGAGTCCGGGGCTTGGTGCCATTGTCCACCACGACCGTGCGAATTTCCATTTGGCCAATGCCGTCGATGATATGGATCGGAGCGCGCTGACCGGTTTTTGTTTCCAGCGTGGGACTGGCGAACAAGCTCGTGGCGGCGAGCAGGAGGAGGATGGAGGATTTCATAGCTGGGGGGCGTGCTGGTTCACGGGTGCACTGGTGCAACGGGGAGACAGTGAGCGAACATTTTGCCGACGGAATCGCACTTCAACCAATGCAGCTTGCCGATGCGTGGCTTTGCAATCGACGGAACGTCTTCTTTCATTTTTCGATAGGGGATCAAGAAATCAGGCACGGTCCGGAACAGCGCCAGCCTGGGAGCAGACGGCCGAGGCGGTCTCGCACGCGCGGCGGAGAAGGGTGTCGAGGGCTTCGCCGCGCAAGATGCCCACAGTGAAGGCTGCGGTGAAGGAATCCCCGGCCCCGACCGTATCGACGACCGTGGCGGGAATGCCGGGTTGATCGACCACCTGGTCTGGAGAGACAAGGAGCGCACCGCAGGCTCCCCGGGTCATGACGACAAGGTCGAGTGCGAAGCGGGCCAGGAGGGCGCACAAGATTTTCTCCGGCTCGCCCCCGGATGCCACGCCGCAGGCAGCGGCGACCTCGGGAAGCTCGTCGTCGCTGAGCTTGAGGACGCTGGCGAGGGCGACGGAGTCGCGGATGAGCGCGGCATCGTAAAACGGTTTGCGGAGGTTCACGTCCAACACGCGGCAGAGGCTGCGGGATTTGGCGAGATCCACCACGCGGCGGAGGGTCGCGCGGGAGAGGGCGCTGCGCTGGCAGAGGGTGCCGAAGTAGACGGCATCGAAATCCGCCATGCGGGCCTCGAGGGCATCGGTCCATGAGATGCGATCCCAGGCCGAGTGGGCTTCAATTTCAAAGCCCGGTTTTCCGGCAGCGTCGAGGGTCACTTTCACGCTGCCGGTGGGGGCATCGGCCAGACGCTGCACAAGGGAGGTGTCGAGACCGAAGCGCTCGAGGATGGCAAGGGCCTCATTGCCGCGCGGATCGTCGCCGACGGCGCTGAGCACGGCTGCGCCGGCTCCCTGAAGGGCGGCATGACAGGCAAAATTGGCCGGGGCGCCGCCAAACCGGGCGCCCGTGGGAAAAAGATCCCAGAGCACTTCACCGCAGGCAAGCAGGGAGGGTTTGTTCACGAGATCTTGAGGTCGTGCTGGATTTCCTCGAGCGTCCGGCCCTTCGTCTCAGGCACCATGAGTTTAACCCAGACAAGCTGGAGAACCATCATGAAGCAGAAGAAGAGAAAAATCGACGAGGCCCGTTTGGGATCCTGCTCGGCGCCGGAGAGCTCGACCATTTTGGGAAAGAAGAGGGTGAGCAGGGCGGCGAAGATCCAGTGGGTGAAGCTGCCGAGCGACTGGCCCTTGGCACGGAAGGCATCGGGAAAAATCTCCGAGATGAGCACCCAGATGACGGCGCCCTGGCCGATGGCGTGGGCGGCGATGAAGGCGAAGATGCAGGCGGGGACGATGGCGAAGTGGCCACTCTGAAAGGCCCAAGCGCAGAGGCCCAGCGAGGCGATATACCCGAACGACCCGATGTAGAGGAGCGTGCGGCGGCCAAGGCGGTCGATGAGCCAGAGTCCGAGAAAGGTGAAGATGAGGTTGGTCACGCCAATGCCCACGGATTGGAGCAGGGCGGCTTTGGCACCGAGACCTGTGAGTTCGAAGATGCGCGGCGCAAAGTAGAGAATGGCGTTGATGCCGGAGAGCTGATTAAAGAAGGCGATGAGGATCGCGATGAGGATCGGCGTCTTCATCCCCATGCGCCAGAAACCCTTGGCGGAGGAGACCTCGTGTTCCGCCGCAGTCATGGCATCGGCACTCGCCTCGAGTTCGGCCGGCGTGGCTGACGGCATAATGAGCTTGAGCACACTCAGGCCGGCGGCCCGGTCATTCTTGCGGGAGAACAACCATCGCGGGCTTTCAGGAATCAGGAAGCAGGCGAGGGTGTAAATAATCGAAGGCAGAGCCATGATGCCGAGCATCCATCGCCAGGAGCTTTCTCCGAGGCCTGCCAGCAGGGTGTTGGAGACGAAGGCCACGAGAATCCCAAAAACGATGTTGAACTGGAACATGCCGGCGAGGCGGCCGCGGTTTTCCGGCGGGGAAATCTCCGAGATGTAGAGCGGGGCGGCGACGGTGGAGACGCCGATGGCAATACCGCCAAGGAAACGGGCCACCATAAAGCCATAAACCTCCGTGGCGAACGCAGACCAGAGGGAGCCGACCAGAAAGAGGAGCCCGATGCAGAGCAGGGTCTTTTTGCGCCCGAAGTGGTCGGTGGGCCAGCTGCCAATCAAGGAACCGAGAACGGTGCCCCAAAGCGCCGCACTCATCGCAAGTCCGTGCATGCCGGGGCTCAGCCCCCAGAGATTCTGGATGGTTTTCTCGGCACCCGAGATAACCACGGTGTCGAAACCGAACAGGAAACCCGCAAGCGCGGAAACGAGGGACCAAAGGAAGAGGCGAGGGTTCATGGAAGGAGAGTCATTTATTTCTAAAGGCGCTGAATCCATCCAACGTTCCGCTCGCTCCGCCAGAATCAGATCAGAGCTCGCATGAATTCAACAGCAGTGACGAGGATGAATTCGAGCAGCAGGGGAGTCAATGTAAATCTTTTCCACTTGACCCAAAGCAGGAAAGGAATATACTAAAGCCCGAAGAAAGAGTTCTTCTCCCTCCTCCTTGCCGCCGCATTTTCGCTCACGGTTTTTTCCGCAAACGCACAAGCCGGGGATGCTGACAAGCCGAAGGCGTCGCCCGAGGCAGTGTTCAAGAAGAGGGACAAGAACGCCGATGGCAGCCTGACGTCCGCGGAGTTTGTCGGAAAGCTGGACGGCGACAAGAAGACCAAAGCCGAAGCGAACTTTTCGAAGAAGGACCTCAACGCTGACGGCAAGCTCACGCTCGAGGAATTTTCCGCCAAATCCGGCGGCAAAGCGAAGTCCTAGCAATAAACATAATGCGCGTTGAGGGCTCTCTACCGGTGGAGTGCGCGCCGTTGAAGACCCACTCTTAGTGAAGAATGGAAATCGGTTCGACACGCCACTTGATCTTCATAACGCCGACTTATTGGTTGAGTTCGATCATCTGGTGGCAGGAAAACGCGGGCAGGCGGAGGGTCACGCGTCCGCCGGAAATTTCGGTCACGACCGCGTCTCCCTGCGGCACAAGCCGGGCCGACTTGACCGGCATTTGCAGTTTGACCTCGACGTCCTGAAGCGGCGGCAAGTCCTCGATGACCTCCACCGTCTTGCCGCCGGAGCTATTGCCGCCGGAAAGCTGCATGACGCCGCCGCGGCTGATGGTCGGCGCGTAGAGCAGGTGGAGGATGTGCCGGTTTTCCGCGGGCTGCACAGCGAGCGAGAGGCGCGCCGTCGAGGGAAGGTTGGTGCTGAGCGCTTCGCCGAGAAACGCGCGAAGCGACTTTGCGATGAACTCCCGGCAGGCCACGGCCCCGTAGGCGCGGTAGTGGCGGAAGACCGGATGGGCGAAATAGAGGGTGCTCCCGTGCCGCACACCACAGTCGAAACCGGAGGGCTGTTCCTGGTTGGGAGCGTGCTGGTGGCTGCAAAAATGTTCCCAAGTCCGGCTGAAATAGGGATCGAAAATCCGGCCGAGCGATTCCCCGTCCGTCACGCGGATCCGGTGCGAGCGCTCATACATGATTACCGGCATGTTGACGAATGAGGCGCGGAGTTCCGGCACGGGCAACATATAGTCGTGCCCGCGGACCGGCTCGTGATCCGGCGGACAGTACGGGCTGAGGCCTTCGTAGGCGGCCCCGAGGTCGAAGGCGAATTCCGCGCGGTCTCGCCAGAGGCCGCTCTCGCCGGAGAGGACGAGCCTGCCGCCCTGCGCGAGGTAGGCATCGAGCTTCGCCTTCAGCTCCGCATCAATGCGGATGTCGTCGGGCAGCACGAGCGCCTTGTAGCGCGCGAAGTCCATCGTGCGATCAATGAGACCGAAGAGAAAATGGCTTTCCAGGAGGACCCGGCACGCACCCTCGTCGGACGGAGCATCGCGGTGCGTCCGGCTCTCGGCCTCGCTCGAGAGGATGGCCATGTCGAAGACCTGTTCCGCGCCCATGCACCACGGTTCCTTGTCGCGCACCTCGCGATAGGCTTGACCGATGATCTCGTAAGTCGAGGGATCGAGCGCGCCGCTGGGGTGCAGCTGATCGCCCACGCTGCACCTTGCGCCGAAGGCGAGCATCGCCGCGCACTCGTAGCGCAGGGCATTGGGATGTTTGTAGCCGCCGAATTCGCCCCAGGTCGTGTGGAACTTGCCGGTCATGCCGAGGAACCTAAACGGCAGGTTGCAGGCATACTTGGCCGACATCGGAAAGTGGTCGTAGCCCCAGCCGCCGGTCGGCAGCGACTCCAGCTCGAGATGGCTGAAGTACGGAAGAATATCATGTCGCCCGCGCGGGATGTGACCGGCGTTGTGGAAGACCGGCATGTCGGAGCGCAGGGATTTCGCCGCCTCGGTCGTGCGCCGGTAGTATTTTTCCAACGCCAGCCGGGCCGACTCCTTGCGGTCTTCGTCCCTCTCCGGATTCAGCCCGTTGGCCACCATGAACTCAAGGCTCCAGCGCCCGCAGGATTGATTTTGGCTGATAATATCGAGAAAAATCCCGTCGCAATCCGGAAACAGCCGCACCGCCTCGCGGATCTGCCCGCAGAGATAGTCCAGATAGGGACTGTGAAAATCCATCATGTGGAATCCCGCCTGCAAGGGGCTCTGGGCCCACCCGGTGTAGGTGCCGTCCTTGTTGACCTCGCGCCACTCGGGATGCTCGTGGGATGCGACGTTGTCAACGCCAGCAGAAAGATAAACCGGGGCGTTGATGCCTGCCTCTTTCGTGGCGTCGTATTGTGCACGCAGGAGATCAAAGCCCAGATGGGGATGGATTTTGCCGACCGTTGTCGGATGGTAGCTCCAGCCATGATGGCACTTTGAAAATAGGGTGATCGAATCGACAGCGGCTTCTTTCAGAGTTTCCTGCCAGCGCTTTTTGTCGAATTTTTCACCGATCCAGGGGATGTGGGGCGATGTGTGGAAATCAAGGTGGATTTGGCGGAATCGGAGCGGATGTTTCATAGGGATTTCGGGCGTTTCTTTCGTATCTCATCGCCTAAGCGTCCATGAATTCTGAATACCAGGGGATGCGGGTGATGGTAATCACTAGCCCTGAATGGAAAAATGGGAATAAACCCGGTTCCTAGGCTAATCCGCCGGGACAATTGTCAAGTCGGGCTTGATTTCGATTTCCCCGCCTTTCGGGACACTGCCCACGCGCAAGATGAAGTATCCGTGCTGCATCGGCTCTTCGATTGTGAAGGGGAGATCGGCCTCCTGCCAATCGCCGGTCAGGTTGAACGTCTTGAACTCCCCGATCTTGGAAGGTTGGCCTTCGTCGCCATCCGCCTTTCTTTTCGCGTTCATGTGCGCCGTCACCGAGCTAGCCGGATCCTGGCCCCTGATCTGAAATTTCAAGTGGTATTCTCCCGGTTGGAGTTTATAGACCTCGCAATACAGTTGAATCGCTTTTTGATTGTTATCTGGAGACGGATCGCCACCGAACACAAACTTGAATCCTTCGGGCGTTTCCGATGCGACAATTTCGTCTGGCGTGAGGGCACCTCCATACATGCTCATTGATTTAAAGGGCACGGTATACGCTATATCCTGGGCAAAGGCCCCGGCTCCCGACGCGATGGCCGCTGCGGCTGTTAGTATTTTAATCATCATGTTTTTCATGGTTGTTACTCCTTTTTTTGCTGGCTGGTTTATATGTCAATTGACGGGCTGCGCCATCAACGGTTGATCCTAAATGGGAATGAACCACGGATGACACGGAAAGCACGGATGCAGCATGTTACGGCAATATTTGATGCAAACAAGCATCCCCCTGTGAGGTGAAGAACTCCGTTTTCATAAGGCATTATTAATCCGTGTTTATCCGTGAAATTTTCCAACAGGGAAGAGACGTAATAGTGGCTGGCTGTGTCGCTTCGCTCCGCTGTGGTTCCATCGCGGTTTTTAGGTTGATCGTCAATGGCGTGCCTCCCAAAAGTTGGATTTTCTGCCAATTCCCCGGCAACGACGGATCCGGGACGGGCGGGTTCACCATGGCAGCGGGATCGATTTCCATCTCCAGATCGACCGTTGACATGAGCGTGATCGTTTGGGCGTCCCAGCGGGCCATCACGACTTTGGTCTCCGGATTTTCCCAGCGGATCGCCCGGTTGGCAAAGACCTCGCCGCCATAGAACCAGGCAGTGTCGGCACGGTATTCAAATCCGGCGCGCACCAGATTTTTGGATTCGAACAAGGCGAGCGTGCCGGGCTTCGGGCTGGATTGCAGATAGTCCGCAAAAAACTGCACGCACCATGCGACTGGCTTGGCGGAGCCCCCCGGTGTGCCGTCGAAGAAGAAGAAGCCAAATTGCTCCTCGTAAGCGAGGGTCTTGGGATCCGTCCACCACTTGGCATAGCGGGCGATGTAGGGCGTGGTCCAGTCGTTATCCATCCACTTCATACTGCCGCTGAAGCCGTGGGCGAAGGGATAGATGTAGTGCAGAATCTCCCAGAGGGCTTGCGTCTGGTAATCCGCCGTTGACCCATTGAGCTTCAATCCATTGCTGAGTCCAAACTCGCCAAGAGTGATTGGCTTTGCGGGATGCATCTTGTGGAGGCGGTCAAACGTGGTGAGGCTGATCTCCGTATCCCTGAAACTGAAGGGTTTCTGGTAGATGTGGTTGTTGATGAAATCGAGTTTTTCGTTGATTGGCAGCGCGACCAGTGCGGTATTGTAGCCGATGGTGATGAGGGCTTCCGGATCTTCGCTGCGGATCGCTGGAATCACCGCGTCCATCCACTGACTGAAGGTCTCATTCAAAGCGGTCAGGAACGGGGCGTATTTGCCCGAGTTTTCAATATCGATTAGACCGTTCAAACTAGGGAAAGTGCTATCGAGCCCCCCCTGTTCTCTGAGGTAACCGATCCAAATGCTAACAGAAGCCAGCAGTTCGCGCTTGGTATCGGCCGGAATGTTCTTTGGCAGATTCAGCCATCCGTCCGTCTGCTGCATCTGACGGTCCACCCATGCTGTATTCATGTTTTTGTTCATGAGGTCCGCCATGGTTTCGTAAGGGCGGAGTTTCACCAGCGGGCTTGGCTCGCCATGGAATGTCATAGAGCCGACCTCTGTGAGGTAGGGTTCATTGGCCAAGTCATAGCCCAGCACCATGGGTTCGCCCCGATAAGCGCGGGCAATCGCCGCAGCGTGCTTGGCGTTGTCGGTGATGTCCAATGGACCTGCCAAAAGCGCCTTGAGCCCGATTTCCGGCATGATGTAAATGCCATGGCGCCGGGCGCAGTCGCGAATGACCTTGATGCGATCTCCGGGAGCCTCGAGCGTTCCCATACGACCGAAGGAGAAGGATCGCAACGCGTTGATGCCGATTTTTTGGAACTTTGCAAATTCGGCATCGAGCGCATCGGCCGAGAACGAGCTTTTGGAGAAAAACTCCTCGAGCTTGGCGTCAAAAAGACCACAATAATTCGCGCCCACGACAAAGAAGGGCGATCCATCGGGCTTCACAAATTGACCGGATCCGTTGATGGTAATGCGGCCGGAGGGGGGCGGCGCGGGCGGCGCGGTGGCGGCAACCTTCGCGGCAGGCGGCGTGTAGGAGCGAACGGTCTTCAACATCCAATCCAGCAAGGCGGGCGATTGGTAGAAAGCCGGCTGGTCCACTCCGGCCAGAAGCCAGTTGCCGTCCTTGAATTCGCCGCCGGTATGTTGCAGCAAGGAGACAGCCCAGGCCGTGCGGCGTCCCCTGGCATCGACCACTTCGAGCAGCGGGAAAAATCGGGATTTTTTGAGGAATGAAAATCCCAGAGCCGAGGAGCCGGAGAGGGTGGTTTTAGTGGCGGAGAGGGCGCCGGCTGGCAACTTCACGCCCGCTTCGCTCCACGGCTGCACGGAATATTCTCCCTGAAATTGGAAGCGCGGCTGGGGGTCAAAAACCAGATCGGTGAACGGCTTCTGGCCCGCAGCCAACTGCGAAAAAGCACGGCCACCTGCCAAAATGAGGTCGCCCCCGCCCTTGGCGAATTTTTCGAGCGCCGGTTGAAGCGCGGCAGGCACCTTCGGGCTATCGGGAAGCACCAAGCAATCCAGCGTCGAGATCGCCTCGGGAGTGGCATTGGCATAGGCGATCTCGGTTAACTCGACACCGCCTTTGCTGGCTTGCGCCGCCGACTTCCACGCCGCCAACGAGGCGACATCCGTATCGCAGAGAATTCCGACCTTGTAGGGAGGTTGGTTTGCGTCCAACGGCTGGGTCTCCTCTTCGGCGACGCTCGGGCTTTTGGAACAGGAAACCGAGAAGACACACAAAGCGAGGGCCAGAAAACCAAGAGTGCAGAAGGATTGGAGAGGCGACTTCATTAAAAGAATTTCGCTTTGATTGGGTGTTCCACTTCGTCATTCGCGCGGAGGCAGAAGTCGACGAGTTTTCCCACCGTGGTTTGAGCCAGGCACATCCGCGTGTCGGCACCGGCGTAGTAAATATTGAATGTGCCGTCGGGCATGACGAGACCTCCCGAGGTGAAGACGACGTTCGGCACCTGGCCCATGCATTCGTAGTCTTTCTCCGCCGCGAGGATGAAGTCTTTTGGAGCGGCTATCACTTTCGAGGGGTCGTTCAGATCGAGAAGCGCCGCGCCGAGGTAATAGTTCTCGGTCGAAGCGGTCATGGCCGTGGCATGATAAACGATGAGCCAACCTTGTGGCGTTTTCACCGGGATACAACCCGCGCCGGCTTTGTGCTTCGCCCACATCGTGACAGGCAAATCCAGCGGCATGGCCTGACCCCAGAACACCAGGTCCGGCGAGTAGTTCACCCAGATGCGGCCGGTGCCGTCCACATTCTGCGGGCGGTCGAGACGGGCATAGAGCCCGTTGATCTTTTCCGGGAAGAGCACGCCGTTGCGGTTCGATGGTTCCGAGAGGTAGGGTAATGTTTCAAAGGTCTTGAAGTCCTTCGTCGTCGAGATCGTCAGGACGCTTCCGTAACCGCCCAGCCACGAGGCGTAGAGGAGATAATAAACCCCGTCGATTTCGGTGATGCGGATATCGAAGCGCAGGCCGCGGCCGACTTTCTCCTCGGTCTTGCTGAGCGGCAGGTGGATGGGGTCCTTTTCGATGTCAAAGTGAACGCCATCCTTACTGCGGGCGACGTGGAAGACCACCTCCCGCCGCAGGTTTTCCACGCGCAGCAGAAGCAGGACATGCCCATCGAACCAGGTCGCGCCCGCATTGAAAACCGCCGAGCACGGCACGGGCATTTGGTCCGGCGTGATGATCGGGTTGGCGGAATGGCGTGTGAGCGGTTGGGGGCTTGTCGGGTTTTCGTTGGTGGTCATGGATTATGTGGTTTGGGCACGGGCACGGCGCCATTCGAGGATGCGGCGCAGCCGGTGCATGGTGTGTTTCGAGAGCGGGTAGAAAGCGAGCAGGCCGCAGGCGATCAGCACGAAGAACGCAGGGATCGTGGCGTCGAGCGCGCGCATCGCGGTCAGCGTGGCGGCGGACTGCGCCGTCTCCAGCTTGGCATCGAACCCGGTCAGGTTGAGGACGACCCCGGAGAGCAGGAGCGCCAGCGAGACGGCCAGCTTGTTCGCCCAGTTCTGGACCGCGCCGAACATCCCTTCGCGGCGGGTTCCGTTCACGAACTCGTCGTAGTCGCAGACGTCGGCGACCATCGAAAACGCCACGGCCCAGACGGCCCCCAACCCGGGCGCGGTGAGCACGGCGGGAATCAGTTGGAGCCACGGATGCGCGGGCGAGTAGCAAAACCATTTGCTCAGCCCGGCCAGCGCCGCCACCCCAAGGATCGCGATCAGCACATTTTTCTTTCCGAGCCGGTTGGCCAGCCCGCAGATGAGCGGCATGGCGACCAGCGTGCCCAGGTTGAACACCGTTCCCACCAGCCCGAACATGGCCGAGGCCTCCTTTTTGTCGCCGTGGTAGATGTAGTAGATGTTGATGTAGAGGGCCATCTGCATGACCAGCAGGATGCCGCAAAGCACGCTGACGATTGTCAGGACAACCAGCACGAACGGGCGGCACTTCAGCGTCTCCTTGAAGCTCTGGATGACAGAGACCTTCGGCGCATGGCTCGAGCTCACATTGCGCTCCTTGCAGAACAAAACCGTCACGAGCACGCATCCGATGAGGATCAGCGAGGATCCTCCCGCCACCCACTGCATGCCGTTCAAGGTGTCGGAAAAACAATCCCGCTGAGTCAGCCAGTAGAGCCAGTTGATGGCAAAGCCGCTGAGAAACCCGAACATCCCACGGTAGGTCTGGATGACCGTGCGCTCCTCGTAGTCCGGGCTCATCTCCATGCCGAGCGCGATGTAGGGCACGCCAAAAACCGTGAAGCAGGTGTAGAAAATCAGCGACGCCGTGAGGAAAAATGCGAAATACCCGGTCTCGCCCATCCCGCGCGGGATCTGCCACATCAGGAAGAAAAACAGCGCGCTCAGCAGCCCGCCGGCGAGGATGAACGGCTTGCGGCGTCCGTATTTGGATCCGAACCGGTCGCTGATCCCGCCCATGATCGGGTCGGCAAACGCATCATAAATCCGGGGTATCGCCAGCAGGAGCCCCACCATCGCCGGGTTCACGCCCAGGGTGACGTTCAGCACGGGATTGGCCATGCTGTTGACCGTGTTATTCATGTTGTGCTCGGCGAAGCCGCCGAGCCCGTAGGCAAGCTTCGAGGCCATCGGCAACTTGCCGGTGGAGGCGGCAGCAGCTGTATCAGACCCAGGCACGGCGGCAACGCCCGCTGTCGTTTTGGTGATGTCAGACATTTCGCTGATGCGTGTTACTGCGGGTTGCCCTTCGCGGTCTGCTGTGCCTTGACAAACTCCGCCTTCATTTGCGCCAGAAGCGCGGCAAATTCGGGTTCGTTCGCAAGGTTGCGGGTTTCATGCGGGTCATTTTTCAAGTCGAAAAGTTCCGTCCATTCCTCGTGACCCGGGTAGATGATGAGCTTCGCGGCCTGCGTGCGCAGAGCCTGGCAGGGCGTCTCATTCGGAAACTTCGTATCGAGGAAATACTCGTAATAGAACGACTCCCGCAGACTGGTCGCCGCACCGCTGAGGAGCGGTTTCCAACTGCGTCCCTGCATGCCCGCGTCCGCCGCCACGCCGGCGAAATCCAGCGCGGTCTGTGCGAAATCCAGATTCAGCACCATATCGTCCATGACTTTGCCTTTCAGACCGAGCTTCGGATACCGCAGCAACATGGGAATGCGCAGGCTTTCATCATAGGCGTAGCGCTTGTCGCCCAGCGCGTGCTCGCCCAGGAAATATCCGTTGTCCGAGGTGTAAATAACGATGGTGTTCTCGCTCAGATGAAGCGCGTCCAGTGTATTCAGCAGGCGGCCCAGATTGTAATCCACGCCATTCAGCGTCTGGAAATACTGACGGTCGTAGGGCTTCAAAGGCACTTGCTTTCCGGGGATTTTTCCGGGATTGCCCTGTTCCGGCTTGAATGGCGGCACGCAATTCGCGCTGACCGGCACGGCGGCCGTCACGTCGAGGTAGGCGGCCGTATCCTCCGGACGCGGATCCCGGTGGTCGTGCGGCGTCTTGAAGCCGACCATTGCGAAGAACGGCTTGTCCGCGTTCTGCTTGATGAAGTCGATGGCGAAGTCCGTGACCACCGTGTCCACCCAGCCCGTGGTTTCGCGTCGCACGCCGTCCACCTCAAACGGGCAGTCGAAATATTTGCCATGCCCGATAAAACTCGCCGAGGTGGTGAAGCCCGGACGCTTCCCGCGCTGCTCGCCCATGTGCCATTTGCCGAAATATCCCGTGGCATAGCCCGCCCCGGTCAGGAGGGAGGCGCAGGTGATATTGTTCACGGGAAAATCCTCGGCATTGCCGCGCACGCCGTGCCGGTAGGCATACCGGCCCGTCAGAAAACTCGCACGGCTCGGCGAGCAGAGCGAGGTCACGACGAAGGCATTCCGGAACCGGACGCCGTCCGCCGCCAAGCGGTCCATGTTCGGGGTCTGCAACCAGGGGAAGCGCGCCGCCGCGCCCTGCTCCTTCTGCACCACGCCCATGGCATCCCAGCGCTGGTCGTCGGTGACGATGAACAGGATGTTCGGACGGGTATCGCTGCCATGACCCGCACCGCCGGCATCGGCGCAAAGCGCAGCCATCGGAAACCAACATGCAAGCCAAGTGGATGTCATTTTCGTAGGCATCTCTTCACGGTTGGGAAATTGATCGGGGCAAGGCTGCTGGGAAGGAGGCGGAAAGAGTTTGGTTCATTCCCGCCCCACCCAGAACTTCCACGCATCATTGCGGCTCTGTGCATTCACTTCCGAGTATTTCGGCCAAGACGCCAGCGGCACAGTTTCTATGTGCGCGTCAAAAAACGAACAACTCACCATGCCGCCCTCGAGACAATTCGGCATGAAGGGCGCGTTACCTTGGAACAAAGTGTTGAAACGATTCCCTCCAAAGGTGCTGCCTTCGGCTAGCAACACTGTGCGGCTCGGAAACTCGTAGGTCAGCGAACTGGTTTGATCTTTGGTTTCACCCACTTTGGCCACCTGCAAGGCGTAGGTATTGGCTCCGAATGTAGCCCAATCCCACACGGGCTGTTTGGGGTTGTTGGCGCGTTGCAGCGGGGAGCCCAGCACGGAAAATTCATAGGAGTAGGAACCCGGCGATTTGCTCGGCTTGTCCTCGGAGCCAAGGTAATTTCCGTCCACCAGCGACTGGCGCCAGTTCATTTCCGGGCGTTCCGTGCTGGGATCGGGATACTGATAGCCGATTGGTAACTTATTATTGTTGTCAGAAAGATACATCAGAAACCCTGTGGTGACTGATTTCAGATTGTTCACTGTCTGCACTCGCATCGCCTTTTTGCGCGATGAGTTATAGATGGGGAAAACCAAGGCCATCAGGATGCCGATTATGGCAATCACCACAAGCAACTCGACCATGGTGAAGCCAATGACGCCCGTTGGGCGGGTCCTTATATTGGAGGATCTCATCGTTCGCCAGAAAGATAAATCCCCAGGGAGGAATCACAACTCGGATTTCATTATAACATTAGAAGTTCACCGTGCGCGTTTCTCCGCCAGCGTCGCTCCGGGTTTCCAGACTCCCGGCACCTGAAGGTAAATAGCGCTTTCGGGCAGCCCGACCTCCCACCGGTTGATCATGGCAACGACCAAGTCGGCGGCTTTCACGCCAATATCCTCGTGCTGGGTGCGCACGCCCGCGTAGGGCTCGTCCCCATGCACCATGTGGTAGTGAAGCACGGCTGTCTTTTTCGGCACCCCAACCGATCTCGCCGTAATCAAGCGGTCCGCAAGGTCGTGGTGGCTGCAGAGGACGGCATCCGGCTGGTGGCGCGCATGCCAGGCGAGCAGCTCCGCGCCCACAAGTTTTTCGGGAGAAAAAACCGGGATGTCCGCGTTCAGGCCGAAATGCGCCAGCGCGCCCAAATAGCTTCCGGTCTCCGCCCGGTGCTGCCGCTTTTCCCGGTCGAAAAACGTGGCAAGGCCGATCCGGCGGCGGCCGGATTCGAAGCACCTCTCGACCCCCATCACCACATTTCGGGTCCGGTGGTTCATCACGCGATGAATCGATGCCGGCCGGACGATGCAGTCCTCGATCGCCACGACACTGAACCGCCCGAAGGGAAAGGCGTCCGGGATTTCCATATCGGGATCGGGACCAGCCGCGAAAATGACCCCCTTGATGCCGCGGTGATAAAGGATGTCGCCCAGCCGCTTCCAGCCCATTCCCTTTGCCTTGGCAGAAAAGAATTCGACCGAATAGCCCTGCTGCCCGGCCGCTTTCCGGATTCCGGGCATCACCAGTTCAAACCCCCAGTCGGTCAGGGACTCCCGTGGCCCCAGCCCGATGCAGGCCAGCGTGTTCCCCGCCGCGGGTTTCTTGATTCCCGTGCGGTAGGCCGCCAGGGCTGAAAGCATCGGGTCGGGCACATATCCCAGCCGCTTCGCCGCTTCCTGGATCACCCGAACCGTCTCAGGATCGAAATGGGGTCTGCCGAGAAGAACGCCGGAAACCGTCGTCACATGGAACCCGGTCTCTCCAGCAATAACCTTCAACGTGACGCGCTTCTTCATATCGGTGGTTTATCCTAAAAGCCGCTGAAGGTCACTCGTCTTTGATCGCAACGGTTACGGTGCCGATGGAGATGCGACGTGATTCAGGGGAAACTGATGGGGCAGCACAGCGAGCAAGGGCAGAAAGAAAGAATGAGAAGGCTTTTCTTCACGGGGTTTATCTTTCGATGGATTGAACTTGCCGTCGATTTTCAATCACGGTTTTGTCACCCGAATCCGAAGAAATAGTCGCGACGAGGTGGTCGGGGCGGGAACTTTCTCTTTTATTTCCTGGAGGTTGGTTCCTGCAATGGGTGTTTGGGTTACATTGGCAGGATCTGAAACCACCTGCTGCCAGGAAATGAGATCGGTGGATGATTGCAACGTGTAGGTTAGATCCGAGGCGCTGAGATTTTTACGGTAGGTGATTTCCAAATAAGGAGAGGAGCCATGTTGCCCACTCGTGACCGCAGGCGAATAGACCTCGGAGGCTAAAGATGGGTTCGTATTAAAGGCATATTCCAAAAGGTCAAGGGATCCATCCCCGTCCGAATCTGAGGTTGCCGGGGAGCCGGATTCTGACAGGCCGAATCGGTTTAGGTATCCCTCATAGCTTTGGTATGTCGTGAAACTCTGGACATCGCTCCATGTATCTCCGTTGGCATCGCTTGCCCGGAGACGTGCGTAGTATCTTTGACCTCCCGCCAGGCCGGTGAAGGAAAGCCGGTAGGTGGAGAGAACGTCGGCAGGGGTGGTGGTTCCCATATCTTGGGAGTTAGACCAGGCGGAGGCTGTCGTTCCCGCGTCAACCGTTCCGTAATACACACGCATCTGAGTGGGTTGCAAATCTGTCGTGATCCTCAAGCCCTGCAGGGTGGCGGTTTGTATTCCAACCACGGGAGGGGTATCCATTATTATTCCGTCCCAGCCCGTCACCCCGGCGCTCCAAGGGATAATGCCTCTTTCATAGGCACCGCTGTCGGGTTTACCGTCGGTGACCCAACCATTGACGCCGGGCAGGATCGCGCCCTGGCCGGTTGTCTCGGTGTAGGTGAAGGCTCCGCTCCAGTCTCCGTAGTTGTAGCTAAATGTGCCGGGAACATTTGCGATCCCATTCGGCGTCGTCCAGCTGGTGATGCCGCTAGTGAATGCGGGATCTATGGCAGAACTGCCGACTTTTGGACGGAAATCTTTTGCAGCGATATTCTCCAAGCTCACCCCGGCGTCGCTCAGCACCAGATTGTTTTGTGCAGAGTAGATCAGGTGCTGGGTGCCGCCTGTCCAGTAAGCGGAATCCGGGTTAGCGTTGGGGTATTTGTTGTAGGTTTCCAGATTGTAGGAGGTGCAATTGAAGAGTGTGTTGTGATGCACCTGGATGGCGTCGGCGGGCGAGTTCAAATAGATGCCGTGGTTGAGCGAACCGTCACCAAAGTTCCATATAACATTGTGGTCCACTTGAAAGTTGCGGGAATAGTTATCGAGATAGATTCCGTTGCTGTCGGGATCGCCGAGGCTGCCGTGATGAATCCAGTTGTAGGCGATGCGCGTGCCAAGGCTGTTGAGGTTGGCGCTGTAAACTGCGCCGAGGTCTTTACAGAGTTTTCCCGAGCCGTATAGCTCGTTGAACATGAGAGTTTGGGCGGTGCCGAGAAGGTTCACAACGTCGCGTCCGCAGTCGAAGACGGTGTTAAAGGTGGCGACATCGCCTTCCCCGCCGAGCACGAGCCCGCCTGTGAAGATTCCAGCATAGTTGGTATTGTAGATCGTGTTACGATTTATGGTGTGCCGCGTGCCGTTGGTGTAAACCCCTGGGCCGGCCGTGTCGTGGATCGTGCAATTTTGAACCGTGGCACCGCTCCCTTGCACCACCACGCCGCCGCCCTGGGTGGTGCCGCCGTCCCGCAAATACCCGTTACTGAAGGTGAGAAAGTGGCTGAGGTAACTGGCATCGCAATGGCTGAGTATGTTGCCGACGCCATTCAATTGGATGGCCCCGCCGACCGTCTTGATGCCGCGCACCGTAATATAGTCCACGCCGTTGAGGTTCACGCACCAATTCCGGCGCTTGATTTCAACCAGACGACCGGTCGGATCCCCGCCGCCGGCGATGCGCAGCGAGAGCACCGAAGAAGCCGGGGCGAAATGCCATTCCCCATCCGCATCGAGCAGGTTGAGGAGGCCGTAGACAAAGCCGACTCCGCTTCGGCTCTGCCATGATTCACTGCCTGGCCACCATGGGCTGGATTTTGTCGCAAGATCGAACGTGAGCCTGTTCCCCGAACTATTCGTGACGACCGCAGTCTGCCACGACCAAGCACTTCCGGCCACTCCCGCGAATCGCGCGTTGGCGAAAAAGTTGGTCGGTTTGTTGCCAAAGGTTGCCGACGTGATGGTGTTGTTGGTGGCATCCGTGTCCCTGCTAACCGTTACCGCGGCCGTGACAGGACTCAGCAACCCGCCCGCACCGTGGTTCGGAGTGCGCGCCTGGTGTTGCATCATTCCGTCTACAAAGACCTGATCATAGCCCGACGTGACCGTGGCATTCAGTCCGCTGGGGAACTCATCCACCGTGGCTGGCTGATTGTCGTCAAACTCATCCCGCAGAATCGTGGTGGCCCCCGCCGTGACCGAATACGAGCCGATGGTGAATTGGAATTTCTGGGCCGGGTTCGGCGTCGGCGTTGCGTTTTCCTGCGCGAAGATTTGCAGATGGGAGGTGCTGCCGTCCCCTCCGTCGCTCCAGTCGGCCCGCGAGATCGCCCAGTTGCCGGTAAAGGTCATGTCCACGCCGGTGGAGCGTTTCACGACGAGGGTGTACGGCAGATTGCCGCCGGAAGCGGGTCCCAAGGTAAGGTCGTAGCCGTTGATCGTTGCATCGGTCACGGCCTGCACCTGTGTGCCGAAGGAATCGGCGGTGTTCATCTTTACATTCAGGCTCATCTTGCCGGAACCGTCGAAGCGGACCGACACCGCGTCATCGGAAACATAGGCACTGGTCGATGCGGTGCCAGTGCTTGTTCGCGGTGACATGACGCTCAACCAGAGATAGGCATTCGCCCCTAGCAACACCGTCGCGCCCGTGCTGGCAATGCCCAACCCGCGCACCTTCCATGTGACGGCCTGCGAAAAGAAATTCCAAGCGGCATTCGGGGTCGTGCTGGTCATGGACCTTGTCGTCGAACCCGACTCATTCACCATCGTCCCGACCAGCTGTCCGCCATTTTCCACGAACTTCGAGCCACCCGGCGACGGGTTGGGAGGATTCCAGAAGGAGACCGGCAATGAACCCGGAGTCGTCGCGGTGTAAATCCCATTGCCTGCCGGCATCCAAGGTCCCGGCACCACATCGAGCGCCGACACCGTCACCTGTTCACCATTGTAAGCCTCTATGACAATCGGGTTCAGCGCCGTGCCGCTGCGGGGCGGATTAATGGCTTCCCGGTAGGTGCCCGCGCGCAGCTTGACCGAATCCCCCGGCTGGGCCAAAGAGAGCGCTTTTTCGATCGTCACGAAGGGTGCCGACAGTGAGCCAACGCCCGAATCATTGCCCGAAGGCGAGACGAAAATATCCGCTGCGTGCGAAGACTGCAGACCTGCCATGAATAGCAGCACGCAGACACGCATGCTCATGCGTGACAACATGACCATTGATAATGCTGTCTTTATCATAGAATTCCGTTTGTATTTTGGTGTGGCGGTGTCGCAGGGTAGTCTTTGCCGAGTGCTTTTACGGGTTTCGGAATTTTGCCCGGATCATAGACCTCGCGCCAATAGACGGGCCGCATTTCCTTGTCCATGCCCTCGATCTTCTTCTTTAGCTCATCCGTGAAGATTTCTTTGCGAACCGGGTTGAAGGTCAAAGTCCCACGAAACAATTTCCAGTCCACCGGGTTGCTATTGGCTGTCTGGCGCGTTTCCAAGCCCCAGAATTGATCCGGCTCTTTGTCGGTGACCGGGTCGCCGCAGAGCGGGTCGTTGGGGAGATAGAGGGAACTGAAAACCGGTGTCTTGATTCCCCGGGAGACCGGATCGTCCACATTGTGGAAATGCAGGCCGTCGGGCGACCAGTGAATGCGGCCTTCGCTGAGGTCATAGCCGAACGGCATCAGGGCAATCCCGCCCCGGTACGCCCAGGCAAAGGAGCCGTGACCGTCACAAATCGGATTGCCCTCATACTTCGTGTAGGGGCCGGTGATGGAGCCCGCCACCGCCACCGCCACTCCCTGCCAGGTGCGGCCGGAACCTCCATTGATCGACCGGTTGGAGGCTTTGTAATAGACGAACCATTTGCCTTTAAAATAGACCGGATACGGATTGTTTACTTGGTCGTAGTCCCACGCTTCAGGGTCTTCCGAACGGGTGAAAAGCGGGCCTTCCACCGCGCGTTTCCAAGGTCCGGCGGGGTTGTCCGCGACCAGCAGGCCGATGCCGTAGGCATTGACCTTGCTGCCGTAGAGCGTCTTGGAGGGGTCTCGGGTGTTTCCGGCGTAAAACATCCAGAACTTCCCATCGAATTTGACCACCTGAAGACCCTCGCGCCATACATCGTCAAAGGACCCGGGTTCCCCATTGGGCATTTGATCGATCACTTCCCATTTGTAGCCATCGGAGGAAGTGAGGTAATGGTTCTTAGCACGAAAACCCAAGCCCTCATTCTTGATGCGGGTATCCAAATGCATGAACCACACATGGTATTTGCCGCCATGATAAATGATGCGCGACGGCGACTCTTTCCACAGTCCGTCGTCAACCAGAGCCTTCTTGTCGCCGATATACTCGATTTCCTCCTCTTGCTTGCTGATCAACCGAATTTCGGGCACCCCCAGTTTGGCCTGCTCCCGGGTGAGGGGTGAGAAGATCTGCCCCACCAGCGGGACGCGAACCGCCTCCGTGGGGTAATCGTAGGCGGACTTGGCCGGACCGTCAGCGGGCAGCGCGAGCGTGGAGAGCATCCATGCGGCAATCGAGGAGACGGCAGGCTTCATTGGGGGAATGAAATGCTTTACGGGACGGGTTCAGCGATTATCCGGTGCCGGCTTGTCTTTCCCGCCGGCCTTTCGGAAAGGCATGGTGGCGGGGTCGTCGAACGGAACCTTGCCGTAGGCGGCGCGGGGCTCCTCGCTGGCGGGAGGCACTTTTAAGTCGGCGCGGAGGCGGGCGAGTTCGGTTTTCAGCATTTCAATGGTCTCCGCATACTTCGGATCGTTGATGAAGTTTCGGGTCTCATCGGGATTTTCCTTCATGTCATAGAGCTCCCAGTCGTCCACATCCGGCTTGTAGTAGTGGACCAGTTTGTAGCGGTCGGTCACGACGCCGTAATGTGGACGCACGCGGTGCCACCTGGGATATTCGTAGTAGTGGAAGTAGAAGCTCTGGCGCCAATCAGCCGGGGCCTCGCCGCGGAACAACGGCATCAGGCTCTGTCCTTGCATGTCGGCGGGTTGGGGCAAACCGGCCGCAGCGAGGAAGGTTGGCGCGACATCGAGCAGGGAAACGATTTTTTCGGAGGTGGTTCCCGGTTTGATGACGGCGGGCCAGCGGGCCAGCAACGGCGTGCGGATCGACGGCTCCAGAATCCATCGCTTGTCGAACCACCCGTGCTCGCCGAGGAAAAAACCCTGATCGCTGGAGTAGATCACAATAGTGTTTTCGGCCAGGCCTTCCTTGTCCAGGTAATCGAGGATGCGCCCGACGCTTTCGTCCACGGACAAGGCGCTGCCGAGGTAATCGTGCATGTAGCGCTGGTATTTCCAGCGAACGAGATCCTGGCCCTCCAGATTGGCGGCGTGGGAAGCCTCATTACGGGGGCCGTAGTAGGCATCCCACTCCTTGCGCTGCTCGGGCGTCAAATCGGGATGCGGATTCAGCTTGAGATGATCGTCGTTGAGGATCTTGCCGATTTCCATGCTGTTATCGCGCCAGGCCAGACCGCGGTCGCCGCCGTAATCATCGAACAGCGTCGCCGGCTCCGGGTATTTCCGGTCCTTGTCGAACCCGAGATTCTTCAGCGCAGGGTCGAAATTCATGTGGGGTGCCTTATGCTGGGACATGAGCAAGAACGGCTTCGAGGGGTCGCGTTGCTTGAGCCATTCCAACGAGAGGTCGGTGATGACATCGGTGACATAGCCTTCGTGTTTGATCTTCTCACCATTGCGAATCATCGGAGGGTTGTAGTATTGGCCCTGATTGGGAAGGATTTCCCAGTGGTCAAAGCCCGTCGGGTCGCTCACCAGATGCCATTTGCCGATCAGCGCGGTTTGATAGCCCGCCTTCTGCAGCAACTTGGGAAAGGTCTGCTGGGTTCCATCAAAGGGCACGGTCTCATTATTATAGAAGCCGTGCAGGTGGGAATATTTCCCAGTCAAAACCGTCGCACGACTCGGCCCGCAGATCGGGTTGGGAACAAGGCACCGGTCGAACCGGATCCCATCCTTGGCTAACCGATCTATGTTTGGCGTCTGGATCAGATTCCGGTTGTCTCCATAGGCGCTGATCGCCGCAGGGGCATGGTCGTCGCTGAAGATAAAGATGATGTTGGGTCTGGCTCCTGATTTTGCCGGTTCTCCGGCAAGACCGAAGAGAGGGAACAACAATGCGTAGAGGACTGGCAGTTGGTGTTTCATAAATGTTGGATTGTAGATTCCGGTATTCGGCGATGGTCAGGAACATTCCCCTTTCAGGAGGCCAAATCATTCATGCATGCTCAGATTCACTTGATCTCGACGAAGCCCTGTTCAAAGAGCTTTGTCTTCATGGCTGCTTTACGCGCCTGTTGTGTTGAATCCGTGGCAAGATTGGTGAGTTCCAGCGGATCTTCGGCGTAGTGGTAAAGCTCCTCCATATCCCCGTTGTAGAAGCAGTATTTCCAACCGTCCTCGCGGATCATGGCGCAGCGGCCGCGCGTGGTGTATTCGACAAACCAGAACATGTCTTCCGCCGAGCGCTTCTTGTTGTAAGCCGGGTATTCCGCTTTGGGGATGGGAGCGGGCGGCATTCCCGGTTCTCCCACCTCGGAATAAATGACAGTGCGGTGCGAGTCCTTCCTCTCATTCAGCACCGGCAGGAAGGAGATGCCGTCGATCTGTTCGTCAATCCTCACTCCGGCTAATTGTAGCAGGGAGGGCATGACGTCGATGTTGCTGATTTGAGCGGGTGTCACACGGGCGAGTTGCTTATCACCGGGCATCTTGATGATGAAAGGGATCCTGATCAGCGATTCGTAGAATCCCTTGGTTTTGCAAGGCAGGCCGAACTGTCCGCCGAAACAGCCTTGATCGCTCGTGAACACAATCACGGTGTTATCGTAAAGACCCTTTTCCTTGAGCGCCTCGACCAGCCTGCCGACCGATTTGTCCACGAAGCTGATCTGCCCATACATGACGGCGAGAATCTTCCGGCGGTCCTCCTTCGACATGGTGTCAAATCCCGCGCACTGGGATTGGACATAATGAGCAAATGGGTGCCTGTCCCAGTCGATCTCCTCCATGCCCGCTAGGCTGATCTGATCAAGCTGGTTTTTATACATGCTGAAGTAGGGCTCGCAGACGATGTTTGGCCAGTGCGGCGCGGGAAAGGCCATCTGGAGAAAAAACGGCTCGCCCTTGTTCTGGTCAACAAACGCGATCGCATCGTCAGCGATACGCGCGGTGATGGTCTGCTCCTCGGGAAAAGGCTCGGGAAAATCGATGAGACCCTCCAACAGCTTGTTCTCCAGCCTGGACGGCGGGCCGCTGGTGGTGAGGAAATCCCGCACAGCCTTGTCCGAAGGAGTTAAGTTCTCCGCCGAGTCCTCCTCCCCTTTTCCCCACGGGCTGTATTCCGAGAAGCTATCAAACCACTTTTTCGCATAATCGCCCTGAAAGGTGTGGTTCTTGCCGGCCAAACCCAGTCTGTATCCGACCGCTTTAAGGGGCTCGAGCAGTGAAAACTTGCCGATCAGACTCTTTTTCTTGTTGTTGTAGCATTGGTTTTGAGAGGCGTATCTCCCGGTAAAGAAACTCGTGCGGCTGGGGCCACAAAGCGGTGCCACCGTAAAGGCATTTTCGAAGCGTGTGCCTTCCTTCGCCAGCGCATCGATATTGGGCGTCTTGACCACTTTGTCGCCATAGCAGCCGAGCGAATCCCAACGCTGGTCGTCGGTCATGATGACGACAATGTTGGGGTGGGATGCTTTCGGGGATTCGGCGGCCGGAGCGCTGCTTAAGGCCGCCCCGAATAGCCCGGCTGCCATAGTTGTCATAATCATTGTTTGCATGGGTCCTTTCATTGGCTGCTTTTTGTTGTGAAGGTCCAGACGTCGCCCTTGACCACGGACTCGTCGGCTTTCACCGCATCCACACTCCAGAAATACGTCGTCCCGGCTTCCAATGCCGGGAGCTGGAATACATTTTCATCCCCTTTGAAAGTCTTTTGAACGGTGGAAGCGGAGGCTTGGTCGAGACCTTCCTGCGAGGTGTAGAAAGTCACGGTATGGGAGATGGCTTGATAAGCGGGCCGCCACATGAGGATATCACGGTCAGCGGGGACATCCTTGACCTTGTCAGGCACGATAGGAAAACTGGCCTTGGGCACTCTCTGGCCGGGAATCCAATACGTGGCATCACCACGCTGATAGGCTCCGATATCGGGATTCTTTCCCGCGACCATGGGGCTAATTCCCTCAATCGCAAGCCCTTGGTTGATGATTCCCGATGCCTTGGCGACAGGGCGGAAATCGAACCAAGACTTGTTCACCAGATCGGTATCGGGATTAAACTCCAAGTCGTTGTTGGAAAATATTTTGACATTTCCAATAGGCTTTGCGTTCCACTGACCATAGATCGAATCCGCAAGATTATTCGCAATGGTGCTGAAAGCATTCGGATTCTCACCCACATCGCCTGGGTTGGGTGAAGTGTCATTTTTAGATTTTCCGCCAATGCACGAGATGATAATCGCGCTTCTAATGGGGTTGTAGCTGCTGTGATTGAAGACGGTATTATTAATACACCGGTTGGCCTGATCCGGGCTGGGAGCGTCCACATTTTTGATCATGATGCCCACACTGCCGCAGTCCCAGACCACATTGTGATCGACCACGAGGCCGCAGGTTTTGTCGTCGCCACGAATGCCCATACCGCCACCCCATGATTGCGGTGGCGTTCCCGAGAAGCCTTTTGATACCCAATTGTGGTGAAGACGTGTGCCCGCGCAAAAAGTGTTTTGCGAATAAACGGCAGAAGTATCCTTGTTGCCCCCATAAGCGGACAAAAAGGAATCCGACACGTCGTTCATCGAAAAATCATTATCCATCAAAGCGATCTGGGCTTGGATGCCTCCACTTCGGCGGAGTGTATTGTAGCGAACTGTCGCACGACCGCCCTTATCTACCAAGGAACTCCAAGGTTTGTTCACCTGCAGGGGAGGATAGCTCAATGAAGACGAGTAATCAAAATCGTGCATCAGATTGTTCTCGATCCGATTGTCGAAACCGAGGATACACAGTGCACCTAATGCCCCATAGGCAAAGGTATTGTTCACGACCTGGGAGTTGTCTGCAAAGATGTTCGGAAAAATCGAGTCAGGCGCTGATTTGTTCCCGTCTTCAAGTGAGAGATACTCCGTCCATGAACTATGCAAGACACTGTTGTTCTTGAAAACGATGTGGGAGCTTCGCCCGTTGGGATCGTCTCCAAATTTAAAGGCCGTTCCGAAAAATCCGATTCCGTCGATTGTGAGATACTCGCAGGATTTAGAGGCGGTGAGTCCCCAGTCGCGGGTCTTTGATTCGAGGAGGGAAGACGCTGGATTTTTACCATCGGGCGAGCAGATATAGAGCTTCTTGGCCGATGCATCGTAAAACCACTCGCCGGGGGCGGTGAGGAGCTCTTTCTTTCCAAAGAGGTAGAATTTATTATTGGCATTCCACTTTCCTTTTACGCCCCCCTCGTCGCCTTTATCCACGGTTTTCCCGAGATTTTTCTCGTAAGTGATAACACCGGAACCCGCAGTGTGTGTGAGAACGGGACGCGTCCAACTGAAATACTGATGATCCACATTCAGCAAAGCCTGTGCGCCAGTGACATCCCAGCCGGTCGTCGCGAGCGCCTCGCAAGCCAGTGTGCCGTAGGAATTCCCGGAGGTATCGGCGGAGGCCCACATTTCGGGAGCAAAAAAATTCCAATCCCCATTCTGGTCTTTCGGACAATCCGGCCACCGCGCCTCTAACATTGGCTTCCCGTTATAGAAAAGCTGCAGGACAGACTTTGCATCGAGATCGGCGACATAGATCCCTGGCTGTTCGGTTTCCGCCCATGATAGCTTGAGAATATCGAGGCCGGAGATGACGGGCTTCCCTTCTTTGTATGCCGTCAGGGTAATGGGAGATCCTTCCCGCCCAGACTTGCTTTTCAGTGCGACTGCCTCCCGGTAGGTCCCCTCTCGGAGGATGATCGTGTCTCCGGGCCCTGCCTGCTCGTAGGCATGCTGGATGGTTTTAAAAGGGGAGTTGATTGCGCCGGGTTGCCCGTCGTCGCCGTTGGGCACCACGTAGAACTCTGCGGCGTGAAGGCTGGCCAGCGTTGCAAGGAGCACTGCGATGAGGGGGGGCGCGTGTTTCGTGAGTATCATATGTTTTTATTGAACAGTCCGGTGCACATCGCGACCGCCAGAAGTTTGCTCCGATTGTTTTCCATGGTTCGTTTCGCGCTATTTGATCCGGGTGATATCGACAAAATATGCCCCGGATGGCTTGCCGTCCGCGCGCTGCCCGTCGAGCCAGCATTCCACCATCTGCACGCCGGGCTTGGCCACTCCAACCCTGAGCATCACCTCCTGTGCCGGGCCCTCAATGGGGGTTTCTGCACGCGCGTCGGCGAGCGTGGCATAGGCCTTGCCCTTGCGGATTTCGGTCAATGACTTCGGGGCTTCGTGCTGGCCCTTGCGGAGAACAAACTCGTATTCGCCGGCAGCCTGGAAATCAATTTTCCAGCGACCCATCAGGGGCTGCATCCGCGGCGCGGGTGAGGCTTCGTCGGTCAAGAGGTCACGCAGGCCCGACTGTTGATAGAATTTCGTATCATACCACTTCATTGACTCGGGATAGACCGAGGAATCGTAGTAGAAGAGCGCGTTCATGGTGACACGCTCCCCCTGCTTCGCCCCGAGCGGATAGGCCTTGTCCACGCGCAGTTCCGGCAATTCCGCCGAGTTTGCTGCCCACCATGTGTCGTAGGCGGTTTTCAGCTCGGCGGCGACTTCGGGTTTTTGCGTGATGATGTTGTTGGTTTCGCTGAGATCGCTGCGCAGCTCGTAGAGTTCGTTGCCATTCGCCAGCCGGTAGTTCTGCGAGCGAATCGAGGTATTCTCGTATTGGCGCAGCGGTTGGTCCGGCGGCCAGAAGCCCTGGTAGATGACATGGGTGCGCTTCGGATAGGTGGGCTTTTCTCCGAGCAACAATCCCTTGAGGCTGATGCCCTCAATCGGGGCAAGATCCGGATCTTGGAGCAACGGAATACCGAGGAGATCGGCGAAGGTGGGCAAGATGTCGTAGTGCATCGCGAGCTGATCCACCCCGCGGCCCTTTTCAAGCGTGTCCGGCCAGACAAAGAAGGCCGCCGCCCGGCTGCCGCCCTCGTAAATGTCGCCTTTTTTGCCACGGAGATTGGCATTGTAGAGCTCTCCTTTCGGCTCCTTCTTACCGGTCTTTCCGGGCTTGGCCTTTGCTCCGGCGACGGCTGATCCGTTGTCGGTCATGAAGATCAGCAGGGTGTTTTCCGCAATCCCCAGGTCTTTCAGCCGTTGGCGCAGCCGACCAAGGTTATGGTCCACATTGGCGATCATCCCATAAAACTGGGTCTGTTCCTTTGTCAGTCCCTTGTCGATGTATGGCTTGGTGAACTCCTCCGGCGCTCCGTAGGGAGAATGCGCGGCGTTGGTCGACAGAAGGCAGAAGAACGGCTTGCCCTTGCGTTCTTCGATCCAGGTCATCGCCGTGTCGAAAAGCACATCCGTGCAGTAGCCTTTCGTCTGCTGCCATTCATCCTTGGAATCTCTGAACCAGGTGTCGAAGTTGTCGTTGCCCCAGTAATCCTCCACCTGTCCGATCGAGCCGGCACCGATGAGGAATTGCTCGTCGAAGCCTTTGTCCACCGGGCGGAACGGCCGATACTCGCCCAAATGCCACTTGCCGAAGATGGCCGTGGCATAACCGCCGCGCTGGAACATCTGCGGCAGCGTCTGCTCATTCGGTTCAATCCTCCGCCCCACCACCTTGTTGCGGCCGGTCATCAAGGAGGCCCGGGTCGGCTGGCACAGAGGGCTGACAAAAAACTGACTGAATCGGACGCCGTCACGCGACATCTGATCGATGTTCGGAGTCCATAGAATGGGGTTTCCGTGGCAAGACATGTCGCCGTAACCCTGATCATCGGTCAATACGATGATGACGTTGGGTTTCTCAGCAGACGGTGAGGCTGCTGGTTTCTCCGATGCTACGGCCAGGCAGCCGATGGAAAAGAATACCGCAGAGGAAAAAATAGAACTGCTCTTCATGGATGTCGGAGGGCTAATGTCCCATGGCAAGCCTTACAGCGTGGAGAAACTCCAGACATCGCCTTGAACCACGGTCTGGTCGGGCAAGGTTGCATCGACCCGCCAGAAATAGGGTTGCCCGCCGGAAAGCTGAGGGAGCGCGAAGACATTCGCTTCCCCTTGGAATGTTTGTGGCTCGGCGTTTGCCAGTCCATCCTCCGAGGCGGAGAAACGGACCGTGTGAGCGACCGCCCCGTAGGCGGGCTTCCACATGAGCGCGTCGCGATCCTTTGGCACATCCTTCGCCTTGTCGGGCACGATCGGAAAGCTCGCCTTTGCCAATCTCTGGCCGGGGATCCAATAAACGGAATCCCCGCGTTCATAGGCGCCGATGTCAGGCGCGTTGCCGACCACCGTCCCGGTGATTCCCTCAACCGGGAGGCCGCCATCAATGATCCCGGCAGCGTCAGCGGAGGGGCGGAAGTCGAACCAGGCCGGATTGACAAGCTGCTTGTAGGGGTCGAAGGCGGCGGAATTATTGCTATACACTTTCAAGGATCCCATGGACTTGCCGCCCCACCATCCGTAGTAGGAATCGGCCAAATTGTTCACGACCGTGCTCTGGCTGTTCCAATTGTTCTTGATGGAAGGAATCAGGATGGCGGTTTTGATCGGGGTGTAGGCACTGTGGTTGAAGACGGTGTTGCTAACGCAGCGATTCCCCTGTTCCGGCGTCGGGTTGTCCACATTCTTGATCTCGATTCCGGCGGCACCGAGATTCCATGTGACATTATGATCAATCGTGAGGCCGCAGGTTCTGTCATCGCCGCGGATACCAAGACCGCCACCCCACGGAAAGGGTGGTGTGCCGGAATAGGCTCCATGCACCCAATTGTGGTGAAAGCGGGTGCCGCTGCAAAATACGTTCTGGGTGTAGAGCGCGGACGTGTCTTTGTTGCCCCCGTGGCAAGCCAAAAACGAATCACGAATTTCGTTCAGATAAAACTGGTTGCCCTCTTGTGCGACCTGCACCTGAATCCCGCCGCTGCGCGCAAAGGTGTTGTGGCGCACAATGGCACGTCCCGCCTTGCCGACCATGGCCGGCCACGCCTTGCTGACCTGCAAGGGCGGATAGGTGAGTGACGTGGTATAACAGAAGTCAGTAAAGAGGTTATTCTCGATCAGGTTGTCAAAGCCTCCGATGTAGAGACCGCTGAGTGCCCCATACGCGAACGTGTTGTTCACCACTTGCGAGTTGTCCACATCCATGGTCGGCATGATCTTGTCAAACTCCGCCGCGGGATGACCTTTGGGTAAGCTCAGGTAATCACTCCACGAGCTTTCGATGACGCTGTTGTTGCGAAAGACAATGTTCTTGCTCCTGCTGTTGTAGTTGTTGCCGAACTTGAAGGCCGTTCCGAAGAATCCGATGCCATCGATGGTCAGGTAGCTGGAATCCTTGTCCGCCGTGAACCCCCAATCGCGCTTCTTGATCTCAAGTTGCCCCGTGGCGGGATTCTTGCCGTTCGGGGCATACACATAGAGCTGCTTGGCCGCGGAGTCGTAGAACCACTCTCCCGGCACGTCCAGAAACTGACGCATGCCGAAGAGGAAATAGAGGTCGTCCTTCAGGTGCGGATTGCCGCCCTGCTCGTCTTTTTTAAAGACACTTGTTCCCAAGTCTTTTGCGTAATTGAAGGTAGTTGATCCCGCCGTGTGGTTCATCACCGGGCGGGTCCAGGAAAAGAACTGATGATCCACATTCAGCAAGGCCTGCGCGCTGGTGACATCCCATCCCGTGGCCGCCAAATCGGAGTCCACGATCGTCCCATAGCCGTTGCCCTCGGCGTCGACCGTCGCCCAGACTTCCGGTGCGAAGAAGTTCCAGTCGCCCTTGGCATCCCTCGGCACATTGGGCCAGCGCGCCTCCAGCAGAGGCTTACCGTCTAAGAACAGCTGGGAGATCGACCCGGCCTCATAGGGGGCAACATAGACCCCCGCCTGCGGCGTTTCCTGCCATTCGAGCGCGAGCACATCGAGTCCGGAAATGACGGCTTTTTCCTGACTATGGGCCGTCAGCGTGATCGGCGCACCTTCCGTGCCAGACTTGCCAGTCAGCTTGACAGACTGTCGGTAGACGCCCTCTCGCAACGCGACGACGTTTCCCGGCTTCGCCTGCTCCAAGGCATGCTGGATCGTGGCGAACGGCGCTTCCAGAGTCCCTGGTTGCGTGTCACTTCCGTCCGGGGCGACATAGAAATCCGCAACCGGGGCGAGCTTGGTTTCCGTGCCGACCTGCAGCTTCGCCGTCGAGTCCAAAGGTTCTTGAAGTGCGGGAGAAGTGAATGTCCCTGCGGTCGGGTTTTGATCCTCCTTGCAGCCGGCCATGGCCAGCGAGAAAGCAACCAAGGGAACACACAATATTAGATGACGCATACGAAGCATAAACGGGGTTTGGAATCTGGTCGGTGGCAGGAAAAGCAGGCTGGCGGTGTTCACGGTTCGGACACGGAAGCCCGGGGTTATTCGATCGGCGGCGTGTGAGCGCGGGCCTTAAAGGTAACAGTGACCGGTTCTCCCGCTCGCACGGTGATGGTCTGACCGATGCGGTTGTTTGCTGTCACGGTAACATAGCTGGAATCGGATTCGCCTGCGAAAGAGTCGTTGGGAATCGCCTCGGCACTGTATTTCCAGGCCTTGGGCCCCGCATCAGCCGACTTTTCCTCAAAATCACCATTAACGATTTTGGCCCCTTCGACCGAAACATCGTCGAAGTCGACTTTTAACACGAGGTCCGGATCTTCCTTAGGCGGGTATTCGCCCTCCAACGAGAGCCAGACATATCCGGAATTCGCCGGAGTGAACGTGAGCGAGTATTCTTTCCACCCGGCGGTCGAGGTCGTTTTCAGGCCTTTGGCGCGAATGATGAACGGCCGTTGATCCTCGGGGCCGAAAGTCAGGTTTTCCACCTGCATCGTGTCACTGGCGGCATCGGGGGTCAGGGTATTCTCATCCTTCGCTGCGTTGAGGGTGATGATCGGACGAACGTTTTGGATTCGCGGGTCGGCGGCATGGACCGAAGCGAGAGTGAGGAGAGCAGGTATTGCGAGCAGTATCTTTTTCATTGGTTAGGATGTTTAGTTCTTAGGGTTTCGGTGAAAGTTGTTCGTCATGACCTTCAGTGCGCCGCCCCTTCCCTGGCAGCGGCATCATCCGACGTATCAATATTGAAAGGAGCCAGCCAGCTGACGACGAGGGATGGAACCGTCGCAAACATCACGGCGATGAAGAACCACTGGTAGCCGATGGCATCCGCCAGCACTCCACTCACCATGCCGGTGATCATCATGCACATCGCCATCAACCCTGTGGAAATCGCATAGTGCGCGGTCTTGTAGTTTCCGGGTGCGACCTGCTGCATCATGTAGAGCATTAGGGCGACCGAGCCGATGCCGAAGCCCAGCTTCTCGATGACAAAGACGACGGTGATCACGGTCACGTCCGTCGGCATAAACACGCTCAGATAAACAAAAGTGAGGTGGGGCACGTTGAGCATGAGACAGAGCGCGATCAGCGAACGCTTGAGCGTGAAGCGTGCCGCGATCCATCCCCCGATGAGGGCGCCGATGATGAAGGCGGCGGACCCGAACGTGCCGTTGATATTGCCAACCTGGATATTGTCCATACCCAGGCCGCCCGCCTCCCGTGAATCGATCAAGAACAACGGGCCCAGCTTTTCCAAAAAGCCCTCGCCGACGCGATAGAAGAGAATAAAGGCGATCATCAGCCAGATGTCCTTCTTTTTGAAGTAGCTGGCAAAAACATCACCAAACTCATGGATGACATGCTTCAGCCCGGTCCTTTGATCATCCAGTTGGGCGGCCTTGCTGCCGATGGGCAGGAAGATGCGGTGCCAGATACCCATGAGCAGCATGACCACGCCCATGAGCCCCATCACAATCATCCAGGAATGGGTCCAACTCAGGCCCAGACCCTTCTCGGACGAATGCAGGTAGCCGGTGAACGAGACCAGCAAACCCGAGGCGAGGATCTTGCCCGCATACCAGCAGACACCCTGCAGGCCGATGTAGCGCGCCTGCTCGGTGCTGGACATGGCATTGATATAGACGCCGTCGGCCGCGATATCGTGGGTGGCGGAAAGGAACCCGACCACCCAGAACAACGCAATCGTGATGGGCAGGTAGCCCGGCAGGGGCAACGCCAGGGCGACGCACCCCAAACCCACCGCCATGGCAAACTGGGTGAACAAAACAAAAAACTTCTTGGTTTTGAAAATGTCGACGATCGGCGACCAAAGCGGCTTGATGACCCAAGGCAGATACATCGCCCCCGTATAGAGCGCGATCTCCGAATTGGTGAGCCCGAGGTTCTTATACATAATCGACGCAACGACCGAGACGGTGATCATCGGCACGCCCATCGTAAAATAGAGCGTGGGCATCCAGAACAGCGGGTGCAGGCGTTTGGAGGGAGCATTCATTGGCATCGTTCTAGATTCTACTTGTAAAAACGGCGGCCAGCTTGGCGAATTCGCGCCGAATTCCCCCGCGATGGAACGCTTTGTTTCCGCCGGAACACAGGCAACCCAAATGCAGAAGCACTCTGCCCAGGGAGCTGTTGGCAAGAAGTCCTTTCATGTTGCTAAAGGGATTCTCATCGCGGTGGGTTCAATCCTTCGTCACTTCCTCTCGAGCACGAAATCGAGGACATTCTTGAGCGGAACCTCCGCGTAACCCATGCAGGTGTCCGCCGCGCCGTAGTAAATCTTGATCATTCCCTCCTCGCAGAGGACGCCGCAGTTGAAGATGACGTTCCCAAAGAATCCGAATTTCTCATAGTCGGTTTCCGGTTCCATGAGCGGGGCCTTGCCCTTGGCGATGACCTTGGTGGGATCGTTCTTGTCGAGGATGACGACGCCCAGGCAGTAGCGGTGGGTCGAGTCGGCTGCGTGATAGATTTCCACCCAGCCTTCCTCTGTTTCGAAGGGAACGGCGCTGCAGCCGATGCGGCCGCCGTCCCAGTCGTTGGTGTTGACCTCCATCAACTGCTTGTGATTGCCCCAGCAGGTGAGGTTCGGCGACTCGGAGATCCAGATTTCGCGGCGGCGGTATTCCGCAGAAGCCGGCCGGCAGAGGGCATAGTATTTCCCGTTGATCTTGCGTGGGAAGATGCAGACATCCTTGTTGTCCGGCGTGAAGATGCAGCCGAGGCGTTCGTAGTTCTTCCAGTCCTTGGTGCGGGCCAGATTGGTGGTCACCCCGATGCTCGCGCAGGCACTGTAGTTGATGTAATAGTAGCCTTCCTCCTCAATGAAGGTGATGCGGGGATCCTCGATTCCGAACTCCTCATACTTGCTGCAGGGATACATGGCGGGCTTTTCCTCGATCTCGAAATGAATGCCGTCCTTGCTGCGCGCAAGGCGCAGGTGGGAAATGGAGGTCAGCACGCGCAGGATTTCCTTGCCGTTCTCATCATGTCGGAGCACGAAGCGGCTGTCGCTGAAATCGTAGGACGGATCGTTCTTGGGCAGACGATGGAAGAGGACTTTTCCCGCGTCTTCCGAGTAGTAGGGCGCCAGGAAGATGTTCGGGTCGGCGTCGGGAAGCGGAGTTTCAGCGACGCGGAGGAGAAGATAGACTTCGTCACCCACGCGATGGCAACCCGCATTCATAACATACTCGACTTTCCAGCCGGGCTGAGAAGGCTTCACGTCCTTCACGGTGATGATCGGGTTGGCTTCGTGACGAACGACGTTCATTGCGTTTGTTATGGTTTCCATGATTTGATGTTTTCTTGTGGTTATTCTTTGGAGCTCGCGGGTTTCGCGGGTTGTTTCAAAAGAGTGAATACTTCCTGCCAATTTGCTCCGGCTACCCACGGTTCGGCGTCTGCTTCGTAGGCACCCAGATCAGGGGCCTTGCCCTTAAACCCGTCGGTGTAGCCCGCAATGGCAACTCCCGCATCAATCAGGGGGGAGCCAGCTAGAGGCCGGAAATCGAATTTAGCCGGATCCTTCAAGAACGCCTTGGCATCCTGCCCGCGCAGGTTATGGTGAATGCGTTCGGAGTCGGCAAGTTGGTCGTCCAACTTGTGGCTGCCGACCAGATTGCGGCTGATGTTGTTCACCGCCTCCGACCAATGGTTTTGCCTTTGGAGTTGCGGCCATTGCACCGCCCAGACCTTGATCGGCTCCGCCATCTTGTCGAAAATGATGTCCATCTGCGGCGAGGTGGGCTCACCAATCCCGAAAATCGTATTGTTGAAAGCCCGGTTGTCCTCCCCCTTCATGATGATTCCGATCTGGCCACAATCCCAGACGACATTGTGATGGAAGATGTTGTTCCGCGACTGGTCGTCGGCGCGGATGCCGATGCCGCCGTGCCCGCCACGGCCAGAGTAGCCGTCGGTCACGCAGCCGTGGACCCAGTTGTAGCGGACGATGCTGCCGCGCGAAAACGGCCAGCAGCCATAGACCAGTGAGACGTCCTTGCAGGCGAGGCCGCCGTCGTGGATGTGGTTGTATTCAACGATGCTGTCGGCCGCGTGGTAAACGAGGAGGCTGCTTCCGCCGTTGTAGAGAGTGTTGCCGCGGGCGACGTTGCCGGTGGATGTGACCTCGGAATTCTCGATCGTGCGCGGCGTCGGCGGATATTGGATCGTGTCGAACCAGTTCACCCCGAGATGCGGGCTGGCGGAGAGTTGCAGGGCCGGGTAGATGAGGGTGCCGCTCCAGTTGACGTCGTGGATGATGCAGTTTTCGACCGTGTTGTGCGCGCCCATCACCATCAACCCGAGGTTGTTGGTATAGGCCAGCGAGCAGCGCCGCACGGTGTTGTAGTCGCCGGTGATCCTGGTGAAGACGGATTCGCGGCGATCCTGATCGTATTCGGTGATCGTGCGCGAATAGCTGGGGTAGAGCAGTTCGCAATTCTCCACCACCGTGTGGTTGCAATCCTCCAACCGGAAGGTCGTGGCAAAAAAGTTGATGCCCGAAATCTCAATCCAGTTCTTGTTCTTGGCCGTGATCGCGTAGTTTCTTTTCTTGTAGCGGACCTCCAGTTTCGAGGGGTCCACTCCCCCGGGCGCGTAGAGGTAAAGAGCTCCGCTTTCCGGGTCCTGAAACCACTCGTTCTCGACGTCAAGAGCCTCCAGTTTGCCGAAGAGGTAAAAGTAATCGTCGCTCCACATTTCCGCGACCCTTTCGGGCTTCTTGCTCGACAGCTTTGGGTCGGTGTCGCAGAGACCGACGAGGTCGGCATCGTATTCCAGCTCCGGCGAGCCTGCCGTGTGCTTGGTGATGGGGCGGTTCCAGGTCCACCACTGGTGGCCGACATTCAGGTAGGCCATCGCTCCCGTCCAATCGATGCCGGAGTCGGCGATCTCCTTGCTAACGATCCGGCCATGCGTGCTGCCGGGATCGACTTTCGCCCAGCGCGAACGGTCGTAAACCTGATCGAAGCCAGCATTCGGCCAGCGGGCTTCAATCATCATATCGCGGCCGATGAAGAGTTGTTCGATGCCCTTGGGCGCGGCAATTTTGTATATTGAGCCTTCGTGCTTTTCCCACTGGCCGGTCACGATTTCCGTTCCGTCAAAGACCACGACCTCGCCCGGAACCGCCAGAAGCCGCACGGGCTTGTCCGCAGCTCCCGAGGACTTGAACTCCGCCGTTTCGCGGTAGGCGCCTCCGCGCAGCTTGCAGACATCGCCGGCTTGGGCGCGGTCAAGTGCGGCCTGCACCGTGCGCAGCGGGGCCTGCTCGGTTCCTTCGTTCTGGTCGTTTCCCGAGGGCGCCACGAACCAATCGCGGGCATTTCCAGAGACGGTAAGCGCGAGGAGGGTCATCAGGGAAAGGCAGTTGCGCAAATTATTCATAAAACTTCCGCCGGTGCTCCTTGGCAATTTGCTGGAGTTGCTCCGCCACCTCGGGATTTTCAGCGATCACATTCGTGGTTTCTCCCGGATCGGCTTTCAAATCGAACAACGACAGCTCGATCTGTCGTTTCTCATACTCCCCCGGAACCCCATCGCGGCCCATTTTCGCCGGATGGTTGTAATCATGGGGCAAATGCAATTTCCAGCGACCATCCCCACTCATCACCGCTTCCAATTTTTTGACGAAGGTGACAGGGTAGTAAGCGTGCGGATTCTTAGCTCCGTCCTCACCGGAAATCAGGGGCCAGAGGTTTTTTCCGTCGATCTCGTTGTCCGGCAGTGCCGCTCCGGTCAAATGACAGAGCGTCGGCAAGAGATCGATCGAGCAAAACATCGCATCAGACGAACTGCCCGCTTTGATCTTGCCGGGGTATTTGATGATCAGCGCCGACTGCGTGCCGCCGTTGAAACTGGTATTCTTGCCCTCCCGGAACGGCGTCGTGCCTGCATGGTTTCCCCAGAGAGTCCATGGGCCATTGTCCGAGGTCATGATCACAATCGTATTTTCCTCGAGGCCGTTTGCTTTGAGCGCGGCCGTGATCTGACCGATCGCATCATCCAGCTCCATAATCACGTCGCCGTAAAGTCCCGCGCCTGATTTGCCCTTGAAAGCCTCGCTGCAATACAGCGGGACATGCGGCATGGTAAACGGCACGTAGAGAAAAAACGGGGAGGCTTTGTGACGGTTGATGAAATCGACCAACTCTGCCGCAGCCCGCGCCGTGAGGGTCTCTTGAAACTCCGGAGTCACCCGCTCGCAGGTCACCTTGTCGTTCGTCCAAAACTTGAGGTGGTAATCCGCCCACTTTTCCGGGTCCCTGTTGTTCCGATCCCACATGTCATTCGAGAGCAACAGCCCCGCAGACTCGTCGAATCCTCGCGCGGAGGGTCGCGTTTCAGGCTCCTCGCCGAGGTGCCACTTGCCGAACATGGCGGTCGCGTAACCGCTTTTCTTCAGGACCTCGGCCATGGTGGCGAACCTCCGGTCCAGCCCCTTCTCGCCCGGCATGAGGGCACCGAACATCCTGGTGCGCTCCGGATAGCAACCGGTCAGCAGGGCCGCCCGCGAGGCCGAGCAGACGGCCTGGGGAACGAAGAAGCGGTTGAAGCGCCCCCCCTCGGCCGCCAGACGCTCCACATTCGGCGTCGGATACGACGGATCTCCAAAGGGGTGAAAATCGCCATACCCACCGTCATCAAGAAAAATGACCACAACGTTCGGCGGCGTGTCAGAAAACGCGCCCGTCGCGGAGTGGACCAGGCAGAGCGTCAGGAGGGTGAAAATTTTGGTTCTCAAATCGCAGGGATTACATGGGGGATGTCAATTTCTCCCGGACAGGCTGAACCATGGAATTCCGGCCAGGGGAGAAGATGATGGGCTTGTGTTTCCCGTAATCAAGAGGAGCCTCCCCGGTTGCACAAGGGATTCCGCGTGACATATCATGCTTTTTATGTGCATGTTTTTTCGGATTCCCAAAGCATCCCCCGCAGATGAGATCCCACCCCCACATTCTCATGTATATGCAGTTCTATTACTCGAGCGAGTTGCACCGCGGGATCGCGCAGTATGCCCGTGAGGCGGGATGGAGCCTCAATATCTCGATGTATCGCAGCGGACACCTGCCCAATCGCAAGTGGGACGGCGTGGTCGGGGCGTTCGCCAGAGATGACGAGTTTTACAAAAATTTTGTGAAACCGAATCGCATCCCGGCTGTCAGCCTGACCGAAACACGATCCCTCCCCTGTGTATTGCCGGATAACACGGCCATAGGTGGCATGGGTGCGGCCCACTTGATCGAACTGGGATACAAGAATTTTGCCTTTTATTACTGGCAGTCCGAACAGCACGAGAAACTGCGGTCCAACGCCCTGCAAGATGCCTTGAACCAGAAGATCCACCGGTTTTTCGAAATCAATCACACCGCCAATCCCCGCGTCCGGCGTCAGCGAATGGTCACGCGACTCAGCGCGCTGAAGCGCCAACTCAAACGCCTGCCCAAGCCAATCGCGATCATGGCGCCAATGGACGATCTCGCGGTTGAAATCATCGATGTTTGCATGGAAATGGGTTTAAAAGTCCCCCAGGAGGTTGGCGTTCTAGGGGTCAACAATGACAATCTGATTTGTGATTTCACTCCTGTCCCGATTTCCAGCATCGACGACGACGAATACAGAATCGGCTACGAGGGAGCGGCCCTGCTCGACCGCATCATGCGGGGCGAAAAACCTCCAAAAGACCCGCTCTTGATCCAGCCAAAAGGTGTCCATATCCGGAAGAGCACCGATCTTCTCGACATCTCCGACGTGCCGGACCGCCACGTCGCCATCGCCGTCCGTTATATTGCCGAGCACTACAGCGAACCGATTACGACGGATGACGTGGTCCGCGAAGCGGGCCTTTCCAAGAGCTCATTGCAGGATCGTTTTATCCGGCACGTCGGACGCACGATCCATGAGCAGATTCTACGAAAACGCATCGGGTGCGCCAAGCGCCTGCTCGAAACCACCAACAACAAGACCGCCTCCATCGCCCGGGAATCCGGATTCGGTTCGCGCGAACGCTTTAGCAAGGCCTTCAAGCTGACCGTCGGAATGAATCCGGCGGACTACCGGAATGCGAAGGCTTAGGCGATGAAACGCGCCGGTTACTGGCTGGTCTGCGCCTTCAAGGTCGCGGGATCTTTCATCGCCAGTTCGGCTTCGGCCTGCGTGAAGCCGTTTCCCCTTGGAAATCTGAAGCGATTTTCTGAGGAAGTGCGCATGGAATAGTTGGGAGGAATTAGCGGGACGGCCGAATGGAGAAACGTCCCAATCAGATCAAAGATACGCATCTCAACGGCGCCTCCACAACGACTTGTGTGTGACACGATACGCGAACCGTGTGACACTTTAAACGGGAGGAGATAACACATCGTTTTGCTCTTTTCGGTAACCGCGTTAAGGCAGCGCTTCCCCGCGCGGCAGAGCATCAAAACGAGAACCGCAGGCGAACGTATTCTTTACGGCGCAATTCGTGCGATTTATGCTACCCAAATGAAAATATTCTCACTACTGCATGGCGCGGGTGCTCGAGGGTTGAATCCGATGGCCGGTAAGTCGCAATGCATGAGGAGCAAACTGATTGCGGGAGGGCTACTGCTTTCCTCCTTCCTCTCCGTGGCAGAGGCAAAAAACGTGGTGTTTTTTATCGTCGACGACCTGCGTCCCAGGTTGGGGGCATACGGAGATCCCGTGGCAGTCACCCCGGCGATTGATTCCCTGGCAAAGGAAGGCAGCCTGTTCAACCGGGCCTACTGCCAATACCCCATCTGCAACCCCTCCCGAACGAGTTTTCTTTCAGGATTGCGGCCGGACAGCACAGCCGTTTACGGCAACGATCAAAAGCCCGAAGTGGCTTTGAGGGGTGTGCCCGTGCTGAACCAGTACTTTGCAAGCAATGGGTTCGAGGTGCTCGGATTCGGAAAAATTTATCATTCGGGCATCGGGCCCGATGGAGGATGGAGCCGACCCTATACGGAGTCCCAATGGCTCGACTATGTCCGACCGGAAAACAAAGCGATCGGCGATCAGTGGTTCTCCCCCCGGCGTCCGAAGGAGCAGAGGGTGCCCGCGAGTTGGGAGGCCGAAGCCGTGGCCGACGATGCCTACGCCGACGGCATGATGGCACGAGAGGCGGTCAAGTCGCTGAAGGAACTGGCCGCTCAGAAGAAGCCGTTCCTGATGGTGTTCGGCTTCCGGCACCCCCATCTGCCCTGGTGTGCGCCGAAAAAGTATTGGGATCTCTACGACAGGGAATCCCTGCCGCTGGCAACCAACAGGCAATTTCCCGTCGAGGCTCCCAAGGTCGCAACCAATGATTTTGGGGAGTTGTGGTCCTATGCGGACATACCGGCCGGCCGGCCGCTGACCGAAGCACTTGAGAGGCAATCCCTGCACGGCTACTACGCTGGCGTGAGCTACGCTGATGCCCAGGTGGGAAAAGTGATCTCCGCCTTGAAGGAACTGAACCTTTTCGACGACACGGTGATCGTTTTGGTCGCGGACAACGGGTATCAAATGGGGGACAACGGGGTGTGGTGCAAGGGCGTCAACTGGGAGGCGACAAACCGCGTGCCCTGCTTGTTACGTGTGCCGGGGCTCGGACAATCCGGCCAAACCATCAACCGTCTCGTCGAGTTGGTGGACATCTACCCAACCGTGTGCGCTGCCGCGGGCCTGCCGATCCCCGGCCATTGCGAGGGCAAAAGCCTGCTGCCCCTGGTGGGCAACCCGAAGGCGCCATGGACAGACATTGCATTCACCCAATTGCAGCGGGGCAAGGTTATGGGACGCTCGATCCGGACGGATCGTTTCCGCTTCACGCTCTGGGAGCAGGAAGACGGAACTCTTGTCGGGTGTGAACTCTATGACCAGCAAAACGATCCGCAAGGAAACGTCAATCTGGCCGGACACCCGGACTGGCAGGACCAAGTCCGAGAGCTCACCAGCCTGCATCGGAAGCAATGGCCCGCGGGTCGCAAGCATTCACAGACAGGCCCGGAGTGAGACGTGGGCCCGGCTTCGCCGGTTTCGGGCTGATTCGGCAGGGCTTTTCATCCCCGATTAGTCCCCACGGCGCAGGCTGAAATCAGGATCACCTGCGGCGCTTTGCCGGCGCAGTGGAATCGCGCACCTGCAACTCGGCCTTCAAGAAGTATCGTTCAAGCTGCCTCGTTTTGGACACCATGACCGCGTCCTTCAACAACGAGACAGCATGCTGGGTCAATGCGCCGAGAGGTTGGCGGATCGTCGTGAGCTTGGGTGAGCAGGCCGCTGCCCAAGGGCCATCGTCAAAGCCAATCACAGAAATGTCGCCAGGGCATTTCAGGCCACTCTCTTTGACCTGATCAATGACCCCGAAGGCGATGCTGTCATTTGCACAGATGATGGCCTCCGGAATTTCACTTTTTGCCATAAAAAATTGACACCCTGCACGCCCGGAGTCCTGCTCAAAGGAATCGCGGAAAACCATATTTTCGTTCCAGTCGATTCCAGCCTGGGCCAGAGCGTCACGATAGCCGTGTTCACGGTCAAGAAAGTCCCGCGAGGTCTGGGGGCCAAGGATCAAGCCGATCCGCTTGTGACCGAGGTCCAGGATGTGTCGAGCGGCCTTGAACGCGCCGGTGTAGTTGTCTACGCCAAGAACATGACACTTGACATTTTCCATCGGGCACTCGGGAGGAAGCGTGGAACTCAACAGAATCAGCGGGCTGTAAAATCCCGCCAGTTCATCAACCTGAGCGTTCGTCAGAGGGAAGCCGGCATAGATGAGACCCGAGATCCCGAGCCCTTTGCGGCGAAACTCTTCGATGACGCTTTTTTCACCAAGGACGACGGTATTGATCCGCACCTCCCAGCCCGTTTTTGCAACGGCCCGTATCAGCCCCCCCATCAAACGACCGTAGAATTCGCTGAAGAAGACGTCATCCTGCTCCGGGATCAGAAGCCCAAGTGTCGAATTATGCCCTTTCTGGATCAGTCGTGCACCAGGGTTGGGACGAAAGCGCATCCTGTCGGCCAGTTCCAAGATTTGGTTCCGGCGGGATTCCTTGACCAAATGAGAGGTACTTGGGTTCAGTGCGCGGGAAATGGTCGCGGTCGAAACGCCGAGTTCTTCCGCCAAGAGGCAAATCCCACGCAATTTCTTTTTGAACTTTTTTGTGATCTGAGCCAATAGAACCACATCCTGCGACAGAATAAAAAGATTTGCAACCCTGCCGTGCGGAGCAGTTGGAGTTTCGTCCGAGGTGACCGATATTCTCGAAGAGACACTTTCAACGAAATCTGTGCCGACGACAGGGTCCCCAACCGGCTTCGCAAGCCCCCGGCCGAGAACTTCGCGTCACCCGGAATACGCCTCAGCGCTGAACAGAGCGATGCGGCCCAACCCGGCCTGTTGGGGAGGTGAGTGGAAACCTGATGCAAATATTTGCAACTTTCGGTGGCGCGGTGAGTTTAACCCAGATTATGATATTTCCCTTTCTGAAAGCATTAAGAAGAGAGTGGCCCGATCAAGACGCTTGCCTTGGGCGGAGTTCACACGACCAGCCGCTTTTTACCAGTAAATCCTATGAAAAAAAGGTCCATCTCACCCTGATCCTGCTCTTACCAGCACTCAGCCTGGCAACAGCCCAAGACAAAAAAGCCGCCCGAAAAGAGGCTCGGGTCAAGGCAGCGGAAACCCAGTCTGCGGGGGAAGCGCCTTCCACAGCCGGGGCCCCTCCCGCTGTTCCGGTGCCCGCCAGGACCGGCCTTCGTTTGAACTCTCTCTTCTGCGACCACATGGTGCTGCAGCAGGATATGAAAAACACCATTTGGGGATCGGCCGACCCCGGAGAGAAAATCACCGTGGAAGCCTCCTGGGGTGCCACGGCTTCGACTCAAGCGGATGCCTCCGGTAAATGGAAGGTCCTGTTGGATACACCCGGCCATGGAACCGGCTTTTCAATCAAGGTTGTTGGATCCAAGACGATCGAAATCAAGGATGTCGCGATCGGCGAAGTCTGGCTCTGCGCCGGGCAGTCCAACATGGGCTGGAGCGTGGGCAACTCCTTCGAGGCGGAATCGGAGGCCTCGGTCAATCTGCCCCACCTCCGCATCTTCAAATCCGCCCGCGAACACTGGCATGAGCCGCTGGAGGAGAAACGCGATCTGCTCGATCAATGGAAACCGTCCACTCCGGAAGTCGCCGCCGAGACCTCGGCCGTCTCGTATTATTTCGCAAAGAAGCTCCATGAGGAACTTGGCGTTCCCGTCGGGATCATCCAGCAAGCCTATGCCGGCACGCCGATTGAGGGCTGGATGCCGTGGGACGTTCAGATGGATATGGCCCAGTCGCAGGCACAAAAAGCCGACGGCGATAAGTCTGCACAAATTCAAAAGGAAAAAAAAGGCGAAAGCCCGGAGAAGGCCATCGCGGCCTTTAACAAAGAACTGGCTGAATATAACTCCAAGGTGGGAGCGGGAGAAACCATGAAAAACAAGAACCGACCGCTCCAGCCTCCCTCCATCACCAAGCCCGCCGACATGGGCAACCAATATCCGGCTCACATCTTCAACGCCATGATCCATCCGGTCAGGCCTTACGGGATAAAAGGTGCCCTCTGGTATCAGGGCGAGCGCAATTCCAAGACCGTGCCCCAAGCGCTGGCCTACCGCGAACAATTGGAGCGACTGATCACCTACTATCGCACGTCATGGCACGAACTCTCCGACGGCAATGTTTCCAAGGAGTTCCCGTTCTTCTTTACCCAACTGCCAAGCTGGACTGCTGAACAGACGCAGCCGGTCGAGGGCATCGAGGCCACCTGGGCCGCCAATCGCGAGGTGATGCGGCTTGTCAGCAAGGAATTCCCCAATACCGCCATGGCTGTGAGCATCGATACCGGCGATGCCGTGTCCCTTCATCCTAAAAACAAAAAGCCCATCGGCATCCGCCACGCCTATCTCGCGCTCAAGAATGTCTATGGCAAAGACATTGTCCCCTCCGGACCGCGCTATCTCAGCCAGAAGATCGAAGGCGACAAGATCGCTCTCTCCTTCGACTCCGTTGGCAGTGGCATGATGGCCGCGAAACCCGGCAAGCTGGATGCTTTTGCCATTGCCGGTGCTGACAAGAAATGGCACTGGGCCGATGCCGAGATCTCCGGAGACAAGGTGGTTGTCTCGTCAAAGGAGGTTTCGTCGCCCGTGGCGGTTCGCTACGCCTGGGCCATGAACCCCTCCCAGCGCAATCTGCTCTATAACAAGGAGGGACTTCCCGCTTCGCCGTTCCGGACAGACGACTGGCCGCTCTTCGACCCCAATGATCCCGCCGTGGAGGTCGAAAAGCCGGAAAAAACCGATGAGAGTCAGGATGCCAAAAGAACCGGGACCGATTGGGTGCGCCCCCCCATGACTCAATAACGTCAAAAGGTCCCTTGCATCCACTCCCGCCAACGATGAGCTGTGTCTGTGCATTCCTCAGCGCCCTGTTGCTGAGCTCGCTTACCGTCGGTTTTGCGACGGACACGCACTCTGCCGCAATGGGGGACCCAACCTCCATCAAGAAAGGGGCAGCCGGCCAAGCCAAAGACATGGGGAAGGCGCTGCAGGCGAGCGGTGTTTCCTGGCTCTACAATTGGCTGCCTGAGCCCGGTTGGACCCTGCCCGAGGGCGTGGAGTTTGTTCCCATGATTTGGGGCAAAAAAAACCTTCCCGACATCGACAAGGTGATAGGTCGCGGCAAGGTGCTGCTTGCTTTTAACGAACCCGAACGCGAGAAGCAGGGCAATATCACCGTTGAGGAGGCGCTCGAGGCGTGGCCCAAGCTGGAAGCGACCAAAATGCGCCTCGGCAGTCCGGCACCCGCGGCGGGCGGAGCACGTCCCGGCGGATGGCTCGACCGCTTCATGACCGGCGCCAAAGAGCGGGGCTACCGGGTCGATTTCGTCTGTGTTCATTGGTATGGGGGCAATTACGACCCGGACGCTGCGACGAGACATCTCCACGCTTACCTCGCTGAGGTTCATGCACGGTATCAAAAGCCCATCTGGCTCACCGAATTTGCTTTGAACAACTACAATGAGGGCGCGGCGCCGGCAACTGTCGCCGAACAGCAGGCGTTCATGGTCAAGGCCCTGCCCATGCTGGATGCCTTGCCGTTTGTGGAGCGCTACAGCTGGTTTGTCTTCAGTTCGAATAGGAAGGACAAACCGCAGAACTGGTATCTCCTCACTTCCGAAGGGAGCCTCACTGAAGTCGGGAAAACCTATTCCACGGCTTCACCTGCCAAACCGTGAACGCCCGATTCACAACTTCATCCACAGCATCCTTTATCCCCATGCCATGGATCGTCCGATTCCTTCTTTCGTGTCTCGTGTGTTTGACGTCTCCGGCCTCCGCCGCTGACAAACCAAACGTCCTCATCCTTTACGCGGACGACCTTGGTTATGGAGAACTGGGCTGCTACGGGGCGAAGGAAGTACCGACACCTCATATTGATTCCATCGCCGCCAATGGCGTTCGCCTCACCAGCGGCTACGTTTCCGCCCCCCTCTGCTCTCCATCGCGCGCGGGGTTGATGACAGGGCGCTACCAGCAGCGCTTCGGGCACGAGAACAATGCCATGGCAGCGGGCGGCGGTCTGCCGCTCACGGAGACGACGCTGGCCCAGCGGATGAAGGCCCTCGGTTATGCGACCATGGTGGTCGGCAAGTGGCATCTTGGCGGCGATCCACAGTATTTGCCCACCGCGAGGGGCTTTGACGATTTTTACGGCGTCACTCGAAATCCCGGTTCCTTCTTTGCGCCCGAGGGTTTTATTGATTCCCGCGTTTCGACGGAGGTTCATAGCGTAACCGACAAGGATTTCTACACCACCGACGCGTTCGCCGCACAAGCGGCGGATTGGATTGAGAAGCACAAAGATGCTCCCTGGTTCCTCTATCTGCCGTTCAATGCCGTCCATGCGCCCCATCAGGCGACGGAAAAATACCTTCAACGCTTCGCACACATCAGCGACACGGAGCGCCGCAACTTCGACGGCATGCTCTCAGCCATGGATGACGCCGTTGGAGTCTTGCTTGGCAAGTTGCGCTCGCTGAAACTGGAGGAGAATACGATCATCTTTTTCATCAGCGACAACGGCTCGCCCGACAAACGCGGTGGCAATGGGGTGTTGCGAGGCAGCAAAGCCACCTGCTGGGAGGGCGGCACGCGCGTGCCTTGGATGGTGCAGTGGAAAGGAAAACTGCCATCTGGAAAAGTCGAGGACCGCGCCGTCATCCAACTCGACGTGATGCCAACTTGCGTGGCCGCTGCGGGCGGAGCCGTTGAACCGGCATGGAAACTCGACGGAGTCAACCTGCTGCCTTTTTTGACCGGCGCAAACAGGGAGCACCCGCACCAGACACTTTGCTGGCGCATTGACGGAAAGTGGGCCGTAAGGCATGGCGACATGAAACTGGTACAAGGCGAAGCAAATCGCAATGCGCCGGCGTTGTTCGACCTCGCTTCTGACATTGAGGAGAAAAACGACCTTGCCGGTGCGCAACCCGAAAAGGTCAAGGAACTCAAGGTCATGTGGGATGAGTGGAACTCCCAAATGACGTCGCCATCGATACCGAAAAACAAAAAGAAAAAGAAAGCGAAAGCGAAAGAGCGTGAGACAGGGGAGCCCTAAGAAGGCGTCTTGTTCCTACCTAAACTCGACCCACAATACCCCGGACTTGATCCGCCGCCACCGACCTCACCACCAACAACTATGAAACTGACTCCGAAAAGCCTGATCACAACCTCAGTCCTGCCCGTCCTGATGCTGGCTGCGCCCGCACTGCTCCGGGCCGCCGAACCTCCTCTCAACGTTCTGCTCATCACAGCAGACGACCTCGGTTATGAAGCCATGGATTTCCTTGATGGCAAGGTGCCCGGCGTGACGCCGAACCTCACCAAGCTTTCTGACGAAAGCCTCAGCTTTCACCAAGGCTATGTCAACAACGCCATTTGTTGTCCGAGCCGCAGCATCATCGCCACGGGGCGCTACGGACATAACAGCGGGTTGTTTGGGTTCAACAAGCTCACCAAACCGATCCCGACGGTGTTTGGCACTTTCCAGAAGGCGGGGTATCTCACCGGCGTTCTGGGCAAGGTGAGCCATTCCACTCCGGATGCGAACTTCAAATGGGACTACGTTCACGACTTCCAGGAACTCGGTGCAGGCCGCAGCCCGACGAAGTATCGCGACTTCGCCAAAGAATTCTTCGCCCGCAGCAAGGCGGAGAACAAACCCTTCTACTTCATGGTGAACTCCCACGACCCGCATCGCCCTTTTTACGATCCCAACGGACGCGGCAAGACGGGAGAGGAAGTTCCGTCGCGTGTTTTCAAACCAAGCGAAATCGCAATCCCCAGCTACATCCCTGATCTGCCGGAAGCCCGCGAGGAATACGCAAACTATTACAGCTCCGTCCGCCGGCTTGACGACACAGTGGGAGGCGTTCTTAAGGCCCTTGACGACTCCGGGCTCGCGAGTCGCACGCTGGTCGTCTTCATCACCGACAATGGTTCCCCATTTCCCTTTGCCAAAGCCAACACCTATCCCGCCAGCAACAAGACGCCGCTTCTCATGCGCTGGCCGGGTGTCGCCAAACCCGGAGTGGACAAAACACACTTCGTTTCCGAGGTCGATTTTTTCGCGACTTTCATGGATGCGGCGGCCCTGCCGATTCCCGAAGGACTGGATGGGCGCAGCCTGGTCCCGTTGATCAAGGATGGGAAGCAAGACGGTCGCGACTACGTGTATACCCAGATCGATTACACCATCGGCGGCCCGCCCAAGCCGATGCGGAGCGTGATCGGCAAGCAATACGCTTACATCTTCAACGCTTTCTCCGACGGAAAATTCAAATACAAGAACAACAACGAGGGTGAGACCTTCAAGGCGATGGAGGAAGCCGGCAAGACCGATCCCGCCATCCTGGCCCGGGTCAACATGTTTCGGTATCGCGTGCCGCAAGAGTTCTACGACCTCGAAAAGGACCCGGGTTGCACGGTGAACCTCATCAATGACCCGGAATATCAGAAACTGGTGAAGGAATATCAGGAGCGTCTGCGCAACTGGATGGTGGAAACAAAGGACCACTGTCTGGCGGCTTTCGATGTGCGCGATGATCCCGCCAAACTTGCCGAAGCCGTCAAGAACTACCCGAAGCTCGACAAATCCGGAGGCACCGCGAGCGAAGCGGGGGAGGAGGCGGAAAAGGGAAAACGACCGGATAAGAACGCCAATGCCACCGGAGACGAGGTAACCAGCCCGGATGACGGGTCGGTCAAGTCGAAGAGGAAAGCCAAGCGGGAGGCGAAACGGAACGCCAGCCAGGAGACTGACATTGAAGCACCATGATGGGCTTTTTGGTTCTTCGTAAATGTCAGCGAGTGCCAGTCCGCTTCCGAAACACCTGAAGGGCGTCCGTCAAGGACCACAGTTGCCCACGACTTTGAGAACGATGGTGCTCTACAACGCGACTTCGAGCAGGTTGGCGTCACCTTTCATCAACGAGTCGAAGTGGGTCGCGTCGAGCAGCCACCCGCCTGTACGATAGGGGTTGGAGGAGAGCCCGATCGGTGTGAGCTCCGTGCCATTCAGGGTGGCCGATTCCGGAGTGTGCTCGCCGAATTTCACGGAGAATCTGATGGTGAGGGGCCGGTTCTGCCAGGGCATTTGCACTTCGAGTCCGTCCAGCGAGCGCGGCAGAACCGGGTCGAGGACCACATTTTCATAGTGCCGCCGGAGTCCGGCCATGCGCGAGAGCGCGAGATGCAGATAGATGCCGGGGCCGCTCGAGTAGATCCGCCAACCGCCTTCGACGGGGATTTTTCCGGAGGTGATTTCATCGTAGCGGTCGGAGGCCTCGTAGCGAGTGGCGACGGCGGCGTCCGAGCTGGAAAAATAGGCGTTTGCCTGCCTTGGCAGGGCGTGCGGGACCGATGCGGAAAGCCCGACGGGATTGACCATGTTGAATGCCTCCAGCATCTCGTCGGCCTTGCCCAGGCAGGCCATGGCCTCGATGTAGCGCAGATGCGCGTGAACATACATGATGCCAATTTCGCGCGAGAAACAGGAACTGGACTCCGCTCGCTGAAAGATTTCGGAGACGCCGCCTTTGTAGGTTGCCGGACGGTTCATGAGACGCGCCCCGTCCGCAGCGAGCAGATGCTCGGAGATCAGGGCAAAATGCCTGGCGGCTTCTGCGGGAGTAAAGAGCCCGCCGATCATCGAGCGTGTCATGGGCAGCAGCCGGTAGTGGATGCCCGTCTGTTTGTCGGCTGGGTGGAGGAGGGGTTGTCCGGTGAGCGCGGAATCCGAATTAAAGAGGAAAAATCCGCACACCACGCCGTCAATGATGAGGAAGCGGTGGAAGTCGCGGCGGACTTCATCAGCAAAACCGTCGAGACCGGCGAAGGTCCGCCCGCTGCGGCTGCTCAGTTCCCCGAGGCGGCAAAGCACCTGATAGGAAAGGGCGACGGTCCATGCGCTGACGAGACGTTCGCGGTATTCGGGCTTGGCCGGCTGAAGCGAATCATCCCAATCGCCGTCCATGTAGCGCACGAGGGCGGTGCCGGGGCTGCAATGGCGGCGCAGCCAGGCGAGGGTGTCCTCGACATGCTCGGAGAGCGGCGAGGATTGCCCGGTCAGCGTCGCCTCGCCGTAACGGGTCCACGCCACCGGTTCGTCGAGGATGCTGAAATCTGCAGTGGCTTCGAGGTAGTCGCAGAGGGCTTTGAGCGGCCAGAGCGGGATGTCGCCATGGCAGTGAGACTGCTGGATGTGACCGAAGGGGTTGAGCATGAACCACTGAGGCCATTGATGCCCGCCGTCATATTGGTGGGAAAAAATGTCGAGCAAGACCTGGCGGCAGGTGTCGCCGCGTCCGAGAGCGAGCAGCATCTCCACCGATCCCTGGGTGACATCGCGGGTTCCCCAAGCGCCCCCGTTGTATTGTTCGAGTCCGTGCGGAACCGAGAAATGGATCATCGCGTTGTGGACAAACCACGGGAGGCAGCGGTTGAGACGGGAGGTGGCATTGGAGGAGTCGTGAAACCGGAGACCGGTTGCCAGTTTCAACCAATCCTCATGGCGTGTTTCACCAGCAGGCGATGTTTCAAATTCTGCGGAGATCGCGATGCCAAAACGGTCAACCGCATGGGTCCGAATCACTAGCAGGGCATGGTTGGGGGAGCCTCCATCAAGGCATTCGGCGCCACCGATTTCCGCCACGCCCGAGGGATCCTCCACAGCGATCCGGAAGGCAGACTGCGGTGCCTGCCGCCTCCAGAGGTTGCCCTCGGCGGAGCGAACCCTCGCGACGGACTGCTGCTCATCGATCTCCAGTTCAGCCGGTTCATCGTATTCATTCACTCCGCCGATCAATCCGTGGGTGATGAGGAATTCGGCGGCCGCCCCGGAGACGATGCGCGCCGCAAGGCGGCATTCACTGGTTTGCGCATCCACCGCTACGCGGACCTCGATGGTGCGCCCGGAAAGGCAATACCACCAGCGGACTTCGGCCAGGCCCATCTCAAAGAACGACGGCACACCGAGCAGGCACCAGGTGCCCCCGTCCCGAATCCAGAGGCGCTGCCCGTAGGAGGCGAGCAGGCCAAGAGGCTCGCGGGGGAAGCTGAGCAGTCGGTGAAAGGAGGGATGTCCCGCACTGAGAAGGGAGTTGAAAACCCCGGCGGCAAAGCAGGTGGTTGTCATTTGCTCCGCCCGAGGATAGATGCCTTTACCGGACCGAAGAATGGTGGCGTGCGGTCTGGCCATGGCGGCTTCCTTGGCGCGAGTGACGACATGGCGGGCGTCGCTGCCGGTGAAGAAGGACCAGAGTTCCCCTCCCGAAGAGCGCTCGACGATATCCCATTTTCCGGGAAATACGGTTTGCAGTTCCTTCTCATCCATCGGGTGGCCATGCACAACCCGGGGCTGATCGAAAATCGAGAGGGCGGGCTGCGCCGGTGGGGAGAGTTTGCGGTCTGACGGTTGGGAGAAAAGAGCGGGTTCATCCAGCCAGGCCAGGCATTTCTCGGACGAGGGTTTGGGGTGATGGTCCAGGTGGATTCCCACGAAGTCGCAATGCGACTCACGTCCTGCCGCAACGGAAATCGTCTGCGACCTCAGGGCCACATACGAGGATTCCCCTTGCCGGGTTCCGGGAAGCGGCGATGCGCTGGCTCGCAGAGCGGGCGGCAGCACTTCCGATCGGGCAATGGCACCGCCAAAGATGTCCCTGGCATCGGTGGCAAACTCGGCACACCCGCCGAGGCAGGCCTGCAGAAGAAACGGATGCTTTCCGTTCACGGCGAGGTTTTGCCGGCTGGCGATCACCTTGCCAAAGGTTGGGTGATCGAGCGGCTTGTGATCGATGTATTGGCTCGTATAGGCCTCGTTGAGCCTCGCCGCGAAAGGGGTGGTGAGACCGACATCGAGGCCGTGGAAGGCCCTCCAGACCATCGCGTCCGCTCCCCTGTTGATGAACGAAAGCTTAAGTCGCCACGCAGAACGCTCAGGGTCGAGCATCAGAGTGGCGGCTACGGCGATAACGCCTTTTTCCAACGTCCATGTGGCTTGGGATTCATCCGCGGAAAAAAGAGCGCTCGATCCGGCACCGATCACGGGAATCACATCGCGTTCTCCCGCTTTTTCCACCTCGACGCAGAGCCGGTGAAGCCCGCCCGCCAGAGGACAGCCAAAGATCAGATTGACCATGAGATCGGAACCGGCGCGCACGGAATGCAGACGGCCATTCGGGTGAAAGCGGAAGTGGAGACCGGCGGAGTCCCCCACCACAAGAAGAGGCAGATCGTCGTGGGTGGCCAGGGATCGGGCTGTCATTGGATATTCGGTGAGGGAGTCAGTATTTGAATTCATGTGAGTGGTTCTGGATCCAGTTGCTGTCGCCTTTTTTCCAAGATCGCCTTGATCTCGTAGGACCTCGTTTCGGTGAGAGGGTAGAATTTCAGCAGCCAAAGAGTCACGAGGCAGAGCACCATGGGCAGCCCAATCTCAGTCGCCCGCAGCCTGAACAAAGTCGTCGGCGGCTGCGCGGAGAGGCCGGTCAACATCCCTCGCAATTCCTTCAGGCCCGCGAGGGTCTGGCTTTTTTCCAGAGAGCCAACATCCATGCCTCCCAACCGGGCGCGCATGGCAGAGGTTTCCTCAGCGAGCCTGCGGTAGTGGCCTGCGCCGACAGGATTCTTTTCGACCGCGCCCGCAAAGTGTGCCGCCAAGCCATCGGCGGCCAGGGCCGCTTCTCCGATCGCGTTCTGCGCGCCTCCGGCTGAACTCTCAACCGCCTGAATCGCCACATTGATCCTGCCGCTCAGATCATCGACTCCGGTGGATTGCTTCTGGTCGAACTGCGCAAAAAGGATCAAGGCCCCAGTGACGAAGCTCGCCAGTGCGGTCCCCATTTTGATGAACCACCAATAGACTGAGCAGTAAACGCCCTCCGAGCGAGTGTTGGTTTTGAGTTCATCCTCATCGCAAACGTCGCCCAGCATGGAGGATCCAAGGGTAAAGAACATCAACATGCCCGCGGAGAGCAGGACGGTGGGGATAAGGACCAGATAGGGAAACCGGGGATTGTAGCAGAGAATCTTCGCGGCTTGGGCAAGGAACATCAGCCCGATGGCGATGCCAAGCGTGCGGTTCTTTCCAAAGCGCCGGCTCAGTCCATTCAGAAACAGCACCGAGATCAGTCCGGTGATCGCCCACACGGTCCCGGTGATTCCCAATAGTGGCCCGGCGGCAGCCTTATCCCCTCCGTAAATATAAAAGATGATAATGTAATAACCTAGCAAGCCGACGAAGTTGAACCCCGTGGCGAGGGTGAAGATAACGGCCACCAGCCTCAGAAAAGTCCCGTTCCCAGAGGCTGTTCGCATCTCCGTCCAGAACGGCCTCCGCTCCTGCTTCCTGGCGAGTTCGAAGCCCGGCTCGCGGCAGGCGAAAAACCACCAGAACGACATCGGGATGAGAACGGCGGCAATCAGCATGGAAACCCAGCGCATCCCATCCACCTCATTGCCACCCACCCCTTTGAAAAATTCGAGATTGGCCAGGGCAAACAACCAGGGCGTGCCCATCGCAAACAGATTTCCCAAAAAGCTCTTCGCGCTGAACAGGCGGGTGCGCTCGTGGTGATCCGGCGACATTTCCATCCCCAAAGCGCCGTGCGGAATCTCGAAGAACGTGCAGGACGTGAAAAAAACGATGAGGGCCAGAAGGATGTAGCCGATCTGAAACCAACTGTAGGCCTCCGGGTTCCCGAACCAAGCCTGCACCGCCGCCCCCTTGGGCACCCACCACATCGCCACGAAGCTGAATGCCACCGCGATCCCGCCAACTAGCAAAAATGGCCGGCGGCGGCCCCAGGGAGTGCGCACGTTGTCGGAAACATGCCCTATCAAGGGGTCCACCAAAGCATCCCACAGGCGGGGAATAATCATGGCCACACCCAGCCAAAAGGCGCTCAGGCCCAGCCCGATGTTGCCGATCAATCCCATGAGCTGCCCAGCGATGTTGAAGAGAGCTATCGGCACAATGCCTCCAAAACCAAACGCAATGAGTTGCGGCCAGGGAATCCGGTCGCTCGCAGCAGTTTGATAATGGGCGGAACTTGACATTTGACAGGGGCTTGCCGGGAGGCGAACCCCGCTGATTTTTGGGCCATGAAGGGCAACAGGTGTCCCCGTCTCCCTCGGATTTGCGGGGGAAGCGGCAGGCTATCCCATGAATCAGTTCATTTTGGCTTCCGCGCTCTGAATGTAAATATTTTCTTTTTCTTTCTTAGCTTGAAGATTTTTGGCATCAACGTTGTCAGAATGATCTCCCGTTCGTTTTTAGGTCGCCAACAAACACCATCGCAGCCCGCGTCGAATGGATCGGCGACATCCTGATCACTCGGTTGAGGAAAAATGAAAAAATAGGGCTCCGGAAACGCTTGCGTTTACTTCGATTGCATCGAATAGTGCGGTTATGAAAACTGTCGAGCTTTCCCCATATCGCCCGTCGAGTTCCGGTGACCTGGAACTTGCCCGCGATGCCTGCCGCCGCCTCGGTGTCCTAGTGGGCACTGATTCAAGCGTCGATCTCCGGTTTCAGACCCGGAAAGGGAAACGCCCCGAGTCGGCCCCGATTCCGATGGCCGCATTCCGGATGTTGGTGCAGATCCTTTCGGAAATGGGCGAGGGAAATGCCGTCACGATGGTTCCCCTGCACCGGGAGATGACGACACAGGAAGCCGCAGAGTTTTTGGAAATGTCACGACCGTCCCTTTTGAAGCTGCTCGAACTTGGGGAAATCCGCTTTCGCAAGGTGGGCAAACACCGCCGTGTGCTTTTTCAGGATCTCGTCAAATACCGGAAACGCTCGATGTCCGACCGGCACGAAGCGCTTGATGAGCTGGCCAAACAGGCCCAGCAACTTGGCCTCGGCTATTGAGGCATGGCCCGGGTCACGGCCATCTACGATGCCTGCGTTCTCTACCCCGCGCCATTGCGGGACTTCCTTTTGCAGCTTGCCTGCGCAGGTTTGTTCCGCGCGCGGTGGACGAACGCGATCCATGAAGAGTGGATCCGCAACCTTCTCGCAGAGCGCCCCGACTTGAGCGCCGCCGCACTTGAGCGCCGCCGCACTTGAGCGCCGCCGCACTTGAGCGCCGCCGCACTTGAGCGCCGCCGCACTTGAGCGCACCAGGCACCTCATGGATCGGGCCGTGCCGGACGCACTGATCCGGGGATATGAATCGCGCATCTGCCAACTCGTGCTCCCCGACCCCGACGACCGGCATGTGCTCGCGGCTGCCATCCAAGGCGGGGCTGATGTGATCGTAACGTTCAACCTGAAAGATTTCCCATCGGCCAAGCTCAAGCCGCATGGGATCAGGGCACTGCATCCCGACAAATTTATCAGCGAATGGATTGCCCGTGCGCCGGAAGCAATCCGCCTTGCCGCAAAGCTGTGCCGTCAACGGTTGAAAAAGCCTCCAATGGCAGTTGGCGATTACGTTGACTGCCTGGCGCGGCAGGGACTCGACTCGACCGCGTTATTCCTTGCGGAAAATACCGCAGGGATCATGTAGTTCGTCGAAACGAACTCGTCTGCGCCTAAGTATATCCCTCGCTGTCTCAGGATCTGGCGATAAATATCCGGCGACTATTTCTCCAAGATTCACTGATTCGTGCGAGACCGCGATGAAATTGAAATCCCCACTTGAGTGTGCCCTGTTTTTTGCTACGGTGTGCCCAGCAGTCGCTCATGATGCACAAACAGCACTTGATGCTTATGCGAAAACCAGAAGCAAACAGGATATAAGTCATTTTCCTACAGTAAGTTGGAGAGGCTCATAACCTGAAGGCCGTTGGTTCAAATCCAACCCCCGCCACCACTCCACTTGGTTCCCCGCAACTCCCACTTCGATGACCCACTGTGTCTATGTCATCGAAAATCCCGACGGAAAACGTTACGTCGGACTCTCCGAAGATGTTCCTCTCCGACTCCGTCAGCACAACGACGGTCTATCCAAATGGACCCCCGCAAAGGTCCTTGGGTGTTGATCTGGACCTCCCAACCAATGTCACTTTCCGACGCTCGAAAGCTCGAGATCAAAATCAAACGCCAAGGCAGAGGCTCCGGGTTCTACTCGATCACCGGCCTTCCCAACCCCTCTGCCTCATAATCCGGCAGCCGCCGGACCGTTGGTTCAAATCCAACCCCCGCCACCACTCTACCGCATTCAAGTGGATTCGCTTGTGCGGACTTACGATAGGTCTCTCCGGACGTAACGTGTGCATTTTTCCATCGGCCCGTTCGCGCTGATGCATTATGGACTCTGGTTCTGGGACACAACTGAATGGACTGGATGTGAAAACCACCACTGAAAATATTGCTGGAAAAACCGTTTGTATCATCGGCGGAACCGCCGGAATGGGCCGGGCCGTTGCTATTGCCGCGCTGGCCCAAGGAGCCCGAGTGCTCATTGGCGGGCGCGATTCGGAAAAAACCTCCCGCATTGCGGGCGAAATTGGAGCCACGGGCCAGGCCATCGACACCGCGAGCGAAACCTCAGTCACCGCATTCTTCCAAGCGGCAGGTGAGATCGATCACCTCGTAATTACCGCAAGCTCGGTGAGCACCGGACCTTTGCGCGAGTTGCCGCTTGCTGATGCCGAGTTCACGTTCCGCAGCAAGTTCTTCGGCCCCTACCTCTGCGCCAAATATGCGCACATTCCTCCCGCCGGCTCGATCACGTTTTTCTCAGGCATCCTTTCCCGCCGTCCGGGAGCCAATGACGCCGTGCTCGCAGGCGTCAATGCTGCCGTTGAGGCCATGGGGCGGGCACTCGCCCGCGACCTCGCACCGATCCGCGTTAATACTATTTCGCCGGGGCTCACGCAGGGCACTTCCGCGTTCGACGCCATGCCGCAAGCTGCGCGAGAGGGCATGTTTCAGACTGTTGGGGCGAGGTTGCCCGCCGGTCGTGTCGGCACGCCGGAGGAAATTGCCAACGCTTTGTTATTTCTCATCAACACGCCGTTCGTTACCGGCATCACGCTCGACGTGGACGGCGGCGGGTTGCTCGCCTGATTTGCCCTCGGCGGGACTTCTGCAAGGGAGATCACAACCTGCCCGAATCAGTCAAAGGAGCGATGACCGAATCGGCTTGTCCACAGTGCGGTAAGAGAGCAGGCGATCTTCCCCATTTTTGGTATTTCTCAGTTGATGATAACATGACAGTATCCCGCCATGCTTAATCCTGCTTCCCGCTCTCGCAAGGGTATCGTTCTTGCAGGGGGATATGGCTCGCGTCTGCACCCGCTCACGCTCGCCACCAGCAAGCAGTTGATGCCGGTCTATGACAAACCGATGGTGTATTACCCGATCTCGGTTCTCATGCTGGCGGGCATCCGCGAGATCCTGATCATCTCGACTCCTCACGATCTTCCTGCATTTGAAAGGTTACTTGGGGACGGCAGCCAGTTTGGGGTTGCCTTTTCCTACGTGGCCCAACCGCGTCCTGAGGGCCTTGCGCAGGCATTCGTGCTCGGCGGCGCCTTTCTTGCCGGATCACCGGCGGCCTTGGTGCTCGGAGACAACCTATTCTTTGGTAACGACCTCACGCGCACGCTTGCCAGTGCAGACTCACGGAGCCACGGCGCGACGATCTTCGGCTACGAAGTTGCCAATCCTACCGCATATGGCGTCATTGAGTTTGATGCTGACGGCCGTGCGGTCTCGCTTGAGGAAAAGCCCACCAAGCCGCGCAGCCGCTGGGCTATACCAGGGCTATATTTCTACGACTCGCGCGTAACCGAATTCGCCGGCAAACTCCGACCGTCGCCCCGCGGAGAGCTTGAGATCACTGACCTAAACCGCTGCTACCTCGACGACGGATCGCTTCATGTGGAGCGGCTTGGCCGGGGCACGGCATGGCTTGACACCGGCACGCACGATTCGTTGCTCGAGGCCGCTCACTTCGTTCAAACGATCCAGAACCGCCAAGGCCTTCGCATCGCGTGCCTCGAAGAAATTGCTTTCCAGCGCGGCTGGCTCACGCTCGATGCCCTCTCCCGTCACGCCGACTCGCTCGGCAAATCGTCCTATGGCGTCTACCTGAAAGAAATCGTAGCCCGAACCAACTTATGAGAGTCGAACCCCTGAAGATCGAAGGTGCCATGCTGCTAATGCCGAAAGTTTACGGCGACTCCCGTGGCTTTTTCCTCGAAATGTGGAACCGCAAGATGTTTGCCGACATCGGTATTGACGTGGACTTTGTGCAGGACAACCACAGCCGCTCGTCGAAATATGTCCTCCGAGGCCTGCATTATCAAGTCAACGGGCATTCGCAGGGCAAGCTGGTTTGGGTTTCGAGCGGGGCAATCTTTGATGTGATTGTGGATCTCCGCGAGGACTCACCGACTTTTGGCCGGTGGGATGGGCGCCTTCTGACTTCGGTGTGTCATGAGCGTCTCTGGGCACCGCCCGGGTGCGCGCACGGATTTCTCGTGGTGAGTGATACCGCCGATTTCCATTACAAGTGCAGCGACTTTTACTCGCCGGCCGATGAGCGGGTTCTCCGCTGGGACGACCCGGATGTCGGAATCCATTGGCCGATGCCGATCGGTATCAAGCCGCAACTCGCGGATCGCGATGCATCGGCTCCCGGTATTCGTGACTGTCAAACGTATCCGGCTGGACAGCCGCTCGGCCATGGATTCCCGAATGGAGCCACCGATTCATGAATATCCTGGTCACTGGCGGAGCCGGGTTCATCGGTGCAAACTTTGTTTACTACTGGCGGGCCAATCATCCGGCTGACTTCGTGGTAGTGCTCGATGCGTTGACGTATGCGGGCAATGCGGCGAGCCTGCCCACCGATGACCCGCAGGTCGAACTCGTCGTGGGCAATATCTGCGATCCAGAGGTGGTGAATGCGACCGTGAGAACCCACGCGATTCAGCTCATCGTCCACTTTGCCGCCGAAAGCCACGTGGACCGCTCCATTACCGGACCCGAGGCATTTTTGAAAACCAACATCATGGGCACCTACGTGCTGCTGGAATGCGCTCGACACGCGGGGATTCGGTTCCATCACATTTCCACTGATGAGGTTTTCGGTTCGCTGGGGCCTGAAGATCCGGCGTTTCGGGAGGACACCCCATACACGCCGAATTCCCCGTATTCCGCGAGCAAGGCGGCGTCGGATCATCTGGTGCGCGCTTACGTCCACACGTATGGGCTCACCGCCACGACGAGCAATTGCTCAAACAACTACGGCCCCTACCATTTTCCGGAAAAGTTGATCCCGCTTTGTATCACGAACATCCTGCGGGGCCGGCCGCTTCCGGTTTATGGCGATGGGCTGAACGTGCGCGACTGGCTTTATGTCGAGGACCATTGCCTCGGGATCGACCTTGTCATCCAAAAAGGCCGGAGTGGCGAGACCTACAACATCGGGGGCTGCAACGAATGGAAAAACTTGGACCTCGTGCGCTTGCTCTGCTCGCTCGTTGACGAAGAATTTGCCACCAATCCGTCATGGATGGCGTTGTATCCCGACGCTCCACCGTCCAGCGGTGCTCCAAGCGAATCGCTCATCACATTTGTCACTGACCGACCGGGCCACGACCGCCGCTACTCGGTTGACACGACCAAAGCCCGCAATGAACTCGGCTACCAGCCGCGCAATACCTTCCCCGAAGGCATCCGCAAAACAGTTCGCTGGTTTCTTGCCAATCAGGACTGGTGGCGGCCGCTTCTGCCCTCAGGCTCCTGAAGAGAGGAGTAGTTTCTCCAAGCGGGAAACACGAATCACGTTCTGAATGTTGTCGTTCACGTGCAACACCTCCATGCGCCCCTCAGGCCTTTCGGCGGTCATGCGATGAATCTTCAAAAGCAGCCCGAGTCCCGAGCTGTCGATGAACGCCGTTTCCGAGAAGTCCATCACGATCCGCGCGGATCAAACCGAACTACTGCGATGGCCCTAGCAGAGATGTTTCAGAAATCTCCCGGCGAATGTCGGCCAGACGGAAAGGTTTTGTGATGAATCCGTCCATTCCGGCTGCAACGCAGCGTTCACGGTCTGATTCGAATGCATTTGCCGTCAGCGCAATAATCCTCGGCTGTTTTTTCAAAGAAAGTTTCCTCACCGATTTTGTCGCTTCGATACCATCCATTTCCGGCATCTGGAGGTCCATGAAAACGAGGTCGTAGTCGCCTGCAGCGATCATTTCGACAGCTTTCACACCGTTGTCCGCAAGGTTGGTTTTCTGCCCGAGCTTTTTCAACAATGACCGCGCAACGACTTGGTTGGTGGCATTATCTTCCACGAGGAGAATCGAAAGCTCTGGCGGGCTATCGGTTGTTTCTCCGGCCCCAACCTTGGGAACAAGTGTCCGGTGGGAGGCCGCCGAATCGAGTTTTGCGTGAAACATAAATGTGGATCCGTGTGGGCCACTACTCACCGAGATCCCGCCACCCATGGCTTCGACGATCCGCTTGCTAATCGCCAAGCCCAATCCTGTGCCACCGAATTGCCGGGTGGTAGAGCTGTCAGCCTGCCGAAACGGCTCGAAAAGCCGGGCCAGCGAAGCGTCCGGGATTCCTATACCGGAGTCCTCCACTTCGACAAAAAATGTCCATTTCTCCGCCGATTCCGCCACGGCTTTCACCCTCAATGAAACTTTTCCCGCTTCGGTGAATTTGATCGCATTCGAGAGGATATTAAAAACCACCTGCCGGAGACGGAAATTGTCTCCGCGGACTGCCGCGGGCAACCCTTCAAGCAGGCACTCCAATTCCAGCCCCTTCGCTTGGGCCATCGTTTTGTACGTGGCAGCTGCCGTGTTGAATTCATGAATCGGATCAAACTCACGGTCCTCGAACTCTAAATGACCGGCTTCGATTTTTGTGAAATCCAGGATGTCGCTGATCAGGCCCAAGAGCGTGTGGCTGCTCTGGATTAGGAGGTTCAAGTGACCGAATTGTTCCTCGTCGAGCGAGGTGAAGGAGAGGAGGTCGGCGATTCCAATGATCCCGTTCAGGGGCGTTCGGATTTCATGACTCATCATCGCCAGAAAATCGTTTTTTGCGACGGTCGCGGATTCCGCCGTCATGAGCGCCTTTTCCAAATCGGCTGTCCGTATCCTCACCAGATTTTCCAACTCCTGCGCTTGGAGCCGGAGCTTTTCATTAGTCTGAAAAAGTTCGAGGCTTTTTTGCTCCAAAAGCGCCTCCGCCTCGTGGCGCGCCGCCCGCTCCCGCGCGGCGCGGCGCATGGCTCGCTCGACGGCAGGATCTACCGGCGCCGGGTCATCGTGAAGCATACGGGATCTCCGGGTTCCTGCAAATTCTCTCGCTCAAGCCGAACGGTGTCCTGCTCGCCGAAGTGCAAAATGCAGGCTTCCAAGAGCCCCTCCGCCAGATCGCCCAAGTGCCGGTCCGAGCGATAAAGAATCTTCAATTCATCATCGGACCGTAAAATCGTTTCAAACCTCGGCAACTGTGCGTCTGGGTAAAGCTTCATGACCTCGACGTGAATGACTTCATCGATCTGTCCGGCGAACGCCAGAGAGGATGTGATGCCGACGAAAAACACCGGATAGAGCCGCGCAAATTGCCCGAATAGAAAATTGCCATACGACCGCAAAAGCTCTGGCACCGGCACTCCGGTGATTTTCGAAAGCTGCACCAGCAGCGTCACCATTTCCTGGTGATCATACGTTCCAACCGAAGTGTAAGCCCCGCCGTTCGGGAGGTGTGAGGCCTCGATCATTTCCTCGGCCGTGTCCACGGAGAACTGCTCCTCGACCATCTCGATAAACTTCGTAAAGACGATTCCTTTCATGCAATGAGGTTTTTGAGCCGTACGTCATGGGATGCGGGATCCATTTGCAAGTCAAAATGTTACCGTCACACTCTCCACCCGCCCATGCTCCGCGAATTCGGGGACGGTTTTCCGATCCCACGAACTCGGAGTGACCACCATCATTTGATATCCGGTGACGGCGAATCAATAACGTGCACCATCGGGAAGCGCCCGGAATTCGTCCCACACCTTGTTGGCTTCGGCGCGGCAGAGTTCCTCAGGCTTGAGAAAACGATCGTGGAAGGGAAGTTCGAGGTCCTTGTAGATCACGCTGTCATCGAAGATATCCGCATAATCGTCACACTCGGCAGCGTAATAAACTTTCGAAACACGCGCCCAATACGAGGCCGAATAACACATCGGACAGCACATGCAACTCGTGTAGAGAATCGCACCCGAGAGGTCGTGGGAACCGATTTTCTTGCAGGCCTCGCGGATGGCAACCACTTCCGCGTGGGCGGTCGGATCATGATCAACGATGACCCGGTTACCTTCCGCTGCGATGATTTCGCCGTTGAGGTAAATGACGCATCCGAACGGACCGCCCGTCTTGTCGGTGACGCCAGCCTTCCGCATCTTGTCGATCGCTTTGAGCATGTTAGACCGATGTTCTTCTGCAGTGAGTGTGGTTATCATGTTGGGTTCTTTCGGTTTTAGGTTTCTGGGTTGTCGGACAAAAACGGGGAGATCACTGCGCGCGATATCAGACTTGCGGCCAGCCGGGTGGTCCAAGAGTTGGGCCCGCAGTCCTCGGAATGGATGAAGAAATCATCACGGCAGGATCCTAGTCTCTAAAAGCCAATCACTTCGAGGAAAAAAAGAAGGCCCAACATCCCGGCGGGGCTCGCAGTGGCGGACGGGATCGTCCTTCGCAACCAGCCACCAGCGGAATAGAAAATTTTCCCTGTTCGGCGCAGCGGTATAGACTTGATGTCCTTTGAACATTAATCCAGATTCAGCAAGCCGCCGAATGGATGGCTTTGCAGGAATTGAGCGTTGCTTTCCAACTATCTGCCGACGTAGCACAGTGGTAGTGCAATCGATTCGTAATCGATAGGTCACGAGTTCGAGTCTCGTCGTCGGCTTGGAAGTTTTTCGCCGCTCATCTGGTGATGAGCACACGGCTTCGATTTTTGGCGGGGGAGGCCGATGGCTTTGCTGGAGGTGGGGCGTCGGCGTCATCGTCCTTTGGGGCCATGCCGAGAATTTCAAAGAACTCGCGCGGCACGATTTTCGGTCGCCATTGGGGATCGCTCACGGTTCCAGTGGAAACGTATTCGAGCAGTTTGCTCACTGGAAACAAGACGATGCCGGGAATACCGCGTGCGTTGATGCGAACGGTCATGTCCATTTGACCGCTGGGGTATCGGACGTCACCGCTCCCGAAGAGACTGAATCCATCTCCTTCGATTTCGAGGTTGGATGATGAGATCTTGCGGTTCGCAATTTCGAAATCTGCCGTTGCCAGTCGGGCGCTCTCGTGGCCTGCGCCGGGGATGATGGTGCTGATGATCTCGGAGAGCGGACCAAAAACCGGGATGGCTAGCACGTGGCCGTCCTCCACGCGGATGCTGCCGGTGCCTTTCATGCTGCTGTCGTCGCGAAGCTGTGCGGTGAATTGGTATTTCCCGCTCATCACGCCCTTGGATTTTTCGTAGCCGAAGTATTTGTTGGTGATTGAAGCAAAATCGATCCGTGACAATTCGAGATCCGCGCCAAATGTCGGGTCTTTCGGGTTCGTCGAAATCTCGGCCTTGACGCGAACTGTCCCGCCGTAGAGTTCAGATCGCGAAACATCCGCGAATACCTTCTGACCTTTTAGATTCACGGTGGCGCGGGTATCGCCGAATCGGAGCATTTTCCCGATGAGTTCGTAGTCAAGCCCGCCTTTGGATTCGACGGAGACTTCGAGTGCGTTGAGATCCGGATTTTCCATGTGGACCAATCCGTCGGCTTCGACATACGGGGGTTTCAGAAATTTATAGACCGCGACGGTGGCAGCGATGCGAGGGTCGACCCACATGAGGATTTCCGCTGGCATGACACGGCTTTTGACATTGCCCAACCGCACTTCACGCCGGCCAAAATCGTAGGTGAATGCTCCGGTTGCCTCTCCACCATCCATTTTCAGACGGATGTTTTCATACTTCGCCGCACGGTCGCCGACCACAATGTCGGCAGTCGCGGAATCAATCCACGCACCCCGCATCGAGGTACGGCCCAGCCGGACGTGCCCCCGGCCGGTGAGGTCGTTCATGTGCGGACGCTTGCCGGTCACCGTGATTTCAAGCTCTGGAGCGTCTTTGAATTCCATGACCTCGACGACTGCGCGTTCGTATTTTCCCATGATCGGGAGAAGCTCGGTCGGTATGGCCGTGCTTTTCAGCCGGAGCCGAAAGTCATCCGGAGCACTCATCACATCGGCGGTGACCGTGCCGGACTGGAGTTCCAGGCGGGCATCGGTGCTGTAAAATTTCCCGTTGTTCCATGCGAAGTCGGCGGAAAATCCACCGGCGCCGACTTTTCGCATTTCGAATGCTCCCGACTGGATGCGCCCGGTGGCGCGGATGTCCGGACCATCGACTGTGGACCTGACCCGAACCAGCGATTCCATCTCGGCGGTTCCGAGAAATCGAATCTCATTGGAAATCTCAGGCTTTCCAAGACTGGCTAAAATCGGTGACGGATTCACTTTTCCCGACACTTCGAACTCACCGGCGCCTCTCTGCGAGTGCCAGAGTCCCGTGAGTTGTAGAAGCGTGTCGGGGCCGCTCAGCTCGGCTTTCCGGATGTCGATTTCACGCGCCTTGTAGCGGGCATCCACCGAGATTCGATCGAGTTCGACCTCGCGGTATGTGATGGCGCCGCAATCGACTTGGATATTTGGCACGCGCATCGTCTGCAAATCCGCGAGGTCACCATCCGCCTCGAGCGTGATAGTCGGACGCCCGTCATGGAAAGCAATTTCTTCGAGAAGCTTTAAGATCGCACGAATCGTTTGCGCACGGGCAACCGGATCCGCCTCATCAGTGGGTTTCGGAAACTGCAAGTCGGCGGGATTTTGAAAAACTGCTTTAAAATCCAAGCGAATCCCCTCGAGCGCGAGCTTCGCTCGCTGAATCCTCACTTGCGTCTGGGTTTGCAGGATTTCTGCTACCTCGACCACGAGCTTAACGGAGTTCGGGAGCAGATCATCTTCGGCAAACGGGATCGTCACCTCGCCGGACTCAACCAGCAGCGAATCCGCAAGGAATTGGCCACGCGTGAGGGCAGCAAGGTTGGGAGCGATTTCGATTCTGGCGACGGTCGCATTGATTTCCCGGCCCGACGGAACGGGGATGGTAACGGTCGAATTCTCGGCCACGAATCCGGTGAAGGGATTAAATGTGAGTGTCCCGATTTTTACCTCGACGGACCCGATGCTTAATCCGTTGGACACCTGCGCCGTGATCCCGGGACCAAATCCGACGGTCTGCACCCAGGCCATGGCGCCCGCGACCGCCGCGAGGATCAGGACAACAAACAGGCGACTGAAAGTCCGTAGATACCGTCGCACGTCAAAGGAGGTATTGGGCATCCACGTCCACAGCGATATGGACATCGGTTGGTAATGTGAGTGCTTGGATGGCGGGCTTGATGACACGGGTCATCCGGAGCGTGGATGCGCCACGCAGTGCGATCTGGAACCGATGAAATGTTTTCACTTTGGCGATGGGAGCGGGCGACGGCTCGCCGATCACCGTATCGGCAGGAAGGTCCCGTTTCAAATACCGATGCAGAGTTTCGCAGGTCAACTTTGCCATTTCCTCACGCACACCTCGCACGGTGATCAACACCATCCGGGCAAACGGCGGATACCCAAAGCCACGGCGGAACTCTGACTCTTGCTCCCAGAAGCCGTTAAAATCGTGATGTCTGGCAAATTGGATCGATGGGCTTGCGGGCGTGAATGTTTGCACGAGCACCTCGCCCTCAAACTCCCCTCGCCCGGCGCGGCCCGCCACTTGGGTGAGCAGTTGGAACGTGCGCTCGCCAGCCCGAAAATCTGCCACGTGCAGACTTACATCGGCATTGATGATTCCGACGAGCGTGACATTTGGAAAATGCAGACCTTTGGCAATCATCTGGGTTCCGATGAGGATATCGATCGCGCCGGTTTTGAATCGATCCAACGTTTCGCGAAAACTTCCTTTGCGGCTCATCGCGTCGGCATCCATGCGGGCGACCCGCGCCTCGGGGAAAACCTTCCGGATGCTTTCTTCGATCTTCTGAGTTCCCATGCCGGTTTGGCGGATGCCGGGGTCTTTGCAGCTTGGGCAGGTGTTCGGGACGCGCTCGGAGTGCCCGCAAAGATGGCATCTCAGTCTTTCGTCGTCGCGATGGTAAGTGAGAGCTACGCTGCAATTCGGGCAGTGACAGACGTGACCGCAAGCCGCGCAGAGGAGCGCGGATGCGTAGCCGCGACGGTTGAGAAACAAAATTGTCTGCCGTCCCTCGGTAAGACGCTTGGATACAGCAGCCACGAGCATCGGCGAGAGCGCCGGGGTCTGGCCACCGCGACGGTTTTGCTGTCGCATATCGACCACGCGAATCAATGGCATTTGACGGTCATCGATTCGGGAGGCCATGCGAACGAGCGTGTATTTTCCGGTGATCGCGTTGTTAAAACTCTCCAGTGACGGCGTCGCGCTTCCGAGCAGGATCGCGCACGATTCCATCGCAGCCCGCATGACTGCGACATCGCGACCGTGGTAACGCGGCGCTTCCTCCTGTTTGTAAGACCCCTCGTGTTCCTCATCGACAACGATCAGTCCCAGTCGATCCAGAGGTGCAAACACAGCACTCCGCGCGCCGATCACGATGCGGGCTCGCCCGGAGTGGATCTTGTGCCATTCATCATGACGCTCCCCGTCCGAGAGATGGCTGTGCATCACTGCGACTTCGCTTTGCACAGCCGCAAACCGCGACTTGAATCGCTCCACCGTTTGCGGGGTGAGCGAAATCTCCGGGACCATGACGAGTGCGGTTTTCCCGAGGTCGAGCGTGTGCCGGATCGCCTGGAGGTAAACTTCCGTTTTCCCGCTCCCCGTCACGCCGTGCAACAGGATTGGCTTGGTGTGGGTGGGATTTTCGATTGCTGCCTTCACGACTTGCAAAACAGCAGACTGCTCGGAGTTCAGGTCCAACTCGGGCGATGGCAGATAGGCTCCCTCTGGATCGCGTTCGACACGCACTTTTTCGACGGCCACACAACCGAGACGCTCGAGCGCACGCGCAGCCGGCCGAAACGTGTCCAACCCTGCGAGGTCGGCGGTGAGGGCGGGCGCGGATTGCAGGATGCGGAGCAATTCGCATTGTTTGGGAGCCCGATCGATGCGTTGCAGTTCTGCGTCGGTAGGCGTGCGCACGAGCCGCACCACAGATTTTTCTTTGTGCCTGACCTTGGCATCGCGAATGACGACGGGCAGCACCGAGCGCACGGCCTGCTCACTTGGGCAGCAGTAGTAGTCGGCAATCCAGTGCGCAAGTTTAAGAAGATTCGGGCGAACCATCGGGCGCTCCCCATGCACCGAGGCAACTTCCTTCAACCCATCAAATGGAGAGGAATCGAGCATCTCGACCACCGTAGCCAAAACGACCCGCGAGCGCAGCGGGACACGGACCCGGGAGCCAGTCCCCACTCCGCCCGCAAGATTTTCGGGCAGCAGGTAGTCAAGCGCTTTTCCAGCAGACTGATCGAGCAAAACGCGGACAATGATTGGCATCAGGCGGTTATCGGATGGCAGGGATGCGACGGGCGTCAGGGTCGATTTGGCACCTGCACATTCTTGCTCGGGAGCGGCGGATTCTCGTGGGTTGACTAGAGATCCGCCGAGAGCATGGCATCAAGATTCATCCCAGCACGGTTTTCGAGCAGTGTAGTGCATTCCGCTGCGGAGATGGGTCTGCTGAAAAGATACCCCTGCATTTGCTCGCAACCGACCGAGTGCAAGAAGCGAAGCTCATCCACGGTCTCGACTCCCTCCGCGATGGTGTGGAGTCCCAGGCCTCGAGCCATCTGGATCAGCGCCGGAACGATTGCCAGTTTGTCGGGTGCATCGGGTAGTCCGGAAACAAAGCTGCGATCGATCTTCAGTGTATCGAACGGAAGTTTGCCGAGGTAGCCGAGCCCGCAGTATCCGGTTCCGAAATCATCCATCGACACTCCAGCTCCAGTATCCCTCAAGTCCTGAAGCACCTTCTTGCAGGTGTCAAAGTCATGCATGAGAGCCGACTCCGTGACCTCAAATCCGAGGCACGAGGCGGGCACCCCGGTTTCGTGAATGATGCTCTGCATTTTTTCGGCAAACCCCTCGCTCCGAAGTTGGCGGGGCGAGATGTTCACGCTCATTTTTACCTGTGGCAGTCCGGCATCGATCCACATTTTTGCCTGCAACGCCGCAGTTTTGACGACCCACTCGCCGATCTCCAGGATGGCCCCGTTTTCTTCCGCAAGCGGAATGAAAACAACCGGCGATACCACGCCGTAATCCCCGCGGTTCCAGCGGATCAGCGCTTCAAATCCGGTGATTGTTCCATCCTGCAGCGACACCTGAGGTTGATAAACCAAAAACAACTCACCCGCCTCAACCGCATTGAATAGCGATGAGGAAAGATCCAACTTGTAATGCGGCAGTAGCTCGATGTCCGGGTTGTACAAGTGAAATGTGTCACCGCCAGACGCCCTTGCGCGAAAGATGGCACCTTGGGCCGAAGCTACCAATTGGTCCAATTCTCTGGAATGCTCGGGATAGCAGGCCACGCCCACGCTGGCGCTGAGATGCAGCCGTGTGCCTCCCACAAAAAACGGCTGCCGGATTCGAGATAGCACGTCTTTGGACACAGCTCCCACGGTCACACTATCGCCAGGCACGATGAGAAGAAATGTCTCGGCCATGGCGTGCACCGCAGCACCGTCATGCATTTTAGAAATCTCTTCCAGTCGGTTCGCAAAATGATGCAGGAGCGCATGCAGCGACGCCGGTGAAAGGCCGGCTACCATATCGCCGAAATGATCCACGGAAACACCAAGAACCATCAATCCATCGGGCCTCGCCGACATGGACACAAACAACTCCTCCAGCTTGCTCCGATCGGGAAGTGTTCGCGCAAATTCATCGATTTCGTCCAGCACGTTGACGTCCAGTGGAAGCGGGCTTTTTTCGAATTCTGAGTGGGTCGTAACCGCCCGTTCCAGCCTGCTTCGCACCGCATCAATCAGGTCGCCCTTCGTGAATGGCTTTGTGAGGTAATCGTCCGCACCGAGATTCATGGCCTTGCGAATGTCTTGGTGATCCACGTGCGCCGTAAGAAAGATAAACGGAACACCGGATGTTTCGTGATCCGAACGAAGCGCCGTCAGAACACCATATCCGTCCAACTCGGGCATCACCAAATCGCACAAAACAAGGTCCGGCACATGTTTCCTCGCAGCGGAGATCCCCGAGTTACCATCGCCGCCCCCAAGGGCATCGAAGCCCTCGGATTTTAACAAAAGCAGGAGGTTATTGCGAATACTCGCCTCGTCTTCGATAACAAGAATGCGTTTCAAAATTTTAATTGGGATTAGAAATTACGCCTCCTCTGTCGCCCGCTGACAGCCCTCGCAACACACCCGATCCATCAAGCCGCGTTGCCAAGCTGGTTGTTTATGTCTCAAGACCGGCAGAAGATCCAGCCTCTAATCACCGCAATGGATGGAAAACACAAAGCCGTCCGGTTGGGTCGTTTGCGGATGGGATGGCGCTCCGCGGCGGATTGCCGGCGCTTGACACTTGCCGATTCGCACTTGGCACGCTAACACGGCGGCGTGTCGACATTCACACCAGACCGAAAGATCGCCGGGGCTTTAGTTCCCGTCTTTGCGCTGCGGGGCAAACATGACCTTGGCGTGGGAGATACGGATGCGCTGAAGGAGTTTGTCCGATGGAGCGCCGACCACGGCATGCATGCCGTGCAGATCCTGCCAATCAACGAAACCGGGGCGGACCACAGCCCATACAATATCCTTAGTTCGATGGCGATCGAACCCTGCACGGTGGCGACGTATCCGCATAGCATGGTGGATTTGTCGGCAGCAGATTTCAAACGCATCACCGCCGCCCATGACGCCGGGACACTCACTGGTGGCCGCGTGGCTTACGCGCCGGTCAAAGCCCTGAAGTTCGACCTCTTGCGTGCGGCGTTCCGCAAATTTTCCCTGCGCGCCAGCGCAGCAAGAGGCGCGGATTTCGACACATTCCGCGAGGAGCAGCGCTCATGGATTGAGTCCTACGCAACCTTCCGCGCCCTTGTGGAAACCCACGGCACGGAAGTCACCGACGGATGGCCGGAGGCTCATCGATCTCCGATTGGCACACAGGATTGGCTCGCGACGCTGTCCGATGCAGAGCGCGAAACATTCGGAGCCGAGGTCACATTCCGCATATACATCCAGTGGATCGCCTACGATCAATGGAACCGCGTTCGGCAAGCGTGCGCCGATTGTGATGTCGCGCTGATCGGCGACATCCCGGTTGGCGTTTCGATTTACAGCGCGGATGTTTGGCAGGAACCGGAGATCTTTGATATCGCGAGGTCCTGCGGTGCACCACCCGAGCGGGTCTTCGCGGCTGACCCATTCACCGCGAAGTGGGGACAAAACTGGGGCTTTCCGCTATACAACTGGTTTGCAATGTCACGGGACAACTTCGCGTGGTGGCGCAGGCGGCTCCGGATGATGCGGCAAATGTTTGACCTTACCCGCGTGGACCATGCCCTTGGGTTTTTCAGGATTTACAGCTTTCCGTGGCGGCCGGAGCTAAACGCCGAGTTTTTGCCATTGTCCGAGGAGGAGGCTGCCGCGAAAACCGGTGGAGCCCTACCAGGGTTTGTGCCACAGGATGATTCCACCCAAGAAAATCAGGACAAAAACCGCCGCCACGGAGAAACGCTGTTCAAACTGTTTCTGGATGAAAGCGACCCGCATTGCCTGATCGCTGAGGACCTCGGCGAAGTCGCCCCATACGTCCGCCCCGTCCTAGAGCATCTGGAAATCCCCGGTTTCAAGATTCCCCAGTGGGAGCGGGAGTTGGATGGTTCCTACAAATCCGGAGCGAGCTATTCACGTCTTTCGCTGGCGACTTACGCCACGCACGACCATCCCCCGGTGAAGGCATTCTGGGATGAATGGTTCACCGCCACACAATCCGATTCGCCCGAGGCCGCCGCTCACGCGTTGTTTGAGATGAAGCAACTCCTCGCATTTGCCGACCGAACAGACATCGATTTACCTCGCCCATTCGACGCAGAGGTGCATCTCGCAACCATGCAGGGGCTACTCGCTAGCAACGCTTGGTTGGTTATTCCGATGATTACGGATATCCTAGGCATCGATGATCGGTTTAATGTGCCTGGTGCGACCGGCGATCAAAACTGGTCCGCCCGGCTCGAAGTGTCCGTGAATCAGCTCGACGAAACATTTGCCCCTCCCCTCGCCGGTTTTCAAAAAGCACTATTTGCTTCGGGTCGATAAGATTGCTGACCCATGCTTTGTTTCGGTTTGCCGTATCCCTTATGATCTGATTCGATACGCGGCAAATCTTTCGAGGAATATGGGAAATGTGACAAAAAAGGAGTTGGTGGTTTCAATTAGTAACGAAACCGGGATGGGGCAACAGGAGGTTCTAACCGTGGTTCAAAAGCTTTTGGATCAGATGACCGAATCGTTGGCAGAGGGCAAAACAATCGAACTCCGCAACTTCGGCGTTTTTGAGGTGCGATTAACCAAACCCCGCGTCGGGCGCAACCCGAACAAACCCGAAAACAACGTGATGATTCCTCCGCGCGCCACGGTGAAATTCAAGGCTGGGAAGATCATGAAGCAGCGCGTGCTCATGCAGACCGATGCCCTGAAGTCCTCTCCGCCGGCATAAATTACCCAATCCCCACCCGCATGGGCGGTTGGCCATTGCGCATGCCCCGCGCGCAGCCGCCGCCGCAGATTTTTGCTCCCCCCTTGGATCGGAGTGAGACATTTGGCGGATGGCGTGCGTATTGTCTCCTGTGTCGAAGTTTATTTGTATTCGTGGCGCCCGCCAAAACAACCTCCAGGGAATCGATCTGGACTTGCCGCTCGGTCAACTGATCGTCGTTACTGGTCCAAGCGGAAGCGGGAAGTCCAGCCTCGCGTTTGACACCATTTATGCCGAGGGGCAGCGCCGATATGTCGAGACATTCAGCCCATACACGCGGCAGTTTCTTGACCGGATGGATAAGCCACGCGTCGACCTGATTGATGGCATCCCTCCCGCCATCGCCATCGAGCAGGCGAATCATGTAAAATCTACCCGCTCGACTGTCGGAACAATCACCGAAATCAATGATTACCTGAAGCTGTTTTTTGGCCGTGTCGCCAAGGCCTACTGCCCGGAATGCGCACGCCAAGTGCAGCCCGAAACCGCTGAGACGATCACGAGTTCGATTCTGCGAGAGTTCGCCGGCGAGACAGTCCTAGTGACCTTCCCCGTCCCCGTGGGAATTCAAAAAGCGGGATCGACCGCTGACTTTTTTGAGTTTCTAAAATCGCAGGGGTATCTCCGGGTTTTGGTTGATGGAGCGATCCTACGAACCGATGAGCAGGCAACAGTGAAGCGGCTTCCGGCGCTGGTCCCTGTAATTCAAGACCGTGTGACAGTAAGCGCGGAAAACCGTTCCCGCCTGACGGAGTCCGTCGAAACCGCGCTGCGATTCGGCAAGGATAAAATCGCGATTCACTGCCTCGAAAACTGTCATCATTTGCCATTTTCAAGCGGCTGGCATTGCGCGCATTGCGATGTGGATATCCGTCCACCATCCCCTGGGTTGTTTACGTTCAATAACCCACTGGGTGCCTGCCCGACCTGCCGGGGGTTTGGGAGAGTGATCGGGATCGACTATGGCCGCGTGATGCCGGACCGTTCGCTCAGCCTCGCCGCCGGCCTGATCAAGCCGTTTCAAAGCGGCCAGTCGCGTGAGTGCCAGGACGACCTGATTCGACGGGCACGCGAGAACGACGTGGATGTCCACTGTGCATTTGAAGAGTTGCCGGAATGCGACCAACGCTGGGTGATCGATGGCGAAGGTGGTGACATTGATGCGAGTGCCGAGGATTTGTGGGAGACCGGCCGATGGTATGGCATCAAAGGATTTTTCAAGTGGATGGAATCCCGCGCATACAAAATGCACGTCCGGGTTTTTCTTTCACGCTATCGGAATTACCAGCCGTGCGAATCGTGCAACGGCGGGCGCTTTCAACCGGAGACTCTGAATTTCCGGATATCGCCGGGCAACCTCACGCTCCCCGACCTCGCTGCAAAATCCATCGAGGAACTCACAGAAATTTTTGCACAGTGCGAGCTTCCGCCCGGTGACCCAAGTGCCGTCTTGTTGCATGACCAGATCGCAGCCCGGTTGAATTACCTCACGCAAGTGGGTCTCGGATACCTCTCGCTGGACCGCCCGACACGCTCGCTTTCCGGCGGCGAAATCGAGCGCGTGAACCTCACGACTTGCCTCGGGGCATCGCTCGTCAATGCGCTTTTCGTGATGGATGAGCCGAGCGTCGGGCTGCATCCGCGTGACACGACCAAGCTGCTCGAAGTCATCCGCGCCCTCCGCGACAAAGGAAACACCGTCATCGTCGTCGAACACGAGGAAACCGTGATTCGGGAGGCGGACTACCTCGTGGACGTGGGGCCCGGACGCGGAGAGTCCGGCGGAAAACTCGTCTTCGCCGGTCCGTCCCATGAATTACGATCCGCGAAGGACTCGCTGACTGCCGACTACCTGCTGGGCAGAAAATTCATTCCCGTTCCGAAGACGCGTCGCAAGGCGACAGACTTTGTCAAAATCCGAGGTATCCGGCACAACAACCTGAACAACCTGAACGTCAAGATCCCACTCGGCGTATTCTGTTGCATCACCGGAGTCTCAGGCTCAGGGAAAAGCTCCCTCGTCCACGACGTGCTTTACCGGAACCTTGTGCCGCCCGGCACCGATGAAATCGAGGCACCGGGGTTTTGCAAATCGATCGAAGGGGGCGAGGACCTGCTTGACGTCGTGATGGTGGACCAGTCGCCGCTTGCCCGCAGCCCGCGCTCGACACCCGCCGTTTATCTCGGGTCATACGATGCGATTCGCCAGCTATTCGGAGGACAACCGGACGCCGTCAGCGCCGGAATGACACCCGGCTCGTTTTCCTTCAACACCGGGGACGGCCGCTGCGACCGCTGCTCCGGATTGGGATTTGAAAAGGTCGAGATGCAATTCCTCAGTGACCTCTTCATTCGCTGTCCGGAATGCGAAGGCAAGCGGTTCCAGCCCCATGCGTTGAAGATCCTCGTCGATGGAAAATCCATCCACGACGTGCTCGAAATGACCGTGCGAGAGGCGATCGAGTTTTTTGCAAAACGCGAAAAACGCGGTGAGATCACCACTCCGCTCAAACTTCTCGCAGACGTCGGCCTCGACTACCTGCGTCTTGGACAACCCCTGAACGTCCTAAGCGGCGGCGAATCCCAACGGCTGAAATTGATCAAACACCTGATCGAAAACAAAGACGGTGAGTCGCTCCTCATATTCGATGAACCGACGACCGGATTGCATTTTGACGACATCGCACAACTCCTCACGGTCTTCCAGCGCCTCGTCGATGAGGGCAACAGTCTGGTCGTCATCGAGCACAACTCCGATGTGATCAAGTGCGCGGACTGGGTCATCGACCTCGGTCCGGAAGCAGGCAAACATGGCGGGCAATTGGTCTGCGATGGAACACCAGAAAAAGTCGCAGCCTGCCCGGAATCTCACACCGGCCGCTTCCTCGCTCCGCTACTGGAAAAGAACCGGAAACCGAATGCGATCTACGATGCCACGTCAGTCCCCGCGCTCCGCGCCGCAGAGCGCCCGGACGCGCCAAACGTCATCAGCATCCGTGGAGCCCGCGAGCACAACCTCAAGAACCTAAGCCTCGACATCCCGAGAGACAAAATGGTGGTCGTCACCGGATTGAGCGGATCCGGCAAATCCACGCTCGCCTTTGACATCCTGTTCGCGGAGGGCCAACGACGCTTTCTCGACAGCATGTCGCCCTACGCCCGCCAGTTTGTCGATCAATTGGAAAAGCCCGAAGTTGATGCCATCACCGGCCTCCCGCCGAGCGTCGCCATCGAACAACGCGTCACACGCGGCGGCGGCAAATCCACGGTGGCCACCGTCACGGAAATCTACCACTTCCTGCGACTCCTGTTTTCTAAACTTGGTGTGCAGCATTGCCCGGATTGCCACGTTCCTGTCGAAAAGCAAACCGTCAGCGCGATCGCCCTGCAGGTGGAAAAACTCGCTGCGCTCGGAACCGTCCAGGTTTTCGCTCCGCTCGTGAAAGCAAAAAAAGGCTTTCACACCGAAGTCGCACGCTGGGCCGAGCGCCGAGGATTCGAGACGTTGCTGGTCGATGGCAAACTCGTCCCAACCGCTGACTTCCAGAAGTTGGAGCGGTTCAAGGAGCACTCGATCGACGTCCTGATCGGTGAAGTCACCGCTGCCGAGGCTGAGAAAACCGCCCTTGCCACCGTGCGGCGCGCCATCGAAGTCGGCAAAGGCACCGCGCGCCTCGTGGATGCCACCAAGAAGTCGATCATCCTCAGCACCGAAATGAACTGTCCGGATTGCGGCCGTGCATTTGAGGAACTCGATCCGCGCATGTTTTCGTTCAACTCGCCGCACGGATGGTGCGAACATTGCCGTGGATTCGGCGAAGTCTGGCGGGAGGCCACAACGAATCGGGAATTTGATTCTCAGCTTGAGGCGGATCTTGCCGAGGAGCGGTCGTTTGAGTCCCTCGATTCGGAGGAGGCCAGCCCGTGCCCCGTCTGTCATGGTGCTCGGCTCAATCCGGTCGCCCGCGCCGTGCAAATCGGCGGGTTCACGCTGGAACGTATGGTGCAGAGCGCCGCGTCCGACGCGCTCACGGCGCTGGATCAGCTCCCGGTAACCGAACACCAAACGATCATCGCCAACGACATTCTCCCAGAAATCCGGCAACGCCTGGAATTTCTCAACCTCGTCGGACTGACCTACCTGTCGCTCGACCGCTCGGCCAAAACCCTGAGTGGCGGCGAATCCCAGCGTATCCGCCTCGCCGCACAGCTCGGATCAAATCTTCGCGGCGTCCTCTACGTGCTCGACGAGCCGACCATCGGACTGCATCCGCGCGATAACCACCGTCTGCTCGATGCGTTGTCAAAACTCGCCGAACACGGGAACTCGCTCATCATCGTGGAGCATGACGAGGATACGATGCGCCGTGCGGATCATATCATTGATCTCGGTCCCCGGGCCGGCAACCTCGGCGGCGAGCTGATCGCCAGCGGCACGCTCGCGCAGATTCTCAAACACCCGACGTCGCTGACTGCAAAATTCCTGCGTGATCCGCTCCACCATCCGCTCGCCGGAAAACGCCGCCCGCTGGTGCCCACCGGCGAATGGATCGACGTCCACGGTGCTGTTTGTCACAATTTGAAAGGCGTGGATTTCAAAATCCCGATCCAGCGACTCACTGTGGTCAGCGGCATCTCGGGCTCGGGCAAAAGCTCACTGGTTCGCGGTGTCCTCGTTCCCGCCGTCAAACACGCAATCGCCCGAGGCCGAAAACCCACCATCTCCGAGGAGTGGGATTCGATCACCGGATGCGACAAAATCGGCGCCGTCCTCGAAGTCGATCAATCCCCCATCGGCAAAACCTCCCGCTCGACCCCGGCCACCTACATCAAGGTGCTCGATGAAATCCGCAAAGTTTTTGCCTCGCTGCCGGACAGCCGGATGCGCGGCTACAGCGCCAGCCGGTTTTCGTTTAATAACGCCGGCGGCCGCTGCGAAAGCTGCCTCGGCCAAGGAATCATAAAACTGGAAATGACATTCCTGCCCGCCTCCTACATGCCCTGCGAGGAATGCGGAGGTCGCCGATACAACAAACAAACGCTCGAAGTCCTCTACAACGACAAATCGATCGGCGACATCATGGATCTCACCGTCGAGCAAGCGGCTGGGTTTTTCTCAGCCGTCCCGAAAATCAAACGCTCACTCGATCTCCTCGTCGAAACCGGATTGGGATACCTCAAACTAGGCCAACCGAGTCCGACCCTGAGCGGCGGCGAGGCCCAGCGGCTGAAACTCGTGACCCAACTGGCACGCCGCAGCACCCCAAAAGCAGAGGAACTCCGCACCACCCGCATCGGAAAAAGCACGCTCTACGTGTTGGAGGAACCAACCATCGGACTGCACACCGCCGATGTCCTCAACCTCATTCATGTCCTCCATCGCCTCGTCGATGAAGGCGGGACCGTGGTCGTGATCGAACACCATATCGATCTAGTCGCCGAAGCGGACTATCTCATCGATATCGGTCCCGAGGCAGGAGCCGAAGGCGGAGAACTCATCGCCGCCGGCACTCCCGAGGAGGTTTCAACCCACTCGGAGAGCCGAACCGCTCCATTTTTGCTAGAAGCGCTGTCGCGAAAAGGGGAAAAGTCCTGACGGAAGATGCATATTCATCGGAAGCAAGCCTCGCCTTGATGCAAAACAATTGAGTTATTGCATCACTTTATCACATTCTCTCTTGCATACCGCATCACATCCGCTAACTTTCCCTCACTATGAGGATCACGATTGATATCGAAGACGACATTTTGGCCGAAGCCATGGCCATCACCGGCGAAAAACGCAAAAGTCCCGCGTTGGCGGAGGCCGTGCGTGGGTTCGTGCGGCGTCAGCGGGCGCGGGAGTTTGGCCGGATGATCCGGGAGGGTGTTTTTGACTACCCCGACGACACGTCCGGCAAATTTGCCAACCCCATCCCCCCCCTCAGCTAAGCGGCGATGGTCCTTGTCGATTCCTCGGTTTGGATCGAAGCCCTTCGGCGAAAGGGACGCCTCGAAGTCAAGCTCGGCCTCGAAGGCCTGCTGGAGGCATACGAAGCGCAGTGGTGCTCCCCGGTCCGGCTCGAAGTCCTCGGCGGTGCCCGCCCGGAGGAGCGCCGCGCACTCGGTGTGCAATTCTCCGTGATCCCATACCGCCGCTGCGAAGAAGCTGACTGGGACCGCGCCGTTTCACTGGCCTGGAAGCTGCGCGACTCCGGGCTTACCGTGCCGTGGATGGATGTCGTGATCGCCGCCATCGCGATCCACGACCGCGTCCGGCTCTACTCGATCGACGACCATTTCACACAAATCAGCACCCTATCCGGCCTCGCACTCTACGAACCGAGCTACGGCGGCATGTATCAGTCGGAAACCGCGAACTGACCAGCACTCCCGCGTTTTTTTCCCATTCGACGCAAAACGTTTGATTCAGCCCCGGAAAACAAGGCAATCTACCCGCTTACCAAAGCCCCCAATGCCGGTGTGGCGAAATGGCAGACGCAACGGACTTAAAATCCGTTTCTGTTAACACAGAGTGTGGGTTCGAGTCCCACCACCGGTAGGGCTTTTTCATGATTTGGCACAACGTGCGTGTTTGGTCTTGGTAAATTCGGGAAGGATTTGTGGTCCAAGGCCATCGCCCAAACAACCCTCCATGACAAAAAAGGATATCGTCGTATGAGTCCTCAGCAACACCATCACCAAAGTCCCCATCACGAACAATACAAACCCGGGAAGAAGCTGCATCAAAACTGGCTTTTTATTGTTGCAGTGATCCTCATGATAATTGCCATGGCGGTTTAGGTGCTGACCATGGATGAGAGCGTTCTTCCTGCGGCTTCCGTCGAGGCGCCGGAGACCGTTCCAGCGGGACAGTAAATTCTGCCGACAGGCGGCAGGTCGGCGGCGGGGGAATCCGGCCGAACTGTGAATCTCGTCATCCAATCACTTGGATCATCTCACCTCTCCAGAAGTTGGATTAAGATAGATGTCCGGGTTGACATGGCACCAAGGTGATGCAGGATGGTGCCATGTCCTCCAAGCCTGCCAAACGCCAACAGACAGGCACCCGGATCACCGTCACCGTTCCGCCCGACCATTACGAGCAGGTCTGCCACATGGCGAAGGGCAAGAAGGTTTCCAACGCTTGGATCATCCGCGATGCGGTGGAAAAATACATTCAGGCCGACACCCCGCTCTTCGCGGTGAAGGAGGCCCGATGAGCAAAGGCAAAACCAGCACCATTGCCGTTCGCGGAACTTCGATCTCGATCGTCACCGGCAAGGATGGCGATTATATCTCTCTGACCGACATGCTGAGGGCGAAAGACGGGGATTTTTTCATCTCTGACTGGCTTCGCAATAGGAACACCGTCGAGTTCCTCGGCATCTGGGAATCCGTGTTCAATCCCGCTTTTAATTATGGCGAATTCGCCACAATTAAAAGCCAGGCCGGACTGAACAGCTACAAGATCAGTGTCAAAGAATGGGTTGAGAAAACCAACGCCATAGGACTCAAAGCCACCGCAGGCCGATATGGCGGCACTTTTGCCCATCCCGACATCGCTTTCGAGTTCGGCATGTGGATCAGCCCGGAGTTCAAAATCTATCTGGTCAAGGAATTCCGCCGCCTCAAGGATGATGAAAACAACCGTCTGAAGCTGGATTGGAAACTTCAGCGCACCCTCGCCAAGATCAATTACCGTATCCATACCGACGCCATCAAGGAGACCCTCCTTCCGCCAGCCATCACGAAGGCTCAGGCCTCAACGATTTATGCAAGCGAGGCCGACCTGCTCAACGTCGCCCTGTTCGGACAGACCGCGAAGCAATGGCGCGACGCCCACCCCGACGCGGAGGGCAACATCCGCGACCACGCCCCAATCGAACAACTCGTCGTCCTTACCAACCTCGAAGGCCTCAACTCCGTCCTTATCCGCCAAGGGTTACCCCAACCGGAGCGTCTCTCAACGCTCAATGGCATCGCCATCTCCCAGATGCGAACCCTGGTCGAACGCGGCATTCGCCTGGAAGCCCTCAGGCCGGACGAAACCACGAAAAAGGTCGAACGTCGCCTCAGTAGCGAGGAAAAGAAATCGCTCAAAAAACCGAACGTGCTTAAAACGGGTGCGAAGCCATGAGCGCCACGATTGATGTCGCATGTCTTGTTCTTGTCAGCATTCAAGGACGATTTCTCACAGCGCTTCGCCCCGAACATAAATCACTCGGAAACCACTGGGAATTTCCGGGCGGCAAGGTGGAAAGCGGAGAGAGTCCGGAGCTTGCCCTGCGTCGCGAGTTGCGGGAGGAACTTCAACTCGAAGTCGATGCTCTACACCCCTTGTCCGTTACAACGCATGCATACGATTTCGCCATCATCCGACTTATTCCATTCCTTTCCTACTGTGAGGATCTTCCTGGCATCCACTTGGCCGAGCATGCCGCGAGCCGGTGGGTAACCATGAACGAAGCAAGGGAGCTGAAATGGGCTCCCGCCGACCTTCCCGTCCTTGAAAGTTTAGATAGTTACCTCCCCGCCTTGATTTAGGATGGCATCTGCAAACCAGCTTCCAGTCGGTCTCTACGAGCAGGTCCTCGATGAGGAGTTGGGCAAAGTCCTGGAGAGCCGTCCAGATCTCGTCGCAACCCTTGTTAAGATCGATGACGAAAGCTGTCCGCACACATATAGTCAGTTTCTTGCTCAGCTTCTTCATCAGGCGCTGCCCATTTCCAAGCCAGAGAAACGTTTGGCTATCATCAACAGCTTGATCGACCTTTTATCTGCGGAAGATGGGCTGGATTACACGAAGCGAAAAAGGCTTCTCGGCCGATCAAAAAGTCTGCTCCAAGAGGTTCGAGCGAATGACATTGGAGCACCCCTGCCACGCCCCGAGACTTCGCTGAGAGTCAGTAGCCTCCTCACTGGTTCAGGCGATGATCCGCAACTTGAACACGAACTACGCGCCGAAATGATGAGCGCGGATCGGGTGGACATCCTTGTCTCCTTTGTTAAATGGTCCGGACTTCGCCTGCTTGTGCCGGCATTCGAAAATCTTTCTGAGCGCGGTGTGGATGTTCGGATTATCACCACCTCCTACATGGGCGCCTCCGATCCCGAAGCGGTCGAGTGGCTGGCATCCAAGCCGCGGTTCTCAGTCAAGGTTTCCTACGATACTGAACGCACGCGTCTTCATGCAAAGGCCTACCACTTCGTCCGGAGAAGCGGTTTTTCCACAGCGTATATCGGCTCCGCCAACATGTCTCGCGCGGCCATGACCAGCGGTCTCGAATGGACGGTAAAAGTGACGACGCAGGACATGCCTCATATCATGGAGCGCTTTTCTGCAGAGTTTGAAACCTATTGGTCACGTGAGGAATTCGTTCCATACGACCAGAGCCAGTCTGCAAGGTTCCGCGAAGCCATTAGCTTTGCCAACCGCTCTGATCGAGGAGGCGGCCCCATGTTCTTCGCGGATATCCGTCCATACCCATTTCAGGAGAGGATTCTCGAAGCCCTTATCGCTGCCCGGCAGACCGGATCTTTTCGAAACCTTGTGATTGCCGCCACTGGAACGGGAAAGACAGTCATGGCAGCCTTCGACTATGCCCGTGGTCGGAGTGAAAACCCCGGGACTTCACGCCTCCTCTTTGTCGCCCATCGCAAGGAGATTCTCCAACAGGCCCGCGGCTGTTTTAGGTCCATTTTGCGCGACCAGAACTTTGGTGAACTCTTGGTGGATGGAGAGGTCCCCATTGAATGGAATCATGTCTTCGCGTCCGTCCAAAGCCTGGCCAATCGCCACCTCTGGGAGAATCTCGGGCCGGAGCATTTTCATGTCATCATCATTGATGAGGCTCACCACGGAATCGCCTCGAGCTACCGCCCGCTGTTTACCAATTTTTTACCCAGAATTCTACTGGGGCTCACGGCCACGCCGGAACGGATGGATGGCAACTCTATCCTGCCTGACTTCGACCACCGTTTTGCCGCGGAAATCCGACTGCCCGAGGCACTCGAAGAGAAGCTCCTATGCCCATTCCACTATTTTGGTGTCGCCGATTCGATTGACGTCTCCGAGGAGCGCTTCTGGAAAAACGGACAATATGATGTCAACGCATTGACGGAAGTTTATACCGGCGATCACTTCCGCGCACAGGAGCGACTCGACCTGATTCTGCAAAGCATCCACCGCTACCAACCGGATCTCGCATATACGCGGGCTGTGGGGTTTTGTGCCAGCGTCCGACACGCTAGATTCATGGCAGAGAAATTCCGCGAAGCGGGGTTCCGGGCAGAAGAGGTATTGGGCGATACCCCCGGTGAGACTCGCGACAAGAGGGTGCGGGACTTTCGGGAAGGAAAAATCACCTTTCTTTTCACCGTCGATGTATTCAGCGAAGGAGTGGATATCCCAGAGATAGACCTGGTGATGTTTCTGCGGCCGACGGAAAGCCTTACGGTCTTTCTCCAACAACTCGGACGCGGCCTCCGCCATGCCCCGGAAAAGGACTGTCTCACTGTCCTTGATTTCGTTGGGCAAGCTCACCGTAAATACCGGATGGATCGGAAATTCAGCGCGCTGCTCAGAACGAAACGCCGCCGGATCGACCAGGAGATCGAACGAGATTTCCCGAACTTGCCGCCGGGATGCAGTATTCAACTCGAGCGGGTAGCTCGCGAGCGAATTCTGGATAATATCCGGCAGAGCCTTGGCAACCTGAATAACTTTATTCCCGAGGCGATCCGAACATTTGAGTCGGAAACCGGGCGCCCCCTGAGTTTCGCCAACTTCGTGGACGCAACGGCACTCACTCCACTCGAAATCCTGCGCAACAAAACTTGGTCAGAGTGGAAGAGTGTTGCGCACCATCAAGCTCCAGTCGCAGATCCCGATCTGGACGATGCGCGGAAGGCGCTCCGAAGGATCAGCCTGCGCACAGACCCTATTCGGTTGAAACAGATGATTCGCCTGAGCGCTTCAACCGTCTCCGAGGATCCCGCTGATTTTAGTTTTTCTGATTCGGAGAGTGCGGCGCTTCATTACCTATTGTGGGGAAGGCCAGGAGCCGGTGGGGAACTTGCTACTTACTCCGAATCTTTCGCCAAATGGCGGCGAAATCCAGCCTGCAACGCGGACATGATTGAGGTAGCGGAATGGCGCCAAAGCAGTCATCCATACCCGACGACTCCACTCGTGCTCCCCGGAGATGTTTTCCTCCATCTCCACTCAGCCTATGGATTTTCTGAAATCAAAGCAGCATTTGGGCTTGCTGACATCGGGAGCTCTGGAGCGGCGGGCGTGGGCGTCATCCATTTGGAGAATATCAAGACCTACGTCCACCTGGTAACCTTTCGCAAAGAAGAGAAGGATTTTGCACCGACCACCCGCTACAAGGATTATCTGATCAGTCGGTCGAGGCTCCACTGGGAGAGCCAAGCTGCTACGACGCAGGCGAGCAAAGCCGGGCAAAACTATATTCACTTCCAAGCCCGCGGCTACACCGTGCTTTTCTTTGCCCGACTCGATAAGCGAATTGAGGGTGAAACTTCTCCTTTTATTTTTCTTGGTCCGGCTGCTCGCCTTAACTCCTACGAAAGCAACCGACCGATTTCCATGGTTTGGGATCTCTCTTACGCTGTGCCGGCTGAGCTATTCGAAGCTGCCCGTGTCGGTTAAAACCCTGATCATTTCAGGCGGCAGGGATGGCCTACCGCGATGCGATCCGGCGAACACAATCCAATTCAACTCCACCTCGGGGCCATCAGGTCGGCAGCACCCTGAGACCCGCCGCGCGGACCATGCCACGCTGACGCTCATCGAAGGACGCAAATTCCCGGCTACCGATCTCCATCGCCGCCGCCACATGGAGCACATCCAAGCTCCGGCATTTTGTCGGCACAGCATGATTGCGGGACAACACCTCGGCCCGGGCAAACACCGCCGCGAGATCATACGCGGGCCGTTCGTAACGCCCCGCCCGGATGTCCGTCTGGAAATCGCCTAGGGCCAGCGTCGTTTCACGCTCCGTCAACTCCCCACGCCCTTGTTTCAAGCGCAGGGCGTTGCGGACTTCCAGTTCTTGGAAATGGGTAAGCGGCAGCGGCGTGGTGAAGCTGAAGACGAGGGAGATCGCCTCAGGGGTGTTGATTTCCGTGGCGTAAAGTTTCACCAGAATCCCACTGTCAATGTAAACGCCCGAGACCATCGTTCCCGTCAGTATTCCCCGCGGCCTTCGCTGACAATTTCCGAAAGCGGTTTACCTGGAGGCGGCCCGTTGGGAAAAATCAGTTTCTGGCGCGCTTCAAAATCCGGCCACTCGACCTTTTGCTTTCTCCGTTCGGCCCGGATGAATTCCTCCAACGCGATCATCTCTCCCACCGTCAGCTTGGGAACCGCCGCTTCGATTTCCTGCAACGTGCTCATATTCGAAACCTTGCCATTCCCCGGCATTTCTCGCAAGCCGCAAACCTCCCTAAGATTTTCTGTATCCCTCCGCGTTGCGAATCATCGCCATTCGTGTTTGGGGTAGCGACGTTTGAGGTCCAGCGCGAGTTTTGGATAGGCGTCCGCCCAGAAGCTTGCGAGGTCGCGGGTGACTTGGACGGGTCGCATGTTTGGGGCGAGGATTTGCACTGTGAGCGGGATGCGTCCGCCGCAGAGCGCCGGTGCCTGTTTTAAACCGTAGAGGTCTTGGATTTTTGCAGCGATGAATGGATCGGCGTCCGCAGAATACGTGACTTTTGCCTTCTTCTCGGATGGCAGTGCGATGCGCTCGGGAACGAACTTCTCAACCAACTGATGCTGACTAGAGGAGAGCCAGCTTTTGACGGCGGCCATCACCGGTTTTTCTTTGATGTCCCGATAGCAAACCGCGTCCTTGCAAACTTCGGCGATGATCAATTCGCGGTCCGCTGGCGTGATCGGAGAAAGCCCTATCTCCGGCATCCATTCGGCGAGGCGGTTGACGCGAATGATCCATTGTTCGACGGCATCGTCCCATTGTTTCAGCACGAGATTTCCCTCGATGACATGCCGTGCGAGGCAGGCACTGGCCTGCGGTGACGGAGTAGCATCCCGGTCGCGGGAATCCAGAACGAGGTCCCGGAAGATCCGCTCGGAGCGCACGACCACCCGGTTTTGTGACTTATCAAAACAGACCTCGGAGCGATCCGTGAAGTCGTGAGGAAACAACTCGCGCAACCAGGATTCCTCGATTTCCGTGACCATCGAGAGCTGCACCTGCGCCTCCCGATCACGGCCCTCGATGTCCGTGATTTCTGCGGCCACCAACAATGTGGCGTTTTGTGCGGCGCTTTGTCGCGAGAGCAGCCCCCGACGGCCATGCACGATGTCGCAGAGGAACGTGCCGGCACTTCGACGCCGGGCCACTTGGTCTGCGAATGCCGCGAGCACACACTTTGCGACGGCAGCGTCCACGGGTGCGGGACCATCGATATCAAGCCCCTCCCCTTTTGCGATATCGAGGAATTGACGAAACAATTTCCCCATTTGCCGCGCACCGTCGGCGTGAATCCCAAGTTTCCTGCAAGCGTCGGTGCGATACGACTGGCGGTCGGCCCACACCCAAGCCCGCATCGCAATCTGGAAGTCGGAGGTTGCGTCACCGAGCACGTCGGCGCGGAGCGCCTCGGTCTTTTTATCGGCTTTGAGCACTAAGTTCCGCGACTGCGTGATAGCAGCAATCAGCGCCGCCGATTTCACGCAGCGGTGTTCTTTCGCAGCCAGAAACATGCGTGCGTATCGAGGATGCACCGGGAACCGCAACATGGCTGTGCCTAGCGCGGTAATTCCGCTGGCATCGATGGCTCCAAGATCCGCGAGAAGCTGCTCGGCACGCTCCATGGCAACCCGGTCCGGAGCCTCCAACCACCGGAACTTTGCAAGGTCGGAAACGCCGGACGCTCTGAGGTGCAGGGCAGTTTCCGCGAGATCCATGCGACGGATTTCTGGAACCTCTGCGTGGGGTCGACGCTCATGATCGCGTGCGGTCCAGAGCCGGATGCATCGGCCAGCAATCGTTCGCCCTGCGCGACCCGCGCGCTGGTCCGCCGACGCACGGCTGATCTTTTCGATGTAAAGCGTGTTGATTCCACGATGCGGGTCAAATCTGGCAACGCGGGCAAATCCGGCATCCACCACCAGCGTCACGTCCTCGATCGTCAGCGAAGTTTCCGCGACATTCGTTGCCACAATGATACGCCGCCCGCCGCTCCCGCCCACGGCGCGATCCTGCTGATCCGGCGGCAATTCCCCGTGCAACGGCAACACGGCGACCGAGCTGCCGAACCGTGCTTCAATCTCACGGATCGTGCGCTGGATTTCAAACGCCCCGGACATGAAGACGAGGGCGTTGCCGGTGGATTTATCAAATTCGCGCTGCACAGCCTCCGCAGCCAATTCCCAGACCGGCTCAGCGCCCGGCTCACGGGTGAGGTATTCGATCTCCACGGGAAAAACTCTTCCTTCCGACTCCAGCACCTCGCACGGATCGAGGTATTGCGTCAGGGCCGCACCATCCAGCGTGGCGGACATCACCAGGATTTTCAGATCCGGCCGAGTGTCCTCCTGCAAATCGAGCACCCGGGCCAGCGAGATATCTCCGTAAAGGTGCCGCTCGTGAAATTCATCAAATATGACCGCCGACACCCCGCGCAACTCCGGATCGCGGAGCATGCGCCGCAGCAAAATCCCCTCGGTGACAAACAAGATGCGTGTCTCGGGTCCGGCAACGTTATCAAACCGAATCTGATACCCGACCTCGTCGCCGAGTTTGCAGCCGCGTTCTGATGCCACGCGCGCGGCCAGCATGCGTGCCGCAAGACGGCGGGGCTGGAGAATGATGACCTGCCCTTCCGCCCCGAGCAGGCCTGCATCGAGAAGCATCTGCGGGATTTGGGTGGACTTTCCAGACCCGGTGGGTGCCCGCAAAAGCAATCGCGATCCCCGCGAGCAAGCCGTCACCAAGGCATCCTGAATATCAAAAATCGGCAGTTTCAAGTCATTCACTGTATCACGCATCGCTCTCAGTCCTCAATAACCCAGCCGTAGAATCTAGCTGGCAACCGGAATAACGATCTTGTATGGTTTCGCCGAACAATGAAATGCGCATCGGTTTTAATTCTCGGACTTGCCACGATATCGGTGGGATTCGCTGAGCCCACGCCCGAGACATACTCGCTTTCGAGCGATGAAATCGCCGCTGCTGTCCGTTCCGACGACCTGTCGATCCCGTCGCCGGGAGAGTGTTTTGCGGCGATCAACAAGTTCGACCGTCCCGCGTGGTCCCGGCTCATTCGCTCTCCCGCACCCACCACCACCACCAACCGCACGGAGCTGGCACTCCACCTTGGCACCCGCGTGACGGACGGATTTATCGCCGTTGAGGCACAGGTTAGCCAGGGAGTGAAAAATGTCGGCCGTGACATCATCAATCTCGCAAAAAGCCTTGGGATCACCCAAACCGTCATAGCGCGTGGGAACAGCATCAGTGACTTTGCAGAGAACAACGAATGGAACGCCCTGCGAGAGGAGCTTGATGCCACCGAAAATGAAGTGAAGCTCGCCATGAAAACCCAGAAGGACGACGACCTCATCGCGCTCGTCACGGTCGGTGCATGGCTCCGCGGCACACAGGCTGCCTGCGACATGCTTTCGGGACAATACCGGCCAGAGCTGGCGCAGCTACTCCGCCAAGCCGCCGTCGTAACCATTTTGACCGAAAAACTTGATGCCCTTCCCGAGAAAATGCAGAGCGAAGAAATCGTGACTTCCACCCGGAGCGGGCTCGACGATGTCCTCGCAATCATCTCCGCAGACCCAGAAACCGTGCTTTCGGAGCAGGCCGTGGAGAATCTTCGAAATCGAACCACCGGCCTCGTTGACCGCATCGCACCGGCGACACCCAAGGCACCTCCGGCATCATGATCTACCGTCTCTTCCTGACCCTTGCCGTGGTCGTTGTTTGCGCTCAAGCGGCATTTTGCGCTGACGAGCCTGCCGAGCTTACTGCATCCAATGATCCCGTGACGAACTCGCCCGGCAGTTCAGGACCACCGTCGGAGCTCACAAGGAGCGCAGCCCTCGAACTCGCTGGCGCCTTCGCGAACGACGGCTACAAAGTGCGCGATGGTTACATCACACATCTACTCACCAAGGAATCGCCCATCCTTCTCGAAGTGAATCTATTCACAGGAAACGAATATTGGTTTTCAGCATCGGCGGCTCCACAGGCTCCACAAAAAATTGAAGTGACCATTTTCGATGGTCAGGGGAAAATCGTGGATCAGCAAAAATTCGATGAAGGCTATCGGTATGCTGCAGGATTTGAGCCCGATGCCAGTGGACAATATTTTGTCAAAGTAAGTCTCGCAGAGGGAGACCCGACTTCTGTAACGCTCGTTTATTCTTACAAATAAATCCAATGACTGAGGAACCAATCACGATTGAAAAACTGGACGATGGCGGAGTTAAGCATTTCTCCATTTTCCTCGATAATAAAGTGGGCGCGCTGCTCGAAGTGGTCCGGCTGATTAACGACCGGAACATCGTGGTTCTCGCGCTGAGCATCCAGGATTCCGCTGAGAGCTCGATCTGTAGATTCATCGTCAGCGACCCCGAAGAAGTAAGCGCACTTTTTGACGAACACGACATCGCTTACAACATGAGCCACGTTGTCGTCGCCGAGTTAAAGGACGGCGCGCTCAGCCTCGTCAGCGTGCTAGCATCCTTGCTCAAAGCGGAAGTTAACCTGCTCTTCAGCTATCCCATGCTCATTCGCCCCAAAGGACGCCCGCTGATCGCGCTTCATGTGGATGACACCGAGTGCTCCACATCCGTGCTGCGCGGCGATGGATTTCGCGTCCTCAACCAATCCGACCTGTCCCGCTAAACCCAACACCACGTATTACGCTTCCATGATCCGGTTATCGCTCGCTTTTGCACTCTCAATCTCGCTAACGCTCACCGCATGGGCCGACATCACCATTGTCCAAAAACTCGAAACCCCGGACGGTGACAAACTCACCGGCGATATCACAATATCCGCAAAAAAATCGAAAACCCGCGTCGATATGGGGAGCGAGATGTCGACGATCTCGGACGATCAAACGAAAAAAGTGATCACGCTGGTCCACGGCCAGAAGATGGCATTGGAGATGCCGGCGGAGGCGGTGGCGCAGATGGAGGCACAAATCAAAGCCGCAAACGCGGAAGAGCTAGCGCCAGATGCATTCAAAGCAACCGGCCGCAAGGAAACCATCAATGGATTTGAATGCGCGGAATACACGTTTCAAATCAAGGGACAAGAAGTGACGTCGTGGTTCGCGGAATCTCTGAAACAAAATGCTCAAGTCGCAGCCGCATTCGAAGAGCTGTCGAAGTCATCTAATCCGATGGCCTCATCACTCGCTCAATTCGAGGCCATGCCCGGGATCCCGATCCGGACCGAGGTTGAGATTCCAGGAAGCGGGATGACGACCGTAACGGTCCAGAAGATATCGACGGATACGATCCCGGCTTCTGTGTTTGAAATCCCGTCGGGATATCGTTCACTTCAAATGCCCGCCATTCCAAAACCGAACTAACCGCTCTCGCCAACTGAAAGCATCCGCGCAAAACATCCACAAAAATCTATGAAAACCACCACCGCTATTGCATTTGCAGCCATCATGGGAACCGCGCACGCCGACCTTACCTTCGTGCAAACGCTCGACATCGGGATCCCTATGGAAGACCTCGCAGACATGACCGTACGATCTAAGGATGGTAAATTCCGGGCGGACCTTGGCCTCGATATGTCGACGATTATTGACCCGTCGTCCGGCAAAGTGGTTACGATATTGCACGACGACCGCACATATTTTTCGACGCAGACGGATCAGCGGAAAGATTTCGTTCCGCCCCAACCGCCCGTGTTGAAATTCACGAAGGGAGACAAGGTGGAGAAGATCAACGGGATGGACGCTGTGTCATGGGTCGCGGAAAGTGAAGGGTCGAAGTTTACGCTATGGATTGCTCCCACCACCCCAAGCGCAGTCCAGTTCCTGCGCGAAATCGCCAAAATCCCTGAGGAGTTAGATCCATTTCAAGGTGTGCTGACATCCAGCACGCTGCCGGAAGGGTTACCCGTTCGGCTCGAAACGATTGAACCCAATGGAGAGCGGAGCGTGATCACCATCTCGAAGATCTCCACCGACCCGATTTCTTCTGATCTCTTTCAAGCACCGAGCGCATACAAGACGCTCGATGCCGCTCCCACCAAAGCGACCCCGTAAATCCTTCGCCCACTCGCTCGAATAGAAAACGCGAACTGCGCGTTTCGTCGGGCTTGCCAGCGCGCTTTGCCTGCGTAGATTCGTAGGGTGAATCGAGTGAATCGCATCGCAGCATTCGGGTTCCTTGTGGCATCCCTTGCTGGGCTGCGAGCGGATCCGCCGCCCTCCACCCCCGAGCCGGCGAATTGGCAGACTGCGGATGGAGCACCCACTGAGCAGCTCCAAGGCATCATTGAAACGTCCATCCGGTTCGAAACCGCCGGCGACCTCCCGTCCGCGATCACTACCACATCGGCTGCACTCCAGCGGCTCGGACGCGATCATTATCGTCGTCGTGATCTCGAACGTCGGCTCATCGATTTACACATCCGGTCGGGGACGCTCGAGGCCCTGATCGCTGACACGTCCAAGGGCACGACCGTGACATCCACCGCCGTGGGATCATGGAAGCTTTTAGCAGAAATTTTCCGTCTCCAAGGGAAACACGTTCAGCGCCGGGACGCGCTGCTCGCCGTGTATAAACTAAGCCCGGCCGATGAGCGTGTCGCTATGGAGCTTGCCGAAATCGAATCCAGCCTGGGAGACCAAACCGCTGCCACCGCGATCGTTGAGAGCTCCCTGAAACGCCGCCCGAAGGACGTCGAATGGACTCTGCTTTTGGCCACAATCAAAGTGCGTGATCAGCAGCTGGATTCCGCTGAAACCCTGCTGAATGCGCTGATTTCGACCAATCCGGATGACAAATTTTTACGCACGCGGATTGCATCATTTTACGAATCCCACCGGATGACCGAGGCCCTGCGTCGCCTGGTGCTTGCAGAAGACCCGGAACAAAAACACACCGAATTTAAAACCGCCGCGATGCGCGGGTCGCAAGATCCTGAGTTACTATTCGCTCTGGCTGATTCCATTCTGACTGGCGGCGCCGAAGGTTCACCAACGGCCTCGGAAGTAGCAAAACTCGCGGAAACAGTAACCCACGCAGGCGATCCCGACCGCGCGATGGCTTTGATCCAACACGCCAATCGATCCACCCCCGCAAATCCCGATGTCCTTCGCGTCCTGTTGACGTTGTGTGCGCAGTCGGGCGACCTGAAGCTCGCAGCAGCAGCCGCAGACGAAGCAATCGTCATCAATCCCACTCTCGCACCGACGCTCGACTATCAGCTTTTCCAACTGCTTGGGAGCGCCACCCAGCCCGATTCCCGTGAGATCGAGACGCCGGATTCGCTGGTCTCGGGGCTGATGAATTCCATGAAACCCGGGGGATATTTTGGTGGGGAGATCAAGCGTCGTGAGGCGATATTTCAGCGTGATTGGGAAAAATCGAAATCGCCGGTTGCGGCGCAAAGGCTCGCCCTATGGCAATCGTGGCGCGGCGAACCCGAGGCCGCTGCGGCAACGCTCCAACTCGCCCTTCGCGAATCCCCTGATAACATCGCGCTGCTTGAACTACGACTCGAACTGGCGCTGAAAGCCGGAGACCGAATCACGGCCCTCGAACTCATCGAACAACTCCAGTCACTGCAACCCGAACTCGCTGACAACTGGAAATCCAAAACGGCCGCGATTCTTTTGGATCAGGAACAATTCGATCCAGCGATAGACCTCTTTCAATCGTTGGCGGACGAATCGCCGTCAGACTCCGACTCATGGATGAACCTGGCATCCGCCCAACAGCGTGCTGGCAATTATTTCGGCGCATTGGATTCGTGGATCATTGCGTTTGGTGTGGCGAATGAATCCGGAAAGACTCAGATCCGAACGCCGATTCTTGCCGTGATCGAGCGTCTCCGGCTGTGGCAAAAGGGTGTCGACTTTTTGAGCGATTACGCGGCGGGCCAATCGGACGAGGCCACCGCCATCGCCGCCTACGAGCAAGCTATAGCGTTTGCCATTGCACACGATCAAGTTTCCTACCTACGGGAAAAGTGGGCATCGACGGAATCCGAAGCTGGCCGATCAACAGCATTGCTTCTCGCGCAGGCGGGGTTGGCCCAAGCGACAAACGACAATCAAGAGGCGCTCAAACTGCTTGCGATCGCCTCGGGACAAGCCACGAACAAGGCTTTGGTTTGGAAGCGCCTCCTCGATACAGCCAGTTCCGCAGACGATCATGAGCGCGCGCTCATGGCTGCTGCGGCGATGATCGAAGAAGATGATTCTGCAAAATCATGGCTTCAACTTGCCCACACGCAGGAGGCAAGCGGTGCAAAACCGGATGCTGCCGCCACATGGGATATAATCAAACATCGGTTCAATCGCGATCCAGAGGCACTCGAAGCCGCCGCCGCATTTTTTGACCGCAACGGAGACTTTGTTCAGGCGGGCGCGGCGCGATTGGCGGCGGCACATATTGATGGAGCATCACCGGCCACCATTTTCCATGGCATCGAAATCGCATTGGAATCCGGAGATCGTGCTCAGGCGATCACCCTCTGCGATCGCCTGTTGGCCCAAACGACACCTCTCACTGGCACAAACTTATCGCTCCCGGGTGCCTCCGAACATGACCCCTCGTCGGAACGCCAATCGTTCACGATTGCGATGCAGGCCATGGGAGGACTGAATGATCCGGAAAGTGTCGCCGCTCTCCGCAAAACCGGCGAATCGCCAAGCACCGAATCGGTGGACGCCATCCGTCTCAAAACAATCCAAACCCGGGCGCGGTTGTCTCAAGCCGGCGCTGAGCGTGAGACGTGGATTGCATGGTCTAAGAATTCCACATCACCCGCAGAAGCTGTGTGGGCGAGGTATGCCATGAATCAACATGCCGAAGCACTGGAAATCATTGAGTCCAGCAATGCGGGCGAACTTCCAGTCGAAAGCGAGCAGTCGTTTGCATGGATTGCGCTCAAGGGTGATCAAATGGAACGGCTACGAGCGTGGGTGGATCAATCACCGGAGGACCGACGGAGGCGGTCAGAGTTTGTATTCATGGCCCTGAGCAGACTCCTGCTGACAACGTCTCCGGGGACGGATCGCCTCGGTGTCCTTTTTCCGCTGACAGTGGAAACGATCAGCGAGCGTTGGCAGGCCGCATGGATGCTGGCGGCGCACGGCCATTTTCAGATGGCCGTGGATCTCGCTTCGCCGGCTCTAGAGATCACACCGGCAAAGCTCATTGCGACCGGCGCACAAACACTTGCGGCATGGAATCTGGTTTTGCGGGATACACCCAGAGCAATCGAGGCGCTGAGCCATGTGACCACAAGCGACGGGAGCAGCTTGGACCAACCGGCTTTTCATGCATGGCGAATGCGTTGGCTGCTCGAATCCGAGGAAGGTCGCACTGCCATGGAGCAGGATGCTGATCGGAGCGACGATGCTCTATTCAAAGCGGGCACGAAAGCGCTGGCGGCGGCATTACAAAACGATGCAGACGCAATCGGTCAGGCGGCAGGAAACCTGATGTCGCTGTGGAACCAACTGGCCCCGACGATTGTCCTGGAAGGCTCGCTGGACAACACGATCCGCTCCAGCGTGGGTATGGCACTGAGTGCAAATTTGCCCATGTTGGCTTTTGAGCTTACACGTGCGACTGGTCAGCTCGACCGGGCGCAGACTTCACTTCAGGACGCCCTGCCAAATCCCCCCAACCAAGACACGCAGCTTCTTTCGCTCCTTGCGAAACTTCAGTGCTCACCACCCGCTCAGGTGGCGTATCATCTGGCGGAATCATCCCCCCCGATACTCGACGCACCGACGCTGACGTCCCTGTATCGCCAATTGGACGCATCAGGACATCCGGCCGCAAGCGCGGTGGTTCTTTCGGAAATTCTGCGGGCGCACCCGGCGGATTTAAGCAGCCTGAACGAAATTGTTTTTGCCGCCCGTCGAAAGGGAGATTTCCAAACCGAGGTTGGGATGCTTGAGGCCGTCCTTGCCGCAATGCCGGAATCCAAACACTTTCCGACTTTCGCCGACGCATCGCTTCGGTTGAGCGACCTGTATATTCAAATGCTCCGACCGGCAGATGCGCTGGCAGTCATTGAACGCGCGCGCGACCTGGCTCCATCCGACCCGCGGTTCGCAAGCACTGCTGACAGGGCGCTGCAGAAACTCGGGGAAAACGAACCACGGATCGCAATCTGGAAACTCCAAGCAGACCATTTTCCCGACTCGGCGGCGATGTGGATTCAGTCGTTGCACGACAACGGGCGCACCGATGAGGTGGCGGCACTCACCAATCAATGGATGGCGGAAGGAAAACCATTCTCAACCCAAACGCTGGTTTCATTGATTGGAGCCTCTGGCTTTGAAAATCCTGAACGGTCAAACCAATGGCTCAAGCAACTCGCTGACCGGGGCGCATGGACAGCGGCCGCAGCAGCGGCTCAATCGTTGACCGACACCCGGAGCGAGATGAACGCGCTAAGAATTTTGCGAGACGGCATGGATCAGTCGTCGACACCGGAGGACCAGCTCGCATGCGCAAACGCATTGATCCACCTAACAGCCGGGACGCTGGACCGGGGCCTCGCTGATGAAATCTCGCTTCACGCCGAGGAGTTAGTGCGAACGACCCCGGCCTATCGTGAAGCGGGACATCAAGTGGATGTTTCAATTGCGAAAGGTAATCCGCACTTGCGCGATTGGTTCGAGGATCGGTTAAACCAACGCCGTCAGTCTGGCGCCGATCCGCAACTCGCGTGGATTGCATTGGTTGAGATGTATATTGAGGACGGTGATCGAGATCGTGCGGGCGTGCTCACAAAATCCATTGATTCCGCAGCGGACTGGCCGGCCGGCCAGCTCGCAATCCTTGCAGATCGCTTGGCCCAAGCAGGTGAACACCGGGCGTCCGCACATATTTATGAGCTCCTTTACGCGGAAGAACCGACGCAGCAAAACGCGGCCTTTGCGGCGGCGACCCAGCTCTGGCACTCAGGAGAGCGCTATCGCAGCAGAAAACTGATCGAGCCATTTGTTTCGATGCGCTGGTTTGATCCGGTGCTGCATATGTGTCTGGCAGATTACTTCTCGGAGACCGGCGAAAACGCGCGGGCATCCACGTATTTTTCAGAAATTGTCGCTCGAGATCCAAGTGTGAGCAAACCCGGCGCGTGGGCAGCCCTTGCAAAAATCCATGCCGAAAGGAACCAACTCGAAACCGCGAAACAGTTCCTCGATGCTGCATATTCGAACCCTGCGTTGACTAACGTCCAACCACTGGTCGATTTCATTACCGGAGATTCCACCTCACGCCTGGATATCGAGCAGACGCTCCAACAGCTTCGGCCGGCCGTTCGAACAAAACTCGATATAGCTGTGATACAAGAGCTGCTCGATCGGAATCAACCGATGTCCATCAAACCGTGGCTCTCACCTCGCCTCGGCACAAGCGCAGATGGGCTGCGTCTGCTGGATCAACTCGCATCACGAGCAGACGTTGCCGAGTTGTTAGAGCCGTTTTGGCTGGAGGCCTCTGCCGAACTCCCGCGAAGCCGCGCCCTCTCAGACGCACACGCCACGTTTATTCTCGCCCAAGCTGATCGTGCGGCAGCCGGGGGCTCAGGCGGCACGGACCCAATCCAGATTTATCAATCCGCCCATGAAACCGCTCCGTGGAGATTCGATACATCAGGAGCATATGCTCAAAAATTGATCGAAAAAGATCGGATGCGCGAGGCGTCAGCGGTGCTCCTAAAAATGCTGAGGGCTGCTCCCACGCAGCCAGATCGCCACAAAGCGCAGGAAATCCTCGCTCGTTTGAAACACAGCGATAGCTTGATTAGTGGGGCAAGCGGCATTTAGGATTACCTTGATGCGTCGTTTGATAGCAGTTCTTTGTTTGTTTTCCCCTGTGGCCCTGATTTTTGGGCAGCAGCAGGAATCCGGCATGCTCGAGAGAATCCAAAATCCTAAAATGGAGGCGAGTAAGATGCAGGATAAGGCATTCAGCAGCGGCGGCGGGATGCAAGTGAAGTCGTTCAATACCGGGGCATTTACAGGATCGAAATCCGCTTCAACCGGCGAGTTCAAAACCAAGTCGTTTTTCGGAATTCGCAACCCGTGGTTCGGCCGCACGGTGTTTGAGACTAGTTCTTCCACATTTGCCAACCGCCCGGCGCGCGAAGGCACCAAAGCATTCGACACGTCCGCATTCGCGGTGAAAGCAAATTCCGCTGCAAACCGGACGTCATCGCTCGTTGACGAAGAACTGCCAAATTCGGTCCGTCCGCGCGAAACCATACTGCCCGGAAAAGCGCAAGGGAGCGTGGACAAGTTCACTCAGAACCTCAGCGATGACCTCACGGTGGACGAAGTCCGCGACCTTCTAAACAAGGGTAAACAAAACCGCTAAGGCACTCGCACCCCTCACCAAAAGAACCAAAAGATTTCTTCATGCACGACTCGTTGGAACCCCTCGTAAGGAATTGTGCGCAGGTAATCAGCGAAGCCGAGCTGACAAAAAAACTTCAAGAAAACCGCCCGCTCCGCGTCAAACTCGGAGTAGATCCCACCGCGCCGGATATCCACCTCGGCCACACAGTCGGGCTCACGAAGCTCCGCGAATTCCAGGAACTCGGACACCAAGCGATTTTGATCATCGGCGATTTCACCGCAATGATTGGCGATCCCAGCGGCCGCTCCGCCACCCGCCCGCAACTTACCCACGATGCCGTCATGGCAAATGCAAAAACCTACCAAGAGCAGGCGTTCAAAATCCTCGACCCTGCGCGCACGAAGGTCACGTTTAACGGCGAGTGGTTCGAGATGATGACATTTGAAGAAGTCATCCGCCTCAATAGCCGCGTGACGCTCCAACAAATGCTCCAGCGCGAGGACTTCCGGGAGCGCATGGACCAAGGCCATCCGGTTCGCGCGCACGAAATTCAATACCCGATCATGCAGGGTTGGGACTCCGTCATGATCCATGCGGACATCGAATTGGGCGGCACAGACCAGTTGTTTAACATCATGGTCGGTCGCGATCTCCAGCGTGAGGAGAAGCAAGCGCAGCAGGTCGCCATGATGCTCCCGATTCTTGAGGGGCTAGACGGTGTTCAGAAAATGAGCAAAAGCCTCGGCAATTCGATCGGTGTGAACGAGCCTGCCGCACAGATGTTTGGCAAGCTGATGAGTATCCCGGACGAAGTCATGCCGAAGTATTACGACCTCCTTTTGTCGGATTCGGTCGCACCCGACAGTCACCCGATGGACGCCAAAAAGTCGCTGGCCCGGAGGATTGTGGCCCGCTTCCACTCGGAGAGTGAGGCATCATCGGCCCTCGACGACTTTAATCGCCGATTCAGCCAGCGCGATTTGGATTCCGCAGACCTTCCCTCGTTCAGCATCGATGCGAATTCGCCGTCTGACGTGATCTCCATTTTGGTCTCTGCCTACGCGAAGTGTTTTCAGATCCAGAAGTCGCGGAGTGATGCACGGCGGCTGGTCGAGCAGGGGAGCGTGCGATGGCGTGGTGAAAAGTTAACCGATCCCAAGGCCACACTATCAAGCTCAGACTCCGGGATCCTGAAACTCGATAAACTTCGCGCAGTGCGCATCGGGTAATCGCGTGCAACTCCGCGGATTCACCAAAAACTAGGCGGCTTGCAGCGATGCAATCACGTCACGAACAGCGTCCGGCGTCACGTCGCTGGATATGACCGGCTCGCCGAGCGCACGCAAAAGTACAAACCGCATACTCCCCGACGCGAACTTTTTGTCCTTCATCATCGCGTCAAAAATTCGCGCGGATTGAAGTCCGGTTGGGATTTGAAGCGGCAGATGAAATGCCCGGAGCGCATCGAGGACACGGTTGGCATCCGCATTCGGCAGACCTTCGAATTGCGCAGAGAGCTTCAGCGCCGCATGCAATCCGATGCTTATTGCCTCTCCGTGAAGGAGCGTTCCGTATCCAGCCACATTTTCGATGGCATGCCCGAGGGTGTGGCCAAAGTTGAGCATCGCGCGCAGCCCCTTCGTCTCGAACTCGTCCGCGGCAACAATCTCCGCTTTGATCGAAACGTTTTTTGCGATCATTGTGCCCAGCCCAGTTCGTTGATTCGGATCGAGTTCATCCAACAGACTTGGCATGCGAATCGCCGCGTGTTTGATGACCTCGGCGATGCCCTCGTTAAACTCTCTGGCGGGGAGCGTTGATAGGGTTAAGGGATCGCAGATCACCATGGCAGGCTGGTGGAACGCACCGATGAGGTTTTTTCCCCCCGTCGCATTCACCCCGGTCTTCCCACCGACGGCACTATCCACTTGAGCAACGACGGTGGTCGGAACCTGAACGTATGGAATCCCACGGTAGTAAACGGCGGCAGCGAATCCGGCCAAATCGCCAATCACTCCGCCGCCGAGCGCAACGAGAGACGACGAGCGATCCAACCCGGCAGAAATCATGGCGTCGCAGATCATCTCGACCCCTGCGAGGCATTTGGACGACTCACCGGCCGGCACGACGATGAGGCAGGGGGAGACTCCTGCTGTGGTGAGCGACGACAGCACGCGGTCCGCGTAAAGTGGCGCCACGTTTGCATCCGTGACCAACGCGACTTTTTTCCCGCGACGCAATGCGCCCAATCGTTCCCCAATCGAGTCGAGGATTCGATCGCCAATCCAAACGGAATACGGCGAGTTTTCCAACCCGACAGAGATTTCGATCACCTCGTCGGGATCATGGCGATCGTCATTCACCAAGCGAACTAGAACAGCATCAGTGCCGGGTTTTCGACGAGCTTGCGGAGAGACGTCATGAACTCCGCTCCCACGGCACCATCCACCACACGGTGATCGCCACTCAACGAGATTTGCATGCGCTGACCGACGGCGATTTCATCATTTGCATTGACGACCGGCTTTTTGACGATGGCGCCGACTGCGATGATTGCGGCCTGCGGCGGATTAACGATCGCATAAAACTGCTCGATCCCGTAGCTGCCGAGATTGGAAACAGTGATCGTGCCACCTTGGAATTCTTCAGGCTTGAGCTTTTTATTCCGGGCACGACCGGCGAGTTCTTTTACCCCCTCGCTTATTTGGCGCAGGGAAAGCGCTTGGGCATTCCGCAGCACGGGCGTCACCAATCCGTCATCCACAGCAACGGCCACGCACAAATTGACGCTTGCATACTCCACAATGTGATCTCCAGCCCATGCGGAGTTTACTTTCGGATTCAATGCGGCGGCACGCGCTGTCGCGAGCAGGATGAAATCGTTGACCGTAATCTTCGGCAACCCGGCAGCTTCGTTTGCCGCATTTACTTCCTTCCGAAGGCGCATTAGCGGGGCGGCGTCCACTTCGATCGTCAGATAGAAATGCGGAATCTGTGTTTTGCTCGCAAGGAGGCGTTCAGCAATGATCCGCCGCATCCCGCTTAGAGCAATCTTGCGTTCCTCGCCGCCTGTCGCTTCCGGTTTGATGGCCGCCGGGGCAGCAGTAACAGCCGCAACCGGTTTGGATGCGGAAGCCGCACCTGCCTCCGGGATGTCTGCCGCGACAATGCGGCCTGACGGCCCTGATCCGGTGATTGTCGATAGATCGACGCCACGTTCCATGGCGATCTTTTTGGCCAACGGTGACGCTTTGGTCCGTTCGCCGGTTTTGGGAGCTTCCGTCTTGGCCACTGGAGCCAGCGCGGCATCTTTTGCTGGCGCTGCTGCGGCTTTAGCTGGTTCGACCGAATCGTCCTCTGCCTCCTCGTCGTCCCCACCATCCACAAAGGCAATCTTAGCACCCACCTTGGCGGGGTGCCCCTCAGGAATAAAAATCTCCTTGAGAACTCCCTCGTCGAAAGCCTCCATTTCCATGGTTGCTTTATCAGTTTCGATCTCGGCGAGGATATCTCCCATTTCGATCTTTTCACCGACTTTCTTGAGCCACTTCACGACGGTTCCTTCCGTCATCGTGTCACTCAACTTGGGCATCGTTATCGCTGGCATAAAATTGGTCCTTTAGTTACTGGGATGGTGGTTGAGAAGCGGATGCTTCAGCAAATGGAAAGGGCAGCGGATGTGATCCGGTCGACAGTCGGCATTTGAAATGGCTCGACGCCGGGGCTGTAAATCGCTGGCGCATCGAGCGTCGAAACCCGTCGGATCGGCGCATCCAACTCATCAAACATTTTTTCCTGAATCATGGACGATATCTGAGCCGAAACGCCGCAAAACGGCCGGTTCTCATCGACCAGCACCACGCGGTGCGTCTTGGCAACGGAAGCAAATATGGTTTCGGTGTCGAGCGGACGGATGGAGCGCAAATCGATCACCTCTGCCTGGATGCCGTGTTCCGCAGCAAGGCGTTCTGCCGCTTCGACTGCCGTTAGTGCCGCCCGGCCATGCGCGATAAATGTCAAATCGGTCCCGGCCCGCTTGATGTCTGCTTTGCCAAGTGGGATGAGATATTCCTCGTCGGGCACTTCCCCCTTTTCGCCGTAAAGGAGCGTATTTTCCATGAACATGACGGGGTCGTTGTCACGGATCGCAGTTTTCATTAACCCCTTCGCGTCATAGGCCGTCGCTGCGCTGACCACTTTTAATCCGGGGACGCCGGCAAGCCAATTCTCCGGTGTGTGCGAGTGCGTTGCTCCGACATTGGTGCCCCCATTGGCCGGGCCACGAATCACGATTGGCACGTTGATCAATCCACCGCTCATGTAGCGAAGGCATCCCGCGTTATTGATGATCTGGTCCCATGCGACCGTTGCAAAACTCCAAAACATGAGCTCGACGACGGGCCGGATTCCGAGCATCGAAGCACCCACCGCCATGCCGATGAAACCGGCTTCGCTAATTGGCGTATCGACCACCCGTTTGGATCCGTATTTTTTCCAAAGCCCGCGCGTGACTTTGTAAGCGCCGTCGTATTCGGCAACTTCTTCGCCCATGAGGACGACGTTCGGGTCGCGCTCGATTTCTTCGGCGAATGCTTGGTTCAGGGCGTCACGATATTCGATAAGTGGCATGAGAATAAAATCCGATTAGTAAAATATTTCTGAACGCGACGTCTGGCGTCAGTCGTTAAAAAAGTGCTTTCCGGTGCGCCCGGATTCGGTCTGCCGATCCACTTCAAAATAAACGTCCTCGAAGAGCGTTTCGACTGTGGGGTAGTCGCTCTGATCGGCAAACTTGGCCGAGGCGGCCGCCTCTTTTTGGGACGCCTTGTCGATGGCTGTCGCCTCCGCGTCGGTAAGAACCCCCTCCTCAATGAGTCGCTTTTTCCAAAGCAGAAGCGGGTCCCGGCGTTGTTTATACTCTTCGATTTCGTCAACCGGACGGTATCCGCCCTTGTGTTTGGCATCGGCTACCGAGTGCCCGTAGTAGCGGTAGGTGTCAATTTCCAGAAGCGTTGGTTTTGACTCTTTGTGCGCCCATTCCATCGCGATGGCGGTTTTGGCGCGGATTTCGTAGAGGTCATCCGCATTAATGATATCCCAGGGGATTCCATAGGGTTCTGCGCGCTCGGCGAGGCAGTTCCGGAACGCGGACGATCGGTGCAGGCTGGTGCCCATCGAGTAGCGGTTGTTTTCAATCACAAAAATGATCGGCAGGTCGAACAACGCGGCGATGTTGAGGGATTCATGCACGACCCCTTGGTTGATGGCGCCGTCTCCCATGAATGCTAGGCAGGAGCCGGTCTGTTCCTTATATTTTACTGCGTAGGCGATTCCGAGGCCGAGCGGGATCTGGCCCGCGACGATGCCATGGCCGCCCCAGTAGTTTTTGTCCGGAGCAAAAAAGTGCATCGATCCACCCTTGCCGCGCGAGCAACCCGTGATCTTTCCGTAGAGTTCGGCCATGCACTCGTCCATTCCCATTCCTACGGCCAGCGCATGTCCATGGTCACGGTAGGCGGTGATCACGTGGTCGTGCTCACCAAGCAAGGACACCGTCCCGACGGCAATCGACTCCTGGCCAATGTAGGAGTGCAAAAACCCACCCATCTTGCCTTCATTGTAAAACTTCAAGGCGATCCGCTCAAAGCTGCGGATCCGCATCATTTCCCGAAGAAACCCGATCTTTTCCTCAGCCGTAAGGGAAGCGTTGATTGCCGCTTTTGCGTAATCGACCGGGCTGACATCGGTTTCTATCGGAGATTCAATCATGGTAGTAAATTGTTCCTAGTTTCAAAAATTCATGCGCCGCATCCCGGGAATATCCGGGCTGTCCCGAGGGCGGCAACGGCGTTAAATTGTTCCCCAGTAACAACCGGTTGGCAACTGTGAAATACATCCACTGCGCGAATTCACAGCCACAGCCGAGTCACTTGGTCAACAGCACTCAACCTTTGCGGCGGAACCAAACAGTGACGAGGGCAAGCATGTTCCCAAAACATGAATCGATCGAGACCACCTCGATATCGGGGTGCGCTGCGAGCCATTCTTTGGCGGCAGCCTGTGCAGAATCAAGACGCTTTCGGTCGAATCCCGCTGTATGCAATCCAGTCCCAGAGGCCTCAAACCGAATGGACTCTATTGGAGGCGGGGGAAGAGGCGGTGGTGTCGGGTCGGGCATGTCTAAGTCAAAAATTGAACCCGTCACAAAGCTTGGGGATGTGTTTGTCGTCCCGGCGGGTATCCGAAGTGCCAATTGGCAGGTAGCGGCTTGGAGTCTGTCGCAGGGGCGGGATCTGGGTCTGCCGAAGTTTCACTCGAGGAAGCACCGACATCCTCGTCCTTAGTGCCCGGTGGGTTTGGTGCGGCGTCTTCGCTGTGTCCGTCATCTTTAGCATCCTGATCGTCGGCCGCCTTGGCAACCTTTCGACCGGGTGGATAACCCAGATGCCAATGGTCCGGCAACGGCTTGATCTCGGGAACGGGCTCGGGCGAAGACTCCGGTTCCGGGGGGGCCTCGACCGGCGCCTCTAAGTCCGGAATAGAACTCGGCTGGGCACCACTGACGATGAGGCTGGGTGCGGGGCCTGACGGATTCAGCGCGCGCTTGTATGCTTCGATTCCTTGGAAAATCGACATCGCCATGCGTTGGCGGTATTCCGGATTCGCAATTAGTCGCGAGTCCTTCGGATGATTCACAAACCCACCTTCCAACAAAACGCTCGGGATGCTGGTGGCGCGGATCACGTGAAATCTAGCCCGTTTGATACCGCGGTCCGGCACAGGCAGTTGGCGCACCATGGCTGAGTGGATCGCTGCGGCGAGCGCGATATTCTCGCTATCCCGCTTGTTCCCCGGGTTTTCTTTAAAATCGCTGTAGCTGAGGCTTGCTTCATCCATCGATGGCACACCACGGGGAGCCAGCGCAAACGTTTCGATCCCGGTGCCTCCCACGGTTTTGCTTTTGTTAAAATGGATACTGACCATGACGGCATCCGGGTAGCGGTTGGCGAAGCCTGAGCGCTCGTGCAGAGGAATGAAAACATCCGTGGTCCGCGTCAGCTTCACGTTGTATCCGGCTTTGATCAGCAGTGCTCTCGCACGAAGCGCGACATCCAGCGTGTAGGCTCTTTCACGACCAAGCGGACCCACTGCACCGCTATCGTGGCCGCCGTGTCCGGGGTCCAGAACGACCGTGCGCAACGGACTGGACGACGCGATTCTTCCAGGCCGCAGCACAGGCTCGATGATTTTTGTCACGTCCATCGCGGATAGATAACAAGTGCCTTTGTAGCTTTTGAGGGGGAACGCTAGTATGTATTTGACGCCATTGATCAAGACCTCGCGACGTCCCACGCTGCCTTCGATGCGTCGGCCCGAACCGGTTATCTTAAAAGATTTTGCGGAGCCGCTCGTGACCTTCAATCCGTAGAACCGAGCCACATCGGCAATCGGCACATACCTGCGACCATCGAGTTTCGCCACATTCCACGTCATCGCAACGACCTGCGAGATCGTTACCAGAACGAAGAATCCGGCTAGAAAAATGGACCGCATGAAAACAAGAAAAGTCTGCGCTCTGACACCACGGGATCGAGACAGGCAACTGCCCGTCAGCGCCGCTTCTGGGTCATCATAAATTCGTTTCCGTCCGTGTCCACGCACATCGCAAGGTGCAACGGATCCTCCGGTGTGTCCACGGGTTCGCGAGTCAGCGCTCCGCCGCACGCCGTCAATTGCTGAATTCCAGCCCGCAAATCATCGACTTGAAATGTCAACCCGGTCCACGTCCGGTTTCCCTCGCCGCCGCCGTGAATCCCGAGCGTGGCACCGGCGATTGTGATCTCGCTCCATACCTCAGACTCCATGCTGATCTCGCCTCCAAAAAGATCGCGGTAAAAATACAGACAACGCCGCCAATCCGCGGCCCACAGAGCATACTTTACCTTGGTCACTTGCATAATCAGTCCGATAGGATACCCAGAGAGATAGCAATTCGTCGAGGGCAACTCGCGGGCGGGCTTGCAAGCCGGGCGACACCAAAGGCATGATCCGAGGCATCAACTCCGCCCGCTCATCGCCGCAGGATCCGCTCACACGCCATTTGCAGGCGCTGAGAGCCTGCCGCGCATGCCCGGCCATGATCCCGCCAGTCGTGGTTGGGAATGCCGTGCAAAGCCGCATTCTCCTGGTGGGCCAGGCACCAGGCATAAAGGAACCCGTGCTGGGACGCCCATTTGCATGGACAGCGGGCAAAACGCTTTTTCGCTGGATCGAACGTGCCACCGGATGGAACGAAGCGGAGGCGCGGGATCGGATTTATTTTGCGGCCGTGTGCCGATGTTTTCCCGGCAAAAACCCGAAGGGCGGCGACCGCGTCCCGGATGCAGAAGAAATCAAAAATTGTTCCCGATGGCTGAACGCAGAGATCCAACTCCTCGAACCGGATCTCATCCTCGCAGTGGGAAAACTCGCCATCACGCAATTCCATCCATTCGACAAATTGGTCGAGGTGGTCGGGCAGTTGATACCGATCGATGCGGGCGGGCGCACGGTGGATTTGCTTCCATTGCCGCATCCGTCAGGTGCATCGACATGGCACCGCATGGAACCTGGGCTGACGCTTTTGGCTCAAGCGCTGGAAAAGCTCGGGACACACCGCGCGATTAACGGCACCGATGCGGGTTAAGGCTTGAGGATTCCCTCTCCAACTGTCACACAATGCGTCATGAGCGAAGAAAAACCGACCGTCGCCGTTTTCGACACTAAACCGTACGATCGCGAGTATTTGTCGATCGCAGCGGGAGCCGAATCCCTCCGCTGGAAGTTCCATGAATTCAGGCTCACCGAGGAAACCGCCATTGCGGCGAAGGGAGCCCACGCGGCATGCGTCTTCGTGAATGATGTTGCGGACCGGGCCGCGTTGGAATGCCTTGCCTCCTGCGGCGTTCAACACCTTGCACTCCGCTGCGCCGGATTCAATAACGTGGACCTGAAAGCCGCAAAAGCCCTAGGCATCACGGTTACCCGCGTGCCGAGCTATTCGCCCCATGCCGTCGCCGAGCACACCATCGCACTCCTACTTGCGCTGAATCGCAAAATCCATCGCGCGTCCAGCCGCGTCCGCGAGTTTAACTTTTCCTTGAGTGGCTTGGTCGGCTTCGACCTGTTTGAAAAAACGGCGGGCATCGTCGGCACCGGCAAAACGGGAAGACTCGTCGCAGAAATCCTGCGGGGATTCAAAATGCGCGTTCTCGCCGCCGATCTTTATCCCGATCACGCGTGGGCCGCTGCCAACGGGGTCGAATATGTCGATCGTGAGACGCTGGCCCACGAAAGCGATGTCATCTCGCTTCACGCGCCGCTCACGCCTGAAACCCACTATCTCATCAATCGCCAAACGCTCGCGCTGATGAAACGTGGGGTCGTCATCGTGAACGTCAGCCGGGGACGGCTCATCCAAAGCAAAGCGCTCATCGAAGCGCTCAAAACCGGACATGTTGGCGGCGTAGCCCTGGATGTCTATGAAGAGGAAGAGGGAGTCTTTTTTGAGGACCTCTCCGGCGAGGTGCTCCAGGACGATGAACTCGCACGCCTTCTCACATTTCCAAATGTCCTCATCACTGCCCACCAGGCCTTCCTGACCCGGGAGGCATTGGAAGAAATCGCACGCGTCACCGTGGAAAACATCCACCTCGTTTCCAAGGATCATCCACCGCTGGACACGACCGCACTTTAACTCCGCATTTCGCTCTAGAGGACGACGACGCGGGAATCATTTAACACCAACCGAAAACCCATCGCATGACCACATCGCAAGATCCTTCCGCTGAGCAGTGGCATACCCGGGACACAGCCGAAACGCTTCAACTGCTGGCCAGCAATGCGGCCACAGGCCTTGATTCCAAGGACGTCGAGGAACGCACCCAGCGCTACGGCCCCAATCGCCTCCCGGTTTCTGGAAAACACGGGCCATTTATTCGCTTCCTGATGCAGCTCAACAACATGTTGATCTACGTCCTGATCGCGGCGGGCGTGGGCAAAGTCCTTCTCGGCGAATTTGTCGATGCGGCGGTCATTCTCGGGGTTGTCATCATCAACGGATTGCTCGGATTCATTCAAGAGGGACGCGCTGAAAAGGCGATCGACTCGATTCGCAACATGCTCTCGCCCGAGGCCATGACGCTGCGCAACGGAAATTCCCGCATGACCCCCGCCGAGGAGCTTGTGCCCGGCGATGTGATCCTGCTCCAGTCCGGCGACAAAGTGCCCGCCGACGTCCGCCTGCTGGAAGTGAACAACCTGCGCGTCGAGGAAGCTCCCCTCACGGGGGAATCGCTGCCTGTCGATAAAATCACCACCGCCGTGGATGCCGCATCGTCGATCGGCGACCGCAAATGCATGGCGTATTCCGGCACCTTGGTCGTCTCCGGGCGTGCAAAAGGAATTGTTGTCGCCACGGGTGCCGACACCGAACTCGGAAAAATCAACCAAATGCTCGCCGCAGTGAATGTCATGGAGACGCCGCTGCTTCGCCAAATCGAGCAATTCGGCAAGGCGCTCACGGTCGTCATCCTCATCGTCTGTGCAATCACGTTTGTTTACGGCCGCCTCTTCCTCGATAAAAGTTTTACCGATATGTTCAAGGCGGTCGTCGGAGTTGCAGTGTCCGCGATTCCGGAGGGGCTTCCTGCGGTTGTCACGATCACACTTGCGCTCGGGGTGCAGCGCATGGCCCGGCGGCATGCCATCATTCGCCGCCTCCCCGCCGTGGAAACACTGGGCTCCGTCTCGCGCATTTGCTCAGACAAAACCGGCACGCTCACCCGAAACGAAATGGTCGTATCGCGCGCAGTCACCGGCGATGCAAGCTACGAGATCACCGGCCAAGGCTATTCCCCGGATGGTGAGATTTTGCAGTCCGGTGCTGCGGCCAAGCCGGACCCCGTGATCGCGAAAATGGCGATTGCATCCGTGCTGTGCAACGAGTCCGAGATTTTCAGCGAGGACGGCATATGGAAACTGACTGGCGACCCCACCGAGGGAGCACTCCTGCCATTCGCTGCGAAAGCCGGAGTTTCACGCGAAGAGGAAATCCGGACCGCGCCGCGAACGCAGATGATTCCATTCGAGTCGGAGCACAAATTCATGGCCACGCTCCATGAGACCGACGGGGCGAGCGTCCTGTTTGTGAAGGGCGCGCCCGACGTGATCTTGAACTTCTGCAACCGGCAGGAAACGTCTGATGAGATTCAAGTCCCGATCAACCGCGAATACTGGGAAAAGGAAAACAACCGGATCGCTGCCATGGGCCAGCGTGTGCTCGCGCTGGCATGGCTCCCGCACGCCAAAGTCCACCCCAGCGCCTTCACCCCGAAAGAACTCTCTCGCGAACTCATCCTCCTCGGCCTCGTCGGCATCCTCGACCCACCCCGCGAAGAAGCCATATCAGCCGTCGCGCAGTGCCATGAGGGCGGCATCCGCGTCACGATGATCACAGGCGACCATGCCGTCACCGCCGCAAGCATCGCCAAGATGCTCGGAATCGGCGACGGAAAGTCCTACGTCACCGGAGCAGAAATCGAGGAAATGGACGACGACCAGCTTGCCGCGAAATGCTGCAAGATCGACGTCTTCGCCCGCACCAGCCCGGAGCACAAACTCCGCTTGGTTCGCGCGATGCAGGCGTCCAAGCAAGTCGTCGCAATGACCGGCGACGGCGTCAACGACGCCCCGGCTCTCAAACAAGCCGACGTAGGCGTAGCCATGGGAATCAAAGGCACTGAAGTCTCGAAGGAAGCTGCGGAGATGGTTCTCGCCGATGACAACTTTGCCTCGATCACCGCAGCGGTCCGCGAAGGGCGAACGGTGTTCAATAACATCGAGAAGGCGATGCTTTTCATGCTGCCAACCAATGGCGGCCAGGCGCTCACGATTCTCTCCGCTATTTTCCTTGGACTCACGCTGCCTGTCACGCCACCACAGATCCTTTGGATCAACATGGTGACATCGATTACGCTCGCCTTGGCGATCTCGTTCGAGCCGCACGAGCACGGAGTCATGCAATGTCCGCCGCGCAGCGTGGCAAGCCCGCTCTTGAATCGATTTGGCATTTGGCGCATCGCCTTCATTTCGGTGCTCCTACTCATCTTCACCTTCGGAACGTTCTTCTGGCTCATTACGCACGACGCCTCCATCGAACTCAGCCGGACTGCAGCCGTAAATGCGATGATCACCGGTCAGGTTTTTTATCTCATCAATAGCCGATTCCTCATGGACTCCAGCTTTTCGCTGCGGGCCTTGACCGGAAACAAGTGGATCCCGATTGCGATCAGCGGCGTGATCCTGCTCCAAATCCTTTTCACGTATGCGCCATTCATGAATACGATTTTTGGCAGCACCCCGCTCCCGCTCAGCCTATGGGGATGGCTCCTCGCCGGAGGTGTCCTGTTCTTCATCGTGGTGGAACTCGAAAAAGCTCTGCTTCGCATCCTCTCGGCTCCGAGCACCAAAGCCAAAGCGTAGCGTCCATGCTCGATCTCGGCGTCGCTGCATTCCCGATCTTGCTGCTGGTCTGGTTGATGACCAAACCGCAACCAATGCCGTCCACATGGGCGTTCGCATTGGCGGCGGCGGTGGCCTATGCAGCGCGGATGTTTTATTTCCAGTCGCCGTTCAATCTGCTGAATGCATCCGTCATTGCGGGTTTGCTCAATGCACTGACGCCGATCTCGATTGTGTTCGGTGCGATTTTATTTTTTGTCGCGATGGAGCATTCGGGTGCGATGAAACGTCTGCAGGATTGGTTGCGCGATGTTTCGCCGAATCCGGTTGCGCAGCTCATGATTGTCGGTTGGTCATTTCAATTTCTCATCGAAGGGGCCAGCGGATTCGGCACTCCCTCTGCGCTTGCCGCGCCGGTGTTGGTTGGTCTCGGATTTCCTGCGCTCCGCGTCGTGATTTTGTGTCTCGCGATGAACTCCGTGTCCGTTTCTTTCGGGGCCGTCGGAACGCCGACGTGGTTTGGATTTGGCGCACTGCCGCTTAGCACCGAGGACTTGGTGGCGCTGGGATTTAAGACCGCAATTCTTCAATTTACGGCGGGGCTTGTCGTTCCGGTGATCGCACTGCGGTTTGTCGTCGGTTGGCAGCAAATCCGCGAGAATATCGGCTTCATCTATTTGTCCATTCTGGCCAACACGCTGCCGATGCTTGCCGTCGCGACCTTCAACGACGAATTTCCATCTGTGGTCGGTGGGTCGATTGGGCTTGTCGCTACGATTTTGCTGGCGCGGTTTCAGATTGGGGTGAAGCGGCAGGAAGCACCGCATTCAGGCGGTTCGTTAATCACCCGATCGGTGCTGATCGCGCTGACTCCGCTGCTGGCGACCATCGCAATCCTTCTCGTCACGCGCATCCCCGAGATCGGGCTTCGCCAGTGGCTCACGTCGCCCGATCCGAACGTGACGTTTTCACTTCTTGGACTCGGCGAGTTTTCAATCAGTCCAGCCCTCGTTTTGGAGTTGCGCGATATCTTGGGTGAAGGACTGAAGTGGTCGCATGCCGTGCTTTACGTGCCATCGGTAATTCCGTTTGTTCTCACTGCCGGGTTGGCCCTGATGCTTTTTCAAATGACCCGAACAGCAGGCAGCGTCTTAAGCGAAACGACGGGCAAAATCGCCCGCCCCGTCGTTGCTTTGTTCGGTGCGCTTGTTTTTGTGCAGTTGCTTATGACCGGTGGCGAACAGGCATCGACCATGATCTTGGGCCGCGCGCTGGCAGAGGCATCCGGGGCAAGCTGGATCTATTTTGCTCCGCTCTTGGGTGCGCTCGGTAGTTTTTTTGCCGGGTCCGCCACGATCTCGAATCTCACATTCGGAGGCATCCAATTTGCGATTGCCAATGAAATCGGCCTGCCCGCAACGGTGCTTTTGGCGCTACAATCCAGCGGCGCTGCCATGGGCAACATGATCTGTATTCACAACATCGTTGCCGTGTGCGCGGTGCTTGGCTTGGTCAACAAAGAGGGATGGATCCTGAAACGCGCGATCATTCCGATGCTGGCCTACTGGGTCGTGCTCGCCTTGGTCGCTGGATTTTTACGCTAGTGGATAGCCGGGCACCTCAGGAGCGCTCATCTCTGCTACGACAGCAGCGTATTTGCATGATCCAGCGCCGCATCGAGTGCTGCCACATCACGTCCTGCACCCCGCGCCGCGTCGGGACGTCCGCCACCTTTTCCTCCGACGAGCGGCGCTATGGATTGGATGATCTTTCCTGCCTGAATGCGCTTCGTGTATTCGCCGGACACCGTCGCAACCAATGAGACCATATCACCGCTCACACCACCCAACACAACGACGCCTTCGAACATCGGCTTCAGCGCGTCAGCGACCGCTTGGAGTGAGTCGCCATCCGTGTCGGGAAGCGAAGCAGTGATCCAGGGGACTTCGGCGTGTTTCCCGGCTGCTGCAACCAGCTTCCGCGCAAGCTGCGATGCCTGCTGTTGTTTGAGGGACTTCAGTTGTTTTTCCTGCTCTTTTTGGAGGAGGAGGATGGCGTCGATTTTTTTCTCGATCTCCGCAATTGGAGCGTTAAGGCGGCTGGCAACAGATTTGATCCTTGCCGAATCCTGCGTCGCATAAGCATAAGCAGGCATTCCGGCCACGGCCTCGATCCGGCGGACTCCGGCCGCGATGGCGCCCTCGGAGACAATGCGGAAGAGCCCGATCTCCCCTGTGCCGCGAACATGCGTGCCGCCGCAGAGCTCCATGGAATACCCGTTCAGAGCCCCAGACTCCCCACCGATCTGAACGACCCGCACTTTTTCGCCATATTTGTCGCCGAAAAACTGCATGATGTCGCCACGGGCGCGCACCTCGGAATACGCACGCTCGACCCAAAAGATCGGCGCGTTCTCGAGGATCTTTTCGTTTACCAGTCGCTCGATATCCAGCACCTGATCCGCATTCAGCGGCGCACTGTTAAAATCAAAGGTCAATTTGTCAGGCCCAACAAATGAGCCCTTCTGCGAGGCCTCACGACTCACCACCTCATGCAACGCCCAGTGCAGGAGGTGAGTCACGGAGTGATGCCGCTCAATTGCCCGCCGACGCTCAATGTCCGCAACCACCGTGACCGCCTGCCCAGGCTCGGGAATCTCCAATCCATCGATGAAGTGCAAAATCGTATCGCCCGCCTTCCTGGTGTCGAAAATCGAGAAGCTGGTCGCGCCGTGAGTGATCAGGCCCGTGTCACCGACCTGTCCGCCCATTTCCGCGTAGCAGACGGATTGATCGAGAATCACGGCCGTCTGGTCCTTGATGCCGACTACTTCCAACACGGTGGCTGCGGCTTCGTTGTGGTCGAATCCGATGAATTGGGTGGTTTGTTTGGATTCGATAGCCGAAACGCTGATGACCTCCGTTTTGCGGGCGGCCCGTGCACGTTCGCGCTGGGCAGTCATCAAGGTTTCGAATCCGTCATGATCGACATCCAGCCCGCGTTCCCTCGCCATCAGCGCCGTGAGATCCAGCGGAAATCCCTGCTCGTCGTAAAGTCGAAATGCAAATGCTCCAGACATCCCCTGCCCTTGTTCTCCCGCCGATTGCAACCGCGCCGCCTCGCTTTCAAAAAGCGCGATTCCGCGATCCAGCGTCCGGTTGAATGCCTCCTCCTCCATGTGAAGGACTTCCTTGATGACCGCGTGCCGCACACGCAACTCAGGGAACACGCCGCCCATCGAACGAACCAAACAATCGACCAATTTGTAAAAAAACGGGCCATGAAACCCGAGCGTCCGACCGTAGCGAACGGCGCGTCGCAGAATCCTTCGCAGCACATAATTCCGGTCGTTATTCCCGGGTGTGATCCCATCCGCAATCGCAAAACTGAGCGTCCGGATGTGATCCGCGATCACACGGAATGCCACGTCGATCCGCTCCTGTTCAGTCGCACCACCACTCCCGGCCGCCGGCAACGTCGAGCCGTATCGGCGGCCGCTCAGCACCTCGATCTCGTCAAAAATCGGACGGAAAATGTCGGTCTCGTAGTTTGATACCTTCGCACCCTCAAAGTCCGTGAACCCCTTGGTTCCCTGAATGATCGATGCCACCCGCTCAAACCCCATGCCCGTGTCCACATGCCTCGCGGGCAACAGCGAAAACGTACCATCCGGGTTCGCGTTGAACTGAATGAAAACCAAATTCCAAATTTCGATGCACCGCGCATCCCCTGCATTCACAAGGCTTCCGCGTGTGTCTCCCGCCGGGGTGAGGTCAAAATGCAACTCCGAACACGGCCCACACGGACCGGTGTCGCCCATCATCCAAAAGTTGTCCTTTTTGTTTCCATTGACGATATGCACATCCGGGTCCAAGCCCACACTCCGGAACTTCTCAGCCCACAGGTCCCACGCCTCCGTGTCCCGCTCCGCAGGGTCACCCGGCCCCGGTTGATAAATCGTCGTGTAAAGCCGATTGGCCGGAAACCCCCATCGCTCGACGATCAACTCCCACGCCCAGGTGATCGCCTCCGCCTTGAAATAGTCGCCGAACGACCAATTCCCCAGCATCTCGAAAAACGTGTGGTGGTATGTGTCGAGACCGACATCATCGAGGTCATTGTGTTTCCCCCCCGCGCGGATGCATTTCTGCGTGTCCGACGCACGTTGATCGCTGGATGGGATGGCACCCGGCCATTTGCTGACATCCGGTTTGCGCTCATCCAAAAAAATCGGGACAAACTGATTCATCCCCGCATTCGTGAACAACAAGTTCGGCGAGTCCGGCATCAAACTCGACGACGGCACGATCGTATGGTGTTTGGAACGGAAAAAATCGAGGAACGATTGGCGGATGTCAGCGCTGGTCATGGCAAAGCCCCACAGACTGCCGCCTGCACACACAGAGTCAAGAACCGCGTGCGTCCCGGCCCCACACGCTGGGGAGGGGCGTCTCTCAAATGCACGGCCGTGTCGAAATGCATCGCGGAGTTTGGTTCAGTGGCTGAGGCGGTAGATTTTTCGATAGTCCCGCGGGGCGTGACCGACATCGGCATGGAATCGTCGGGAAAAATACAACTCGTCCTCAAAGCCAACAGCCGCCGACACTTCTTTGATTCGTAGCGGCGTTTCCACAAGTAGTCGACACGCTTCGACAATTCGCAGGTGTCTGAGAGATTCCGCAGGTGGGCGCTCGAACAACTCGATCCAACGGCGTCGAAAGGTCGTTATCGAGTAACCATGCTCCGCCGCCAATTCGGCAAAATCCCACTGCCGTGCCAGGTCTTCTCTCAACGCCCGGGCAATGGCTTGAATTCCCGGTTCGTCTTGCCCTGGCGCGCCGGGCGCCAGCCAAGTCGCGAGAAGCGCGCGCTCGGCCACGCGATCCACCTGGTCCACGACCCAAGACGGATCGCTTCGTCGCGAATAGTTTGCAAACTCAGCAAGGCAAAGATGGACGGAAGCGGGGTCAGCGACGGGCCAGACAGGGCGCGACGGATCGATAAGCCCACGTTGCTGAAAAATCCGAAATAGCGAGCGCGGATACACGAGATACCACTCCGCCCATGTTCCACCATCCGGCCCGTAGCGTGGCATTTCACCCGGCCACTGCGTGATCACACAGGGCGCACGTATAATCCATGTTTTACCATTACGCTCATATATCCCCTGCCCTCGCAGAATGATCGAAAAGTTACACGTCTTGAAGTGATGCTCCACGCTACTGCCTTTGTTTGGCAAATAGTCTGATGATCCCAATGGAAGCCCGAATGGAAATCTCCGCCTGAACGGCGCCCAGTGTTTGGTTACAAAGTCCATATTTTTGGATACTCAGTGAATTCTCAATACACCTGCGTTTCGCTACTGTCATCAACTTAACCAACACCCCCAATATGAAACGTGCATTATTCTTAGCCGGCGGATGGGATGGCCACCAACCCGAGCAAATGGCCTCGCTGCTTGCGAGCGAACTTGGCAAACATGGATTTCAAACCGAAATCGAGACCTCGCTGGAAATCCTCGACGATGCGAATTCGCTGAATTCCTACGACCTGATCTCGCCGTGCTGGACGATGGGGAGTCTGACGGCGGCTCAATCAGACAACCTCCAGCAAGCCGTGCGCAGCGGGACTGCACTCGCTGGAGTGCACGGCGGCATGGGAGACGCGTTTCGAGGAAATGGAAGCTACGAGTGGATGGTTGGCGGCCACTTTGTGGGACATCCCCACGTTGGTGATTACACGGTGAATATCAAGGACTTCACCTCCCCGATCACGCGTGGCTTGCCATCATCGTTTTTGTATCATTCCGAGCAGTATTACATGCTCATCGATCCATCCCTCCACGTGCTGGCGGATGCCGAATACACCTACGAAAACCGCTCGATGACGATGCCCGTGGCATGGGTGAAGCGATGGGGAAAAGGTCGGGTATTCTACTCTGCCCTTGGTCACACCCCCGACGAGTTCCTAAACACCCCGGAGGCACTCACACTCGCGATTCAAGGAATGCGCTGGGCGGGCGAAAACATCTAATCACACTATGAAACTCTACAAAAAGGCATCCGCAATCAAAGTCGGCGTCGTCGGCTACGGCGGCGCATTCAATATGGGCCGCCACCATCTGCGCGAAATGCAAGATGCGGGCATGGTTCCAATTGCCGTCGCCGAGGTGGATCCCGACCGCCTCGCTATCGCACGCACCGACTTTCCGGAGATCGAAACCTATTCATCCGTCACGGAGATGTTGAAATCGTCATCGGTGGATTTGGTCGTGATCATCACCCCGCATAACACCCACGCGCCGCTCTCGATCGAATGCTTGCGGGCTGGACGCCATGTGGTTTGCGAAAAACCTCTGGCGATCACCACGGAAGAGGTGAACGCAATGATGGCCGCCGCAACCAAGTCCGGCGTGGTTTTGAGCACCTACCACAATCGCTATTGGGACGGACGGATTTTGCAGGCGGTCGATATGATCAAGAAGCAAAAGTGCATCGGCGACATCGTCCGCATCGAATGCCACATGGGATCGTATGCGCAGCCCGGCGACTGGTGGCGAACCAGCCGCAGTATCTCCGGCGGCATTCTTTACGACTGGGGCGTCCACTTGCTCGAGTATTCACTGCAACTGATCGAGGCCCCGATTTGCGAGGTAAGCGGATTTGCCCATGAAGGATTCTGGGCTCCCAAAACCTCTTGGAAAGCGGACGCCAACGAGGACGAGGGGTTCGTGGTCGTGCGATTTGAAGGGAATCAATGGCTGACTCTGACGATCACTCAAATCGACTCAAAGCCAAAAGCCGGGATGCTCGAAATCACTGGCACAAAAGGCACCTATTTGATCGACTTTCCGCACTCGACGCTTGTCCAGCACGCCAACGGACGCGTGACCACGACGCAAATCCCGAACCCTGGTGACGAGGGATTCCGGTATTACAAAAATATCGCGAGTCACCTGACAGGAAAAGCGCCGCTCGTGATCACCCCGGAATGGTCCCGTCGGCCGATCCATATCCTCGACCTCGCAGCAAAAAGCGCAAAAGCCGGCAAGGCCCTCCGCACAAAATACCACTGAGTCCAAGCAGGCTCGATCAGCCTGGTGGCCACTGCATCGCACGACCCGCAAGCATGTGGACGTGCATGTGCGGGACCGATTCGCCGCCATCCACACCGTGGTTGATGACGATGCGGAATCCGGTGTCTGCGAAGCCGTGCTCACTGGCAATCCGCCCTGCAGTCAGGAGCAGATGACCAAGCAGCGATTGATCTTCAGCCGATGCTTCACCAACGCGTGGGATCGGTTTTTTTGGAATTACAAGCAGGTGAACCGGTGCCTGCGGTTGGATATCCCGGATCGCCACACAATGCTCGTCTTCGTAAACGAGGTCGGCGGGGATTTGACCGGCGATGATTTTTTCGAAAAGCGTCATGACATTTGCACCTCGAGTTGGCGGGCCCCGGAGGCGTCGAGTTCGAGATGCACGAAGCGTACGATTTCGGCGAGCAGGTGAGCGCAATCCATCCGCCACACCTTCGCCGAGCGCAACTCCTTCACACAGAGCTGGAGGTCGGTGAGTTCCATTCTCCCTGGACGATCCTGCAGTATCTCGCGCAGAGTGCGGCGCAAAATGTCAAAAAACGCGAGTTCGTATCCCGTCCCGGCTTGGCGCGCCAAGGTCATCAGGGAAAGCCGGACCGGGGGCGCAGGGGATTCGAAATGGGTTGCGACGTCGCTGTATCCGATGACTCTTAAAACCGATTCCACGGTTTCGCAAAGGCTGTCCACACCCACCACATTTCCGGAAAAATCGTGTTTGAGGTAGCTGGCCACGCTTTCAGTGACGTGGTCCGCCAGCCACCAGCGGTCATAACCCGCCCGACTGGCAGCTTGGACGACCGCTCTCACGAGCCACTGCCGCTCGAAGTTTATCACCCTGCCGTCTTCAAAACGGATCAGCGGAAGGCTGTCGCGAAATGCAATCATGGGTTGAAAAGCTCGGGCTGAGCCGGACCTGGAGCGATGCGACGTTCAAAGGATTCGATTTCGTCAATAAAGTCCCCGATTTCTTGAAATTCGCGATAAACCGAGGCGAATCGCACGTATGCGATCGGGTCCATTCCACGGAGGGCCTCCATGACTTTTCGTCCCACTTCATGAGTCGGCACTTCGCGCTCGTTGGCGGCTTCAAAATCGGCGATGATTTTCTGCACGGCGGCTTCGATGGTATCCGTGCTAATCGGCCGCTTCTCGCAGGCCTTCATGAAGCTGGCCGTTACCTTTTGCCGATCGAAGGGCTCATGCCGCTCATCACGCTTGATGACCCGCATTTGGACCCGCTCGATTTCCTCGTAAGTCGTGTAGCGCATGAAACACGTCAAGCACTCCCGGCGGCGGCGGATCGAATTCCCGTCTTTCGAGAGGCGCGAGTCCACCACTTTATCATCTAGAGAGTCACATTTGGGACAACGCATTGACTTTTAACCGGTTCGCTTGCCGATAAACTACATCAATATGTTGTGGAGTCAATCGAAAATCAGCCACGAACACCACTAGTAAAAATCAAGTCGACGCCAAGATTGGGCTGCATTGTGGTGCGGTTATTGGAGCAATTGCTCGACGGTGCCGAGGTAACCTTTGGCAACTTCGATGATTTTGACGGCAACAAACGCCATGACGGCGAGGTAGATGAGGCGTGGAACCCATGCGGCGAGTGCGTCCAGACCGGATGTAAAACGGTTTTGAAACACTGCTGCCACGCGTTGCATCTCCGTGTCCAAGCGACCGCTGGCATCCGCATTCTGCACAGCCTCAACGATTTCCTCTGGAAAGCAGGCTGCTTCAGCGAGTGCCACGGGCAGGGATTCTCCAGCTCTAACCATGGCGACTACGCGCTCGCAACCAATCCGGAACAGCGCACTCCCGCTGGCTTCTCCGCCTCGCTGGAATGCGCTGAGAATGCCTGCTCCCGCGCTCACCTGCATCGAAACGACCATAGCGAACCGGTTGCATACCAACGCCTTGCGAACCCCTCCAAAAAGCGGAATGATCCGCACGACCCGTTCCATCCATGCGCTGGATTTCAGCGTGCGAAGGACAAAAACCACAATGGCGCCAAGGATGAGCGAAGCCCCATACAAAACTCCGAGCGCGATAAGCACAGATCGCAGATAGGCCTCGACGCCCTCGGTGACCGCCACGGGGGCTGCCAGAATAAAAATGGCGAAGTGGAGCAAAAAAACCGGATATGCGAGTTGGTTCAGCATGGCCCGCTTGGCTTTGGAAAGCTGACCATAATATTCGGCCAGCGACCGACAGACTGCGTCGAGGCGACCGCTGACCTCCCCCGCTTCTGCCAGCGAGATGTCGAGCGGATCGAGCAAATCAGACACCGATTGAAAACCACTGGAAGCGGAACCATCACCTGTTTCCATGCCGGTCAAAAGCGCTTTGCAAAGCATACGTTTCGATTGCGATCGCCGGGCCGCTCCACGCTCCAAAACCTCCCGAAACGGAAGTCCAGCTGTCAAACCACTGGATAATTCGTGAAAAAATTGTTCTTTCTGCTGGAGGGAAACGCGCATTCCGGAAGTAATGCTCCGAGTGTTACCAGATCCCACCACCGATGCAATGTTCATGGCGGCAGCGCTTGCCGAGGCTCGCAAAGGCGTGGGGAAGACGAGCCCGAATCCGGCCGTGGGCGCCGTCATCGTGGCGAAGGGAAAAATCCTCGCGGTCGGCCACCATCGCGCGGCAGGCCACGCGCACGCGGAGATCGAGGCGTTGCGCGCACTGCCGGATGCCGCGCAGGCCATGGGTGCGACGATTTACATCACGCTGGAGCCGTGCAGCAGCGAGGGACGCACACCGCCGTGCACCGCAGCGCTCATTCGCCACGGGCTGGCCCGCGTCGTTTACGGCGCAACCGATCCCAACCCAAAACACGCTGGACGAGCCAATGCCATTCTTCGCGAGGCCGGTATTGAGGTCACTGCGGGCGTTCTCGCCGACGAGTGCAGCGCACTGACCGAGTCGTGGAACCACTGGATTCGCACGGGCAATCCATTTGTCATCGCGAAGTGCGGCATGTCGCTGGATGGCCGGATCAGCTCGCACCCGACCTGTCGCTGGATAACATCCACCGCCTCGCGCCGGGACGCCATGGCTCGCAGAGCGTCGGTCGATGCCATTCTCGTCGGTGCCGGAACCGCGCGCGCGGACGATCCGAAGCTTACGATCCGGGGAATTCGTGACGCTCGGCAGCCGTGGCGAGTCGTCTGGTCGCCCCGAGGAGCCCTGCCGCCCACACTTCGTTTATTCAACGACAAACACAGGGAACGCACGCTTGTGATGAAGCACGGCACCTTGCGTGAAGTGCTATCGGAGCTGGGAAAGCAAGACATCACATCCGTCCTTATCGAGGGCGGCGGACAAACGTTGGGTGCTGCCTTCGATGAACAGCTTGTTCACCGAATCGAGTTCTACGTAGCTCCCGTCATGCTCGGAGGCCCAGTTCCAGGGGTCGGCGGGGCCGGTGTCGGGAAAAATTGCGACGCACTCAAACTCCACCATGTCACCTACGAATCGATCGGCCCCGACCTCAAAATCTCAGCGCTGGTGCAGACTGATAGCTGATTTTCAAGCGGCGGCTAAGTCCGACTGGAGTGTGCGGCTGATGGCGGCACGACAGCCAAGTTCGAACTGCCGTCGAAGCCTGACTAACTGCACACTAAAGAAGGAACAACGTCGCCAATCCCAAGAATGCGCCCATGCTGACGACGTCGGTTGCGGTCGTCAGAAAAATACTGGATGCGGTGGCCGGGTCTGCCCCGAGTCGTTTCAACGTAGTGGGCACCAAGACACCGGCCACGCCGCTCACCACGCAGGCGAAAACCATGGCCATCCATGTCACCAACGCAAGTCCGATTGCATTTTCATTTTTTTGCGAAGTCGCGTAGGCAAACATGCCGAGGCCAGCGGTGATTCCGACCAGGCTCCCGTTGCAAAACCCGAGGAGTGCTTCCTTGAACATCGCCGGAACCGATTGCCCCGGCTTCAACTCACCCAGCGTCATCGCACGCAGCGTGACAGCAAGCGATTGGCAACCGGTATTCCCGGACTGCCCCGCCAACACGGGCAAAAATACTGCCAGCAAAACAATTTTCTCCAGCGTGCCTTCAAAAACTCCCACCACTGCGGCGGCAATAAATGCGGTCAGCAAGTTGAGTTGCAACCAGGGATGGCGGTACATCAGGCTCCGCTTCCATGGGGTCGCGAGGCGCTCCTCTTTCTCGACACCGACCATGCTTCCAGCCTGCGCACTCAATTCGATCGCCTGCTGCTCAAACATCTGCTGCCCGCGGATGAGCCCGACGAGCTTGCCCGCTGCGTCCACCACCGGGTAAACGGGATAGTGTTTGTCGAGCGTGAGCTTCATCGCATCGAGCAATGGCGAGTCGGCCTTCAAGGCAAATACGTTTTTCAACATGACCTCATCCAACCGCTTCGACGTGTCAGAAAACAACAGGTCACGCATCGTGATTACGCCGTCCAGCTTCCCATCAGGCAACGCCACAAACCCGTAGGTGATGAAAGTTTTCTGGACCATCGGGCGCAATGCCTCGATGACCTCACCGACCGTCTGATCGGGCCGGAATACCGCAACCGGAGGCTCCATAATTCTGCCAACGGAATCATCGGGATACGGCTTCGACGAAACCGGAGCAACATCAACAATTGGGCGTTCCGGAGAGTCTGAGGAATTGGGCATAGAGTTTTTTGGTTGAGGGCTTCGGAAAGTGAAAAACGCGCAGACGCGTCAGAATAGTCGAGCTTTAATAGGTGATGCGCACAGGGGTATTCAGCGGGGCATTGTCAAAGAAATCCTGCACCACCAACTTACTCACACGGATGCATCCATGCGAGGCCGGAGACCCCGGCACGGGGATCGGGCCTTGATGCATACCGATGCCACTTTTAGTCAATCGCATCCAATACGGCATTTCCGCGCCTTCGAAACGTCCGCCCGGCGGCGGCGGATGCAACCGGGAGTCTGCCGCTTCGTGCGCGATGTTGCCCTCTGCATCGTAATTTACGCCGTATAGGTTGGAGCGTTTTTCGACGAGTTTTTCTATGATGTTGTAGCTCCCTGCCGGGGTCCCGAACCCTTCGCGACCGGTGGCTACCAATGCGACGCCGACCAGTTTTTGACCCTGATAAAAATACGCGCGCTGCTCGGTCAGGTTGACCACAATCGACGGCGACCCACCGCCGGGGGTCAATCCATCCCAATAGCTGACATCATCAGACACCTCCCGAATTCCGGGCGCAAATACAGCTCGAGGATCCACGCGACCTCCCAAATACGGAGTTCTCTGGGTCGAGTTACATCCCGCCAACAGACCAAGGAAGACCAATGAGGCAGCCCATGCTCCGGGGCGAAGTGCGAAAATAGTGCGATTCATCGCTGTCGTTTAACACAGGATGAGGGGATCACCAAAAAGAATCCTATCCGATTAATCAAGCCGATCGGGCTCTAGTGGCTTTGGTCGCCGGCCGAAAATCGCCGTTCCTACCCGGACCATGGTGGACCCTTCCTCAATTGCCACGGGAAAATCATCGCTCATCCCCATCGAGAGGGTCGATAGGGGAGCGCCGGAGTCTTTGGCTAATTGGTCGCGAAGTTCGCGTAACGTTACAAAATATCGGCGCGCATCTTCTATTTTTTCCACCGCAGGTGGGATCGCCATGAGTCCTTCGACATCCACATGACGTAACCCGAGCAACTCATCAAACGATGCGCGGAGTTTGGCCGGATCAAATCCGAATTTCGTCGCTTCCCCGGCCACATTCACCTCGAGGAGAATGCGGGGCCGCAAGCCGAGCTCGCCGGCGATTCGGTCCATCGCCATCGCCAGATCGGCGGAATCTACCCCGTGAAACAACTCAAAATGAGGCAGCGCCTTCCGGATTTTGTTCGACTGGAGGTGACCGATAAACTGCCACCTTACGGCCTGCGGCAAAGCCGGGATTTTTGCCAGCGCCTCCTGGACCCGGCTCTCGCCAAACACCGGTTGCCCGGCATCCCATGCTTCACGAATGGATTCGGCAGGGTGGGTTTTTGATACGGCTATGAGTTCAACATCCCCGGCCTGACGTCCGGATTTCTTCGCGGCGCCTGCCACTTGTTCGAGGATTCCGGCCAGTCGAGATGCGATTGTTTCCATTAGAAATCTTTTTCAGTTCGTCGGTTGATATTAGTAAATCTTATACTACCGTCCCCTTCATGCAAATCGAGACTTTCAGGGTTTTCAGGGATTTGGTCGAGACAGCGAGTTTTTCACGGGCGGCGCAATCGAACGGAATTACGCAGAGCGCGGTCAGCCAACAGGTGCGGGCGATAGAGAAGCGGTTTAGCGTTCGCCTGATCGAGCGCGGACGGAGGTTTTTTTCGCTCACGCCGGAGGGCAGAGCATTTTTGAAGGCGAGTCGGGAAATTTTAGATGCGTATGACAACTTGGACAGCCGGATCCAATCGATATCGCGGGTAGTTCAAGGGGATGTGCGGGTGGCCACCGTCTTGAGTGTCGGGCTGCACGAGTTGCCTCCGTGTTTGCACGCATTCAGAAAATTGCACCCGGGAGTGGACGTAAAAGTTGATTATTGTCGATCGAACGAGGTTTACGATGCGGTCACGGACGGACGCTGTGATCTCGGCTTGGTTGCCTATCCAACGCGTCGGAGAGGGCTGCGCGTGATGACATTTTGGCGGGACCAGCTCGTCGTGGTCTGCGCTCCAACCCATCGCCTCGCGATAAAAGACCGGCGCGTTCGATTGGAAGAGCTACGCGATGTGAAGTTCGTGGCCTTTGAACCGGATCTCCCGACACGAAAAGAAGTGGATCGCCACCTGCGGCAGCACGGCGTCCGCGTCCGGCCAATTCTGGAATTCGACAACATCGAAACCGTAAAACGCGCCGTCGAGATCGAAGATGCTGTCTCCATCGTTCCCGGACTGTGCGTTCGCGAGGAAGTGGCTTCCGGTCACCTGGTAGCTCTGGAAATCGACGCGCCGGACATGTGGCGCCCGCTCGGCGCAATCATGAAATCGTCGTCGGTGCACTCGCCGGCCGTAAGCGAATTTCTTGCGCTCCTCGAAAAAACAGACTTGGGTCAGAGCTAGATAAAAAACTAACTTCCACGCATGAACCCAAATCATCGCGAACCCTCACCCGTTGGCATCATCGGGGGGAGTGGACTGTATCAGCTCGACGGCATCGAGAATGTCGAGGATTTGAACGTCGAAACCCCATTCGGCAGCCCGTCCGACAGCATCAAAAGCGGCACGCTCCAAGGACGCCGGGTTTTCTTTTTACCCCGTCATGGCAGAGGGCACACGATTGCGCCTCACGAGATCAACCACCGCGCTAATATCTACGCGCTGAAGTCGCTGGGCGTGCGATGGATCGTTTGTGTCACAGCGGTCGGCAGCCTGAAGGAGGAATATCCTCCCCGGCACATCGTGCTGCCAAGCCAGTATTACGACCGGACGAGTCAGCGGAACGAGCATACATTTTTCGGCAACGGGATCGTCGCGCATGTGAGTTTTGCAGATCCGACGAATGCCACCCTGCGCTCGATTATCAAATCCGCATGCGATGCAGAGGGCGCACCCTGCCACAATGGCGGCACGTATGTCGGGATGGACGGACCGGCATTTTCCACCCGATCCGAATCCGATTCCTACCGGCATCTAGGATTTGATGTCATCGGCATGACCAATCTTCCAGAAGCCAAGCTCGCGCGTGAGGCACAGATTGCCCTTGCGACCATCGCCTGCATCACGGACTACGATTGCTGGAAAACAGATGTCGAACCGGTGACACTGCAAGCCGTCGTTGACCATCTCAAAGCGAATGCCGAGCTCGCAAAACGACTCTTGCAGCGGGTGATTCCAAATATTCCCGTAGACGCCAATGAACCCGAACACCGAGCACTAGAATATGCAATCGTTACTCAAAGAAGTTACTGGCCGCAGGAGACGCTTGACAAACTGGGGCCGATACTGTCCAGCTTTCACTAGATTTTTCATGATTATATCCCGTTCCACCTTGGCGTCATGTTTTGCCATGTTCCTCAGCTTCGCTGCCTGCCAGTCGGTTAAAACCCAAGGGGTTCCATTGGTGGATGCGGAGGAACCCACACCCATGTCGAATACCATCATGCCCGAGGGAGCACGCCAAGTGGCTCCGCAAACTCCTGCCGCGCCCAGTCCATCAGTGGATCAGCCCGCTATGGTCGGGGTCGAGTCACCGGTTGCTGCGAACGTGACCGCTCCCGTCGAAGTCACGCCACCCACACCCAAACACGCCTATAACAGCGTGGATGTGGATGGTCCTTACATCGCTCTCACCTTCGACGATGGCCCGCACCCAGTACACACTCCCAAGCTTTTGGACCTTCTAAAATCTGAAGGTGTGAAGGCTACGTTTTTTGTGATTGGTCGGTCGGTCGAAACCTACCCCGAGATCGCGAAGCGGATCGTCGCAGAGGGGCACGAAATCGCAAACCACACATGGACACATCCGTCGCTCAGCAAGCTGGGTGCGGCCAGCGTGAAGCGGGAGATTGATCGCACGACAGAGGTGATTCGCAATACGACCGGTGTTACTCCGAAAACCATGCGTCCTCCGTATGGCGCAACCAACGCAAGGATCAACAAGCGGATGGACGAAGAATTCGGGATGAAAGTAATCATGTGGTCCGTTGACCCACTCGACTGGAAATACCGCAACGCATCGCGCGTCACGAGCGAGATCGTTTCCAATACCCAGCCGGGAGGCATTGTTCTCGCCCATGATATTCACCCGAGCACGGTGGCTGCGATGCCGGCGACCATTGACGGCTTGAAAGCAAAGGGATTTCGGTTTGTGACTGTTTCCGAATTATTGTCCATGGAGCGCGGGCAGGCGCGTCCACAACCGGATCAAATCGGAGCGATCGAGCAGCCGCCAGCGCCCGTCCCCGCTCCGACTCCCTTTGTGGTTACACGAACCGCAGTGGAAACCGCACCAACGCCCACGACTCCCTGAATTACTCACCTGCACGCCGGAGCACATGCAATGTGATTTCCGGTTGGCAGTTGAACCGCGCCGCCACTCCGCAGCTGCCTGTTCCCGGCGAGGTGTAGCCCAGCATGTCCTTTCTGCGCCACCGGCCCACAAGTAAATCGCGGGCAAGCTTTCGGACAGGCACCACCAACGCGTGACCTCCCGGCAAACAAATCTGCCCCCCGTGCGTGTGTCCGGACAGCATGAGATCAAAACCATGATTGGCAGCCTCATCCGCGACCTCTGGAGAGTGCGACAGCAGAATTCGGAATGCTCCACTCGGCGGAATAGCAGCCACCTTTTGAAGATCATGGGTCCGGTAGAAATGCGGATCATCAATTCCACAGATCCAAATTTCCTGGTCGTCTTTACGAATTGGCGTTGCCTCGTTGAGCAAAATTGGGAGTCCTCCACTTTCCAACTCGGGGACCTTTTCGATGAAATCATGGTTGCCGAGAATTCCAAATCGCTCGCGGGCTAACAGGTGCACGATTTTTTCGGTGGCCTGAATGGCCGAAGTAAAATCCGAGTCTGTTAAGTTCCGAAAGTCTCCTGTAATCACGGCCGCGTCATGCGGGGTGCTGCAAACCAACTGTCCTACGACATCACCCAAAGAAAGATCTAGGTCGAGATGCAAATCCGTGAGTTGGAGGAGTCGGAATCCATCGAAAGCAAGAGGGAGACTCGGCAGGTGCCAGACCTGCTCGACCACGCGAACGTCCAAAAAGTTGGCGTGAGCGCGGGCATAGAGCCCGGTTAACTTCAGAATGGCCGATAGCACTTGGTCCACCGGGACCACTCGCTCGATTTTAAGCACCCCTTCGCCTTGATGCAGGAGTTTGGCCCAGTGAGCGGCCTGCTTCGCTAGTCGTCTCTCGAGCAAATCAGGGCCAATTCGGTGGGAGATGTCTGCCATGCCGAACGGCTGCGCGGCACCGCCAAACTCGGAAACATCACCCATCTTGTTTTCTCGGACGAAACCCATCACTCCATGCATCACGCCAAATCAAAAACCGGCGGGACCGATCTGCCCCAAAGTCCATTATCTGCAACCCCGGTTCTTTCACGTCCAAGTGCCCAACGATTTCATTGTTCTTTACTACCACATAACTGCCAGGCAGCGCGACATTGATACGTTCGATCCACCGCCCATCTTCCCACGATGGCTCCAGCAATTTTCCGGAAACCCTGAGCAGTCCATCTTCTCCGAGCACGAAGTTCTCTTTCAGGTAATTCCTCACGGCACGAGGCAAACCATCCAGTTCGCCAATCGCTACCGCCGTCGGGTGCTGGGTGAGTGCGGCCATGTCCGGCGAATCGAGATTGCCGTCCTCCACCGCAGCGGTCGTCACTGCGACAAAAGCGAGATAGACCGGACGATCCGCAAAGACCGTTTCCCCGCGACCGTCGAGCAGCATGTCCCCGTGATCAGTGAGTGCCAAGGTGCGGGATAACAACCGCCGCTGATTGTCCATACCATCCCTCCAAAGGGCAGCCTCAACCATCAGGTGTCCCATCGCAGCCACGCAGACGACACTTACCACCAAACGCCATGCGGGCAGAAGCGCCCCCAATGTTTTGGAAAAATGGAGCGCCAGCAAAATGACCAGCGGATAGACCACCAGAAACGTCTGTTTTCGTAACTCCGGCGCGAGCCCAAGCAGCAGCGCGAGATACGTTCCCGCCGTCAGGAGCAAAACCCCGAGCGCAGCACGGCGCGAATCATCCCGCCGAAAAATCCACCCAGCAGAAACGAGCACCAGCAGAAAAACCACACCCGCGCCAATCGACCGCCATAACTCCAACGGGGCTTGATTGACTTCGAACAGGCAGAAGCGGATTTGTTCCAGCGTAGTTCCTGCCATCAGCAACGCCCCGATCCCCAGCGCTGGAGGGAGGAGAAAACTCACAAAAACAATCGATCCGAACCACACCCATCGGTATCCGGAAAACTGCCTTTTCAGCACCGGAGACAAAAAGACTCCCGTCAAGCAGGCGAGTGCCAGCGATGGCAGCAGCAGAGTGGTTTTGATGGACGCAAGGAGTGCGAACCCGAGCAGCAACCCAAGCGCCACGGCGGTTCGCGCGCCGAGGCGCTCGATATTCCGCACGATGACCCAAAGCGCAGCAAACCAAAGCAACGCCCAAATCACATCCGGCCGGAACTCCAAAGATTTGAGGGACCAATCCGCCAGCGAGAGGCAGATCGCCACGGTCCACCATGCGGTCTCGCGATCGGCCACGCGCTTCGCAATTAGGAAGACCACCGCGAGCGCACCGAGCCCGAATGGCAGCAAGGCCAAGCGTGCAAAAATCACGACATTGGCATTTTCTCCAACCAACCACGCCAGCGGAGCAAACATCCATGCGAACAATGGCGCATGGTTATCAAAGCGGTCTCGATACGGTAGCTCGCCGCTCAACCATCCGTAAACGACGTGAAGGTTTTGCGATTCATCGATGTCGTGCTGAAACCGGACGACCGCAATAAGCCGCGCGATCAGCAGAAACGCACAGAGCCATTTTGCCGCGGTGATGCTGGCCGACTGCGATTGCCACCATGCCCAGCGAGTCGATCCCGACGCGGGTAACGCTGTCACAGCTCGGGTTTTACAATTTTACGATCCTCAGCCAACCACGAGTGATTGAGTGCATCTGTATTCTTGTATTGATAGCGCTGCCGGATTGCGGCCGTGATGAATTCCTTCGCGTCGCGAACTGCATCGCGGAGACTGGAGCCATTTGCCAACCCGGTAGCGATTGCCGACGAGTAGGTGCAGCCTGTGCCGTGTGGGTCAGCGCCGCGGACGAACGGAGCAGAAAAATCCGCACGGAGACCACCGGGCGCAACTAAAACGTCCAGCGCAACTCGCCCTTTCAGGTGTCCACCTTTGAGCAGGAATGCCGTGCCAAACTCGTCTGCGAGCCGCGTGCCGGCCTCGACCATGTCCTCCAGCGACCTAATCTCACACCGCGCAAGAATCGCAAGCTCATCCAAATTTGGAGTAACCAAGGTCGCCATCGGCAACAAATACTTGCGATACGCTGCGACCGCATCCGGCCGCAGCAGCGCATCACCACTGGATGCCACCATGACCGGATCGACAACCAACGCGGGCGGCGTCTTTTGTCCGGACCGGACGGATAGTAGCGCGTCCACGGTGGCCCGGATGATTGCCGAGGAAAAAAGCATCCCGGTTTTTACTGCTGCGACGGGAAATGCTTCGAAGCTGAGACGGATTTGGTCCGTGACGATCGAGGTTTTGACCGGCTGGATTGACTCCACGCGCCCCGGCACTTCGGCCACCACGCAAGTGAGCGCCGTAAGCCCGTATCCGCCCAGCGCGGTGATCGTCTTTAGATCAGCCTGGATGCCAGCTCCGGCGGAATTATCGGAGCCAGCAATCGTGAGGACAACAGGGGGATTTTTTCTCAAGCAGTAGTCGTGTCGCTGGCAGATTACTCCCGACGAAGCAGGAACAGGTAAGCGAGGTTGCCCAAGGCGGCCACAAATGCTGCCACGTAGGTCAACGCCGCGGCGTTCAGCACACGATTCACACCATCGGCCTCAGGGCCTGCTTGGATCATGCCCATTCCTTGGAGAATCAGCTTGGCGCGCCGGGAGGCGTCGAACTCGACTGGCAGTGTGATCAACTGAAACAGCGTCAAAACGAGGTAACAAATAATGCCAAGCGTGATCAGCCCGGTGATGTGAAACAAGAATCCGCCGATGATTACAAACGGGAGCATTTGGGAAGCGAACTGGGTGACCGGAACGACAGCCATGCGCCACTTGAGCGGGCCGTATGCCTTCTGGTGCTGGATGGCATGGCCACACTCGTGTGCCGCAATCCCGAGCGCCGCCACCGATGGAGTGTGGTAAACGTCGCTGGAAAGACAAAGCCGCTTGTGCGTTGGGTCATAGTGATCTCCGAGCATGTCGTTGATCTCACGCACTTCGACGTCATTGATTCCAGCAGCTCTCAGGATATCACGCGCCGCCTCGGCACCCGTCACGCCTGAGGAAGCGCGTAACTTTTTATACTTGTTGAACGCACCGGATACGCGCGCCTGAGCAATGAGCCCGAGAACTAGCGGAAGACCGACGAGAAGAAGCCAATAGGTCATAAATTAGTGTGGTTTTGAGTGAGGTTTTTGATCCGTGAATTTCGACAACGTGCCTGCAGAATCGTTCAACGCAAGCGAAACCGGAAAAATCCTTTTGTTTTCGTCATTGAAACTTGGGCAGAAGCCGATAGCGATAACGAACTGTGCAAAAAATGGATCGTATTCGCGTTCGGGCGAAATTTTTTTTCGAGGGCGACAAGAAGTTTTTTATTAAAGGGGTGACCTATGGGCCATTCGCACCGGATGCGAATGGTGACCACTTTGGGACACCGGAGGGCGCGCGTCGTGATCTCGCGGTGATGCGCGAAACCGGCGTCAATCTGGCCCGCGTCTATTACGTGCCTCCCAAGTGGTTTGTGGATGCATGCGCGGAGTCCGGAATTCGCCTTCTAATCACAATCCCGTGGGCCGAGCACATCGAATTCCTGAAAGATCGCAAAGTCCGGAAGGAAGTCGTTCGGGCGATTCGCGATGGCGTCAGCACGCACTCCGGTCATCCAGCAATCTTTGGATACCTTGTCGGCAATGAAATCCCAAGCACGATGGTCCGATGGATCGGCGCGCGGGAGGTGACTGAGTTTGTCGAGGAACTGGTGAACGTCGCGCGGGAGGCCGACCCGAAGGCGTTGATTTCCTACGCGAGCTACCCGCCCACCGAATACCTGCTGCCGCAGAACGTCGACTTTTTCACATTCAACGTTTACCTCCATCGTCGGGAGGACTTTGAGCGCTACTTGGCCCGGTTACAGAATCTATCGGACGATCGTCCGCTGGTGATGGGGGAGTTCGGGATGGATACGATTCGGCATCCCGAGGAAGAGCAGGCGGAAATGCTGAAATGGCACATCGAAAGCGTGGTGCGGGGCGGCCTCGCGGGAACGATCCTCTACGCGTGGACGGACGAATGGTATCGCGGCGGCATGGACATCATGGACTGGGCATTCGGGCTGGTCCGGCGTGATCGCTCACCAAAAGTCGCACTTGGTGTGGTGCGCGAGTTGTTCGCAGGAGACGAACCGATGACGCACCGCGTTCGCTTGGATGCCTATCCCCGGGTATCCGTGATTGTTTGCTCCTACAATGGGGGCAAGACGTTGGATCGTTGTCTGGAGTCGCTGAAAGAAGTCGATTACCCGAATTACGAAGTGGTGCTGGTCGATGACGGCTCCAAGGACAACACGCCGGAGATTGCCGCGCGTCATCCGTGGATTGTTAGCATCCGGCAGGAGAACCGGGGCTTGAGTTTTGCGCGCAATGTCGGTGGCCACGCAGCAACCGGCGAAATCATTGCCTACACAGACTCCGACTGCATGGCGGACCCCGACTGGCTATACTATCTTGTCCACACGATCACGAGCGGTGAGTATGCCGGCGTCGGCGGGCCCAATATCTCACCGCCCGCAGAGGACTGGATCCAAGCCTGCGTCTCGGCAGCCCCGGGCGGGCCGAGCCACGTGCTCCTGACCGATGTCGTGGCCGAACACATCCCTGGGTGCAACATGGCATTCTACAAATGGGCGTTCGAGAAAGTCGGCGGCTTCGACCCGGAGTATCGCAAAGCGGGCGACGACGTGGACTTTTGTTGGCGTTTGCAGCAAGAGGGCGAGGTAATTGCTTTCTCGCCGGCTGCCATCGTCTGGCATTACCGCCGATTCACGTTGCAGGCCTTCCGGAAGCAGCAAGAAGGATATGGAGAAGCCGAGTCGATGCTGCGGTTCAAACACCTTGTCTTTTTCGGCCCCACCGGCACCGCCAAATGGAAGGGCCAAATTTACGGCGCGCCGCGCTTCACATGGCTGGTCAACCGCCCCGTCATCTATCACGGGATTTTCGGCGAGGGGTTATTCCAATGCATTTACCCAACTCCACAATCCGAGATCGCATCCTACCTCAGCAGCGTGGAATGGGTTGCGCTTTCCGGTTTCATTTTGGCCATCTCGATCCCATTGCCGTTTTTGCGAATCGTGCCTTATATCATGCTCGGCGGGACCTTGCTGGTCGCGCTTTCCTACATGATCCACGCAAAGCTGGAGCCGAAATTCGACACGATTCGCGCCCGACTGCTCGTGACATTCCTCGCGCTCAGCCAACCGTTGGTACGCGGATGGACGCGGTATTACACGTGGCTAAAATACAAGCGCACTCCCCCGGCGGTCATTGCGTCCGCGGAGCCTGGCATCACCCCTGCCATGGTGGAGGGAAACCTTTCCCAACTGCGTTTCTGGAGCGAGGAGGGCAAGGGGCGCGAGGTTTTGCTTCCACAGATTATCGACTCTCTGGAATCAGAGGGATGGAGCTACTCGTTTGATACCGGATGGAAAAACTGGGACGCTCAGGTTTACGGAAGCCTCTGGTGGGGCGTGCGAATGATCACGGTCACCGAATACCACGGCGGTCCAAAAGCACTGACACGCGTGAAACTGACCATCCATAGTGTCGCCACCACGCTTTTGCTTAACACGATCCTTCTCGGCGTGATCGCCTACCGCCAATCCACCAGCGACTCATGGGATTTTTGGCTACAAATTCCCTATGCGATTTTTGTGATCGTGTTGCTCTCGCGCGCCCGCAGGCTGCGCCGCCGGGTGGCCGCATTGGTGGAAGCTGCCGCCGGTCGCTGCGGTCTTACACGCGTTACGTCCTAGTGATCGTTCATAGTGAGTGATTCGGTTGACCTCTACGATTTTGATCTCCCCGAGGATCTGATCGCTTCCCGGCCCCTGGCCAGGCGGGACGCATCGCGGATGCTCGTATTGCACCGCGAATCCGGAAAAGTCGAACACCGCATGTTTTCGGACTTTCCGGATTATGTGGACCCCTGCGACCGGGTGGTTTTGAACAACTCAAAAGTTTTCAAAGCTCGCGTTTACTCCGACAACGGAAAAATCGAATTCCTCTTCCTTGAGGAATTCGAACCGCGTCGATGGATGTGCATGGTCAGACCGGGTCGCAAGATGCGCGAGAATGCGACGTGCATGATCGGCGATATCTCCGCGAAGGTCGTGGCGATTTGCCCAACGGGTGAGCGAATCATCGAACTGGATGGTGTGTTGAATTTTGAACAAATCGGTCATGTGCCTGTGCCACCGTATTTCCACCGGACGGACGATGCGGAGGACGCATCCCGCTACCAAACGGTCTATGCAGGCCCGGTCGGCTCAGTCGCCGCTCCAACGGCCGGGCTTCATTTCACCCCGGAAGTGCTGGGCCGCATCCCACACACATTCCTCACGCTGCACGTCGGCATCGGAACATTTCAACCGGTAAAGGTAGACAAAGTCTCTGAACACGTGATGCACGCGGAGCGGTTTTCTATCAGCGAATCAGCCGCGCAAGAAATCAACTCCGCCCGGCGAGTCATTGCCATCGGCACGACCAGCACACGCGTTTTGGAATCCCAACCCCCGGGAGCAATGAGCGCCGTTTCGGGGTCGACGGATATTTTTATCTATCCGCCGTATTCATTTCACCGGGTCGATGCGTTGCTTACGAACTTCCACCTTCCGAAATCGACGCTGATTATGTTGGTGAGCGCCATGGCGGGTCGCGAAAATGTTCTCCGGGCGTATCAGGAGGCCGTGCGCGAGAAGTATCGGTTTTTCAGCTACGGCGATTGCATGCTCATCGTTTGATTGACCGGCCTCAGTCGCGACTTGCGGCGGTCCCCTACCAACAAACAGAAAGGCGGATTCGCATTTCTGCGAATCCGCCTTCCGAAAATTCGAATCCGATTCCTGACTAGCGCTTTTTCTTGAGAAGCGGAAGGCCGGTTTTTTCGTTTTCTGAAACTTCGTATCCCTCTGGAAGCGCATCGAGTGCTCCTTCCTTCGCTTCACCAGCGAAGAAGTAAAGTGTGACTTCCTGTCCGCCGCGGAGCTTCTGAAGGCGGCCGTGGAGGATGTAGGGTTTACCGGATTTTTTGCTGTTTACTACGAGTGGCATGATGATTTTTGGTCTTGGGTTATCGGTTTATAATTAAGTCGGGGGAACGGGCACTACGCCCGAACTGGACCTGGCTACTTGATGAGATTCGCTTCCTTGAGGGTTGCGTAGGCTCCGTTCTTTGCAATCGTCTTGAACGCGCGAGCGGTTGCTTTGACGGTCACAAATTTTTTGAGTTCAGGCACCCACACACGCTTCTTGTGCAGGTTGGGAACAAATTCGCGAGGCACGACTTTGGTAACGTGCATGCCGATGCCTCCTTTTTTCTTAGCCAATCCGCGGCGATGAATCCGTGATCCCATTGTGGGCTTGGCTCCTGTGATCTGACATTGTCTGGACATAAAATTACTGGTCTAAATTTGAGAGGGCGGAATATCAATGCTCTGCCAAAGCTGGTCAAGCACCATTTCTTTTACACAACTTGGTCAACCTCTGACGAGAGAAATGATTGACACGCGGATTCACAATCCATTTCTGAAAAAACCATCAAAAAAAACCTCTTGTTTTCACCCTCGGTGAAGGCCGAAACTTCCGCCGATGCCAAATTCTTCTCCCGCGAAGCTCGGTTACTCCATGCCTGCCGAATGGAGCCCTCACGAAGCCACATGGATTTCATGGCCCCATCGCGATGGGATCAGCTTTCCAGGCTGCTTTGATCGGGTTCAGCCCACACTTGTCAAAATGGCCATCGCCATCGCAGAGTCCGAGATGTTGCGCATCAACGTGCGCGATGCCGAGCACGAAGCCTTCGTGCGCAAGCTGCTTGCCCGCGCTCCCGCAGAGCGGATCGAGTATCATTGCATCCCCACCAACGAGCCATGGTGCCGCGATCACGGACCGATTTTTGTCACAAAAAAACAAGCGCCACGGCTTGCGATGATCGACTTCGGTTACAACGCTTGGGGCTGGAAATACCCGCCGTTCGATGATGACGATGCAGTTCCCGGGAACATCGCGGGTGCGCTGGGCATTAAGCATTTCGATTACAGCCACTTTGTTTTGGAAGGTGGATCGATTGATTTGAATGGAGCGGGGGCCCTGATCACGACCGAAGCCTGCCTGCTGAACCCGAACCGCAACCCGGAACTCAACCGCGCAGAAATTGAAGAACTCCTCAAGGAGTCGCTCGGCGTGAAAAAAATCATCTGGCTCGGCGATGGCATCGAGGGCGACGACACCGACGGCCACGTGGACGACATGACACGATTCGTCGGCCCAAGCACCGTGGTTACGGCAATCGAGGAGGACGAAAGCGATCCAAACTACTACCTCCTCGAAGAGAATTATTCGCGTCTCGAAGCGGTCCAACTCGCCAAAGACGAACCACTGGAGATTCTCAAACTCCCGATGCCATCACGCATTGTGCGCGACGGTCAACGCCTGCCCGCGAGCTACGCGAACTTCTACATCGCCAACGAAGCGGTGCTGCTCCCGGTTTTTGGCGAAACCAATGACGCATGGGCGGAGTCGGTGCTCCGGGGGGTGTTTCCCAAACGAAAGATCGTATCGATCGACTGCCGGGAACTCATCTGGGGCTTGGGTGCATTTCATTGCCTCACCCAGCAGCAACCGGCCGTCTAGCGGCCACCGTTTTTCCGGATCATCCAGTAGATTTCTCCCGGCCATCCCGGAAATGCGGTGCCCCACGCGAGGTTGAACTTTAGCCACGCCGGAGAATTTTCCAACCGCGAGCCTTTGCTGCGCATGAAAAATGCGCCGCTGGAAAATTCTACGGTGCAGTTGGCTGCTTCCGCCATTCGCTTCACACGCCCCGGCGAAAACACGCTGACATGCCCCATGGGTTTCGCGGTGCGACGCACAGACTTTTCGCGGGACTGAATCAAAAAACCGGGCAGCACGGGAAATCCACCAATGACGATTCCACCCGGACGAAGACCCGCCACGACTTTGCGCAAAGCCTCCTCCGGCTCGAACAAGTGCTCCAAAACATGCAACATGACCGCCGCATCATACTCGCCGGGAAGTGCAAAGTCGGGTACCTCCAGGTTTGCCTCGAAAAAATCTACGTAGCCGGCCTTGCGGAGTTTTTCCTCCAGCATGACCGCATCGACGGCCGTCCACCTTCCCAACTTCGGGACCACAGGCGTCGAGTTAACAAACTCCAAAAACTGGCCGGTGTGCACTCCAACCTCCGCGACATCGATCGGACGCCCCAGACGCTCGGCTTCCAGTCGAAGCAGGTGGTAGCCGAACCAGTATCGCAGCAGGCGGACCGGGTAGCGGACGGATTTGGCTTCCGTCGTAATTCCGAAGCGTTTGGTTCGAACCACTGGATTGTCCGCCAAGAAGGCAAAGTCCCAGTCTGATGAGGAAATGGCGTTAGTGCTCAAGGGATGATTCCATCTAACATCTTCCCGCGCCGGTCAAGGTGTCTTTCGCTTGCGGGGGAAAATCAACGATCTGGCGCAGGTCTCCAGCGCGCCTCACATCTGACATTTAAACACCTTAAAAATCGAGGTGTTGTCGTCAAACCCGCGCAGCGACTCGGATCCCGGCCCTCGTCCTGCGGCGATGGTATCCTCGGCAACGCCGATGGCTGCGGGAGCAGCAACAGCGGCTGGCTCAATGACTGAGGGCGCGTCCGGATTGGCCACATCCACTCCGCCCGGCCCCGTGGACCATGTGATGAACGGAATACCTTGCGCATTTTTTCCCAGAATTGAAACGCCCCGGTCGTTTTTGAAGGGATAGCCATTAAGTCGAAAGCCGCCGACGGATTGCTTTCCACACGCGACGATGAGCGTGTTATCTCCGGCGTATTCGATGGCCGCTCCGATGGCCGCATCCAATTCAAGGATTTCGCGCAGCATCCCCTCACCCTCATTGTTGTGGCTGGCCTTTGCGATGAGTCCTGCATCCACGACTAGGAGATATCCATTTGGATTGTATTGGAGAATCTCGATCGCGCGCTGCACCATGGCCGCCAACGTTGGCTGCGACTCTGGCCGGTCGGGAGAAATGGCAAACTGCAGATTCCCCTCGCTGAAGAGCCCGAAAACCCTCGGTGCACGCCACGCGGGTGTGTCATCGAGTTCCGCCTGCGAACGCACCACATCAAACCCCTGCCGCCTCAACTCAAGAATCAAATCCGCACCGTCCGTGCGTCTCCCTCCTTTGCTATCCGGAAGGAAATCAGCCTCACCGCCGCCGAGGATCACATCAAACTTCGCACCTTCCTGGAGCGACTTGGCAAGTCCCTCATGGTCCAGTGGGTTATCGCTGTGCGCGTAAAATGCGGCCGCCGTGGCGTCCGTGACTGCGACATTGGATACGAGTCCGGTGGCCCGGCCTGCCGTGCGAGCGATATCGACCAATGACTCCAGCGGTTCGCCCGCTGTGTTGATCGAAAGGTTCCGATTGTTGACCTTAACCCCGGTCGCGATCGCGCTGGCGGCCGCAGCCGCGTCGGGAACTGCAAAGTCATTGGCGCACGTCCGCAGCAAGGCAACGTTTCGTAGTCGTTCGAGGTTCAGCGGTGCTTCACCTCCTCCCTTGTAAATTCTCGCCGCCGCAAGCTGCCCGGTTGTCAATCCGTCACCCACGAACAAGATCAAACCAAACGGCTTTTGAACCACCCAATTGGTATAAAGAAATGCGCCCCCGGCGACAAATACCCCAAGGCAAAACAAAGCAATCAAACGGTTTCTGACTTTTTTCGACATCGCTACCTCACGCTTCCACCACACTGCACGCAGTTTGGCAATCTTTCCCGCGAAAATCCACTCGGCCCGCATCCGTGCTTGAGCGCACGCCCACCTCGCGCTATCGCACTATATATGATCCACGACGTACGATTCAACCAACTCGCCAAGGTCCTAACCTCCCACTCGACTAAACTCAACCCTGGCGACAAGGTCCTCATCGATTGCTTTGATATTCCGGATGCATTTGTCGTCATGCTCGTCCGCGCCGTCCGCGCCGCCGGAGCAACCCCATTTGTCCAAATCCACTCGGCCCGCGTCTCGCGCGAACTCGCACTCGGCGCCACCGCCGATCAGCTCGATATCGCAGCCGTCATCGAACTCGGCCGAATGAAAAAAATGGACGCGTATATCGCAATCCGTGGTAGCCACAACGTGACCGAGCTTTCCGATGTGCCCGAGGATCGTATGGCCTTGGTGAACAAGAAAATGCGGGCCGTCATGGATTGGCGCATCAATAAGACGCGGTGGGTTGTGCTGCGCTGGCCGACTCCGTCCATGGCTCAACTCGCGCAGATGAGCACCGAGGCCTTCGAGGACTTTTATTTCCGGGTTTGCACGCTGGATTACTCACGCATGACACCGGGCATGAATGCGCTCAAGGCACTCATGGATAAAACCGACCGCGTCCACATCAAGGGACCCGGCACGGACCTTCGATTCAGCATCAAAGGAATCGGCTCGGTGACCTGCGGCGGAGACCGCAACATCCCGGACGGTGAAGTTTTTTCCTGCCCGACTCGCACGAGCACGGAGGGATTCGTGACCTTCAACGCGCCGACCGTCTATCAAGGAATCGCCTTCGACAACATCCGCTTGGAATTTGAAAAAGGCCACATTGTGTCGGCCACGGCGAACAACACGGAAGCACTCAACCGGATTCTCGACACCGACGCAGGGTCGCGCTTCATCGGCGAATTCGCCATCGGATTCAATCCGCACATCCTGCACCCGATGAGGGATATCTTGTTCGATGAAAAAATCGCGGGCTCCTTCCATTTCACACCCGGAAAAGCCTACAGCGTCGGCGGCAACGGAAACCACAGCACCATCCACTGGGACATGGTTAACATCCAACGCCCCGACTACGGCGGCGGCGAAATCTGGTTCGACGGCAAGCTCATCCGCAAGGACGGAATCTTTGTTCCGGCGTCACTCAAGAAATTGAACCCCGAATACCTCATCGGTAAAAACGCTTGAGCCGGATTCGCGGAAACTGACGCGATCTTCAGAAAAAATCGGGGCGGCGGGATTCGAACCCACGACCTCCTGGTCCCAAACCAGGCGCTCTACCAAGCTAAGCTACGCCCCGAGAAAACCCGCAATCAAAGCGGGAGGGAAAGCAAACCACACCCACCCCGATTGTCCAGAATATTTTCGCAGCGGAATTCTGTCTCGTGGCGTAGATGTCTATGCCATGGAATTATCGGAACGCATCATCGAGCATTACAGCAATCACCTCCGCGAGCACGGACATCCGCCGCGGTCGGTTTTCCGGTTTTGCAAAGAGCTGGAGATTACGGAGAGTGAGTTTTTTCGCACGTTTGGATCGCTGGAGGCGGTCGAGAGCGAACTTTGGCGGGCGATGATCGAGCGCGTCATCGGGTCCGTGAGTGCGGGTCCTGAGTGGGAGAGTTTTGGTGCGAGGCAGCGGACGCTTGCGTTTCTTTTTGCATTCCTAGAGGCCTCGCTGGACGTCCGATCCTTGCTGCTGGCCCGAAGAGAGCTGTTCCGTCCGCTTTGCCGAACTCATGCGATCACCGGCTTTGCACACGCGCACAAACGTTTTACAGCAGACGTGATCGCAAAGGGTCAGGAGACGAATGAAGTGGCGGAGCGCGGAGCCATCGCCGCGGTTTATCCCGAAGTCTTTTTGACGCATCTGCTTGCGGTGATCGAGTTTCACTTGGCTGATACGAGCGCCGGGTTTGAGCGCACGGATGCCTTTGTTGAAAAATCGGTGAATCTTGCGTTCGATCTCATCCGGGTGCAGGCCGTGGATTCGGCTTTCGATCTGGTCCGGTTTCTTCTGCCACGTCGATAATCGGATGGACGCACAGGACACGCCCACCGGCCAGCAATCGATTCGATCGTCACCGCTCAGCAGATCCGCTGCTTTGGCGACCACCGGTGCCGTAGTCGGAATCAATTACCTGAAACACTATGGCCGCCGCGCGATGGGCGGGACCGGGAGCACCAGCATCCTCCACGAGGAAAACGCGAAGGCAGTCTATCGCACATTCAGCGAACTCAAGGGTGGCCCGCTCAAGCTGGCGCAAATGCTGAGCATCGATAAAAACCTCCTGCCTGAGGCTTACGCGCGCGAGTTTTCACAGGCTCAATACTCCGCACCACCGCTTTCCTATCCGCTCGTCGCCCGAACGTTCCGGCGCGAATTTGGAAAGGACCCGCTGGATTTGTTCGATACATTTTCGCAGGAAGCCAAACAGGGGGCGTCGATCGGGCAGGTCCACCAAGCCACGCGCGGTGATCAACAATTTGCCGTGAAAGTGCAATACCCCGGCGTCGCCGATAGCCTGAAAAACGACCTCCGCCTCGTCAAACCGCTCGCACTCCGAATCCTCGGGCTCAAGGAAAGCGATGTCGCACCGTATTTCACGGAAGTGGAGTCGCGCCTGATCGAAGAGACGGATTACAAACGCGAACTGGCGTCTTCGGTTCAACTTTCCAATGCGTCCAGGCACTTAAAAAACGTCCGCTTTCCGAACTACCACCCGGAATTTTCCTCCGCAAAAATCCTAACGATGGAATGGATCGACGGGGTCCCGTTGGATCGATTTGCGGACGGCGATGCCGACCAGGCATCACGCGACCAAATCGGGCAGGCCCTGTGGGACTTCTATCATCACCAAATCCACACGCTGAAAGTCTTTCACGCCGATCCGCATCCGGGGAATTTCCTCGTTTCCGATGGTAACCTGTGCGTGCTCGACTTCGGATGCACCAAGGCTTTAGAGGAAAAATTTTACCATCTGCAGTTCCAGTTTCTGGATCCGGTTTTGATCGATGACGATGCACGGCTCATCACCGCCCTCGAATCGCTCAATGTGATCCGTGCGGATGACGATGCCGATTTCCGCGACCAGATCGTGGCGCTGTGTCGGGATTCGCTTCGCCTCGTGGCGCGCCCGTTTCGAAGCGAGACGTTTGACTTCGGAGACGCTGAATTCATGCAGGCTATCTACGACCTTGGCATGGAGTCTCAGAAAAACGAAATCATCCGCAACCCACGCGGATCGCGAGGGTCACCTCACACGATCTACGTCAATCGCACGTATTTCGGGCTCTACAGCCTGCTGGCCAGGCTTCGGGCCAACGTCCGGACGCATTTGATTCCGCCCGGCGTGTAGCGCCAAGGCATTACTACCGGGCCGCGGCGACCCGCAGGAGGTCTGTCCGCTGCTGCTCAAGGGCACGGATCCTCTGGGTGCGCGCGCGGGGATCCCGAACCGTCCGTCGCACGTCGGCGATTTGCTGATTGATGGATTCAATCAGCGGCGCGATTGGCAGCGACGGATTCAGAAACAATTCCTCTTGGCGAAGCTGTGACAACCGCGCCCTAAGCCTGCGGACCTCGTTAGCACGAACCTGAGGGTTCTGCCCACTAGCCTGAACCGCTGCAATCCGCCGCTCGATCTGCAAAATCTCAGCCTCAACGATTGGCAGCCTTTCCGGAGTTGGACTCGGCGCGGGAGCGGGTTTCGGAGTCGGAGCCGGTGGCGGCACAGGAGTCGGAGTCGGAGTCGGAGTCGGAGTCGGAGTCGGAGTCGGAGTCGGTGTCGGAGTCGGAGTCGGAGTCGGTGTCGGTGTCGGTGTCGGTGTCGGTGTCGGTGTCGGTGTCGGACCAGGATCAGGGAATCCGCCACCGCCACCGCCACCGCCGCCACCGCCACCGCCGCCACCACCACCGCCACCGCCGGTGCCAGGCGCAGGACTCCCCGTGAGCGGGCCGGGAGCGTTGCCACTAATATTGATCGAGACAGTAATAGCTCCAAGCCCCCGGCGGAAGCACGGCTCGCCAGTGGCAAGCCTGCCATCAGGAGACGGGTCTTCAGAGAAAGCCATCTAAAAAAGTCCTCTTGTTACACGCATACTGAAGGGTTGCGTGCTGATCGTGTCGAATCCTCCCCCGGCCTTGGCCGAGCGGCGAAATACCAACTCAAACTCCCCGATACAGGTGGCGTGAGTGCCGCTATCCGCCTCAAAGTCGGAGAGAAAAGCCAATAAGGCGTCGTTTTTGAGCGACACAGTGATAAAGACTTCGCCCGTGTAACCCGAAGGAGTGAATGAGGTTATCTTTTTGAATTCCGGCTCCCCTGTCACAAGGAAGGCAGGCTCGCTGTCGAGGCCCTTGAGGCTGAAGCGCGCCTGCACCAGCGGCGGATTGTAGTTAGTCGTGGCGGCGACGCCAGTTTGTGCAAAAGCGACCTGGAAGGTCACTTCATCCCCATACCTGAGTTGCCCCACCGCTGCGCCCACACCATTCGCGCCTGCAAAAGGATCGGGGAAAGACACATCCCACGAATCCGTGTTGATCGTTACCCTCTTCACCACATCGAGCGTCTGTGTCTCGAAAATTCCAAAGGTAAATTCATTCGGCGCGCTATCCCCTGCGGAGTTTCTCGCGATCACGCCCACACGCCAGATTCCTGGCTCGATACCAGTCCCGGTAAGCGTCCCTGCCAAGGGATTAAAGAGAAACCCTGGCGGCAGGATCGCATCGGGCGTGAGGAGCCATTGCGTCGGGTTGTTGCTGGCCTTGAATTGGAAGAAGAAGTTCTGCCCCACACCGAGGACCACGGCCCCCTGGGCATTTGATATGGCAGGTGGCACGGCCGCGATCGAGAGAGTGCGCGACACGGCGGGAGCCGCGAGGTAGTTTGCGCTGCCTTGCTGGTAGGCTGTAAGCGTGACTTGCCCCACATCACGCAAGGTCACTATATTCCCCGCAAGAGTCGCCAGTAGAGTGTTTGAGCTCGTGTAGGAGATCGCCAGTCCCGAAGAGGAGTTGGCAAAGAGAGGGAATGGCGCGTCCCCGAGCTTCTGATCCTGCAAGGCCTGCCAGTTTATAGTCTGCGCCGCCTTCTGGATCACCAACTGCCCAGAAGCCACGCCGAAGCAATCAGCTGTGTCCAGCACGGCATCGACTTGATAAGTCCCAGCCGCCACGGGAAGCACGCCAGAACCGTTGTATCTCACAACTACAGACCCCTGCAGCCCCATCGGGATCGTGGAGACAGTGACCACCCTTCCTGCCCCTGAGTAGGTCTGCAAGAGATCGACCAGCTGCACGGTCGCCGCGCTTTTTGCCACAAACCCGCTAACGCCCACAAAGGTCGGCTCCAACACCACCGCGCCACCCCCAGCGAGCACCGCCGCGCAGGAGGCCGAGGCGGTAAAGGCAGGCGCGATATTCTCAAACCCAAAAAGCGCACCGCTCAAGGCAGCCGAACTCTCGAAAAGCGCCGTGCAATCCGCCAGCCTTAATTCAAAGCCAGACACCGCCACGCCGCCAACCCCCGCCGCCGGCTCATACACATGCACCGGGCCGGACTGGACTTGCCCCGCTGCCAGAGTGCTTGTTGTCCACATGGCCCCGTCGTCTGTAAGCGCCCATACCCCCGAGCCGGCCACATACGCTTGAGAGACATTGCGCGTCCGCACCTCAGGCATCAGGGGCGCGCTCTGGACCAGGCAGTAGAGATCATCCCCAACCGAGCGAACGCTTTGGTTGCGGAGGACAAAGTTGTCCTGCCCGCCCCAGAGGTTGGTAAATCCGCCGGAGAAATACTCCGACCAACTAACGGCCAGATATCCTTCTTTTAATACCGCCCTATAGAACCGACCACCACTTAGGATACCCACCGCGCTGTCGCTTACCGCCAAGTGCGTTATCGCCCCCGGGAAAGAGGGCAGCGCCGCAAGGTTCAAAAATGCACTCCCCGAAGAGAAAGCGCCCGGCATCCAGGCAATAAGCCCGCCCGACTCCAGAAGAGCGTAGGCGAAATTTCTAGCGGCAGCGATTTTTACGACCCGCTCGCTAAAAGTTTCAGGCTGTGCGAGTTGAGAAGGAATACCGATCGAGGATAATCCCCACCCACCAACCGCCCCGTCCCTCAGAAATAAGGAAAATTGATCACCTGCGGCGATATCCTGCACAGGCCCACCGCCATTCACCGAGGCAGGCATTTTCCCGCCCCACCCGCCGGTGCCGGTTGCCCTGCCCCACTCGGTCACTACACCCGCGCTATTCAACGCCAATCCGTGCCAATACTCGCTATTGTTGTTGAAGGCTATCTTCTGGATGCCTGTAGCTTGCGGGACGAAACCTCCGCCGAAAATATCCCCGGCCGAAATGACCGCCAAAGACCCATCCGTCGAGACGACTCCGATAATACCGGAACGATCCGCCGCAAACGACGAAATATTTTCGAAGCGTGTCGTGGCCATGGCAGTAAAAACCCGCCAGCCCGATTAAGCCAGCGTGATCGTGAGGCCGTTTACGGCGAAGCGAGGAGCATCGCCCACCTGCACATCGCGCGGAGGGATCGAGGTTTGCATGAGCAGGTTGCCGCCCGTGGCCGCATCGAATATCCCCACACCCACCACCGGGCCCCAAGCCGTAGTGGCCTCGGGAAACACGATCGCTATGGCGTTTTTCTTCGCGCCCGCCGATGCGCTCAGGAAGTTAGTGGCATTATTTGCCACCGCAGCGCGGGCATAGGCGCCGCTACCGATCGTCACCTCCGTGCCACCAGAGTCGGTCGGTGCCGTCTTGAAAAGGGCAAAATACAGAGTCGCCGGCGGCGTGTAGGTCGTGGCTCCAAAGAGGTGATCCAATACTTTGTTTTCGAGGTGGTCGGAGAATGCGCTCATGCTGCACGGCTACTTGTCAACCATCAACGACACAGATTCACCTGCAGCGGCTGCGCCGCCACAAGGCAATCCAGTATCGCCCGCGAGACATCCCCCACTGGCACCGTGCCTGCGGCGGCCTCCACGCCCGAGCCCGCCCAGAAATACTTGCCACCCCGGCGCTCAAAGCGCCTGGTGTAGTCGTGGTCGCCCACCACAGCCGCAGGCCGCACGATCGCCCACGCCAACCCCCTGTCACGAATCCACTGCTCGCACCTCAGCTTCCTCTCGCAGTATTCATAGAGCGGGTTCGATGGCGTATTGCCATACACGCACATCGTCGAAATAAACACATACCTGCCATATTTTGGCAGAAACGGCACCGTGCTCTCCAACTGCGCAGGCGAGTAGCAGGAGAAATCCACCACGCCGTCCACTGGCCCCAGGCAACCGAGCGCCCTACAGCCCACGGATCCATAGTCATCCGCAGCCGCCAGCACATCGCGATCTATCGCCACATGTTCCAAGTCCGGGAAAAGCCCCGGCAGAGTCACCCCGCGATTGGCCAGCACGATCGAGTGCTCCGCCATGTATCGCTCCACAAAGTCGCGGCCCAGCATCTGCGTGCCGCCCAGCACGAGAACCCTCATCGCACCACCTCCGCCAGAGGCAGCGAAAAATACCTGCCATAGTCGGGATCGCGATCGATCTGCCACGGATCACTCTTTTTCCACCGCTCAAAAAAATCCCCATGCTGCCTCCACCTGGCCCTGTATTCCGCCAGCCTGCGGTGCACGATATAGCTCGGGCTGCTGTGAAACCACTGCACCATCGCTGAGCGGTTGTAGCGCGCCCCCACGAAGCCATGGTAGGACTCCGGCCCCACCTCGAAAGCAAAGAGGCTGTTACTATGCGGGAAGATCGTCTTGATCGCCTGGCGCGTGTCATACCTGTCGTAAATCCCCGTGCCGCCACCATCCCGCTCGGTCAAGCCCTCCGGATTATTCAAGTAGTAGAGCATCGCCACGCTACGAAGCACCTTTTGCGCATGCGGCTGCCCGCCTACAGTGTCATCCGCATAGTCGCACCGTTGAACGATCTGCACCGGCTCCGCGCTCGGCAACACCGAGCACACGCTCAAGTCCAGGTGCGACCACCCGCTATCCGAAGGAGCCTCGGGCGACCCCGCATGGTAATGCAGCGAATACGCAGTGTGGTTATTCAGCACGAGAGAGAATATCCTCGCCACAAAATCCTTCCACCCCTCCCACACAAAAAATTCATACCCATCGCGGCAATCCGCATCCTGCATCGAGTAGATTTGCGCCTTGTAGAACTGCCCCGTCTCGCCCACCGCCCCATGCGGTCGCGCCACGCGCCCGACATACTCGGGAAACCTCGCGCACATCGCCCTGTAAATATCAGGCCGCAGCAAATCCCGTATCACAAAATGCCGATACGGCGTCTCAAAAAACTCCAGCGAAGCATCCAGCGAAAGAAACGGGTGCTCCAAACCTCCCGCCACGCTACTAATGGGAATAACCATGCCCCCCAAAGGCAAGTCAACTACGAAGTATCCTAAGTAATTATCTCCCTGTCTTCCACACCACGCACCATATAGGCGGCGTAGCCCTTAGGATCAGTCACGGAGTTTTCCGTGTCAAACTGGCCTATGCGCACGCGCAGCAAGAAAGTTGACTTTGTGGGCAGCGAGTCCTTATCTGCAGTCGTCACCCGATCGTAGATAAACCTCTTTCCGCTATACCCCAACTCATTAGTGTCGCTGGTTATATCTTTACTATTGGAAAGGACGATTCCCAATCCGTTTTCGCTCCGCAAATCCGTAAGAAAAATCTGCTGTTCCAAGATAGGAGGCAACCAAGTTATGTCACCAATGTTTGGTCCTGGGGCAGAAGCAAAAGTAAGCTCTCTGACCCCACTCTCCGTGGGAGCCAAACTCAAGACTAAAATTCCGTTTTCCAGGTCGATACTTTTGATGTAGGTGGTCTCAAGACCGCCTCTTATACCGCCACCAGTCACAATCATACGAGGGCCGAGTTCGGACAAAATAGGGCTCGATATCGAGACAGTCGCCGACCCGCTCACAATCTCGGCTTCCACGACATGTCTCAGCGTCGGATCCACATCGTCCCGCCTCACTCCGGCCTCGAAAATCACACTCCATACAGCAGAAGTATTGTTCCCGATCAGGCGGAAGTAAAAATACCTCTGCAGAGTAATATCCTCACCCCCAGGTGGAAAGCTCGATGGAGTAAACGAAAACGTATAAATACTCCGCTCGAAAGACTTCGGGTAGAAACTCGTTGTTCCTATCTTGGGAACCAGCGAGTAAAACAACCTGCCGTCTGAGCCGAATAATTCCCCCGCCGCCGCACCCTTCGCGGGCCACCTGCCGCTTGGAGGCATTACTACCTGCGCCCCTGTCTTATTTAGAAACACACGCCCCTTGGCCGCCACAGCGCCAGGCAGAGTGGCGCCTGGCAAAAAATCCTCCACATCAGCATCATGGATTGCTGGCAGCAGCCCCAAGGCAGGCTCTGGAAGTTGCGAAAGGCTTCTCAAAGAATTTATGATCATACTGTTTGCTCCACTGTCATCTGCGCAGCAGGCATAAGCACACCTACTTGCCCCGTCGGGGCAGGCGTGCTATCATCCACATCCCACTGCAAGAGGCGTATCGTTAAGAGGAAGTCGCCACCCGGTATCTCGGGGCCGATGGATTCCACCCCATAGTCCGTGCAGCGGCTCGACCCCTTCAAAACGCCATCCACCCTCGATCTGGCAAGCTTTACAGCAAATTGCCTTGTTTCAGAGGCCCCCCTGGAGAAGGAAATTCTCGGGGCAGCCAGTAACACAGGCTCCCCGACCGCACCCACATTTACCCCAGTAGTCGCTGGAGACTGGTCATCGGGCAAGGGTGCCGCCTCGATAGCCATCACATATCCAGCGCCAGCAACCAAAGTAGAGGTCAAAAAGGAAAGCTCAAGCTGCCAAGCCAGACTTAAAACGGAATTCTCTGGAAATTGCGAAGACCTTACAACCACCCTTACCAACTCCCGCTCCATCTCTGTCGGGTGGTAGCTTGTAGTCGCCCCCGCTCGACGCAGAGCATAGATCGCCCGCCCGTCGCCTCCAAAAAATTCTCCCGCAAGCACGCTCTGCGCCTTGCGCCCGCCCCCGGCAGGCAACAGAAGCGGCACCAGCCCGGCATTGCGATACACGACCCCCGCCCCCGCCGCGAGCGCTGGCACCGACAAGGCCTCCTGAACCTGATCGGCATGAATAGCCGGGAGCAACATAGGATACCTCCCACCCCTCAAGACGGGATACATCGTCGGGCCAATCGTTTTTACAGTCACAGGAGTCACAGTCGTCGCAGTCCCAGCGGAAGTTGTTGTTGTCGTGGTTGTATTTGTGGTGGTTTCCGAGATAGTGCCAAACTGAGCGATCGCGATCTTTGAGATCACATTCGTGCTCTTCTGCGCGGCATCTTGCACAGCCTTCAATTTCACCTGCTCGGCGGCAATTTGCGCGGCCTCCTGCGCCGCCTGCGTCTTGGCCTCATCCTCGGCCTTTATCCGCATGGCCGCAGCCAGCTGTTCCCGCTGCTGGGCCTCCAGATTCGTGCCAGAGATCACCGAAGAACCCGCCATCTGCGAAGCGATCGAGACACCATCGGAAGATTCAACAGCCAAATCCGGCAAAATCTCACCAAAGGAGGGGATTTCCACCCGCTTCTTGGAAACAGTGCTCGTCACCGCCACCCCACCACGGGGCACCAGAGACTCCAATGTGCTCACACGACCCACGAGACTATCCAAAAGCGCCTGCAAATTCTGAATCTGAGCTATCGTGTGCGTGTGCGGTTGAAAGTTGCTTGCCGGACCGTATCCGATGACAGAAACCGTAAAATGCTGAGCCGAAGGGATACCCCCTACGGCAATCACGCTGCCCGCTGCAGGTGCCACATCAAACTGCACCGCACCAAAAAACACTGAATACTCCTCCGGCGGCACAGGGTCCCAAAAAGACCCGCCCATACCGTTATCCCGCAACCTATACGCCCCCAGAGGCACGCTCACAGGGTGCCTCGCCGCGAAATTTCTTACGCCACCATCCCCCGTATACCTGGTCAGGCAGCACTCTTCCGATATATTTAACCGCAGAGAGTTTTTTGTCATGTAGCGAATACTGTAATAGGAATCCGAGAGTTTCACCCCGCCGTTTCCCGCCTCCCGCACGACCACCGCCATCACGCCGACCTCATCGCCTGAGCCAGCCAGATTATGATCAATAACCGATTCCCCACCGCCGACTGACGTCGAAAACGCCTGCTGCTGCCCGACCAAAAGCTGATCGCTCACAAAAGGCACATAATCCCTCGGCACGATACGGTCTTGCCAGCCCAGTGGCGCATTGTTGGCAAGCCCAGCCCACAACATCGAGCGCCGAATCGTCGCGGTCGTGCTCCACAACTTGACCGTCACAACCCCCTCGGTGGGATCCAGCGGGTTCTTATAGACCAGCGCTTCCGCCTCAAAGGGCAGCGTGACGCTCTCGCTGTCTCGCAATAGATCAGCGATACCCGCCGTGGAGAGGTCTAAATCAAATGTATAAGCCCCAGGCGCAGATGAAAAAACCTCAATCACCAGCTCTGGCACATCCCTGCCCTGGAACCCACTTAGCAGCACGCCAGGAGTCAGCGTGTCAAACTCGATATTGGCCACATTGGACTTGGGATTTGTTACCTTTACGACCCCTCCCTCGTCGCGCAGCATCTCGTTGAGAGCGGTCTGGATTTCCTGAATTCCGGCCAAGCTGTCCAATATCGCACTACGCTTGTAAGTATCCGGTTTGCGAAATTGGAAGGCCCCACGGAAGTCCGCAGGGATCGTCAGCTCCTGAATCTCGTTCCAATAGCGGACGCTTTGATCCGTCTCCTCGGAGCCGCCGTTTTGAATCGTCGCGATCGAGGGTGCCTTCGGCAAAACCCTTTCGCTCCAATCTGTAAAAGATACGGGCAACTGAACAAGCCGCAGGTGATAGACGCTAACCCCCGCGATTCTAACCCTCTCGATCAAACCGCTCGAGAGCGGCTTCAGCCCCTGCGCGTGCACGCTTAAAAACACATCCTCCCCATCCACCCTCCGAACCGAGAGCGCGCCCGCTTCTTCATTGCAAAGGAAATCGGCAGGCCTCATCGGGAGCGCGTTCAATGCCCCCTCGACCTCTATCGCGTCATCATTCCACTCGATATTCCGCGTCGTATTTTGCGGAGTGCTCGGCCCCTCGCCGACTTGAATACGATAGGTGCCAGAGTCGGGCCTCGCATCGATGCGCCCCAAGCCTGAACGCAAGCTCAATATCGTAAGATTCACCTCCGACAAATCCCCGTTTGAGAGGCGCTCCATAAACCGCAAGGCAAACTTAACCCGCTGCCCCGCAATCAAGTTCTGAAATGTTTTTAAGTCCCCCGCCGTGGAGCTCAACACCTCACGCCGAGCGAGATCAACATAGAGATACTCAAGACTATTCATCTGCCCCCCTCAAACCGTCAACTTTTTGGCTTTGGTAGAGAAATTGACGCGCCAAAAAAAGAAGCATTAAAAGCCTTGATCAAATAGGGGAACTTCGGCCTCAAATCAATATCCTCCGCATCTTCCACATCCTCCGCAGCCAACAAAATCTGCCTGACCTTGTTGAGACTTTGATTTTTCTTAGGCTCTTCGCTCATACGCTCCAGAATATCCCCTCATTGGTTTGCGAGTTCAAGGCATCCGACATCATCTTATTTCCCGCGTTCATCGCCATATTTGCCGCCGCCACCGCAGGAGCTATCAGACTCCCTCCCAGCCCCCCCATGATCGGTCCCAGCGTCATCGACTTGAAATTCACAGGCTGCAACTCCCTTGATCGGTGGTCCATATTCCAAAATGCCTCGTAAGAGACAAAAATCCTCCACGCCTCATCAGGAGTTATTCTCACCCTTGAGTCCCCTGGAGCCTCCCAATCCTTGGGCGAAACCGCATACACCGTGGCAATGCCCACATAGTCCACCCCTTCATCACCCAGCCCCGCCCCGCCTGTCCCCATCGGGTTTGTGCCGCCACCAGCCTGCCTTGGGTTCTCCCCAACCACCAACCTCGGCCGGGGAAAGTTTATGAGCGCCGTATTGTCGAAACTCACGCTGTAATCAAAGAGCGGCGTGCCAAGCCCATCGCTCAAAGCCACCTGCTGCGTCTTCAAGGTAGGCCGCGCCACCGCGAGGTAGAGATCGGTCTTAAGCAGCGTGGACTTGCCGCTCATCTGTTGAAACATATTCCCCTTCGTCTCATTGATGACCACTGTTTGTCCTTGCATAGACATAAAATCATCCTGCGTGATTCCTATAGCCTCAAAATACTTCCGCACCCGATACGGCATCGAGTCTGCCCGCTTCCAAGAACTACTCCCCCCGAGCGGGATAAGCGGCTCATCGAGCAACCCTGGCTGGCCCATCTGCGCCTTGCCCGGCCCGGCCGCCTGCTCATCTTCAGAATATATCTCTACTTCCTCAGCCGCAGGGCACACAGGATCCAATCCATTTAGGAAACCCGGCTTCACCACAGCGGCAAATCCCGGAGTCGGCCTCCCCGTATACCGGTCTTTCAGCGTCTCCGACCACATGACCCTCGTAAACCACGGGTGCTCCCACTCCCTACGATTCGGGAGGCTATAGAGGATATTGCCGCCCACCTTGCGCTCCCGCATCATGCCATCCTCCGTGTAAAGCATAGTGACCCCCCGCACGACACGCGAATACACGCCATTGCAAGTCGTGACTTTTGGCTTCCTCTTGTTTCTCAGGACAATAATCATGCCAATGCAAAAAAATGGGTCATAAACGGCTTGCCATACCCCAGGAACCGCTTCTCCGCATCGTCGGAGTAAATGGCATTATTTCTGAGACTCCCCTCCCTTGGGGATGTAAAGTGCTGGTAATCAAAATAGGCGATCTGCCCCAATCGCCCATCATGCGTGATCACGGCCAGCGGCTGATACCACAGCCCCTGCTCGATCGGCTGCTGCCTGGACTCCCTTATATTCGTGACCACCACAGTAAGATCGTCCTCCGTCGGCGGCGTCACCATTTTCCCATCCTCCCAATCCCCCGGAGCGTCACTGGCCGCTCCCTTCCATACAGGAACGCGCACGCGCAAGCTCACATACACCCTGCCATACTTATCATAGTCCGCGCTTCCCCTCACAGTCGGCTGGCCCACAAACTTGCCATCCCGCTTCACCCCACCTATCGGCACGCCATTTACGATAGGCTCGTATCCATTCACAAACCCCCTATCCACAGTGACCCTTATCTCACTATTCACCACACCCCCGCGAACCTGCCATGATCCATTAAATGCCCTCATATCAGTCCATATCCCAGCGCTTCAACCCATAGTTTACGGAGGCAGGCGCACCTATAATCGCCCTTGCGCCCACCACACTCGTCTCCGACTCACTCATGGAAGGCACTATTGAGTGAACCCAATCTCCATTATCATCCTTTTTCGCCGAGTGCCTATAATCAAAAAAAGCCAATTGGTGGATCCCACCCAGCGCGTCATAAGTCGCCAGCGGCTGCAGCCACTCATCTCCATTTGCCCCGAACTTGTCTGATAAAACCACCTCTACCTCATCCTCCACCAGCTCACCCGTCTTCCCGTCTGAGTCCTCTTTTTCTTCCACGCGCAATCTCACGCACACATACCCCAAGCCGGTCGCAGAGTATTTAGGTTGCCCTTCAAGCCACGGCCGGCCCCCAGGCACAGGGTTCCCCTCCGCATCGATACCGCTCATGATCACCCCGCCGATCCTGGCCTCCACCAAATTCACAAACCCCAGTGCGAGTTGCACCCTCACGCTTTTCTGCTCCACCTCACCGCTCACATACCAGGCACCCTCGAAGCCCCGCTTCTTTTTCGACAAAGAGATCGTCACGCTATCCCTCAGCCTTCCCATGCTCAAGCCCGGCCCCACATCCACATCCACGCGCTTAGCTTTTTTACGGATGATCAAAAGCGGCATCATACCTGGAAAAAGTTATTTTTGTAAATTGCATCCAACCACCCTGCTCGCCCACCATATCGCCATGTCTTACGCTCCACGCGATCGTTCCCCTTCTTCATGACCGACTTCTCCACCAGCAGCCAGGGGCTTCGACCCTTTGCTGCGCTCCCAGCAAAGTTGAATCCACCCGAGTCCGGCATGTCAGCAGCACCCAGCCCCGACAAGTCCCCCGCGCCCGGCTTGTAGGCAGATTGAACCGCATACTCCACCGAGAGCGTCACCGTGGGGCTGTAAAAGTCTGTCTGATTGTAGAGGGGATTCACTGTCCCGTCCGCCATATATGGCGCGAACTTTACTTCCCCGTCTTTGATAATTCCACTATACGAGGTCTTTAGCTCAATAATACTCGGGTGCTGCGTGAGCGGAATCTGCATAAGACCCACATCCATAGTCCACTGCTCTTGATGCTTTCCGGTGGGCGACCTGTCTGTGGGACTTCTCTCTACGGGCTTGCCAGCGCGGTAAGTCCAGCGCATTTCTGCGTATACACCCATGTTTCGCATGGATTTACCCACCAAAGCCATCGAGAAAGGCAGACCCTTGCCCAGCCCCTCCAGCTTCTGCTCCTTAGCGCTGGCATTGCTTTGGGCTATAGGGAGCACCTGCACATACACAGCCTCAGCCACGCCAGGCTTACTCCACCGGAAACTTTCCAATCTCACAGGATATTGTTGTTGCTCAGCCATAAATTACAGGATTCCACACCGCCCCACCCGAGGCCGCCAACCACACTCGGCCCACCTGATAAGCATCACCCATCTGCCGCATCTGCGCCCCAGCACACAGCCACTTCCCAGCATCTGCCCCCGCAAGAGACTGTGGCGTCGAGATGTGCGCCACCTGGCTCACTACCTCCGCAGGAATCGCCCCGCGAGATGTGTAATACTTTGTCTCCTTATAGGTCGCGCTCGCCTTGAGATAGTCCTTCACACCGTAGAAGGGATTCATATCCGTGCTATAGTTTGTAGCGTCCGACCCCGGCAACCCCGTGCTACTCGCCACCGCATTGCTCGGATTCTTCAGCAACCAGTCGATTTCCCCATCATCCTTCAAGCCACGGGCATATTTTTTGACAATATTAGCGATTTTCGGGTGGCTTGCAATAGGCTCCACGCTCGTGGCCCCATCCAACTCATACAGTGTCGCCTTATCCTCCTCCTCCCCCTCCTCACTCCCACTCCATTCAGCTTGAAATGTCCAAGTCACCGTCGCCACTCCATCTTCAAAATCGACAGACACCGATGTTAAACCACAAGGCACACCAATATTGGGCGGAGCTAAAGGGGGAACCACATCGGAAATGAAATGCTTGCGCCAGACAATCGTGCGCCCGTTGTTCTCATCGCTTTCATCCGATATTTGGATCGCTTCAAAAGAAGCGACTGGGTTTAATCGCATGGCAGGCATATTACTTATCCCTTTTCAATTCCATTTCCGCAAGGGCAAACGCCTTCTCATTGTTTGCAGCTATTCTTTCCAGCGTTTTATTTTGCTCCTCCGTTAGCTTCCTCAAGCGCTCCATTTTATCCTGCGAGGGAGTCAACCCGACAAATCCAGATCCGCCGCCAACAGAGGTTAGGCTATCCACCCGCGTGGACTTTTCCTTCTCAATATCAGAAGCCAATCGTTCCATCTCGGTCTCATTCTTAGCCAACTTATCCGCATCCTTTGCCTTGAACCCCGCGCCTCTAAAATCCTTCGCCTTCGACTCGACAGCCGCCTCATCCTCCAGCCTTTCCCTCTCCCTTTTCGCCGTCGCCCTTTGCCCGTCCGTCGTAGCATATTCCTCTTGCATAGTCAGCGAGGTGATCTTCGCTTCCCTCCCAGCCTGCCGCCTTCCGCCAGCTTCTGTAATCTTCGCCCCAATCTCCTCCTGCTTGTTCTTACGAATAGACAAGCTCACATCCTGCGCCGTGGCATCCCCATCTACCCCCAGCGCCTCCAGTTCCTTTTTCTTCGCCATGGCCAAGTCGCTGTTACCAGCACTTATGGCCGCATCCCGCTCGGCAACAACACCCTCGGCACTCTCCAAATCCTTCCTCTTACGCGTCCGGTCCTCCCTCTCGATCTCCTGAGTCGTCTTTACAGGTGTCGTGCCCTTTGCCTCACTCAACCGAAGCTGAAGAATCTGGTTCGTCATTTTCATCTCATTCATGAGATCATCCCGCCGCCGCTGCGCTGCCGCCTGCTCGATCGCTGCTTGTTGCTTGCGGATCTGCAAGATGTTTTGCGTCGCTTGAACCTCCTGATTGACGCTCGCCGATGTGTCGCCATCCTTCATGCCTGATCCAAACGCCTCCACGCGCCTCGCATTGACATCTGCTTCCGCACTCGCGATTTCCTTTTTATCGCCCCCCTGTTGTGCTTTTCGATAAGCCTTTTCCGCTGCCTCCAAAGCCGCCACCGCCTCTTGCTTTTTCTTCAACTGCGCGATCTCCGGCTCCAGCTCGGCCTCCGCCGCCTTGCCGTCGCCGCCCTCCATGCCCTGCAAGGCATTGATCTGCTTCTGGACATTGAGCTTGCGCTCTCCCGCTGCGTTGGATGCCGTATCGGCCGCAGCAGCCTCTTCGCCCCGCTGGACTTGAATAGCCGCTGCCTCGTCAGCCTCTCTTTTTTTGCCATCGTCCTCACTCTCCAACGCCTCGTTGATTTTTGAATCCAGACCGCGCATCTGCAACGGCTTAAGCGCCTCCTCGCCCAGCACTTTGCCCGTCTCGGGGTCTGTTAGATTCATGATTTGAATTTGCGCATCCGCCTGCCTGCGAACGGCATCCGCCACCCCAACCTTGTCCCCCTTTCTTTCAGCGAGATTCCCAGCCTCCTGCGCGGACTGACGCTCCTGTAGCAACGCCTCCCGCTTGGCCCGTTCCGCCTGCAGCTTCCCGCTCTTCGAGACCGCTTCCGACCCAGCTTTGTCAAACCCCTCGACGGAGAGCGTCTCATTAGGAAGACCGGCTTGAATTGTCGCTTCGTTGTTGCGGAAGGATTCGGTTTTCTGCAAACGCGAAACAACGCCCTTTCTTTGATTATCCAAATACGCTTCCTTACGATCCCCCAGCGACTCAAGGAAGGCGTCATCGGGACGAATTTCCCTCATCCCAGCCTCAATCGCATCATCATTTGATTGTTTTGCTGAAAAGTAATCGCCCCTCGCCGCCGCGATCTTGTCTCGACCCTCTGCAAAATCCGTAGAGGTTTTGTTCAGCGCTGTCTCATCTTTGTAGACATTATCCCGCGAGGCGACCGCCACGCTCAATTCCTCAGCGGTCTTTGTTTTCTGTTGCTTGGCCATCGCCAGTGCCGCTTGCGGTGTGGCAGATGCCTGTATGCGCTCGCGGGCACTTGTGGCAATCGCCTTTTCCTGACGCCTTTGAGCTTCCTCCTTTTCAAAGCGTGCATTATCAGGGCCGACATCAGCTCCGCTTACCTTGGCCTTCAAAGCCATCAACTCCTTCCTCCTCTTTTCCACAATCCCAAGAGTCGCTTCGCCTCCCGCAATCATCCCCGGCCCCTCGACATAGCGGGCGAAGGGATTAAGGGAACTGCTCTTTTCCTGCCCCTGCTCGATCGTTTTCTGCGCCTCTTTTTTATTCGCCTCCAGCATTTGTAACTGCTGGTCAATACCTTCCTCCTGCCTCTTCTGGTCTTCCGGGCTTCGTATATTTTGAGAGGCTCCCACGCTTGCGGAAGCAGACTTATCGGCCTCTGAGGTGAACTCCTTCATCTTCTCAATCAAACCACGCAGGTTGTTTTCGGCACTGATTGCCGCCACTCCGATTCCAATAATTGCCGTAGCGGCAAATGAGGCCACCAGAGTCGCCCCCGAAACAAGACCCGCGAATAGTTTTAATGCGGCCCCCGTAGTCGCCATCGCCGCGCGGAGCGCACCAGTAGCGACAATGAACTTCCCGATGCCTACAATCAGCGTGACGATGGTGTAGTTGATCGCCACCAGCGAAGCGATCGCCACCACAGCCAACGCTTGGAAAATGCCCTTCACCGCCCCCGTCTCGGCAAACGCGCCAAGCATCCCGCCCACGGCCTCCTTCACCGAGTTGATCGCACCGATAAATGCCGACCACGGCCCCGCATTTGCCTCCTCCACAGCAGCGGTGAATTTCTTAAAGCCGATCGCAGCGCGATAACCCGCCTTCTCGCCCTCGGCAAACATCTCGCCGATCCTCGTGTCACTGCCCTGCTGGATATTGGCCAACTGTTGCTGCAAGCCCGCGATCGTTCCGCCGAGCGCACTCGCTGCGCCATTGGCTCTATTCAAATCCGCCTCGACAACCTGCCAAGTGGTGGCAAGCCCCACGCCGGAGGCGTTGAGCGCCTGAAGCTTCTGCGCCGTCTCCTCCGAGATCGCCCCCATGTTTTTAAGCTGCCCGCTGGCGGCCTCCACACCGTCTCCGCTCTTAAGCGCATTATAGAGATCCGCCACGGCGGTCGCCATAGTATCCACAGGCGCGCCCGTGGCTGCCGCCACATCCTGCACCTTCTTGAGCGCCTTCTCACTATTGAGCGCGCCATTGGTAAGCACCTGCAGGTTCTTGCTGGCCTCCGCCAAGGATTCAAAGGTAAACGCACTCCCCGAGGCCACCTTCGCCAGCATCTCCACCTGCCTCCTGGCTGCCGAGGCACTGCCCATGAGTTGCTCAAACTGCTGCTTGAGCCGCTCGGCCCCATCGCTCGCCTTGAGTGCCTCAGCCATCCGCTGCGCATTCAGTGCCGCCCCCGCCGAGGCCTTCACAAATGCCCCGGCAGCGATCGCCAGCAGGCCCATCGGTCCTACCGTATCAGCCACAAGATCCTTAACCGTCTTCCAAGCACCCTGCATTGCTGGTGGTAATGTCATCGCCATATCCCCGAGGCCACACGGTCAACATCTGAAGTATGAAGGATGAAGGAAGAAGTAAGAAGCGCACCATCCTTCACCTTCATACTTCACACTTTCCCATCACATCTTCTGCGACTCGACCACTTTCTCCCAATACTGCACAGAGGCTTGGGCAAAGGCGATATCGCGCGTGAGGATCGGCGTTTCAGCCTGGAGCTCATCGGCGATCTTGGCGATGTTTTTGTGGCGGGTGCGCTTGTGCGCTTCGAAGACCTGCTCATCCATCGGCGTCCAGATCGCCACTTCGCTGCCCTCCATTTTCAGGAAGCAGGCGTTGAGCCACAGGAGCGCGCCCATGGGCATATTCCAAGCCTCTTCGGCGGAGCGCCCGGCCTGCTTCATGTAGAGGGCGACTTGCTCGATCGAGTCGTCGATGTCGCGTTGCTTGCCCTTCTCCAGCGCGGCATCGTTGCGCCAGGCGGCGGCGCGTTGCAGGAACGAGACATCGCCTGTGAGGCGACCCATCGCCTCCAGCGACTCGGCGAGCCGCACCTTGGAGCTGCCCTTGCCGCTCCAGAGCTTCGGCGGGCTGGCAAAGTCGGCGATGTGTGCCGTGAGCTTGCCCAGTTCCCGCTTCGCGCTGCGCCAGCCGTAGCAGGCATGCCACCAGAGCATCCAGAGATTGGAGTAGTTTTTGCGGAAGCTCGCATTTTGCGGATACTCGGTCGCGCACACCTTTGCCGCAACCCACGCATCCCACAACCCCGCCTCACCCAAGAGCACCTTGCTCTGCACATACTCCAACTGCACCTTGTGCCAGTAGGAAAACGGCCGCAACCGCCTGCCCATCACCCTCGCTGGACGACCCTCATGCAGAAACGCCTCCGCAAACCGCTCGTCAAATACAAAATGCTCGCCACCCATGCCTCAGACTTCGCGAGTCAACAAAAAAGCCCGCCGATTGCTCAGCGGGCTTTTTTAAGATCAATCAAATCACCTAAGACCCTCCGCCGGACGCGCCCTTCAATGCAGCGCCTTGCGCGCTGAATTTCGTGAAGTCCTCCGCCGTGGCCTCGATGCTTGCAGAGACAACCTTGCCCTCCTTGCCCCCAACCGTAATGGCCGAGCCCAAGACCGCGCCAGCGGCACTTGTGGAGTAGCCGCCCACATTCATAGTGATCGTTTCCTTACCGACCAAGACAGCCTTAATATCGCCAAGGCCATTTTTGGCCCGCACCACAGTGCCCGCCGACCGTTCAATCGATGCCTGCGTGATCGCAGTGATTCCAGCCTGAGTGTTTTCAGCCGCAGGAACCCCTACGCCTGTCGCATTTGCCAATGTCATTAAAGCCATATTTTTTTCTTTCTTAGAGTGTTATCTTCAGCGTTTCCTTCTCCACTTTGGCCATATCCTCGTTACTGAGCTGCAAGGACACGCGGGTAAGAACTCCAGCAGTCAAGTCACCATCTCCCAAGACATCCGTAGGCATTGCCGTGGAACTCACATACTCTGTCGTTACAATCGTATCTTCAGCACCGCTGTAGACCTTGTCCACGATCTCGCCGTCGCCCCCGACGATCTCGATTTCTGAGCCATATTTGCGCTGCGTGCTCTTGGAAATAATCCCCATGCCCGCCGCGCCCTCGCCCTCCCCCTGTGGGCCAAATACAAATGCTTCTCCTGATCTTTTTAGTGCCATAAAAAAATTCCTTCTGTTCCCTCCACTCCCGCCGTCAACTACCGCGCCTAACGCGCCGTCGCCCCGAAGCGCACCTGGGCGATTTCCGCGCGGCTGCGCTCGCCCGTCTTGCTCAAGAGGCGGCGCATGATATGGCCGTGCAGGCGCAGCACCGCGCTTTCAAACCCCCGCAGCGGCGAGGTCTCGCACTGCACCCAATCCACGATCTGGCGTAGCCGCTCCTTCTGCCTCACGATGGCATCCACATCATCCACCGGCACCACGATGCGGAACTCCACCTCCACGAGATAGGTATTCCCAGCGCGGTATTCAGCCTCCAGAGCCACCACGCTCACATACTCGTCGGCCCGCTCCTGCGGCTCCGCGCGGCCCGGCAGCACATCGCAATCCACCACCGCCCCGTCGAGCAGCAGCCGCACGATCTCACTCTCGATAACTCCTGTGACTTCATCCATAAGACTTCATCCTTCTTCCTTCATACTTCATCCTTCAAAATTCCCTCCCCGTTTGCCCGCTGGTGCTCATACAGACCAGATCCACCGTGCCGCCGCGCCTGCGCACGGCCGCCACACGCCAAGTCTCAGCCCCCTGCTGCACACGCACGCCCACCTTTATGGCAAACTGCGTAAAATCCGAGAGCGATACCTCAAACTTCGCCGAGTCGTCACGGGCCAGCCCCCCATCGACCGCCATGTTTGTGACCTCGTTAGGCTGCCGGATCGCCACGATCTGCGTGCCATTGATCGTAATCGGCGCACCCATCTCCGCAAAAGCCACCGCATCAGAGAGTGCAAAAGAGTCGTCGAAAGCCATACACCATCTCCCCGTAGGTCAACTCAGAAAGGGATGTCATCAGACGGGATTCCAGACGGGATTCCCTCGCCGTATCCGCGAACCCATGAGGGGGAGCCTGCGGTCGGAGCCTCGGGAGTCGCCTCGGCAGCCTCCGAAGAGGGCGGGGGAGTGGCCTTCGCCGCACCCTGGCGCGCGCCCAGCAACTGGATGTTTTCCGCCACCACCTTCAGCTTCGTGCGCTTCTGCCCCGAGTCCTTATCCTCCCACGAATCCTGCTTGAGCCGACCCTCCACATAGAGCGGATTCCCCTTCTTCACATACTCGCCCGCGATCTCCGCGACGCGACCCCACAGCTCCACATCCACAAAAGTCACCTCCTCGCGCTTCTCGCCCGAGTCCGTCTTGTAGCTGCGATTCACCGCCAGCGTTATGCCAGCCACCGCCGTTCCCTTCGGCGTCGTCTTCACCTCCACATCCCGCGTCACATTCCCGATCAATATTACCTTGTTTACATTCGCCATACCCCGCAAAAGCGGGTCAACAGGAAGAAGGATGAAGGAGGAAGTATGAAGGAGGAAAGGCGAAGGAAGCCTGTCCGAAAAATGCAGGCTTTTTTCTGACAAAAAAAGGTGGAGGCGTCCGGGCGTCACGCCGGATCACGGTTTCAGTAGCGGCCCCGTGTATTGCCGCTTGGGTGGTGATTCCTTTTAGAGAATACGGGTTTCCAGGCTCCCCGCTCGCCGCCTGACTCCAGGCTTCGCCTCACAGCCAGCCCGCAGGTCAACGAGGTGGTCACAAATTGCGACCACCCCAATAGAAAAGGTCCGACGGGGGCCAGGTAGCTCACTTGCCCGATGCGCTTCCTTGCACTTTTTCAGCAAGTCAGGGTCGCGCTGATCGACCCGCCCCAGGCTACGACTTAATGGCGTAGTGCCCTCGCTGCCCCGCCGGATGAAATGTTTCTAAAACCCACGCTTTTCGGGCGTGTATAATGCGTTGTGCCGCTTGGTAAGACCAAGCCCCCCCGCATTCCCGTAAGGCCAATCCCCAGCATTCTCATGCCATACCTTGCCCCCGACATTCATCGTCTGCCCGGTAGGCTTCACTTTGGGACGAAAAACCTTGAGCCAGCCAGCCTGCCCGCTTGCAACTTTCGACCCCCGCTCTGCGGCAAAAGAAGGGACTTGCGACCAGCGACCAAACCCACCGACTTGCATCGACCCGCTGCCAGGAGCTAAATGCTCAACAAGCTTGGTGACGCGCCGAAAATTATCCCCACGAGCCAACTCCACTCCGTGTCCTCCGTGTCCTCTGTGGTCAAAGCCGTTTGCGCGCCGCGCGAAGGGCTTGTGCGGCTTCTTTTCTAATAGGCGTAATAGCCTGAAGAATCTCTGAACGCGTAGCGGAGGAGGCGGTTCTGCTTGGGAACAATCCAGTTCCGTAAGCGGCTTTTGGAAACTTACCCTTAAAAATAGGAATGACTTTATTAAATTCGCCGACAGGCATCCCTTGAGAACCAACCAGTATCTTCTTCAGCGCAGGAATCGCATAATCCCCACGAGCCAACTCCACTCCGTGTCCTCTGTGTCCTCTGTGGTTAAATCTGGAAAGCCGTTTCTCCTCAGTCCCCGCGATTTCCTCGCGGCGTTCTTCGGGAGTCAGCTTCGGCGGCATGCCTGCCTTCTGCATCATCTCGTAGCCGCGCTCGGTGATGACCACTTGACCCGCCACCATCTCGATGAGGCCCCGCTTGAGGAGCATCGCCCGCTGCGCAGACGACTCATCCGCGCTCGCCACAGCCTTCAAAGCCCCCAGCACCGCTTCATCCGCCCCGCCATCGCCAAACTCTACGATCCGCCCACTGCGGGCAGCCAGCTCGCGCAAGGCGGGCTTGAGGTTGGCAGAGAATTTCGTTAAGACATTTCCCACCTTGCCCAGCTTGCCCATCCAACCAGCTCTGGCGCTTGCTTGGGCGTTGGAAGACATCCTCTCGTGTAAGTTCTGAAGCCCCTTAGAATCTCCAGCAGCATACATCTTCTTTACATCGCCATAAAACTTACCAATACCACCTTCCGCTTGGATAGCCTTGTTTGCGTGATACCACCTTGTTCCAAGCACGGCCCCGCCAGCCGCACCAGCAGATCCAAGTCCAACCTTGGCAGCCGTCTTAAACCCGCTGCCTCCGCCATTCCCGTCTTCGACAAGCTGCCCATTGGCATCCCTTACCAAAGCAAATTCGCGCAGGGCAGGATTCAAAGCGGAGAGCTTCTTTTCAGTCGGCTGCAACATCCCTGCCAACC
>Ga0247835_1000033_pt1 | contig 161258 bp, 168 predicted proteins | sample LaCtaG_3_FD_189912 | JGI IMG/M metagenome (GOLD analysis project Ga0247835, IMG submission 189912) | Freshwater microbial communities from meromictic Lake La Cruz, Castile-La Mancha, Spain - LaCruzMarch2015_13.5m | ecosystem: Environmental > Aquatic > Freshwater > Lake | place: Spain...
TGGTCAGGGGTTGGTCTCAGCAACCAAACCTTCCCATCAGAAGACCATCCCAGCCATACGCACACGCCAGTCCCGCGTCAGCGGGTTCGTTCAATCCCTTTATGAGTACACAACCTAGAGCGTTCCCCGGCGGAGACGCTCGAGTGCGCCTTGCAGGATGTAGCTGGCCGCCAGCTTGTCGACGACCTCGGCCCGCTTGTTCCGCCGCACATCTGCTTCGAGCAGGGTGCGGGTCACCGCGGCAGTGGAGAGCCGCTCGTCCCAGAAGGCGATCGGCAGGTCGGTCTTCTGCGCCAGGTTGCGGGCGAAGGCGCGGGTGGACTGGACGCGCGGGCCTTCCGAGCCATCCATGTTCAGCGGCAGGCCGAGCACGAGGCCGACAGGGTTGTTCTCCTTGATCAGCTCCAGCAGGCGGTTGGCATCCTCGGTGAACTTGGTGCGCTTGATGGTTTCGAGCGGTGTGGCCGAGTAGCGCATGCCGTCGGAGATCGCGACGCCGATGGTTTTCGTGCCGAGGTCAAGACCGAGGAGCTTGCCGGTGGCGGGGAGGGCGGTGACGTCCACTCAGACCTCTCCAAGACTGGGTAGACATACCATTGGTAAAGACCCGGATAGGAAAACTGCGCGGTGATGCGTAACGATGCTGATGGGCAAGATACGTAGCAGTTGAAGCAGTGCACCAGATGCACTACTTTGCGGGGGAAACAAGCCGACGTACGCGGTCTTCGGGCGAGCAAGGATTCGCATGTACCCCAATGACCACAATCCGCGGCACTTTCATATCGTGACGCCCGACCACGCGATTGCCATCGTGCTGAAGGATTTTGGTGTGCTCGCAGGCGAAATGCCCGAGAGCGACTTGCGCGTTGCCCTGCAGTGGGCGCGGCAGAATATGGAGATGCTCGAAAGTGAATGGGAACGCCTTAGCACTCGTTGACGATGGGCTGATCGGAACGGGAAGGCCCCTGCCGAGAATCCGCGCTGCGAAACCCCTCGATGGCCGAACCGCCTTGGTTGAGTGGAAGGACGGCGGCTCGAAGGTTGTCGATCTCGCCCCCGCCTTTATCGCGCTACGCATATTTGCCGCCGTCCGGAGGGATGACGAATTGTTCCGTACGATGACGGTCGATGAGTATGGAGATGCGCTCGTCTTTGCCGATGGCGCAGAGCTCTCTGCAATGTGGATTGAAGAATTGGCTGCGGCTTCGATGGACAATGCTGAGTTCCGCGCTGCGATGGATAAATTGCGGTTTACATTGGATGGGATGGCTGCCCGGCTCGGTGTCGCACGGCGCCTGATCGCGGACTACCGCAAGGATAAGCCGATCCCAAAGGTTGTGGCTCTGGCCACGCGGCAGCTTCTCAGCATTCAACGCGGTTGATCTCTTGAAACTCACCTGGTTTGCCGGCTCCACCATCCGAATCCATATCGGGGGCAGGATACTTGTGGCCGATCCGGCGGGGATAAGTGGGGTGGATGCGGGGGAGCTGGTTTCGGGCGCGGACGCCACCTTCTTCATCGATGAGGCTGGCGAGGCGGTCGATCCGGCTTTGTGGCAGCCGCGACGGGCGGCGGCGATGATCGATTCCGAGGCGGTGCCCGAGGTGCTGGTGCATGGGATCACAGGGGGGGCGCTCGTTGCCGCGGCGGGGGAGCCGCCACTGGTGCTGCTGAAGGCGCCGATGGGGTGGGCGGGCCGATGGGCGAGGGATGCCGTCGTCGTCGTGTTCGGAGGTACAGCGGATGAGCTGGCCGCGCAGGTGCTCGAGGATGTCGGTCCGTATCTGATCGCGATTGCGTCCGGGGATGCCGTGATCGAGCGGGCGGTTGCGGCGTTGCGCGACAAGGTTGGAGAGACACTGCTTGTGGCGCTGGAGCCGGGGATGGCGCTCGAAGTCTGAGATTGCTAGAACGCGCTGAACAATTGCCTGTTTCGGAGTGATCCATGTCTGTCGATGCCGCCACCGTGAAGCGTATTGGGCGCCTGGCCCGCATCCGCATCGAGGAGGGCGAGGTGGCCAAGTATCAGGATGAGCTCAACGCCATCCTGGGGTTCGTGGCGCAACTCGACGAGGTGGATGTGGCGGGCGTGGAGCCGATGACCTCGGTGACCCCAATGGTGCTGCGCCGCCGCGAGGACAAGGTGACCGATGGCGGCTACCCCGAGAAGATCGTCGCCAACGCGCCGCTGACGGAAGACAATTTCTTCATGGTCCCGAAGGTCGTGGAGTAAGGGCCATGGCCGTTGAGATCGCGATCGAATCGCCGTTGCAGGACGAGGTCCGGGTGCTGGTGAGCCAGCTCAACGACCACCTGCTACCGCTTTCGCCGCTGGAGTTTCAGTTCAAGATGACGGTCGAGCAGATGGCCCGGCCGGACACCACGGTTTTCGTGGCGCGCGACGAAGCTGGCGCGGCGGTCGGGATTGGTGCGCTCAAGGTGATGTCGGAGCACGAGGGGGAGGTGAAGCGCATGTTCACCTCGCCAAGCGTGCGCGGGCAGCGCGTCGGATCGGCGCTGCTGGGAGCGATCGAGGGGCTGGCGCGGCAGAAGGGGATGTCGCTGCTGCTGCTCGAGACCGGTACTGGCGACGGGATGGCCGAGGCGCATCGGCTGTACACGCGCTCGGGCTTCACCGCCCGTGGACCTTTCTCGGACTATCCCGACAGCCAATGGTCGGCGTTTTTCGAGAAGCGGCTTGCCGCACCGGCCGTCGCGTAGCTTGCGACAGCCACCACTGATCTGTACGAACGGCGGGATACTTCCCGCGCCTCACACCGCGAGCTTGCCTTGACCGATTTGACCCGCCTTACCCTTGCTGCCGCCCGCGACGGGCTGAAGCGCAAGGAGTTTACCTCCACCGAGCTGACCCGGTCGTATCTCGATGCGATTGAGGCGGCGAACCCCAAGCTCAACGCCTATGTGGCGGTGACCGGTGAGCAGGCGCTTGCTCAGGCCAAGGTCAGCGACGGCAAGCTGGCGACCGGCGATGGCGCGCCGCTCGAAGGCGTGCCGCTCGGGATCAAGGACCTGTTCGCGACCAAGGGTGTGCACACGCAGGCGGCGAGCCACATCCTCAATGATTTCAAGCCGGAATACGAGTCGACGGTGACCTCGCAGCTGTGGCGCGATGGCGCTGTCATGCTCGGCAAGCTGAACATGGACGAGTTCGCCATGGGGTCGTCCAACGAGACCTCGTATTACGGCCCGGTGATCAACCCGTGGCGGGCGAAGGACTCCAATGCCCAGCTGGTGCCGGGCGGTTCGTCGGGTGGCTCGGCTTCGGCGGTGTCGGCATGGTTGTGCGCCGCGGCGACGGCGACCGATACCGGTGGCTCCATCCGCCAGCCGGCGGCGCTCACCGGGACGGTGGGGATCAAGCCGACCTACGGGCGCTGCTCGCGCTGGGGCGTGGTGGCGTTTGCCTCCTCGCTCGACCAGGCAGGGCCGATCGCGCGGACGGTCGAGGACACGGCGATCATGCTGACCTCGATGTCGGGGTTCGACCCCAAGGATTCGACCTCGGTGCAGCTGGCAGTGCCGGACTTCGCGGCTGCCGTCGAGCGCGGGGTGAAGGGTCTGACCATCGGCATTCCGCGGGAATACCGCATGGAGGGCATGCCCGAGGAGATCGAGGCGCTGTGGCAGCGCGGCATCCACTGGCTGAAGGCCGAGGGTGCGACGGTGCGCGACATCTCGCTGCCGCACACCAAGTACGCGCTGCCAGCGTATTATATCGTGGCGCCCGCCGAGGCGTCGTCGAACCTGGCGCGCTATGACGGGGTGAAGTACGGACTGCGCGATACGGGCAAGGACATTACCGACCTCTACGAACTGAGCCGCGCCGACGGGTTCGGCCGCGAGGTGAAGCGCCGCATCATGATCGGCACCTACGTGCTGTCGGCCGGCTATTACGACGCCTACTATGTCAAGGCGCAGAAGGTCCGCACCCTGATCAAGCGCGACTTCGAGACGGTGTTCGCCGATGGCGTCGATGCCATCCTGACCCCGGCAACACCTTCTGCCGCCTTCGGAATCGGCGACGAGGACATGAAGGCCGATCCGGTGAAGATGTACCTCAACGACGTGTTCACGGTGACGGTGAACATGGCGGGGCTGCCCGGAATCGCCGTGCCGGCGGGCAAGGATGCGGCCGGACTGCCGCTCGGATTGCAGCTGATCGGCAAGCCGTTCGACGAGGAAACGCTGTTCGCCGCGGGTCGCGTCATCGAGCGCTCGGCGGGCATCAATTTCACTCCCGACAAATGGTGGTGATCGGCGGACACGCTGAATCCGCTTGAAGCCTAGCGGTTTCAGCCTTATTTGCCGCCCATGCGCAAATTGAGACTTGTCGAGATGCCGGTGCAGCCGGTGATTTCGTTTCAAAGGACTGGCTCCATGGCCGACGTTTTCACCACCCTCGACTGGTCGGCTCCGCCCAAGGACATGTCGAAGCCGCTGCAGGCGCTTTGGTGGATGAAGAAGGGCGAGTTCCGCGTCGGTCCCGAATGGGAAGAGGCGCACCGGATCGTCCAGGCCCTGGAAGGCACGGTCGAGTTCGACTGGGTGCATGCCCTGCTGCACTGGATCGAGGCCGACATGGGCAATGCCGACTACTGGTACCGCCGCGCCGGCAAGCGCCGCGCTACCGCGAGCGTGTCCTCCGAGTGGGAGCACATCGCCCGCGAACTGTCGGGCGTTACCCAGCACTAAGGCTTCAGCCTGTAGACCGAGATGTGCGGGGTCGACTCTGCCACGATGTAAGCGGTGTTTACATTGGATTACCTATACTGCCGTCCTCTGCCACAATTTGACGTCGGACTAAGTATGGCAGCGAACGCGGGTTGGGGGATAAGTTAGCACCTCCATGCTGCGCACAACCCCATCTCGCCCGCCTGAGGAGGCTGATGTTCGTCCCGACACTTCGGCCGGGACGAACTCGTTGTGTGTGGCGCAGGGATGAGGCCTGAACCTACTTGGCGGCCACTCCCCGGCCTCCCCGGTTGTCTACCTCGCTGCGGACCAGTTCGAGGCCGCGGCGGGTGATGCGGTAGGGGCGGCCATCCTGGCTGGCGATGGCGCGCTTGCTCTTGAGTTTCCTGAAGATTCTCAGGTTGCACTGGTCCATGAGCCAGCCGTCACGGTTGAGGCATTTGACGGCGACGACCTTGCCGTTGGGTGATTTGGTGGCGTGGATGGCGCCGCCCTGCGCGAGTGCGTGCAGCACCCGCTGTTCCTCGCGGGAAATGTCCATTTGATGCTAGCCTTGGGGATGCGTTCGACCGAGGCTGCGGCCAGCATCACGCGTGGCGGCAACCTGTTTCGGAACCCCGTGCCGACTTGACCGGACCTAGGATGAGGCCCGAGCGGACGGGGTGTTACGCAATCTCCGACTGGCTAGACATGCGACTGATCCAGATTTGGCTGCCGTTTCGCCACGCTGATGAACGTGAACTTGCGGCAGTTTGGGGCGTCAGATGCGTATCTGCACCTGCATGGGCCACAGATATCTGCCAGTGCGGCACTCGACCAGTGGCCTGGTTGCAATCGGGGCGGGGAGGGTGCAAACCAGCAACACTTCTGTTCCCTGCCTGAGTAGGTTCCGTGACCAAAGCCCCTGCCGACTGCAATACCAAGGAAGACGTGCGCACCGAGATCGATCGCATCGACCAGGGGCTGCTGAGCCTGCTGGCCGAGCGGCACGCCTATGTGACGCGGATGGCGGAGATCAAGACCGATCCGCACGAGGCCTATGATCCGACACGCATCGAGACCATCATTGCCAAGCAGCGCAAGCGGGCCGAGGAACTGGATCTCGACGAGGATCAGGCCGAGCTGATCTGGCGCACCTTGATCAACTGGAATGTGAACTACGAAAAGGGCATTATCGCTGCACGCAAGCGGCACGGGTGAGCTAGCCTCTCGCCCGACGGAGGGCTCGATGACGGTTCTCGACATGACTATCCGCAAGGCAGTGGCCAGCGAGGCGGAGCGCCTCGCCGAGATCGGCTACCTCGCCTGGGAGCGGGACCTGCGGCCGTTTCTGGCAGGCGAGTTGCAGAACCGGCAGGCCGAGCGCCGCCGGCTGCACAACGCGGTGCATGAACTGCTCGACCGCACGATCGTCGCCGAGCGCGATGGCATTCCCGTCGGCTGGTGCGCGCGGGCGCGGGGCCGTCCGTATATTCCGTATCTGTTCGTTTCGCCGCTGAGCCAGAACCAGGGCATCGGCACGCTGCTGCTCAAGCGGATGGAATCGGTGTTGGAACTCGAGGGGTGCGACCGGGTGCACCTCGACACGCTGAGCGATAACGTGCGGGCGGTGAACTTCTACCAGCACCTCGGCTACCAGATCCTCGCGCTGAAGCATGAGGGCGGCGCTGGCCGCGACCCGCAGACCTCGGTGCGGATGGAAAAGCGGTTGTCGCCGTATCGCGGGCCGCTCGACGCTGGGCCAGAGGATTGAGCCAAAGCGGTTCTGGGCGCCGAACGAGGTCGGCAGAACACTGAGGTGTCATCCCTGCGAACGCAGGGACCCACATTGTAACCAGCGCAAGTCTCGACTTAGGTCCCTGCGTTCGCAGGGATGACACGTCGAGGACGCGGCAGGCGCACTGACCCGATCGAAACTGGTGAAGCGCCGAAGACATTGCCTTGCGCCCCCCAAATGCATAGACAAATCCCGGACGAACCAAGAGCCTTTGCCATGACCCTGATCGACACCCGCACGCCGAACCCCAAGAGCTTCATCAAGGGCGCCACTGGCGACTGGGAGATCGTCATCGGCATGGAAGTGCATGCGCAGGTGACATCGGAGAGCAAGCTGTTCTCGGGGAGCTCGACCGAGTTCGGCTCGCCGCCCAATTCCAACGTCAGCTTCGTCGATGCGGCGATGCCCGGCATGCTGCCGGTGATCAACGACGAGTGCGTCCGGCAGGCAGTGCGGACCGGGCTGGGGCTGAAGGCTCAGATCAACAAGCGCTCGATCTTCGATCGGAAGAACTACTTTTATCCGGATCTGCCGCAGGGCTACCAGATTTCGCAGTTCAAGGACCCGATCGTCGGCGAGGGCTCGGTGTTTCTCGACATGCCGGAAGGCCGGATCGAGATCGGCATCGAGCGGCTGCATCTCGAACAGGATGCCGGCAAGTCCATCCACGACCAGCACCCCAATCTCAGCTTCGTCGACCTGAACCGCTCGGGCGTGGCGCTGATGGAAATCGTATCGAAGCCCGACCTGCGCAACTCCGACGAGGCCAAGACCTATCTCGGCAAGCTGCGGACCATCCTGCGCTACCTCGGCACCTGTGACGGCAACATGGAGCAGGGCTCGATGCGCGCCGACATCAACGTCTCGGTGCGCAAACCCGGCGGTGAGTTCGGCACGCGCTGCGAGATCAAGAACGTCAACTCCATCCGCTTTGCCGGCCAGGCCATCGAGTTCGAGGCGCGGCGGCAGATCGACATCCTCGAGGATGGCGGCAAGATCGACCAGGAGACACGGCTCTACGACCCCAAGACCGGCGAGACGCGCTCGATGCGGTCGAAAGAAGAGGCGCACGATTACCGCTACTTCCCCGATCCGGACCTGCTGCCGCTCGAGTTCGACCAGGCGTTCATCGACGACCTGGCCAAGGGGCTGCCGGAACTGCCCGATGACAAGCAGGCGCGGTTCATCGCCGAGTATGGCGTGACGCCGTATGACGCGATGGTGCTGACGCTGGAGCGCGAGAGCGCCGACTACTACGAGGCGTGCGTGAAGGTCGGCGGGACCAAGCGCGACGGCAAGGCGGTGGCGAATATCCTCAACGGCGACGTGGCGGCCTATGCCAATTCGCAGGGGCTGAGCGTCTACGAGACGCACCTGCAGCCGCGCCAGGTGGCCGGCATCGTCGACCTGATCGCGGCGGGGACCATCTCGTCGAAGGGCGCCAAGGACCTGCTGCAGATCCTGATCGCCGAGGAGCCCGAAGGCGAGCCGGCCGAGATCGTCGAGCGGCGTGGCATGAAGCAGGTGACCGATCCCGGCGCCATCGAGGCGGTGATCGACGAGATCATCGCGGCAAACCCCGGTCAGGTGGAAGCGGTGAAGGCCAAGCCGACCATGCTCGGCTGGTTCGTCGGCCAGGCGATGAAGGCGTCGGGCGGCAAGGCCAACCCGCAGGCGCTGAACGAACTGCTGAAGAAGAAGCTGGGGATTGAATAGAGCGGAGGGCCGGATGCCAAAGGGCTACTGGGTGGTGAACCTTGAGGTCAACGACCCCGAGGGCTACCGGGACTACCAGGCGTTCGTCCGGCCGTTTCTTGCTGCCAATGGCGGCAGGTTCCTGGTGCGCGGCGGGAAGATGGAAGTGGTCGAGGGGGCGATGCTGCCGCGCGTCGTGCTCGTCGAGTTCGAGAGCTACGCCGAGGCGCACCGGCTCTATCATTCCACGGAGTACCAGGAGGGCCGGGCGCTGCGGCTGGGCCGCAGCGCGGGCAATGTCGCGATCGTCGAGGGACTCGACGATTAAGGCCGCGATCCCACTGAAATCAGGCGGCGGCCTTCAGCGGATAGTCGGGCGAGTTGTAGAGGGCGCGGATGGCTTCGCCTTCGAAGCGACGCTCGTCGACTTCGAGGTAGGAGCCCGCGAGGGCCTTGGCCGGCATTTCCTCGATGCAGTGCTGGATGGCAACGGCAGCGTTGGCGAAGCGGCGGTAGCGCGTGACCTGGGTCTTGGCGAAGCGACGGCTGGGGAAGAGTTCGGCCGGCGCGCTGTAATTGAAATCGGTCATGGTGCTCCTGACTGGGACTGACGTCCCCCAAAACGAAAAGCCCGGCCTCGCATCGACGCCGGGCTTCCCTGAAAATTCAGCAGCCTGAGCTGCCGGGTCGCTTAGAGCAGCGAGAGATTGGTCGCCGACATCTTGCCGTCGCGGCCGCTCTCGAGGTCGTAGGAGACCTTCTGGCCTTCGGCGAGGCCCATGATGCCTGCTGCTTCAAGGGCGGTCGCATGGACGAATGCGTCCTTGCTGCCATCGGTCGGCTGGATGAAGCCAAAGCCCTTGGTGGAGTTGTAGAATTTCACGGTACCATTGATCATGAGGATAACTTTCGATTGTGAGGCCGGGCCAGAAGGCAAACAGTCTCGTTCCCGGGCGACACATGCCTCCGGGTATAAACGTTTGCAATTAGGGGGATCAAACAACCGGGAAGCCGGTAGATCAAAAGCCAACTTGGCTGCAACGTACGAGCTCTATATGGGCCACCCCTGCAGAATTTACAAGCCTTCATTCATGACTTGCCGAAAACTGCGATGGCCCCCGGATTTATTCGAGGCCGTTCGCGGGACGATCCTGCCTGCGAATGATCATGCCGATGCCACGCTTCGGCCATCGGGAGCGCCAAGTGCTGCGATGGGTTGCGGGCGGTAACCCGAAGCCAGGAGGCAACTGATGCCCGCTCTCAACCGTGTCCTGTTCAATGTGCTGTGCAAGGACCTCAGCGCCAGCGTGACGTTCTACCAGCAGTTGCTCGACCTCGAGACGACGTACGAGAGCGACTGGTTCGTGACACTGAGCCCAAAGGGGCAGCCCGAGATCGTGATCGGGCTGATCGACCAGGTGAGCCAGTTCACGCCGCGCCATGCCTGGGGCATGCACGAGGGCACCTACCTCACCTTCGTGGTGGATGACGTTTACGACGTGCTCGACCGGGCGCGGGCGCTCGGGGCGGAGGTGGTGTCGGAGCCGGTGGCGCTCGACTACGGGCAGACGCGCGCCCTGATCTGCGACCTCAACGGCATGGTGCTGGATATCTCGACCCCGACCGAACTGCTGGCCGGGCGCGAGGAGAACGGCGTCGAAACGGACGAGCGGCCGGACGACGCGGGGCCGGACCAGCCGGAGGAGAACCGCTGGGGTTACGACACGGGTTTGCGGCACTGATCGCATAAACCGAAGTTTATGCCTGTACATCCAGCGGACTAGCGGTCCGGCGATAAACCTCGGGCCGATGGTGCAGGTGGCCGGCGGCTGATTGGTGGAGGGCGCCGGGCAGGAGGGTCTGTCCGGACGAACTGGAGACCTACCAATGAGAATTAGCATGTTGAGCCTTGTGGCAGCGCTCATGATGGCAACGCCCGCCCTGGCAGCCTGGGACGTGGATGCCGTTACCCAGCAGTTCGTCGCCGACGGATACACCCGCGTCGAGGTCAAGATCGGTCCCACGCAGGCCAAGATCGAAGCGATCAAGGACGGCCTCAAGGTAGAGGTGATCTACGACCTCGCAACCGGCAACGTCCTCAAGAGAGAAACCGAGGCCGTGGACTCTGACGACAACACCACTCCGGGCGTCTTCGTGCGTAACCGCTCGGGCGACTTTGTCGGGCCGAGTGATGATTCCGATGACGACCTGGATGACGATGATGGCGGTCTCGACGACGACAGCAATTCGGGTAGCGACGACGACTCGGACGAAGACTCCGATGATGACTCCGACGACTCTGATGATGGCTCGGATGACTCGGATGATGACTCCGACGACGACTCGGACGATTCCGACGACGACTGACGCACCATGAAAAGGGAAGCGCGGATAACCGGGCCTTGTCTGCCTGACCGGCTCCGCGCTACCCTGCCGGCAGGGTAGGACAATATGGATCGCCGCAAGTTTCTCGTTCTGGTGACAGCGTTCTCCCTGTCCGGCACCGTGCCGGCCCTGGCGGACAACGAAGACGACATCATCGAGCTGCTGATCGAAGCCGGGTTCGGGCAGATCGAAGTCACCCGCACGCTGCTGGGCCGCGTCCGTATCGTGGCGTTCAAGGGCAGTATCCGACGCGAACTGGTCATCAACCCGCGCACGGGTGAAATCCTGCGGGACGTGACGCTGGTCGCCGAGGGCGGGAAGTCGTCTCCCGGATCTTCAAAGGGCAAGAACGGGTCGTCGAGTGGTGGCTCCGGGTCGGGCGGCGATGACGGCGGTGATGACGACAGCGACGATGATGATGACGACGATGGCGATGATGACTCGGACGACGACTGACCGATCATCATGAAGGCGCGCGCTTGGGGGATCGTCGCTATACTTGTCGTGCAGGTGGCCTGCGCGACGTTCTTCGTCTCCGATATCCTGTCGTCCTATATCGGCATCTCCACCGACCCTCTGCCTTGGGAACTACGCGAACTGATCGAGATCGGCGCGGCGGCCGGACTTGGGATCGGCGTCATTTTCGGGGCTGCCGCGCTATGGACTGCCAATCGGCATCGGCATGCTGCCGAGGAGAAGCTGCGGATTGCCTCGATCGCCTTCGCCGACCTGCTGGCCCAGCGGTTCCGCGAGTGGGGACTGACCCCGGCCGAAGCCGACGTTGCACTGTTCGCGATCAAGGGATTGTCGACGGCGGAGATCGCGGCCATGCGCCAGACGTCGGAGGGGACCGTCAAGGCGCAGACCAACGCGATCTACCGCAAGGCCGGTGTCACCGGCCGTCCGCAATTGCTGTCCCTGTTTATCGACGAACTGATGCAGGACGACACCAACCTCCGTGCTGGATTGGCGCCGCCCGAACCCGCAGCGCTCGGCGACAGGCCAGCGCAGCCGCAGTTGCTGACGCCGCCCGCCGCGCAGTAGCTCAGGCCACGGCCTTGCGCCAACCCTTCACCAGCCGGCCATCGATGAACACGAGCCCGAAGAACACCACGAGGATGCCCAGCACGTGGGTGAACTCGAAGCGCTCGTGCAGCACCAGCACGCCGAGCAGGATGGCCGAGATCGGGGTGATGAAGGTGTTGAGCGACAGGTTGGTGGCGCCGACGCGCGGCAGAAGCCAGTAGACCAAGAGGAAGCTGAAGCTGGTCGAGAACATCGAGATACCGATGAGCGCGGCCCAGGTTTCGGGCAACGTGATCACCGGGACGCCGGAAAACACAAGCGCCAGCGGGATGGAGACCAGTGCCGCCCCCGTCAGCGAGGTGGAGGCGACGGCGAAGGGCTCGACCTTGCCGGCGAAGCGGCGGGCATAGTTGAGGGTCAGCGCGTAGCAGCAGGTGGCGGCGAGCGCAGCGAGCAGCCCGACAACCTGGGCGCTGGCGCCCTGATCGAACGAGGGCAGGGCGAGGATCACAGCTCCGCCGAAGCCGATCAGCACGCCGACCACCTTGTTCCAGGTCGCCCGCTCACCGCCCGGCCAGAGCTGCGACACGATCACCGTGGTCATCGGCGTCATGCCGTTGATGACCCCCACGATGGAACTGGCGACGGTGAGTTCGGCATAGGGGAAGAGCGCGAACGGGATCGAGTAGTTGAGGATGCCGAGCAGCAGGAGCTGCGGATAGACCCGCCAGTCGGTCGGCAGCGTCTTGCGGGTGGCGAGGAACACCACCCAGCAGATGGCCGCACCGATGCTGACGCGGCCGGCCGCCACCCAGAGCGGGCTGATCTCGCGGATCAGGATGGCGTTGAACAGGAACGAACAGCCCCAGACGGCGCCGAGCAGGATGATCAGGGCCCAGTATTGCGGTTTCATGCTTCGGCGACTCCAGTGCGGCCGGAATGTGCAGCAGCGGGCCTGCCGGGTCGAACCGATTTTGACGATGGCGGTGATCGTTTCCGGTGATGCTACTTGCGCCACTGGTTGGCGCGTTCGCCCCTAGCGGCGAGGCTGGCCGTCTGCTCGATGCGCGCCGCGCGGGTTTCGGGGCGGCGGGCGAGCGTGATCCACTCGAGGGTGGCACGCCGCGTCGACGGCGGAAAGCCAATGAAGTTCTGCTCGGCGCCGGGATAGCGTGAGAACGCTTCAACGAGGTCGGGAGGCAGAATCTCGGAGGACGCAGCGTCGAGCAGGGTCCAGGCGCCGCTGCGCTTTGCCTCCTCGATGCGCGCGAGGCCGGGAGCCGCCATCAAGCCTTCGGCGATGAGGCGCTCGATGCGGTCCTTGTTGACCTTCGACCAGCCGCTTTTCGGCTTGCGGGGGGACAGGCGAAGCATCGAGCGCGCCTCGTCGAGCAGCCTCGGCTGACTGTCGATCCAGCCGAAGCAGAGCACCTCATCGACGATGTCGCCGTAGGGGACATGCCAGGGGCTGGGCTTCTTGTAAGTGACGAGCCATATGCTCTCGGCCTGCCCGTGGTTAGCCGCCAGCCACGCGCGCAACTCGGCGCGTGATCGAACCTCAATTCGCTCGTGCTCTGGACCCATGCGGGCAGTCTATCGAGGGGTTCAGGCCTCGTAAATCACGTCGCCGCGCGCCAGCATGGCGAGGGCCTCGGGGTAGATGCGGTGTTCTTCGATGAGGACGCGGGCGGCCAGCGTTTCTGCGGTGTCACCGGGGAGGACGGGGACGCGGGCCTGGAGGATGGCGGGGCCTTCGTCCATACCAGGGGTGACGAAGTGGACCGTGCAGCCGTGTTCCTTGACGCCGTCCTTGAGGGCCTGCTCGTGGGTGTGGAGGCCCTTGTGGAGCGGCAGCAGCGATGGATGGATGTTGATCATCCGGCCCGCCCATTTCTTCGTGAATTCGGGGGTCAGCAGGCGCATGAAGCCGGCGAGGGCGATGTAGTCGGGGCGCCAGAGCTTCAGCACGTCGCCGATGGCAAGCTCGAAGCCGATGCGGCTGGGATAGTCCTTGTGCCAGCGCCAGGCGGTGGGGATGTTGTAGGTCGCGGCCGTGGCGAGGCCAGGCGCGTCGGGCTTGTTGGCGAACACGCCGACGATCTGCGCCGGATAGTTCGGATCACGGGCGGCCTCGATCAGCGCGGTCATGTTGGAACCGCGGCCGGAAATCAGGATGGCGACGCGTTTCCTGCTCACAGTGCCAGCGCGCCCGTGAAGGTGACGGGCTCGCCGGTCCGCTCGGTGAGCTTTCCGACGATGGTGGCGGTTTCACCGGCCGCGTTGAGGTGGGCCACGAGGCTTTCGGCATCCTCGGGAGCGACGGCGCAGAGCATGCCGACGCCGCAGTTGAAGGTGCGGAGCATCTCGCGCTGGTCCATGCCGCCGACCCGGGCGAGCCAGCCGAACACCGTCGGCACCATGACCTGCGACAGGTCGATATCGGCGGCCAGCGTGTCCGGCAGGACGCGCGGGATGTTGTCGATGAAGCCGCCGCCGGTGATGTGGGCGAGGGCCTTGATGCCGATACCCGCCTTCAGCGCCGAGAGCAGCGGCTTGACGTAGATGCGGGTGGGGGTGAGGAGCGCGTCCGAGAGGGTGACGCCCGGCTGGAACGGCGCTTCCAGATACCAGTCGACGCCGGAAATCTCGACGATCTTGCGGACCAGCGAGTAGCCGTTGGAGTGGACGCCGGACGACGCGATGGCGACCAGCACGTCGCAGCCCGCGATATCGGGGCGGGGGAGGAGCGTGCCGCGCTCGGCGGCGCCGACGGCGAAGCCCGCGAGGTCATAGTCCTTGCCATGATACATGCCCGGCATCTCGGCGGTCTCGCCACCGATCAGCGCGCAGCCGGCGATGCGGCAGCCTTCGGCAATGCCTTCGACGATGGCGGTGCCGTTCGCCACATCGAGCTTGCCGGTGGCAAAGTAGTCGAGGAAGAACAGCGGCTCGGCGCCCTGCACGATGATATCGTTGACGCACATCGCCACCAGGTCCTGCCCGATGGTGCGATGGTTGCCGGTATCGATGGCGATCTTGAGCTTGGTACCGACCCCGTCATTGGCCGCAACAAGGATCGGATCGATGAAACCGGCGGCCTTCAGGTCGAACAGGCCACCGAAACCACCGATCTCGGCGTCGGCCCCGGGGCGTCGCGTGGAACGAACCGCAGGCTTGATCGCTTCCACAAGGGCATTGCCGGCATCGATGTCGACGCCCGCCTGCTTGTATGACAGACCGTTTGGTGGCAGATTCTGCGCGTCGGACATGGGCTTAGCCAGGTTTCCTTCCGGGACCGCTCAACAGGGTCAAATGCGACTGTCGGAACTTTGCGGCGCTGATAGCCGCTCCACCTCACTCGCGCAAGCATGGCACGGTCGATGAGCCTTAGAAACCAAGTGCTGATATGGGTGGGGATATTCCTCTCCGCCATCCTGCTGCTGTGGGTGTTTCGCTCCATCCTGCTGCCATTCGTGGTGGGGCTGGCGCTGGCCTATCTGCTGAACCCGGTGGTCAACTGGATGCACAAGATCCATGTCAGCCGTACCTGGGCATCGATGATCGTGCTCACAGTGGTCTTCGGGCTGATCGTCAGCCTGTTCCTGGCGTTCGTGCCGCTGGTGCTGCAGCAGATTCTGGGGCTGACCGGGCGGCTGCCCCGGTATATTTCGGACCTGCAGGGGTTGCTGCAGCAATGGGCGCCGCAGTTCACCGAGTGGCTTGGACCCGAACGGGCGCAGCAGCTCGAGGGCAGCCTCGCCGACCTGATCGGGCGGGCAGTGGAACTGGTGGGAACGGTGACGGCCGGGCTGGCGGCGAGCGGCCTGACGGTGCTCAACACCATCGCGGTGCTGTTCATCACCCCGGTGGTGGCTTTCTACCTCCTCGTCGACTGGGAAGGAATGATGCGGAAGGCGGACGAACTGCTGCCGCGCCAGTACCAGACCGAAATCCGCGGCGTGCTGCGCGAGATCGACCAGGCGATGGCCGGCGTGATCCGGGGGCAGGGTGGTGTGATCCTGGTGCTCTGCGTCTACTATTCCACGGCGCTGACGGTGACCGGCCTCAACTTCGGCCTCGCCATCGGGCTGATCGGCGGGCTGCTGAGCTTTGTGCCCTATGTCGGGTTCCTGACCGGCTTTACGCTGTCGATGACGGTGGCGCTGGTGCAGTTCTGGCCCGACCAGTGGGTGTTCATCCTGGTCGTGTTCGGCATCTACATGGTCGGGCAGTTCCTCGAGGCCAACATCCTCTATCCCAAGCTCGTCGGGCAGAGCATCAACATCAACCCGGTGTGGCTGATGTTCGCCCTGTTCGCCTTCGCGTTGCTCTTCGGCTTCGTCGGGCTGCTGCTGGCGGTACCGCTGGCGGCGATCTCCGGCGTGCTGACGCGCTACGCCATCCAGAAATACCAGGGGTCGAGCCTGTATCTGGGCACCGATGACGGGCTGATCCTGACGGCTGCGCCGCCTGGTGGCATCACCGCGGCCGATGGCGTCTCGGTGATTGCGGCCGAGACAGCATCGACCGTGTCGAAGCCGACGCGGCCGCGCCGCCGACGCACGACGGCGAAATGAGCGCACCCTTCGCTGCGCGGGATCGACGGGGCCAACTGGCGCTGGAACTGGGCCACGAGGTGTCGCACGCCGAGGCCGACTTCATCGTTGGTGACGGCAACCGGCTGGCCTATGCGCACATTTCGGCATGGCCGGACTGGCCGGGGCCGCTGACGCTGATCGAGGGACCGGCCGGAGTCGGCAAGTCGCACCTGGCGCGCATCTGGGCCGAACGGGCCGAGGCGGGCTACGCCGTGCCGGCGAGTGCCGAAGAGCTGTCGCGGGATGGCGGGACCGGGCCGCTGGTGGTCGAGGATGTCGACCGGGCGGGGTTCGAGGAAGCGGCTTTCTTCCACCTGCTGAACCAATCGATGCGGGACCGGCGGCCGCTGCTGCTGACGGCGCGGGAACCGGTTGCCAACTGGCCGTTCGCGACCGATGATCTCAAGTCGCGGGCGCGGCTCGCGGCCCGTTTCGGCATGGCGTCGAGCGACGACATCCAGTTGTCACAGATGTTGGTGAAACTGTTTCAGGATCGTCAGGTGTCGGTCGATCCCAAGACGATCGGCTACCTGGTGGCGCGGATGGAGCGTTCGCCCGCCGAAGCTGTCGCCCTCGCCGAAATGATGGACCGGATGGCGCTCGAACGGGGCGTGGCGATCGGGCGTGGCATCGCCGCCGAAGCGCTGGCGCGGCGCAATGCAGCGGCCGACAGCGACCAGATGCGATTGAATCTCGAGGAGCCGGAAGGCGACGACAATGAATGAGATGACCGAAATCGTCGATGCCAGCGGACTGGCGCCCGATGCACAGGAGCTGCGGCAGAGCCCCGCGCGGTTTGTGAATCGCGAGGTCAGCTGGCTGCAGTTCAACATGCGCGTGCTGGAGGAGGCGGGGAATACCAGCCACCCGCTGCTCGAGCGCCTGCGCTTCGTTTCGATTTCGGCCAACAACCTCGACGAGTTCTTCATGGTGCGTGTTGCGGGCCTCAAGGGCCAGCAGCGTGCCGGAATGACCAAGCTGAGCGCCGACGGGCTGAGCCCGACCGAGCAGCTTGACGAGATCGCCAACCTGGCCCAGCACCTGCACCTCGAGCAGCAGGATCACTGGCAGCAACTGCGCGAGGAACTGTTCGCCGCCAATGTGGTGATCCACGAGGTCGATGACCTGAGTCCGGAGCAGATCAGCTACCTGCAGAAGCTCTATCGGGAGGAGATCTTCCCGGTGCTGACGCCGATCGCGGTCGACCCGGCGCATCCGTTCCCGTTCATCCCGAACCTCGGCTTCACGCTGGCCTTCGAGCTGGTGCGGCCGGGCACGACGCAAACCCTGACGGCGCTCGTCCGCGTGCCGTCGAACCTCGATCGATTCGTGACTCTGCCCAAGGACCTGGCGCTCGACAGCCGGGTCGAGGTGGTCACCATCGACACGCTGATCAACCTGTTCATCACCAAGATGTTTCCCGGCTACGAGGTGGCCGGGGCCGGGTCGTTCCGCATCATCCGCGACACCGAGATCGAAATCGACGACGAGGCGGCCGACCTGGTGGTGGAGTTCGAATCCGCCCTGCGCCAGCGCCGCCGCGGCCAGGTGATCCGCCTCGAGATCGAAAAGAAGATGCCGCGGGCGCTGCGCCGGCACATTTCGGAGCGGCTGGGTGTGTCGCCGACCGAGACATTCGAGGTCGAGGGTTTTCTCGGGCTCGCGGATGCCAGCCGCATCTGCGACATCGACCGGCCCGAGCTGAAGTTCGCTCCGTACCTGCCGCGCTACCCCGAGCGGGTGCGCGACTACAATGGCGATATTTTTGCCGCCGTGCGGGCCAAGGACCTGCTGGTGCACCACCCGTTCGAGAGTTTCGACGTGGTGGCGCAGTTCCTGCAGCAGGCGGCGCGCGACCCCGACGTGGTGGCGATCAAGCAGACGCTCTACCGCACGTCGCGCGACAGCCCGATCGTCAAGGCACTGGTGCAGGCGGCCGAAGCCGGCAAGTCGGTGACGGCGCTGGTGGAGCTGAAGGCGCGCTTCGACGAGGAGGCGAATATTCGCTGGGCCCGCGACCTGGAACGCGCCGGGGCGCAGGTGGTGTTCGGCTTCATCGAGCTGAAGACCCATGCCAAGATGAGCCAGGTGGTGCGGCGCGAGAATGGCAAGCTGGTCAGCTACTGTCACCTGGGGACCGGCAACTACCATCCGATCACCGCCAAGATCTACACCGACCTCAGCTTCTTCACGGTCGACCCGGCGATCACCCGCGACGTGAGCCGGGTGTTCAACTTCATCACCGGTTATGCCAAGCCAACCGAGATGGAGGCGCTGGCCTACTCGCCGGTGACGCTGCGGCAGACGCTGCTCGACAGCATCGCCGCCGAGGTGAAGCATGCGGAGGAGGGGCGGCCGGCCAATATCTGGCTGAAGATGAACGCGCTGGTCGATCCGGCCATCATCGACGCGCTCTACGATGCTTCGGCCAAGGGCGTGAAGATCGAGCTGCTGGTGCGCGGCATCTGCTGCCTGAGGCCGGGCATTCCGGGATTCTCGGAGAATATCCGGGTGCGCTCGCTGGTCGGCAGGTTCCTCGAGCACTCGCGCATCTTCTGCTTCGGCAACGGCGAGGCACTGCCCTCGCGCCGGGCCAAGGTATGGCTGAGTTCGGCCGACATCATGCAGCGCAACCTCGACTGGCGCGTCGAGGTGATGGTTCCCATCCTGAACAAGACCGTGCATAAGCAGATTCTGGACCGGATGATGGTCAACTACCTCAAGGACAACCAGCAGAGCTGGGAGGTGTTGCCCGACGGAAGTTCGGACAGGGTGCGGCTCAGGGAGGGCGAAGAGCCCTTCAGCGCGCACGATTACTTCATGACCAACGCGAGCCTGTCTGGACGCGGCAGTGCCTTGCAGCGGGACACCGAGGATAGCGACGATTGAACCAATACTGGGGCGTTGACGCCGACCCCACCGCACAGGGCCGCATCAAGGGTGCGCGTCCGGTGGCGGTGCTCGATATCGGCTCGAACTCCGTGCGTCTGGTTGTGTATGAGCGGCATGCCCGCTCGCTGACCCCGCTGTACAACGAGAAATCCGCCTGCGCGCTGGGCCGCGGCCTCGCGCAGACCGGCAAGATCGCCTCCGAGAACATCGACCGCGCCCTGACGGCGATCCAGCGTTTCGCGCTGGTGTGCAAGCTGATGCGGGTGGGCAAGATTCATGTGCTCGCCACCTCGGCGGTGCGCGAGGCCTCGAACTCAAAGTCCTTCGTCGATGCCGTCGAGGCGACGATGGGGGCCAAGGTCAACGTGCTGAGCGGTGAGGAAGAGGCGCATTTCGCTGCACTCGGCGCGATCTCGGGAATGCCGGACTTCGCCGGCGTGGTGGGCGACCTCGGCGGCGGCAGCCTCGAGCTGTCAATGATCTCCGAGGGGCTGGACCAGACAGGCGAGACGCACGAACTCGGCGTCATCCGCATGCAGGATGATTCCGGCAACGCGCCGCAGAAGGCCCTGACGCTGGCGGCCAAGCGGCTGAAGAAATCCAAGCTGCTGAAGGGGCAGGGCGGCGCCTTCTGCGCCATCGGCGGCACCTGGCGTTCGCTGGCCAAGGTGCATCAGGTGCTGCGCGGCTACCCCCTGCACATGGTGCAGCACTACACGGTGACGGCGGCCGACATGCTAAAGCTATGCGAGGAGATCGTCGAGGCAGTAACGGTGGGCAGGGCCTATGTAGGGTCGGAGCACGCGAGTTCCGGCCGGCGCGAGCTCGTGCCCTATGGCGCGGCCGCGATGATCGAGGTGCTGAAGGCCGGCGCGTTCGAGACGGTAGTGTTCTCGGCGATGGGCGTGCGGGAAGGCTACCTGTTCGGGCTGCTCGACACCGCCGAGCGCGATGTCGATCCGCTGATCCAGATGGCCACCGACGTGAATACGCTGCGCTCGCGCGCACCCGGCCATGCCGACGACCTGATCGGCTTCACTTCAGCCTTCCTCGACGCCATCGGCATTGTGGAAACGCCCGAGGAGACGCGGCTCAGGCAGGTGGCCTGTTACCTGGCCGATATCGGCTGGCGCGGCCACCCCGACTATCGCGGCGAGCAGGCGGTGGACATGGTGGCCTATTCGTCGGCCACCGGCGTCGACCATGCGGGCCGGGCATTCCTCGCCGAGGTACTGGCGGTGCGCTACATGGGGCTGAAGCACAAGTCGCTGAGCACGGAAATCATGGCGCTGGGCGGTCCCGCGGCGAGTTATCGCGCCCGGCTGATCGGAGCGGCTTTCCGCGTCGGTTACCCGATGTCGGCAGCAATGCCCGGCGTGCTGCCACGCACCGGGTTCTCGGTGGAAAAGGGCACGCTGAAGCTGCACCTGCCGGCCGACCTCGCCTTCCTCGACGGCGAGCACCTGCGGGCGCGCCTCGAGCAACTGGCCGGCGTCGCGGCGATCAAGCCAACCGAGGTGGTGGTCGCGGCATAGGGCCGTGCGCCGCGATCATGGCGTCGATGGCGGCTTCGAGGGGATCGAGGTGCTCGGTATAGATGCGCCAGAGAATCCTGAGGTCCAGGGTCGGATACGCATGTCTGAGCTCATTGCCCAGGTCTCTGATCGCCCGCCAGGGCAATAGCGGTCCGAACTCGCTCTTCCAGTCGTCCAGTATGCCGCGAGACGCCTCGCTCAATACAAGCAAGCGCCATTTGAAGGCTGCGAGCCCATCCGGATCAGCAACAAGCGTGTCGAAAGTGTGTCGCCGGAGCGCTGCGCGCAGCTCCACAATTGCGTCCTTCACATGAACCGTCCGAAGCAGAGACTCTTCTTCGTCGGTCAAAATACCGGCACCTGATCCTTGCCGACAGCGGACTTGAAGCTGTCGCTCAGACTCCGTCGCATGAGCACGTCTGCCCCAAGTCCAAATTTGTCCTCGATGACATGCCCAACGCCAATCAACTCGAGCAGGGAGAATTTGTCGTCAACAGCGTCGCTGATGTCGATGACGAGGTCGACGTCGCTGTCGGGCCGGTTGTCTCGCCGCGCGCGGGATCCGAAAAGGGCCATATGGGTCACGCCGCGGCCTTCAAATTCTGGCCGCAGACGCTGCAGTTCAGCGATGAGTTCTTCGCGGTCGAGGTCACGCATGGCCGGATCCCTTCGGCCAGCAATGTAGCGCGTTTCCGTCGATTTTTCTAGGGCGGCGCAGTCGGCCTAGTCGTTCGGCAGGGTCAACGATAGAGCCTGCGGGAGCACGGAAGGCGCTCCCGCCGCCCCTCAATCCTCGTCGTCGTCGAGGATGTCGATCTCGATGACGCCGCCCTTGCTGGCGGCGAGACCGATCTTGCCGTGCTTGATCGCGAGGGCCTTGTCACCGAAGAGTTTGCGGCGCCAGCCCTTGAGGGCGGGGACGTCGGCCTCGTCGTCGAGGACGAGGGCGTCGATTTCGTCGGAGGTGGCGATGATGCGGCTGGCGACGCCATGCTCCTCGGCAACGGCCTTGAGCAGGACGCGGACAAGGTCGCCGACGGCGCCCTTGGGTGAGGGGCCACGGTAGCGGTCCGGCAGCTTGGGCAGCTCGGTCTTGCCGAGGCCCTCGACTTCCTTGATCAGGTTGACGATCTCGGCAGCGGCGGTGGAGCGGCCGAAACCGCGCTGCACGGCGCGCAGCTTGTCGAACGCGTCGACAGCCACCGGTCGCTGCATTGCGAGCTCGATCAGCGCGTCGTCCTTGAGGATGCGGCTGCGCGGCTGGTCGGATTCCTGCGCGCGGCGCTCACGCCAGGCGGCAAGGGCCTTGAGGGCCGCGACGTCGCGAGGCTTGTTGAGGCGGGCCTTGAGGCGCTCCCAGGCGTGCTCGGGCTGCACCACATAGGTGTGGATGGATTCGAGCACGGCGAGTTCATCCTCGACCCAGTCCCAGCGGCCAGTGTCATCGACCTGCTTGAGCAGCGCCTTGTAGACGTCGCGCAGATGGGTGACGTCAGCCAGCGCGTAGACCTTCTGCTTTTCGCTGAGCGGGCGAGCCGACCAGTCGGTGAAGCGCGAGGACTTGTCGAGCTCGACATTGGTGATCGAGCGCACCAGGTTGTCGTAGGAGACGCTGTCGCCGAAGCCGCAGACCGACGCAGCGATCTGGGTATCGAAGATGTTCAGCGGCACCTTGCCGGTGGCCTTGACGAAGATTTCGATGTCCTGCCGCGCCGCGTGGAAGACCTTTCGGACCTTCTCGTTGGCAAGGAGTTCGTAGAAGGGCGCGAGGTCGAGGTCGGCGGCGAGCGGATCGATGAGGACCGCTTCGTCATCCGTGGCTGCCTGGATCAGGCAGAGCTTGGGCCAGTAGGTCGTCTCGCGCAGGAACTCTGTGTCGACCGTCACGTAATCAAAACCGGCGGCTCTGGTGCAGAACGCTGCGAGCACGTCGGTCGAAACAATCATGTCCATCAGGACTCTTTTCTCAACCGGACTGTTGTCGTTGAATAACAGGCGAATCCATAGGCTTCCAGCGTCGAATCGACCTCACGGCCGGTAACCTTGACAAAGCAGCGGTCGCATGCGCTTGTCCCGCGCCTCAACTAGCCCTTTTGCGCCTTTTCCCGAGATCTGAAATGACCCAGATGCATCGCTACCGTTCCCACACCTGCGCCCAGCTGACTTCGGGTAATGTGGGCAATAATGTGCGGCTGTCGGGCTGGGTGCATCGCGTGCGCGACCATGGCGGCCTGCTGTTCATCGACCTGCGCGACCATTACGGCATCACCCAGTGCGTGGTGGACCCGGATTCGCCGGCCTTTGCCGCTGCCGAAAAGCTGCGTGCGGAATCGGTGATCCGCATCGACGGCAACGTCAAGGCGCGCGCCGAGGGCACGACCAACACCAACCTGCCGACCGGTGAGGTGGAAGTGTTCATCCGCGAACTCGAAGTGCTGGGCGCGGCGACCGACCTGCCGCTGCCGGTGTTCGGCGAGCCGGATTACCCCGAGGACATCCGCCTCCGCTACCGCTTCCTCGACCTGCGCCGCGAGACGCTGCACGCCAACATCGTCAAGCGCACCAAGGTGATCGCGTCGATGCGCCGGCGGATGACGGAGATCGGCTTTGCCGAGTATTCGACGCCGATCCTGACCGCTTCGTCGCCGGAAGGCGCGCGCGATTTCCTCGTGCCGAGCCGTATCCATCCGGGCAAGTTCTTCGCGCTGCCGCAGGCGCCGCAGCAGTACAAGCAGCTGCTGATGGTGGCCGGCTTCGACCGCTACTTCCAGATCGCGCCGTGCTTCCGAGACGAAGACCCGCGCGCCGACCGCCTGCCGGGCGAGTTCTACCAGCTCGACCTCGAGATGAGCTTCGTCACCCAGGAAGACATCTGGAACACCATGACGCCGGTGATCACCTCGATCTTCGAGGAATTCGCCGACGGCAAGCCGGTGACAAAGGAGTGGCCGCGCATTCCGTACGACACCGCGATCCGCACCTATGGTTCCGACAAGCCGGACCTGCGCAACCCGATCGAGATCCAACAGGTGACCGAGCATTTCCGCGGCTCGGGTTTTGGCGTGTTCGCCAACCAGCTCGCCTCGGACAGCAAGGTCGAGGTGTGGGCGATTCCGGCGAAGACCGGTGGCTCGCGCGCCTTCTGCGACCGCATGAACGCCTGGGCGCAGGGCCAGGGCCAGCCGGGACTCGGCTACATCTTCTTCAAGGATGGCGCTGGTTCCGGTCCCATTGCCAAGAACATCGGCGAGGAACGCACCGCCGCGATCCGAGCGCAGCTCGGGCTCGATGACGGCGACGCGGTGTTCTTCGTGCTCGGCCGGCCGGAGAAGATGTACAAGTTCGCCGGCGAGGCGCGCGTTAAGGTCGGGCTCGACCTGAACCTGACGCAGCTCGACCAGTACAAGCTGTGCTGGATCGTCGATTTCCCGTTCTACGAGTGGAGCGAGGAGGAGAAGCGGGTCGACTTCGCGCACAACCCGTTCTCGATGCCGCAGGGCGGCCGCGAGGCGCTGGAGACGCAGGACCCGCTGACCATCAAGGCGTACCAGTACGACGCGGTGTGCAACGGCTACGAGATCGCCTCGGGCTCGATCCGTAACCAGGAGCCGGAGACGATGATCGCCGCCTTCGAGAAGACCGGAAAGAGCAAGGCCGAGGTGGAGGAGCAGTTCGGCGGCCTCTACCGCGCCTTCCAGTATGGCGCTCCGCCGCATGGTGGCGCGGCGTTTGGTGTCGATCGCATCGTGATGCTGCTGTGCGGGGTGCAGAACCTGCGCGAGATCACGCTGTTCCCGATGAACCAGCAGGCCGAAGACCTGCTGATGGGCGCACCGAGCCAGGCCGAGCCGAAGCAACTCCGCGAGTTGGGCATCCGGCTCAACCTGAGCTGAGCCGCAGCAAGACATGGATGCGAAGGGCGCCCGCGTGGCGCCCTTCGCTTTTCGGTATCACCGCATGAGAGTTAACGGACGTTAACTATCTCTTAAGCACGTGGGCGGTAGGCATTTTCTGCCTAGCTCGGGGGCCGGATTCGCGTGACGTGAAGTCGAAATACGCCAATGTGATGATGCTGCTTGCAGCGATCGCGGCATTCCTGCCGGTGATGGCGGTCGACTTCCTGCTCGATTCCTACGTGCGGGTGAAGGAGCGGGCGGTGCTGCAAAGCGCCGCCGATGGCATTGCCTCGAACGTCCAGACCGGCGCCTACGACGCCATCGCCTCGCTGCGGCGCGTGCTGGCCGAGAGCCCGTCCCTGTGTACGCCGAGCTTTGTCGCCAACGTGCACAGGCAAATGGAGCAGAGCCTCTACCTGCGGCAGGTGCTGGTGGAGAACTACAACGGCGTGCAGTACTGCGACGCACTGGGCAAGGACGTGAGCTATTCGGTGCTCTCCAAGCCCCTGCCGATCCCCAACCACACCGAGACCCTGGAGATCGTGCGGCTGGCCGGCCTCGTGGCGCCGGTGATCAAGGTGACGCAGGGGTTCGGGGAGGCTCGCAAGGTGTCGGCGTTCGCGCCGCTGGTGCTGTCGACGCCGCAGAGCCTGCTGGCCGGGCTGAAGCAGACGACGGCGGTGCGGCTGGCGCTGGCCGACGGCACCGAAATCATCACGGCGGGCGACCCCAATGCTTTCGGCGACCACGGCGACACCGAGTTCGTGAAGGTGGAGAGTTTTGCCGGCGAGTTGCCGATCCGGGTGAACGTGACGGTGCCGTTTGCCATTGTGCGCGCCGACTATTCCGACCTCGATGCCAGCTTCACCGTGCTCAGTTGCCTGATGTGCGGGGCGTTCCTGGCGCTGGCGCTGCAATATGTGCGGCGCTCCGACCTGCCGGCCTTCGACCTCGAGCGGGCCATCGCGGCGGGCGAACTCAAGCCCTATTACCAGCCGGTGATCAACCTGCGGACCGGGGCGCTGGCTGGCTGCGAGGTGCTGTGCCGGTGGGAGAAGAAGAACGGCGAGGTCGTGGCCCCCGGCGCCTTCATCGAGTACGCCGAGGTCACGGGGCTGGCGGTGCCGATGACGGTGAGCCTGATGCAGCAGGTGAAAGCCGACCTCAGCGACCTCTGCCGCGACATGCCCGACATCAAGGTGTCGATCAACCTGTTCGAGGGGCACTTCCGCGACGGCAACGTGGTCGAGGACGTGCAGACGATTTTCGGGGGCTCGTCGATCAACTATCGGCAGTTGGTGTTCGAGATCACCGAGCGCCAGCCGTTGAGCCAGATGCAGGCTGCGAACTCGGTCATCGCCGGGCTGCATGCGCTCGGCTGTCGGGTGGCGATGGACGATGCGGGCACCGGGCACTCCAACCTCGCCTACATGCAGACACTGGGTGTCGATGTGATCAAGATCGACCGGGTGTTCACCGAAATGGTGAAGGAAGGCACGACGCAGGTGCCGGTGCTGGACGGACTGATCGTCATGGCCCATGACCTTGGTACCGAGATCGTGGCGGAAGGCGTCGAGACCGAGGCGCAGGCTCTGTACCTCAGGGCGCGCGGCGTGGTGCACGCGCAGGGGTACCTGTTTGCGCCGGCGCTGCGCGTAGCGCCGTTCCGCGACCTGGCGCGGGCGCTCAACGGCGCGGGCAAGGTGGAAACGGCGCGGCCGGCGATTTCGGCGGCCTGAGCAACGAACCCGTCAGTTTCCAGCGCGTCTCGCCTTCCCTTGGACCGAGTTTGGTGGCACTTCATCGGAACTCTCGGGGAGGGCCTGAATGACTGCCGACGTCAATGAACAGCGCAAGGCGTTGCGCGCAGCGGCGCTGCATTTCCACGAGTTCCCCAAGCCAGGCAAGCTGGAGATCCAGGCCACCAAGCCGCTGGGCAACCAGCGCGACCTGAGCCTCGCCTATTCGCCCGGCGTCGCGGCGCCCTGCGAGGAGATCGCGGCCGATCCGGATACGGTCACCCGGTACACCTCGCGCGGCAACCTCGTGGCGGTGATCTCGAACGGCACGGCGGTGCTGGGGCTGGGGAATATCGGCGCGCTGGCATCAAAGCCCGTGATGGAAGGCAAGGCGGTGCTGTTCAAGAAGTTCGCCGGCATCGATGTGTTCGACATCGAGATCGACGAGCAGGATCCGCTGAAGTTCATCGAAGTGGTGCGGCCGCTGGAGCCGACCTTTGGTGGCATCAACCTCGAGGACATCAAGGCGCCCGAGTGCTTCCTGATCGAGGAGGCGTTGCGCGAGCGGATGAAGATCCCGGTGTTCCACGACGACCAGCACGGCACGGCGATCATCGTCGGCGCGGCGGTGCTGAACGGGCTGGAACTGGCGGGCAAGAAGATCGACGAGGTGAAGATCTGCACCTCTGGCGCGGGTGCGGCGGCAATTGCCTGCCTCAACGTGCTGCTGGCGCTGGGCGCGAGGATCGAGAACATCTGGGTGGCGGACAAGGACGGGCTGCTCACCTATCGCCGCAACGACGTGAACGACAAATGGCGCGGCAAATTCTGCCGGCACGACAGCGAGGCGACGTCGCTCGCCGAGGTGATCGACGGGGCGGACGTGTTCCTCGGGCTGTCGGCTGCCGGAGCGCTGAAGCCCGAAATGCTGCTGAAGATGGGGCCGAGCCCGCTGATCCTGGCGCTGGCCAACCCCAACCCCGAGATCATGCCCGAGGTGGCGAAGGAACTGCGGCCCGACGCCATGGTGTGCACCGGGCGGTCGGACTATTCCAACCAGGTCAACAACGTCCTCTGCTTCCCCTACATCTTCCGCGGTGCGCTCGATGTCGGCGCGACGGCGATCAACGAGGAGATGAAGCTGGCGGCGGTGAAGGCCATCGCCAGGCTCGCGCATGACCCGGGGCTCGAGGTGTCGCCATCGGGTCAGCCGGCGGTGTACGGTCCGGATCACATCATCCCCAACCCGTTCGACCAGCGGCTGATCCTGCGCATCGCGCCGGCGGTGGCGCGGGCGGCGATGGAATCGGGGGTGGCGAAGCGGCCGATTGCCGATTTCGAAGCCTACAAGGACAGCCTCAACCGCTTCGTGTTCCGCTCCGGCCTGGTGATGAAGCCCGTGATCGACCGGGTGATCGGGCAGGGCAAGCGCGTGGCGTTCGCCGACGGCGAGGACGAGCGCGTGCTGCGTGCGGCGCAGGTGCTGATCGAGGACCGCATGGCGCAGCCGATCCTGATCGGCCGCCCGCAGGTGATCGAGAGCCGGCTGCAGCGCTTCGGGCTGTCGATCAAGGCGGGTCGCGACTTCGAGGTGATCAACCCCGAGGACGATCCGCGCTATCGCGACTACGTGACGGAGTTCCATTCGCTGGTCGGGCGGAACGGCGTGACGCCGGATATCGCGCGGACCATCGTGCGCACCAACACCACCGTCATCGCCGCGCTGGCGGTGAAGCGGGGCGACGCGGATGCGATGCTGTGCGGCTTCCAGGGTCGGTTCATCAAGCATGTGCGCGACATCCGCTCGATCATCGGGCTGCAGGACGAGGTCAAGGACGTCTCGGCGCTGTCGATGCTGATCATGCCGCGTGGCGTGTTCTTCCTCGCCGACACCTATGTGAACCCTGATCCGACTCCCGATGAACTGGTGGCAATCGCCCTCCAGGCGCGGAGCCATCTCAAGCGGTTCAACATCGAAGCCAAGGCGGCGCTGCTCAGCTACTCGAATTTCGGGTCGCGGGATGGCGATACCGCGTTCAAGATGCGCGAGGCTTATCGCAAGCTTCGGGCAGCGGCTCCCGACATGATCGTCGAGGGCGAGATGCAGGGCGACGTGGCGCTGAGCGAGGACCTGCGCGACCGCTACGTGCCGGACTCGGTGCTGGAGGGCGAAGCGAACCTGCTGCTGTTCCCCAATCTCGACAGCGCCAACCTGTCGATGACGCTGCTCAAGGAAATGAACAACGCGCTGGCGGTAGGGCCGATCCTGATGGGGCCGCGCGCGCCGGCGCACATCCTCGCCCCCTCGACCACCAGCCGTGGAATCGTCAATATGACAGCGATCGCCGCCAGCGAAGCGGTGACGCTCGGGGAGACAAGTGCATGATCCGCCATACGGTTATCTTCGTTCTGAAGCACGCGCACGGTTCGCTGCAGGAGAAAGCGTTCCTGCGCGATGCCAAGGTGCTGAAGGAGATTCCGGGGGTCGAGAAGTTCGAGCAGTTGCGGCAGGTGTCGAAGAAGAACGACTACCAGTTCGGCTTCTCGATGGAGTTCAAGGACCAGGCGGCCTTCGACGCCTACAACGTCCACCCCGAGCACGTGAAGTTCGTGGAAGAGCGCTGGAAGCGCGAGGTCGAGCGGTTCCTGGAGATCGATTACGAGGCGTTGTGAGGGGACGTACCTAGCTTGGCGACCAGTGTTTGCGCCAGCACAGGGACCTCGTTGACAGCGGCAGCCCAGACAACATCGAGATTGAGCTCGAAGTAGCTGTGCGCCACTCGGTTTCGTAGCCCACGGATGTCACGCCAGGCGATATCCGGCAGAGATTCGATGAACTCAGGGTGTTCGTTCTGCAAGCGGGTCGCCAGGTCAGCGATGATGTAGAGGCTGTGCACGAGCCCCCGTTCGAGGAAGATATCCGACTGAACATCCTCACGGGTTCTGCTGCCAACAAAGTCAGCAATTTCCGACGCAACATCTCGAATATGCCAGACCAAAACTCGGAGACGATCGTCGGTCATACGGGCTCGGCTTCCGAAAGGACCTTTTCTCGAAAATAGCGGGAGAGTTCAGGCGGCGTAACGACCTGAACGGGCACTCCGAGCCGCTCCGCCAGTTCCTCCTGTAGGCCCCCCAGATCGAACAACGTGGTACCCGGCAAAGTATCGACGAGCAGGTCGATATCGCTGCCGTCATGATCGGTACCATGCAGAACAGAGCCGAAAATGCGCGGGTTCGCGGTGCGGCGACGGGCAGCCACCTCGCGGATCAACTCCCGGTTCTGCTCGAATACCTCGGACGGGCGCATCTCAAGTCTCCTGCTGCAAGGATAGGATACGCCCGTCGTATTGCAAGCCCGCTACTGGAACGCCGTCTCCGCAAAGCTCCGCAGCTTGCGGGAGTGGAGCCGCTCGGGGGGCTGGTCGCGGAGGATCTCCATGGCCCTCAGCCCGATCTGGAAGTGGCGGTTGACCTGGGTGCGGTAGAAGTCCGACGCCATGCCGGGGAGCTTCAGTTCGCCGTGGAGGGGCTTGTCGGAAACGCAGAGCAGGGTGCCGTAGGGGACGCGGAAGCGGAAGCCGTTGGCGGCGATGGTGGCCGATTCCATGTCCAGCGCCACGGCGCGGCTCTGGGAGAGCTGGCGGGTGATCGAGGCCTGGTCGCGCAGTTCCCAGTTGCGGTTGTCGAAGGTGGCGACGGTGCCGGTGCGCATGATGCGCTTGGTGGCGATGCCGTGGGTTTCGGTAATCTCGGCCACCGCCTGCTCGAGCGCCACCTGGACTTCGGCGAGGGCGGGAATGGGGACGGTCACGGGCAAGTCGGCATCGAGGACGTGGTCTTCGCGCAGGTAGGCATGGGCGAGCACGTAGTCGCCGAGCTCCTGGCTGTTGCGCAAGCCGGCGCAGTGGCCGAGCATGATCCAGGCGTGGGGGCGGAGCACGGCGATGTGGTCGGTGATCGTCTTGGCGTTGGACGGGCCGACGCCGATGTTGACGATGGTGATGCCGCGATTGCGCGGCATGGTGAGGTGCAGCGCCGGCATCTGCGGGATACGGGTGGCGCGCACCCCGGTATTGCCGCCGCCGAGGCGGACATTGTGGGTGGTGTAGCCACCCGGCTCGACGAACCCGTCATACTCGGGATGCCCGTCCTGCATGAACTTCTGCGCCACGCGGGCGAACTCGTCCATGTAGAAGGCGTAGTTGGTGAAGATCACGAAGTTCTGGAAGTGATCAGGCTCGGTGCCGGTGTAGTGCGCCAGCCGCTGCAGCGAGTAATCGACGCGCGGCGCCGTGAAATGGGCGAGCGGGTAGGGGCCGCCGGGAGGCGGCACGAAGGTGCCGTTGGCGATCTCGTCGTCGGTGTCCTGCAGGTCCGGCACGTCAAACAGGTCGCGCAGCGGGATGGGCAGGGCGTTGATCGCCTCGCCGTCGATGCGCTCGGTGGTCGGGATGGCGAAGTGCAGCGGGATGCGGGTGGTGGACTCGCCGACCTCAATGGCGCCGCCGTGGTTGGCAAGGATCACCGTGAACTGCTCGATCAGGTAGCTCTTGAACAGGTCGGGCGCCGTCACCGTGGTGCGGTAGATGCCGGGCGTGTGCAGGTAGCCGTAGGGCAGGGTGGAATCGGTCTTGCCGTAGCTCTTCGAGGTGACCTGGACTTCCGGGTAGAACGCGCGGACGCGGCCCTTGGGCACATGGCCCTTGGTCAGGCTGAGCAACTGGGCGCGGATGAAGCCGGTGTTCCGGCGGTAGATCTCCGCGATGTAGGCCCACGCTTCGACAGGGTCGGTGAAGGCCTTCTTCGCCAGCGGCTCGGGAGAGATGGTATCCATGGTGTTCTCGTTGGCAATGCGCGCCTTGCGGCGGCGCGTTGCAGGCCATCCTTAGGGTCTATGCGATGGCGAGGCAATTACCTTACCTGCCGTTCATGAATCTCACATTCCGGCGAGGGGACTTTTCCTGCCGCAATGGCTCACCATCTTAAGCTCAGTTCACTGGAATTCTGCAAACGACCCATGCACCGGTGAACCTGCGAGGAGTTGCCTGCCGCTGCCCCCAAGCCCTCAACAGTGCGGCGGGCGCTTCTCAGGGCCCTGGAACCGGAAACGGTGCCAGGGCCTCTTAGTTTGTGGCGATGACGGCGGTGTGTCGGGTCAGGGGTAGTGGCGCCTGAGTTCGACTACCGAGAAGTCGATCAGGTCGCGCAGCACCACTTCGTCGATGTCGGCCAGTTTCCTGACATAGAGGCATGCCTTCCCCATCCGGTGCTTGCCCAGCCGGCCGAGAAGCTCGGCCGTGCGCGCCGCCGAGTCCGGGAAGTAGGCACCCATCAGGTAGATGGAGAACTCGGACTTCCTTGGCGCGAAGCCGACCAGCGAACTGTCGCCCTCGTTGCCGGTCGGGTAGCGGTAGTGGTAGCGGCCGAAGCCGATGATGGAACTGCCCCACAGCACCGGGGGCTCGCCGGTTGCGGCCGACATGATGGCAATGAGCCGATCGGCATCGGCTCGGCGCGCCGGTTCAAGCTGGTCGAGAAAGGCCGTCACGTCGGCATTGGTTGGTTGCGACTTGTTGGCCATGGTCTCCTCCGCTTGATGCAATCTGATCTGAAAGTTTCCGGCTGGCGAGGCCCTTCCGGCGGCCGGGCGAGCGGGCTATGGTCGCCGCGGGATGAGCCAGGGAGGAACCATGCTGCTCAGGGCTGTCACTTGTATCTTCGCCCTTGGTAGCGGGACTGCCGGCGCGGCGGAGATGCTCGAGTCGGATTTTCAGGTCACCTATCAGTATGGCGGCACCGAGCACCGGCTGTCCGAAGACGGTGTACCGCTGCTGCCGGGCAATGCCTGCTACACCTGGTGGATACGGCTCGCGGAGGGTGCAGCGCCGCAATCGGCTGTCGAGCGGCTGATCCTGCCCGATGCGCTGGCCGACTGGGGCGATCTCGCCACCAATCCCTCCGATGGCGTCGAGATCAGCGCCGATAACACCACGGCCACCTCCACCTTCGTGCCGGAACTCTCCAGCGACGGCTGGTTCTCGAAGGGCTGGTGCGTCGCGGCGGGCGATCCGCTCGGACCGCACCGGATCGAAGTTTCGGTCGACGGCACGCCGGTCGATACGTTCGAGTTCGACGTGCTGGAGCCGGAGGAGTATGCGTGGCCGGCACTCCGCCAGCCCGATCCGCGCGAGCGCAGCGTCAACGAGAGCTGGTAGCGCGCAACAGTTTTAACCGGCCGACCGGCCGACTTTCCAGAGGATGACCATGACCATCTCGATGTACGCGATCACCGTTCCGGTGCTCACGCGCTATCTCAACAACCTCGATGCCATTCTGGCGAAGGCCGAGGCCAATGCGGTCGAGCGCAAGATCAAACCCGAGGTGCTGCCCGCTGCGCGACTGGCGCCGGACATGCTGCCGCTGAGCTTTCAGGTGCAGTCGACGACCGACCGGGTGAAGTTCCTGATGGCGCGGTTGACCGGCCAGACGCCGCCGAGCTGGGAGGACACCGAGACGACGCTGGAACAGCTGCGCGGCCGCGTGCAGAAGGCGCTCGCCTACCTCGCGACGTTCTCCGAAGCCGATCTCGCCGGCAAGGAAGACGGCATGGTGACGGTGCGCGACAAGCAGTTGCCGGCGCTCGACCACGCGCTCCACAATGCCCTGCCGCAGATTTTCTTCCACCTCACGGCAGCGTACGCGATCCTCCGCCAGAACGGGGTGCCGGTCGGCAAGGGAGACTTCCTCGGGGCCTGATCTTTGGCAAGGGCGCTGTTCATCGGGATGCAAAGCCCGCTTTCTGCCGGCGGCCTCGCCGGGTGGCTGGCGTCGGGCAACGAAGTCGCGGCGTTCTGGTCCGCGGCTCCGGGCATAAGGCCGGATAGGTTCGGCGCGCCGCGGCTGGGCCCGGCACGCCTTCTCGCCCGGCATGGCATCCCGAACGTGACGGTCCGCCGGCTGTCGAAGTGGCCCGACGTGGTCGATGCGGCAGCTGCGACCGGCGCCGATGTGCTGATCACCTGCGCTACGTCGATGATCGTGCCACGGACGCTGCTCGCGCACTTCGGCGCGCGGGCAGTGAACCTTCACCCGGCCATGCTGCCCGAGTATCGCGGGCCGTCGCCCTACGTGCCGATGCTGCTCGACGGTCGCGGCGACAGCGACGGTGGCGCAACGCTCCATGTCCTGAGCCCGGGGATCGACGAGGGCGATATCATCGCCCAGCGCCGCGTACCTTTTGCCGAGAACGGCGGGCACTTTACGTCATGGTATGCCGCCTTGATCCACGCCTCGTTCGGCCTGATGCGGGACGAGCTGCCACGCTACCTGCAAGGGGAAATCGTTGCTCGACAGCAGACGGGCGGCAGTTATCGCAAGGCCGGCTTACCTGTGATCATCCCGCCATCGGCTGACGCTGCCAGCGTCTCACAGATGCTCGACCGAGCCGGCTCGACGATGCACCTTGTCGTCCAACTCCCGGGCCGTCGTCGGCCGGTCCGAGTGGTCTCCGTAACCCGCCAGCGAGCAAGATCCGGCGCTCCACCGGCCCTCGGGCTGCTGACGGCGGAACTGGATTTCGCCGACGCGCGCCTGACGCTGCGGCGGGCCACCAGCCTGGAGCGCAGGCTCGAGAAGTGGCGGCTCGCCAAGCTGCTGCGGCCGCTTCAGCTGTAGCGCTCTTCCTTCCACGGGTCGGCGTGGTTGTGGTAGCCGCGGATTTCCCAGAAGCCGAGGTGGTCGCCGGTGGCGAACTCGATGCGCCGCAACCACTTGGGGCTCTTCCAGAAATAGAGATGCGGCACGACGAGCCGCACCGGACCGCCGTGGTCAAGCTCGAGCGGCTTGCCCTCCCAACTGTGGACGACCATGGCGTCGGGATGGGCGAAATCCTCGATCGTCATGTTGGTGGTGTAGCCGTCGTTGGAGGTCAGGAGCACGAAGCGCGCTTCCGCCTTTACCCCCACCGCGTCGATCAGCTGCCGGGTCGATACACCGTCCCAACGGTTGTCGTAGCGCGACCAGCTGGTGACGCAGTGGATGTCGGTGACCTTGCTCACCTGCGGCTGGGCCATCAGGCCGGCGAAATCCCATGTAGTCGGGTGCTCGACTTCGCCGGCAATATCGAGGCGCCAGACTTCCTTCGGCACCCGCGGCGTCTGGCCGAGGTCGAGGATGGGCCAGGTCTTGACGAGGTGCTGGCCGGGCGGCAGGCGGGCGTCCTCGGGCCGGGTTGTCTGGCCGGTGAGGAACTTGCCGAGCTCGGCCCAGCGGGACTTGGTTTTCGTCAGCTTGCTGTCTTCGGGGGTATCGTCGTCGGACATGTGTCGCCTCGGTCTCTGCCCGCAAAAGGTGGGCCTCTACGGCGCCGAGTCAACGGGCGCACACGCATGACAGGGTGTCGCCGGTTCGATTTTGACCGGCGGAAGCATTGTCGGGCCGCGGCATGGTCCCCATGTCATCTCCAGACGTCGCACTGACGCTCAACATCGGAGACCAAGATGCTGAACCCTGAAGATCGCCGCGCCATCGAGGGCCTGTTCGACCGGCTCGCCGAAACCGAACACCGCGCCCCGCCTCGCGACAGCGAGGCCGAGGAGTTGATTCGCGCCGAGGTGACCCGGCTACCAAATTCTCCGTACTATATGGCGCAGACCATCGTGGTGCAGCAGCAGGGGCTCGAGGCGGCGGAAGCCCGGATCAAGGAACTCGAAGCGCAGGTAGCGCGTCGCGAGCCGGTGCGGCAGCGCAGCCCGTGGGATCGTGGTGCCGATGACGGTCAGGAGCAGCGCCAGCAGCGCGGCTTCGGTGGCGGCGGCTTCCTCGGCGGAGCCATGCAGACCGCGCTCGGCGTGGCCGGCGGCGTACTGCTGGGCAGCGCCATCGGCTCGCTCTTCGGGGCCGGGGCTGCCAACGCGGCGGACGGCAATGCCGGGGCCGACGGCGCGCAGGACCAGGGACAGGATGCGGGTGACGCCGGTCAGGACAATGGCGATAGCGGCTTCGATGGGGGCGGCGACGACTTTGGCGGTGGCGATTTCGACATGGGCGGAGACTTCTGACGAGAACGTGATGGGTTGCCCAATCACGGAATCGCTGGGCATGATCCGCCCCGATGGCAGATATCGACACACAACAAGCGCACGGCGAGGATCACGCGAGCCCGGATTTCCGGCTCTCGGTGCTTCTCGCCGAAATCGCCGAAGGTCCTGAAGAGGATCGCATCTCGATCGGCGATCTGCTTGGTCTGCTGAAACGGCGGGCGCTGGGGGCGCTGATCTTCATCTTCGCGGTGCCGGTTGCCCTGCCGCTGCCGCCCGGTGTTTCGACCGTGTTCGGAGCACCACTGCTGTTCCTGACGGCACAGCTGATGCTCGGCATGAAGCCGTGGCTGCCGGGGATCATCACCAATCGTTCGCTGAAGCGCAGCGAGTTCAAGAAGATCATCACAACGGTCGCGCCCTGGCTGCACCGTGCCGAAAGCGTGATGAAGCCGCGGCTCAGCTTCGTGGGACAGCGACCCTTCGTCTACCTGCTCGGGCTGATGTGCCTGGTCCTGTCGACGATCCTGTTCCTGCCCATTCCGCTCGGCAACATGCTGCCGGCCTTCGCGGTGAGCATCATCGCGCTCGGCCTGCTGGCGCGCGACGGGGTGTGGATGATGATCGGCATGGTCACCGGCATAGTCGCGATCATTGTCGTCTGGGGCGTGCTGTGGGCGATGATCTTTGCCGCGCTGTTCGTCGTCGGCAACGTATTCGGAATCACGTTCTAGCTGAAGCGGGCCTGCCGGCCGCTACCAGTTGACCAGATCGGCAAACGGGTTGTTGCTGAAGGTGCCGGCCTTGCGCTTCTCGTAGAAGCTGTTCCCGCCTGCTTCGAGCACGTAGTACATGTTGTTGTACGAGAACTTGTAGCCCGCCGTGTGGAAGTGCTTGACGTTCTTGCCCAGGTTCGGATGGCGGGCGCCGCGCAGCACCTTGTCGGCCGCCGCGTAGGCGCGGGCCTTCGAGGCGTTTTCCTTCATCGGCTTGTGCAGCACGCCGGGAGCAAACTGGTTCTTCTGCCCAACCACGCCACAGACCGACTGCGGGTACGCCTTGTCGGCGGTGCGGTTCATCACCACCGTGCCGACGGCCAGCATGCCGTCGTTGCTGGAGCGGTTGGACTCGAAATACATGGCGCGCGCCATGCAGTCGCGCGACGACAGACCACCGAACGGTGAAGTGGCGCAGCCGGCCACCGACCCGGCGAGAACGGACGCTGCCAGAAGCAGTTTGAGCGATGCCGCCAACGATGACTCCGGAACGCAGGTACAACAAGGAGTCCCGGGCTGACGCTGCCCGAGACCACTAAAATACCAGCGATGGAGTTAAGGGGGCGTTGCGTTAGCGGCGGTGACGGGACGAGCGACCCGAAGCCGTCACCAGCGTGATCAGGCAGGCGAGCCCGGCGACGGCAATGACGGCCGGCATCGGATCGCGGCCAACGGCGCGGCCGGCGCGCACGGCCTGCTTGCCGACCGCCTTCACGGCGACGGCGCCCTGATGCCAGGCTTCATCGGCGAGGTCATGGCCATAGTGCTGCGCATCGCGGCTGGCATTGGCGGTGAAGCGGCCGAGCAGGTCGGTGATGTGGCTTGCGTCGCGCGCGAGGCTCGAGACCTGACGGCCGAGCCGGCGCTGCGAAGAATGGTCGAGGAAAGGCAGGTCGTAGGCCATCGGGACGCTCCTGGATCGTGTGGAGCAGGTAACGCGGCTGCGGCTCAGGGGTTCCTGAATGGGCGAGGGCAGGGGCCATCCGCAACGGGATGGGCGACCTGCCCTCTACTTAAGCACCATCAGATTGCAGGCAATCCCTTAATGAGGTGTTAACGGCCGTCCCCAGGTGGAACGACGGCCCGGCGATAGAGATGCCAGGTGGCGTGACCGAGCACGGGTACGGCGATGGCCAGCCCGACCAGCAGCGGCAACGCCCCCAGCAGCAGGATGGCGATCACCATGATGCCCCAGACTGCAATTGCCAGCGGGTTGCGCAGGACCACCCGAGCGGAGGTCTGGATGGCCACTGCGGCGCCAACGTCGCGATCGAGGAGCAGCGGGATAGAGATCACCGAGGTGGCCAGCACCAGCACCGCGAAGCCGAACCCGATGAGGTTGCCCCACAGCATCAGCGCCTGGCCCTGCGAGGTGGTAAGCACTTCGTCGACGAAGGCCGTCAGCGAGGCCGGGGAACCGGCACCGTAGAGCGACTCGTAGAGAAACTGTGCCGACATCAGCCAGAGGGTGAAGACGATCATGAGCCATACGCCCAGCGCCGCGATGGAGGCGAAGGCAGGGGTGCGGAACACATCGAGCGCGGCGCTCCAGTGCGTCTCGAACCCCTGTTCCTGCCGGCGGCTCATCTCGTAGATCGGCAGGGCCGCGAATGGCCCGATCAGCGCGAAGCCCGTGATCAGCGGAAACAGCAGCGGCCAGGAATTGTTGCCGGAACTCCAGACCGCCAGCACTGCACCCACCATCGGGTAGATGAGGCCGAGAAAGGCGAGGTGCGATGGCTTTTGCCAGAAGTCGCGCCAGCCGTAGGCCAGCGCGGCAAACAGGCCGCCCAGAGTCAGGCGTCGCACCTCGGGAATGTCGAGACGGTCACCGGCATTCGTGAGCACGTGGAAGTCGGCCATTCCATCTCTCCCTGAATGGAACTGGCGACGGCACTTCGCGCTAAAGGCGAAAACCGCCACCTGCGAATACGTAAGCAATCAGAACTTATAGATGGCGCTTTCGCAAATAAGTATTGCGTGATCGGCACCTCGCACTTTCAAGGGGATCGCCGATCGAATTTCGACACGTTGGCGTGCTTGTTTAGGTCGGCGATACGACCGACCTTGCCGCTATCGCCAGCCGGAGACGACGATGAGCAAAGAAGAAGCCCGCCTCAACCGCCAGTTCGATCGGATCGGTCGGAGCATTCCGGCCTCGTCCGGCTTCCTGAGCTGGATCCGGCAGCCGGGATCGCGCTGGGTGCGGATACCGCTCGGCATCCTGCTGATGCTGGGGGGCGTGTTCAGTTTCCTGCCGGTGCTGGGCGTCTGGATGCTGCCGCTCGGCGCATTCCTCTTGGCCCTCGACCTGCCCATCCTGCAGGGGCCGCTCAACCGGCTGAGCTTTTGGGTGCAGCGCAAGTGGCAGAACTGGCAGCGCGCCCGGCGGGATCGCAAGGCGGCCCGGGACAAGTCGTCCGAGTAAGCTCTACTCGAGCGTGCCCTGGCTGATGGCCGCTTCGAGCAGATCGACGGCGTGGGCGAGCTTTTCATCGACGATGTGGAGGTATTGCTGCCAGTCGTCGAGGTGGCTCAGTTCCTCGTCGCCGTCGGAAATGCCGCGCAGCGCGATCAGCGGCAGGGTGAAGCGCTGGCAAACCCGCAGCACGGCGTAGGTTTCCATATCGACCATGTCGGTGCCGACGCGGTCGTAGGCGGCGCCGGAGACGACGTTCGCCCCGCTGGACAGCGTCGCCTTCGGGATGCCGGGGACGAACGGGCCGAGGTCCAAAGTTGCCGGCAGATCGAGCAGCGGCGTGACGCCGGGCTCGAAGCCGAGCGCCGACGCATCCATGTCGCGATAGGACACGGACGTCGCCTGGTAGACGCCGAGCTGTTCGAGCCGGGCGGAACCGGCCGAACCCAGCGAGACGACGATGGCGGGCATCTTGTTGGCGGCCTTGAGCTGACACAGGGCCTCGGTGACGACGATGGCCGCCTCGACCGGCCCGATGCCGGTCATCAGCGGAGTGATCCGCGACTTAAGGTGCGGGCCGTATTCGAGTGGCGCGGCCATGACATAGAGGATTTCGGCGGCGCCGGGAGTGCGGTGAACGAAGGGCATTCGCTCATAGGACATATGCGTCGCCTGAATCGCAAGGTGCGACTGCGCGTGCCCAAGGTGCGACCGCACATGCATTGACAGCCAGCAGCCAACGCATAGGCTGATGATCATGATCACAGCGAATATGCCTGCCGCCGAGCTGAAGCCCCGTCTGCTCGCCGAAATCGATGCGCGCCGCGACGACCTGATCGCCCTGACGCAGGACCTGGTGCGGATTCCGACGGTCAATCCGCCCGGCAACAACTACCTCGAGATCTGCGAGTACCTCGCCCGGCGCCTGAAGAAACGCGGCTACGCGGTTGAATTGATTCGCGCCGAGGGGGCGATCGGCGACGTCGACAAGCACCCCCGGTGGAACATCGTGGCGCGGCGCGAGGGCGGGCATCCCGGCGAAACGGTGCACTTCAACTCGCACCACGACGTGGTTGAGGTCGGCCGCGGCTGGACCACCGACCCCTTCGGCGGGGAGCTGCGCGACGGCCGGGTCTACGGACGCGGCACCTGCGACATGAAGGGCGGGCTTGCCTCGTCGATCATCGCCGCCGAGGCCTTCGCCGACCTCTATCCGGACTTCTACGGCAACATCGAGATTTCAGGCACGGCGGACGAAGAGACCGGCGGCTTCGGCGGCGTCGCCTACCTGGCCGAGAAGGGCTATTTCTCGCCCGAGCGGGTGCAGCACGTCATCATCCCCGAGCCCTTGAACAAGGACCGCATCTGCCTTGGCCACCGCGGCGTCTGGTGGGCGGAGATCGAGACGTTCGGCCGCATCGCGCACGGCTCGATGCCGTTCCTCGGCGACAGCGCCATCCGCCACATGGCGGCGGTGCTGCATGAGTTCGAGGAGGTGCTCTATCCGGCGCTGACCCAGAAGCGGACGGAAATGCCGGTGGTGCCGCCCGGAGCCCGGCAATCGACGATGAACATCAACTCGATCCACGGCGGCCAGAACGAGCCGGAAGAGGGCTATACCGGCTTCCCGGCACCCGTGGTGGCGCACTCGGCGCGCATCGTCATCGACCGGCGCTACCTGATCGAGGAGAGCCCGGCCGAAGTGCGGCAGGAAGTGGTGGACCTGCTGGAGCGGCTGAAGGCCGAGCGGCAGGGGTTCAGCTACGAAATCCGCGACCTGTGGACCATCTCGCCGACCATGACCGAGAAGGAAGCGCCGGTGGTACGCTCGGTGGCCAAGGCGATCGGCGAGGTGATGGGAGTGGACCCGCAATACGTCGTGTCGCCGGGCACTTACGATCAGAAGCATATCGACCGGATCGGCCGGCTGAAGAACTGCATCGCCTATGGGCCGGGCATTCTCGACCTGGCGCACCAGCCGGACGAATGGGTGGGCGTCGACGACATGGTCGACTCGGCCAAGGTGATAGCGCTGGCGCTGGTCGACCTGCTGGGACCGGAATGAGTTTTTTGCGCACGCAACCGGTTCACCTCGGACCGGAAGCGGCTTAGGATCGTTTTCAAGGCCGCCGGGGTGAGCGGCCACCAACCTGAAGGGATTATCATGCGCACATCACTGGTCGTGCTGGCTCTGGCCGGCACCCTGGCAATGACGACAGCGTTGACGCCGGCTTTCGCACAGGCGCGAACCGACGTGAAGGTGGGCCTGGTGCTGGAGCCGCCGAGCCTCGACCCAACGGCTGAAGCCGCCGCGGCCGTGGACGAAGTGGTCTATGCCAACGTGTTCGAGGGACTGACCCGCTTCGCTGCCGATGGCTCGATCCTGCCGGCGCTGGCCGAGAGCTGGACCATCTCGGACGACGGTCTCACCTATACGTTCAAGCTGCATGAAGGGGTGACCTTCCACGATGGCAGCGCCTTCGACGCCGAGGACGTGAAGTTCTCGCTCGACCGCATCAATGCGGAAGGCTCGCTGAACGCCCAGAAGGCGCTCTACACCTCGATCGAGTCGGTCACGGTCGTCGATCCGACGACGGTGGAGCTGAAGCTGAAGCAGCCGGACGGCAACCTGATCTACAACCTCGCCTGGGGCGATGCTGTGATCGTGGCGCCCGAGAGCGCCGACGCCAACAAGATCAACCCGATCGGCACCGGGCCGTTCTCGTTCAAGGATCGCGTCGAGGGCGACTCGATCACGCTCGAGAAGAACCAGAGCTACTGGGGTACCCCGGTGAAGCTGGAAGCCGCTACCTTCCGCTTCATCGCCGACCCGACGGCCGCTTTCGGCGCGCTGCAGGCCGGTGACGTCGATACCTTCCCGAACTTCCCGGCGCCAGAAACGGTGGCGCAGTTCGAGGGCGATCCGCGCTTCCGCGTGGTGATCGGCGCCACCGAGGGCGAGACGATCCTCGCCATGAACAACGCCAAGATCGACAATGTGAAAGTGCGTCAGGCCATTGCCCATGCCATCGACCGGCAGGCGATCATCGAGGGCGCCATGTTCGGCTTCGGCACGCCGATCGGCACGTTCCTGTCGCCGGCGAACCCGAACTATGTCGACCTGACCGCGCAGTCGGCCTACGACCCGGAAAAGTCGAAGGCGCTGCTGGCCGAGGCCGGCGTGACCGACCTGACGCTGTCGCTGAAACTGCCGCCGGTCGAGGGCTATGCCCGCCGTGGTGGCGAGATCATCGCGCAGCAACTGGCCGCTGTCGGCATCAAGACCGAGACCACCAACCTCGAATGGGCGCAGTGGCTGGGCGAGGTGTTCACCGACAAGAACTTCGACCTGACGATCATCTCGCACACCGAACCCAACGACATCGGCATCTTCGCCCGGCCGGACTACTATTTCGGCTACAAGAACGCCGACTTCGACAAGATCATCGCGGACCTCGCGGTGGAAGCGGACCCGGCCAAGCGGACGGAGCTCTACAAAGCGGCGCAGCAGAACCTCTCCGACAACTACGCGTCGGGCTTCCTGTTCGAACTCGCCAAGGTCGGCGTCGAGAACGCCAAGCTCAAGGGCATGTGGGAGAACGCGCCGACCCAGGCGACCGACCTCACGGCCGTTTACTGGGAAGAATGAGTGACAGGGGCGGGCTTCGGCCCGCCCCCCTTTCTTGCATTGACTTTGACCACGCGCTTTCCCCCACCCGCTGTCATCCCTGCGCAAGCAGGGACCCACTTCTCCGCCAGCACAGGTGGTCAGGTGGGTCCCTGCTTGCGCAGGGATGACAGCGTTTGCTGGTTGGTCGGCGCGCGACAGCCAGTCGTGGCGGGTCGCTGATGCCTAGCTACATCCTCGGCCGTATCGTTTCGCTGGTGCTGAGCCTGGTTGCGGCTAGCATCGTCATCTTCCTCGTGCTCGAGGTTGTACCGGGCGATCCGGCGCAGTTCATGCTCGGCTTGAATGCCACGCCGGATGCCGTCGCGACGCTGCGGCAGACGCTGGGGCTCGATGGGCCGTTGCTTGAGCGATATTTCAGCTGGATCTTCGGGCTGCTGCAGGGTGATTTCGGCGTCAGCTATACCTACAGGGTGCCAGTGGCGGGGATGATCGCCGACCGCATCTGGATTTCGATTCCGCTCGCCATCTATGCGCTGGTGCTCTCGACGCTGATCGCTTTCCCGGTCGGTATCCTTGCGGCGGTGAAGCGCAACTCGGTGACCGACACATCGATCATGGGGCTGACGCAGATCGGGGTGGCGGTGCCGAACTTCTGGTTCGCCATGCTGCTGGTGCTGCTGTTCGCGGTGACGCTGCGCTGGTTCTCGGCGGGTGGGTTTGCAGGCTGGCAGGACCCGCTGATGGCGCTCAAGTCGCTGACCTTGCCGGCCGTGGCGCTGGCGCTGCCGCAGGCCTCGATCCTGGCGCGCGTCATGCGCTCGTCGCTGCTCGATACACTGGGTGAGGACTATATCCGCTCGGCGCGGGCCAAGGGGCTGAGCCAGGGGCAGACGCTGTGGCGGCATGCGCTGCGCAACGCGCTGATCCCGGTGCTGACCATCATCGGGCTGCAGTTCTCGTTTCTCCTGGCCGGAGCCATCATCATCGAGAACGTGTTCTTCCTGCCTGGACTGGGGCGCATGGTGTTCCAGGGGATCACGTCGCGCGACCTGATCGTGGTCAAATCGGTGGTGATGCTGCTGGTGTTCGCGGTGATCCTCGTCACCTTCCTCGTCGATGTGGCGTACGCGCTGGTCGACCCACGGCTGCGGAGGGCGACGCGATGAGCGACGTGGCCCTGGTTCGACCGCCCGACAGCCTGCTGCGCGCCGCGCTGCGCTCGCCAAACTTCGTCATCGGCGCGGCAATCACGCTGGTGTTCGTGGCGCTGGCGCTGATCTCGTTCGTGTGGACGCCCTACGACTACGTGGCGCAGAACATCCCCAACAAGCTGAAGCCGCCATCGGCCGCCAACTGGCTGGGGACCGACCATTTCGGCCGTGACATCCTGTCGATGATCATGGTGGGCGCGCGGACCTCGATCGCGGTGGCGTTCATCGCCGTGACGTTCGCCATGGTGCTCGGCGTGCCGATCGGGCTCTGGGCGGCGGCAAAGCGGGGGACGCTGCTCGACGACGTGCTGATGCGCGCCAACGACCTGGTGTTCGCGTTCCCGGCGCTGCTGATCGCCATCCTGATCACCGCGGTGTTCGGGCCGGGGGCGATCAACGCCATCATCGCGGTCGGGCTGTTCAACATGCCGGTGTTCGCGCGGCTGTCGCGGGCCGGGGCGCTGACGCTGTGGAACCGCGAGTACATCATGGCAGCGCGGGTAGCCGGCAAGGGCGCGGCGCGGATTTCGTTCGAGCACATCCTGCCCAACATCGCGAACACGCTGCTGGTGCAGGCGACGATCCAGTTCGCCCTCGGCATCCTGGCCGAGGCGGCGCTGGCCTATGTCGGTCTGGGCGTGCAGCCGCCGACGCCGAGCTGGGGCAAGATGCTGGCCGACAGCCAGACGATGATTTCGCTGGCGCCGCATGTGGCGCTCGTGCCGGGACTGACCATCGTGCTGATGGTGCTGGGGGTAAACCTGCTGGGCGACGGACTGCGCGACGTGTTCGACCCGCGCCTGAGGCGAGGTCGCTGATGGCGCTGCTCGAGGTCAAGAACCTGTCGCTATCGATCGGAGGTTTCCCGATCCTGCGCGACGTAGACCTGTCGGTGGAGGCCGGCCAGGTGCTGGGCGTGATCGGCGAGTCGGGCTCGGGCAAGTCGATGACCGCGCTGTCGATCATGCAGTTGCTGCCGACCGGTTCGGTGGCGGGCGGCTCGATCCGGCTCGAGGGGCGCGAGGTGCTGGGGCTGCCGGACCGCGAGATGCGGGCGATCCGCGGGCAGGCGGTCGGCATGGTGTTTCAGGAGCCAATGACGGCGCTGAACCCGGTCAAGACCATCGGCGACCAGGTGGCCGAGACCGCCATGGTGCATGGCGGCATGGGCCGTGAGGCGGCGCTGAAGGTGGCGCGCGAGACGCTTGACCGTGTGGAACTGCCGGCGGATCGCTTTCCGCTCGACCGCTATCCGCACGAACTCAGCGGCGGGCAGCGGCAGCGCGTGGTGATCGCCATGGCGATCGCGATGCGGCCCAAGCTGCTGATTGCCGATGAGCCAACGACGGCGCTCGATGTCACGACGCAGGCGCAGATCCTGAAGCTGCTGCAGCGGCTGGTGGATGAGGATGGCATGGGGCTGATCTTCATCACCCACGACCTCGGCGTGGTGGCCGGGATCGCCGACAAGGTGGCGATCATGCGGCAGGGCGAGGTGGTGGAGGCAGGGCCGACGGTAGCGCTGTTCCGCAACCTGCAGCATCCGTACTCGAAGGCGCTGTTCGAGGCGTCATCGCATGTGCCGCCGCGCATCCCGCCGACCGACACCAGCGGCACCCCGGTGCTGTCGGTGGACGCGGTGGTGCGGGAGTATCCGCTGCCGCGCCGAAACCTGTTCGGGAAACGGCCGGTGCTGCGGGCGGTGGACGGGGTGACGATCTCGATCGGGCGCGGCGAGAATGTCGGTTTGGTCGGGGAATCCGGCTGCGGAAAGTCGACGCTGGCGCGCGCCATCATGTCGCTGGAGCCGATCCAGGGCGGGCACATTGCGATCGCGGGCGAGGGGCTCGATCCCAGGCGTGGTGCGAGCTTCGAGACGCGGCGCAAGATGCAGGTGGTGTTCCAGGACCCTTATGGCTCGTTCAACCCGCGACACCGGGTGGACCGGCTGGTGAGCGAACCGTTCCATCTGCTCGGCGCGGCGGCGCCCCAGGGGGCGGAGCGGGAGAAGCGGGTCACTCGGGCGCTCGAGGAGGTTGGGCTCTCGGCGGCCGACGCACACAAGTATGTGCACGAGTTCTCGGGCGGGCAGCGGCAGCGCATCGCGATTGCGCGGGCCCTGATCATCGAACCGGACCTGATCATCCTCGACGAGGCGGTGTCGGCGCTCGACGTTTCGGTTCGGGCGCAGGTGCTGGACCTGCTTGCCGACCTGTCCGACCGGTTGCAGATCAGTTACCTGTTCATCTCGCACGACCTTGCCGTGGTCCGCTCGATCACCGACCGGGTGCTGGTGATGAAGGCGGGCAAGATCGTGGAGGAGGGGCCGACCGAAGAGGTGTTCCGCTCGCCAAGACACCCCTACACGCAGGAACTTCTGGCGGCGACGCCGAACCTTGAACTGGCGCTTTCGGAGCGCGAACGGACTGGACGATGACCAAGCTCGATCTTTTCTTCGACCCCAACAGATGCTTCATCGGCGGGAAGTGGGTCGCCCCGGCGGGTGGCGAGTACCTGCCGATCGAAAACCCATCGACCGGCGAGACGATCGGCGAGATCGCACGCGGGCAGGCGGCTGACGTCGAGGCGGCGGTTGCAGCAGCACAGGCAGCGCTGGCCGGAGCGTGGGGCAAGACGCCGGCCTTCGAGCGTGGCCGTATCCTGACGCGGATGAGCCAGGCGGTGCTGGCTCGGGTCGACGAGCTGGCGCGGATCGAGGCGATGGATGTCGGCAAGCCCTTGAAGCAGGCGCGGGCGGATGCCGTGGCGCTGGGGCGCTACCTCGAGTTCTATGGCGGCGCCTGCGACAAGATCATGGGCGAGACCATTCCGTATCTCGATGGCTACACGGTCTACACGCTGCGCGAGCCGCACGGGGTGACGGGGCATATCATCCCGTGGAACTACCCGATGCAGATCATCGGCCGGTCGGTGACGGCGGCGCTGGCGATGGGCAACGCGGCGGTGCTGAAGCCGGCGGAGGAGGCGTGCCTCACCGCGATCGCCTTCGCCAAGATCGCCGAGGAGGCCGGACTGCCGGCCGGGGCGCTGAACGTCGTGCCGGGGCTTGGCGAAGAGGCGGGCGCGGCGCTGACGGCGCATCCGGGGGTGAACCACATCTCGTTCACCGGCTCGCTGGCTGTGGGCGAACTGATCCAGCGGGCGGCGGCGAAGAACGTCATTCCGGTGACGCTGGAACTCGGCGGGAAGTCGCCGCAGCTGGTGTTCGAGGACGCCGACCTCGATCGTGCGCTGCCGTTCCTCGTCAATGCGGGCATCCAGAATGCCGGGCAGACCTGCTCGGCCAGCTCGCGCATCCTGGTGCACCGCAGCATCCATGACCAGGTGCTGGAGCGGATGGCGGAGCGGTATCGAGCGCTCAGGGTGGGGCCGGCGATCGATGATCTTGACGTCGGGCCACTGGTATCGGGGCGGCAGCAGGAGATTGTCGGCGGCTTTCTCGGCGACCTTGGGGGTGGCGAGATCGCTGCGCGGGGTGAAGTTGTGTCTGGAGCGCCGGGTGGCGGGCACTATCTCGCGCCGGCACTGATCGCGGGGGTGAGGTCGGACAACCGGCTGGCGCAGGACGAGATTTTCGGGCCGATACAGGTGGTGATTCCATTCGATGACGAGGCCGAGGCCGTGGCGATTGCCAATGGCACGGAGTTTGGTCTGGTGGCGGGCGTCTGGAGCCGCGACGGCGGCCGGACGATGCGCGTGGCGAAGGCGATCCGGACCGGGCAGGTGTTCCTCAACAACTACGGTGCGGGCGGTGGCGTAGAGCTGCCGTTCGGCGGGGTGGGGAAGTCCGGGCACGGCCGGGAGAAGGGGTTCGAGGCGCTGTACGGCTTCTCGGTATTGAAAACGGTGGCCGCGTGGCACGGGTGATTTCATGAGACTTGCAGGCAAGGTGGCCATCGTGACCGGTGGCGCGTCGGGGTTCGGGGCGGGGATCGTACGGAAGTTTGCCGCCGAGGGCGCCAATGTACTGATCGCTGACATCAACCTGGAAGGCGCCGAGACGCTGGCGCGAGAGCTGGGCCAGAAGGCCGGGCATGTCGATGTCAGCAAGGACGCAAGCGTCAATCAGCTGGCGGCCGCGGCGCTGATGGCGTTCGGCAAGGTGGACATCCTCGTCAACAATGCCGGGGTGTCGCACCTGCCGGCGGCGCTGGACGAAATCTCCGAGGCGGATTTCGACCGGGTGTTCAATGTGAACATGAAGTCGGTCTACCTGACGGCCCGGCATTTGGTGCCACACTTCAAGGCACGGAAGACCGGGGCGATCCTCAACGTCGCGTCGACAGCGGCGGTGAGCCCGCGGCCACGGCTGAGTTGGTATAATGCGTCGAAGGGCTGGATGGTGACCGCGACCAAGTCGATGGCGGTGGAGCTGGCGCCGTTCGGCGTGCGGGTGAACGCCATCAACCCGGTGGCCGGCGAGACGCCGCTGCTCAAGACCTTCATGGGCGAAGACACGCCGGAAATCCGCGCGAAATTCCTCTCCACCATTCCCTTGGGGCGGTTCTCTACGCCGGAGGATATGGGCAACGCGGCCTGCTTCCTCTGCTCGGACGAGGCCTCGATGATCACCGGCGTCGCGATGGAAGTCGACGGCGGGCGGGTGATCTAGGCCCGCGTGGCGACGAGCACGTGAACATCGCGAATCACGCACATGTCGCCGAAGCGCGGTTCGGCAATGCCCAGATCGGCGGTGACATAGCCAATCGCCTCGAGCTTCTGACGGATCTGCGCGGTCGGAGCGCCGAAGAAGCCGTGAGTTTCAACCACGATGGCCCGCGGCCGGATCGTCATCGTCTCGAGAATGATGCGCTCCGCACCCTCGCAATCGAGCTGGAGGACATCGCATTCTGGTAGCTCGCCCGGCGGCAGCACCGTCGGGCTGCGCGGTCCGTCATAGACACCGATCGCTTCGCCGACGATCACCGCATGAACGGCGATCCGGTCGGCCACCCGATTGTTGAGCGCGGTCAACGCGATATCGGCGGTGCTGTCTAGATTGCCCTCGTAGCACGTTACCGCGCCGGTCGCCCCGGCAAGGAGAGCGGCCGCGGAGGCGGTGATGCCCATGCCGCCACCCACAACGACGATGCGGTCGCCGGAACGGACGGTCTGCTGCAGTCCCTGCATTATCCCCAGTTCGTACCCGGGGATGTCCTCGCGCTCCCAATCAGGGACCAACCATGTCATTCGCCGGTCGCCGAGCTTGCGATAGCGCGGGCCTGCAATGCCGCCGTAGCGGATCGGATCAGCGTTCGGCAGGAAGCGCCGGAGACGCATGTAGTTGGCTCGCGCAAAGCGGCCCGGCACGCGCAGCACGCGACGAATGAAGAGGCTTGGCATCAGTCGAGGAAGCCGTTGATCGCGTCGGCCACCGCCTGCGGCGCTTCCCAGTGGATCGAGTGCGCTGCGGGCAGGGTGGTGAGCGTCAGGTTTTGCACACCCTTGTGTCCTGCGGTGACGGCGGCGGTCGGCACCAGCAGGTCGAGACTGCCGGCCACGGCAAGCACCGGGCAGCGGATCTGCCGGAGGTCTTCGGCGGCCATGCGGTCGAAGGCCTTTGACCTGGCGGGCGAAGTTCTCGGGCGACTGCCGGTAAGGATAGGCGGTCGATGCTGCAGCCGCGGCGGCGATGTTGGCTTCGTCGACGAAGAACGGGGTCGAGAACAGCCACTGGAACAGCAGGCGGAACCAATCCTCGGGGGGCATGGTGAAATAGTGCCGCTCCATGTCGCCGAACAGGGCTCGCTCCTTGGCGCCGGGGACGTTGCCGGAGGTGAGCGTGACGAGGCGGCGCACCCGGTCCGGGTAGCAGGCGGCGAGGCGCAGGCCGATCATGCCGCCGAGCGAGTGACCGACGATATCGGCCTCGGGGAAGCCGAGGTGATCGAGCAGGGCGACGGTGTCCTCGACGATCTGGTCGATGTCGATGGGGCCCTCGGACTCGGTGCGGCCGGAACCGCGGTTGTCGGGCATGATGAGCTGGCGACCGGACAGCAGCGGGAGCAGCGGACCCCAACTGGCATTGTCGCTAGCGGTGCCGGCAATCAGCAGCAGCGGCGGGCCATTACCGGTAACCTCGTAGTGGATGATGGCGTCGGGTCGCGTGAATTGAGGCATCGCAAGAACTCCGGCGAATATGTCATGCGGTCGCGTGGACAGGCGCTGCGGCGGGCCTATAGTTGACCGGTTGGGCAAAAGGCATTTGAGACCATGGCACAGGATGCCCTTGGAAATGAAGTGAGCCGCGCGTCGGCCAAGACGCTGCAGGGCATAGACGATTTCGTCACCGGTTTCCTCGGCTACGAGACGAAGGCAGCAAACATTATCGCGGCAGCCGATGGCGAGCCCGATGCAGTGCTGGCCAACATCTATGCCGGATTTGTCTGGATGTTCCTCGAGGCGGATGGGGCCAAGGCGGCGGCATCAACGTACATGGGGCGCGCGCAGGCGGCGGCGGCGGGAGCGAACGAGCGGGAGCGGATGCTTCTCGCTCAGCTCGAGGCCTGGATCGGTGATGATGTGCCCAAGGTGCAAGCGGTCGGCGACGAGATCGTGGCGCGTTTTCCGCGCGACCTTGCGTCGGTGAAGCTGCACCAGTATTTCAGTTTCAATCGCGGCGACGCAAAAAACATGCTGCGGATCGCGCAGCAGGCGCTGCCGCAGAACGTCGACAATCCGCACATCCACGGCATGCTTGCGTTCGGCTACGAGCAGATGCACGAGCTCGAGACTGCAGAGCGCGAGGCGCGGCTGGCGCTCAGGCTCAAGGCCAAGGAGCCGTGGGCGCAGCATGCGCTGGCGCATGTGATGATGGGGACCGGACGGGTGGGCGAGGGGGTGGCGTTTCTCACCGAGGCGCAGTCGACGTGGGTGGACCTCAACTCGTTCATGTACACGCACAACTGGTGGCACAAGGCGCTGTTCCACATCAGCCAGGGCGACGAGCAGGCGGTGTTCGACGCCTATGACCACCATGTGTGGGGCGTCGAGCCGGACTACTCGCAGGATCAGGTGAACGCCGTTTCGCTGCTGGCCCGAATGGAAGTGGCGGGTATGAATGTCGGCGGGCGCTGGGAGGACGTGGCGAGCCATATGCGGGGCAGGGTGCGTGACACCATCCAGCCGTTCCTGACGCTGCAGTATCTCTATGGGCTGGCGCGGGCGGAGCGGGACGAGGCCGACGAGTTGATGCGGGCGGTCGAGGAGAAGGCGGCGACGTCTGCTGCATTCGATCGCGTGGTCTGGCGGGAGGTGGCGCTGCCGGGGGCGCGCGGCGTGCTGGCGCACGCGCGCGGCGACTATGCCGGGGCGGCGAAGTGGCTCGGCGTCGCCAATCCGCGGATGGTCGAGATCGGCGGCAGCCACGCGCAGCGCGACCTGTTCGGGCAGTTGCTGCTCGATGCGCACCTGAAGCTCGGGAACTGGGCGATTGCGCAGCAGATGCTGGAGATGCGGCGGACCTGGGACCCGGACGGGGTGCCGGTGAACAAGGCGCTGCGGTTGGTGAACGACAAACTGAATGCTGCATAGCCCGACAACGTAAGGAGCCCGGATGAAAACCGGACCACTGAATCTGATCACCGACGTCGAGGGATTGCGCGTTGGCAACGCTGCGGATCATCGGCTGAAATCCGGCACGACCGTGCTGGTGGCCGATGGGCCGTTCCGCGCTTCGGTCGATGTGATGGGCGGCTCGCCGGGGTCGCGTGAGACCGAGTTGCTGGCGCCCGACAAGATGGTCGAGGCGGTTGACGCGCTGGTGCTGTCGGGCGGCTCGGCCTTCGGGCTCGATGCGGCATCGGGGGTATCGGATGCACTACGGAAGCTGGGGCGGGGCTTCAAGGTGGAGACGGCGATCGTGCCGATCGTGCCGGGGGCCATCATCTTCGACCTGCTGAACCAGGGTGACAAGAACTGGGACGAGAACCCTTACCGGGCACTTGGACGCCGGGCGTTCGAGAATGCCGGCGTGGAGTTCGGGCTCGGGACGATTGGCGCGGGTGTCGGGGCGCTGACCGCGAACCTCAAGGGCGGGCTGGGGTCGGCATCCCTCGTGATCCCCGGTGGATTTACCGTCGGCGCGCTGGTGATCGCCAATCCGACGGGGTCGGTCACGATGGGCGACAGCCGGCATTTCTGGGCGGCGCCGTTCGAGGTGGATGGCGAGTTCGGCGGGCTCGGGCCGTTGCCGACGCCGCTGTCATTCGAGCAGTCGGCGCGCTCGAAGCGGGACTGGGTGAACCCGATTGCCAACACCACGATCGCCATCGTCGCGACCGATGCGGACCTGTCGAAGGCTCAACTGAAGCGCATGGCGGTGGCGGCGCAGGACGGGATTGCCCGCGGGGCGAGCCCGGCACATAGCCAGGTGGATGGGGACCTGGTGTTCTCGGTGTCGACGGGCCGCAGACCGATCAACGAACCGGTCGCCAATGTGCTGCACCTCGGGCACGCAGCGGCGGTGTGCCTGAGCCGGGCGATTGCCCGGGCGGTGTACCACGCAGAGCCAGCCGAGGGCGACGTGGTGCCTACGTGGCAGCAGAAGTGGGGTCGAGCTTCGACTTGATCGTGTAGCAGAAGTCGCAGGACCCATCGCCGTTCATGCAGGTCTTCGTGCGGTCGAGCTTGAGGCCGAGTTCGTCGGCCATGGCGAAGTCGGAGTTGCAGATGAGGAGCTCGCCGAGGTCGCGGGCGCCGATCTGTTCCATGAACTCGGCATAGTCGCAGTGGCTGACCTCGTTGCGGAGCACGGTGTCGGTCTGCTCCAGCGTCTCGAACTCGTAGCGAACGCCCTGGCCGAAGCCCGCGAACTCGGCGGCGAGCGTCGGGATATCGAGCAGTGAACCGCGGGCGCCGACGATCGCGCGGTTGGCCTCGTCAAGGGCTTTGCGAACAAGGCGATGCGCCTCGGGTTTGCCGAGCGCCGCCTCCATGGCGCGGACCAGTGGAATCTGGGCCTGGACCTGGGTGGTGATGCGCTCGAACGGGGTCATTTGTCTGCCTCTGCTGTCGCGCCAGAATGGCAGTCGGCGCGAGGTGTGTGAACCCCGCGCTGGTATGCCACTACCGGGTGCAGCGGAGGACAGTTTCGCGCTTGCCGTCGCCGACCACCACGTTGATGCCTTCACCCGATGGGGCGAACACCGGGGTCAGGGTCATCTGGGCGTTGCCGCAGGCGGTCGAAAAGCCATCGCCGCTGGCGGTGAGGCTGATGTCGCATGTGCCAGCGGGCGAGGTGTAGGTGGTGTCGGTGATGGTGGTCACCGCGGCTGCGTCGCCGCAGCTCGAGAGCGACGCGGCCCAGGTGCCAATCAACGGAGCGGCGCCGGCGGGGACCTTCACTGCGGCAGGCGTGGCCGGTGCGGTGACAGCGGGCTTTGGAACTGCGGCAGGCGTCTCGGCGGCTGGCGTCGCGGGCGCCGGGTCGTTGCTGCAGGCAGCGAGTAGCGGCAGTGCGATGACGAAGGCGGCGGCGATTCCGAGGCGCATGACGAATCCCAAACAGTTGACCCGGGGCACGCTTGTCGCGCTATTGCGGCGCCAATGGGACAAGGAGGTTCGCGCGTGGTGCAGATCTATGTCGATGCCGATGCCTCGCCGGTGAAGGACGAGGTGCTGCGGGTGGCCCAGAGGCACGGCGTTGTGGTGATCATGGTCGCGAATTTCGGGCTGCGACCCTCGCGCGACCCGATGGTCCGCACCGTGATGGTACCGCAGGGCGCCGATGTGGCCGACGACTGGATCGTCGAGCAGATCGTAGCTGGGGACATCGTCTGCACCAACGACATTCCGCTGGCCGGACGGGCGCTGGCCAAGGGCGCGACGGTGCTGGGGGCGACGGGCAAACCCTTCACCGAAGCCTCGATCGGCATGGCGCTGGCGATGCGGGAGTTGAACCAGCACCTGCGTGAGACCGGCGAGAGCAAGGGCTACAATGCCGGGTTCACCGCGAAGGATCGGCAAGCTTTCCTGCAGGCGCTGGACGAGGCCGTGGCGAAGGCGAAGCGTCGATAGGAAACTATTCCGGCGACTGGAATGAAATTCTATCGCGCGCCCAAAGGCATTAACGTTTGTCGATCGGGCGTCGCTTGGATACGGTCGCGCCGGATTTGTTGACGGAGGTAAAGCGTGGCGCGTGTGGTGATCATCGGGGGCAGCGGGCATGTCGGGACGTACCTCGTGCCGTTGCTCGTCGAGGCGGGACACAGCGTGGTCAACGTGACGCGCGGGCAGCGCACGCCTTATCAGCCGGATGCGGCCTGGGCGAAGGTAGAGACGGTGGTGCTCGACCGCGACGCGGCCGAGGCGGATGGCTCGTTCGGAGCACAGATCGCCAAGCTCGGCGGCGACATCGTGATCGACATGATCTGCTTCACGCTCGAGAGCGCGCAGCATCTCGTCGAGGCGCTGCGGGGATCGGTGCAGCACTTCATCCATTGCGGCACGGTCTGGGTCTACGGGCACAACACCGCGGTGCCGGCGACCGAGGACCAGCCGCACAATCCGTTCGGCGAGTACGGGACGCAGAAGGCGGCGATCGAAAGCTACCTGCTGGGCGAAGCGCGGCGTGCAGGGTTTCCGGCGACGGTGTTCCGGCCGGGACACATCGTCGGGCCGGGCTGGGCGCCGCTAAACCCGGCGGGGCATTTCAACATCGCGGCGTTCAACACCATCGCGCGCGGCGAGCCGCTGGCGCTGCCGAATTTCGGGCAGGAGACGGTGCACCATGTGCACGCCTCGGACCTGGCGCGGCTGGTGATGGCGATCATCGCGGGCCGTTCGACGGCGGTGGGCGAAGCGTTCAACGCGGTATCGCCGCAGGCGGTCAACCTGCGCGGCTATGCCGAGGCGATGTATCGCTGGTTCGGCCACGAGCCGCAGCTGAGCTTCCTGCCGTTCGACGAATGGAAGCGCGGCCTCGATGCGAAGGACGCCGAGGCGACCTGGGAGCATATCGTGCGCAGCCCCAGCCACTCGATGGCCAAAGCACAGCGGCTGCTTGGGTTTGCGCCGCGATACAGTTCACTGGAAGCAGTGCAGGAGGCCGTTCGCTGGCTGATTGCCGACGGGCGCGTGGAGGCCGGAAATGTCCGATAACTATCTCATTCTGATCCCGACCGATCCGAACTGGTCGCCCGACGACACGGCGGCCGACAAGGCCGGCAACCTTGTTGCCGAGCTGCTTCCCGACGCTGAGGATGTCGAGGGCTTCATCATGGATGAGGTCGAGTTCTTCGATGCCGGAGACAACTTCAAGAGCGCCAAATGTCCGCATTGCGGGGCGGACGTTACCGACTGGTGGCCCGGGGCGATGGACCGCGCCAATGACGTCGCCTTCGGCGACCTCGGCGTGACCATGCCGTGCTGCGGTCGCCCGTCGTCGCTCAACGATCTCGTCTACGACATGCCGCAGGGTTTTGCGCAGTTCGCCATCACGGCGACGGAGCCGGGCATCGAGCAACTCGACGAGGCAACGCTACGCCGGGTAGGCGAGGCGCTGGGCCATCCGTTGCGCGCGATCTGGCAGAGCATCTAGCGGTCGCGAGATTTTTCGCGCGGCCCCTTCCAGTTGTCACAGCCCTTGTCTAACAAGGGCGTGAGCAATCGATTGCATTCAGGAGAGGCAGCCCATGTCCACCATCATCGACGTCACCGCCCGGCAGGTTTTCGACAGCCGTGGCAACCCCACTGTGGAAGTGGATGTGGTGCTCGATGATGGCAGCTTTGGCCGCGCCATGGTGCCGTCTGGCGCCTCGACCGGCGCGCATGAAGCGGTGGAACTGCGCGATGGTGGCAAGCCGTTCCTCGGCAAGGGCGTCACCAAGGCGGTTGATTTCGTCAACACCGAGATCTTCTCGGAGATCCAGGGCCTCGACGCACTCGACCAGATCGAGGTCGACCGGACGCTGATCGAACTCGACGGCACCCCGAACAAGAGCCGGATCGGCGCCAACGCCATCCTCGGCGTCTCGCTCGCGGTCGCCAAGGCGGCGGCCGAATCGAGCTCGCTGCCGCTCTACCGGTATATCGGTGGGCCGAACGCCCACATCCTGCCGGTGCCGATGATGAACATCATCAATGGCGGCGCGCATGCCGACAACCCGATCGACATGCAAGAGTTCATGATCCTGCCGGTGGGCGCCGAATCGATCGCCCATGCGGTTCAGATCGGTTCGGAAATCTTCCACACGCTGAAGAAGAACCTCGCCGCCGACGGCCACAACACCAATGTCGGCGACGAGGGCGGCTTCGCCCCGAACCTGAGCTCGGCCGAAGTGGCGCTCGACTACATCGTCAAGTCGATCGAGAAGGCCGGCTACTCGGCTGGCAAGGACGTCTACCTGGGCCTCGACTGCGCGGCGACCGAGTACTTCAAGGGCGGCAAGTACGAGATGGCAGGCGAGGGCAAGTCGCTCTCGTCGGAAGAAAACGCGAAGTTCCTCGCCGGGCTGGTCGACAAGTTCCCGATCATCACCATCGAAGACGGCATGGGCGAGGACGACTGGGAGGGCTGGAAGATCCTGACCGACCTGCTCGGCAAGAAGGTGCAGCTGGTGGGCGACGACCTGTTCGTCACCAATACCGAACGCCTGCGCTCGGGTATCAAGATGGGCGTTGCGAACTCGATCCTCGTCAAGGTGAACCAGATCGGCTCGCTGTCGGAGACGCTCGACGCCGTCGATACCGCGCATCGTGCCGGCTACACCTCGGTGATGTCGCACCGCTCCGGCGAGACCGAGGATTCGACGATTGCCGACCTCGCCGTCGCCTGCAACTGCGGGCAGATCAAGACCGGCTCGCTCAGCCGCTCCGACCGGCTGGCCAAGTACAACCAGCTGATCCGCATCGAGGAACAGCTCGGCGGCGCGGCCAAGTACGCCGGCGCGTCGGTCATTCGCGGCTGAGAACTGCGAAGGCAGGGCGCGTCGAGGCGCCCGCCAGCCCTTCGGGCCTCGGGTGTCAAAGAACCTGCCCCCTTGCGGGCGCAGTGAAGCGGGGCCGGCGAGGCTTCAGGCCCCGACGCGGTAGTCCGCAGTATGTATGAGGCTCTCGCCTCGCCGGCCGATCGGGGTTTTGGGCGTATGGTACCGCGACCCGGGAGCATCCCGTGCCGCATCGCGAAAAGCGTGGGTGGCCGTCGACCGGGAATCCACCCGCATCGCCACCTTCCCCGGCCGCCTTATGCATGGCGGCCTTGCCCCCTGGGTGGCTCCGCATTGGGCCACCCGTGCGTTGCTAGCGGCTTGGCCAGCGAACTGGCCCATGCCGAGGTACTTTCGGCCTGGCCCGGAACGACTCCCGGACCACCCAACCTCCCCCGCACCAACCACTCGTCATGATCTCGCTTCGGTGCGCGGGACGAGAAGAGAATCGCATGGGGCTGGGGAGCGGGGATAAGTTGGGAGAAGATTTCTGGTAAGGCATTGATCTGCGTCGGGTTTGCTGCTCCCCCCTTCCGCCTGCCGGCACCTTCCCCCGCAGGCGGTAGAAGGATCGTGCTCGCCACCTTGCGGGCAACATCGATCCTCTCCCGTTTACGGGGGAGGGGGACCGCCGTCAGGCGGTGGAGGGGGGAGCCGCTTGCACTATGGCTGCGAGGACGTATGCCGGGCGGCGCTCGACATTGTCGGTCGTGAATCGGATGTGGCCCTTGCGAGACTTCCATCGCGGTCACAACCGCCTGTTAAGTGGCTGTTGTCTATGGTGCGGCGTCGCTTCGCGAGATTGCCCAATGTCTACCCGTCTCAAACGTCCGGCGTTCTGGCGCCATCTTGGCATCACTGCGATCCTCATCGCCTTCCAGGGCTACCTGGGCTACTCGTTCTTTACCGGCCAGTTCGGCATCGAGAGCCAGGACGTGCTGGAGAAGGAGATCGAGGAACTGGGCGCCACCTCTGCGGCGCTCGGAGCCGAAATCGAGTCGTACCGGCACCGGATATCGCTGTTCAAGTCGTCGAGCCTCGATCCCGACCTGGTGTCGGAGCGGGCGAGGGCGCTGTTGTCGATGTCTGAACCCGACGACTATGTGGTGATGGTCAACGCCGAAACCGGTAAACCGGTTTCCGGTTCAGGGACCGTTTCAACCACAAACGAGTTAAGCGGCGAAATCGAAAGCGGTATAGATTGATAGCGTCGTTTCTTTGCGCAAACGCAGGGTTAGCAACGCTCACGGTTTTCAGGTAAGCTCAAGTTACAAGCGGCCTGTCCCTCCCGGCCGCGACCCAGATTCCGGAGCGATTGCATGGCGCGTAAAGCGGTGGCCAAGTCGGCCCAGTCCAATGTCCCCGAACTCACCAAGGAACAGGAACTCACCGCTTATCGTGAAATGCTGCTCATCCGCCGCTTCGAGGAGAAGGCCGGCCAGATGTATGGCATGGGCCTGATCGGGGGTTTCTGTCACCTCTATATCGGCCAGGAAGCGGTGGTGACCGGCATCACCATGGCGTCCAGGAAGGGCGAGGACGCCCAGATCACCGGCTACCGCGACCACGGCCACATGCTGGTGATGGGGCTCGACCCCAAGGGTGTGATGGCCGAGCTGACCGGGCGCCAGGGCGGCCTGTCGAAAGGCAAGGGCGGCTCGATGCACATGTTCTCAAACGAGCATCGATTCTATGGCGGCAACGGCATCGTCGGCGCCCAGGTATCGCTCGGCACCGGTCTGGCGTTTGCCGCGAAGTACCGTGGCGACAATACTGTCTCGATCTCGTATTTCGGCGACGGCGCGGCCAACCAGGGCCAGGTCTACGAGAGCTTCAACATGGCCAAGCTCTGGAACCTGCCGGCCGTCTACATCATCGAAAACAATCGCTATGCGATGGGCACCTCGGTGGACCGGGCGACGGCACAGGGCGATTTCTCCAAGCGCGGCCTGTCCTTCGGGATCGACGGCGAGCAGGTCGACGGCATGGACGTCCGCCTGGTGCACGATGCGGCCAAGCGCGCCATCGAGCATGCGCGCTCCGGCAAGGGGCCGTACATCCTCGAGATGCAGACCTATCGCTATCGCGGCCATTCCATGTCCGATCCGGCCAAGTATCGGTCCAAGGACGAAGTGGCGAGCATGCGCGCCGAGCGCGACCCGATCGAACAGGTCAAGAACCGCATCCTCGAGAAGCGCTATGGCACCGAGGAGTGGTTCAAGGAAGTCGAGGCTGAAATTCGCGCCATCGTCACCGAGGCGGCTGATTTCGCCACGTCCGATCCGGAGCCGCCGGCGGCGGAACTGTGGACGGACATCTACGCCGCATGACGGGGGTCATCTTCACCATCGGACTGCTGGTCTGGCTGGTGGCGGCCTATGCCTTCGTGCGCATCGCGCTGAGCTTTGCCCGCGTGTGGCGGGCTGCGCCGGCCGGGCAGGGCAGCAAGGCCGCGATGGAGCTCTGGAGCCTGAACTATCCGGCGGTGCGCCAGCGCGTGGACGAAACCGCGGCACCGGCGATCGAGACGTTCCGCAAGAGTGTCGGGCTGTTCGCCGCCTGTGTGGGCGGGTTGATCGTCGTGGTGCTGCTCAACCTCTTCACCGGGAATGCAGCGTGATGGTGAAACCGATGGATATGGCGGGACGCGGCCAGCATGGCGGAGCAGGGCGACTGGATGGTCTGGTTGCTGGCCCTCGCGGTGGGCGTGCTGTTCCTCGTCTACTTCTGGTGGACCGGCGGCACGATCATCGCCAGCTTTCGCCGGTTGCTGAAGTTCATCGAGGACTGGCCGCAGACGCGGCGCGCCATGGTGGATGCCGAAGCGCGCAGCGGCGGGCGGTATCCGCTCTGGTTCCGGCTGGCCCGCGTCGCCGTGCTGCTGGCGCTTGTCGCACTCGTCACAATCATTCTCTGGCGCCGGTTCGGCTGATGGCCGCGCCGGTTTGTTCTTGAAACTCGTGGGCGGCCCTGCCGCCTGATCGCCCCTCTGCGGAGCACGAATATGCCAACGATCCTGATGCCCGCCCTCTCGCCGACGATGGAAGAGGGCAAACTGTCGAAATGGCTGGTCAAGGAAGGTGACACGGTCAAGCCCGGCGACGTGCTGGCCGAGATCGAGACCGACAAGGCCACGATGGAAATCGAGAGCGTCGACTCGGGCAAGGTCGTGAAGATCCTGGTCCCCGAGGGCACCGAGGGCGTGAAGGTCAACGAGCCGATCGCCCAGGTCCAGGCCGAAGGCGAGACCCTGGAAGCCGCTCCGGTGGCCAAGACCGCTCCCGAGCCGTCCGAAGCGCCGGTCGTGGCAGCCGAGAAGGCCGCAGAAGCCGCGCCCTCCGCAGCTGCCGCTCCCGCCGCGCCCAAGTTCGAGGCCGCTGCTGATCCGGACCTGCCGGCCGGTGTCGAGATGGTCGAGATGACCGTGCGCCAGGCGCTGAACGAGGCGATGGCCGAGGAAATGCGCCGCGACAAGGACGTCTTCCTCATGGGCGAGGAAGTGGCCGAGTACCAAGGCGCCTACAAGATCTCGCAGGGCCTGCTGCAGGAATTCGGGCCCCAGCGCGTGGTCGATACGCCGATCACCGAGCACGGCTTTGCCGGCATCGCGGTGGGCGCGGCATTCGCCGGCCTGCGGCCGATCGTCGAGTTCATGACCTGGAATTTTGCCATGCAGGCGATCGACCAGATCATCAACTCGGCCGCCAAGCAGCTCTACATGTCGGGTGGCCAGGTCTCGGCGCCGATCGTGTTTCGGGGCCCGAACGGGGCGGCGGCGCGCGTCGGGGCGCAGCACAGCCAGGATTACTCGGCATGGTACAGCCATGTGCCGGGTCTGCATGTGGTGGCGCCGTTCTCGGCGGCGGACGCCAAGGGCCTGCTGAAGGCGGCGATCCGTTCGAACACCCCGGTGGTGTTCCTCGAAAACGAGATCCTCTACGGCTCGACCGGGCTTGTGCCGAAGGTCGACGACTTCGTGCTGCCGATCGGCAAGGCGCGCATTGCGCGGGCCGGCAAGGACGTGACCATCGTGTCCTACTCGATGGGCATGCGCTACGCCACGCAGGCGACCGAGAAGCTGGTTGCGGCGGGTGTCGATGTCGAACTCATCGACCTGCGCACGCTGCGTCCGATGGATACGGCGACGGTGATCGAATCGGTGAAGAAGACCGGCCGCGTCGTGACGGTGGAAGAAGGCTGGCCGCAGGGCGGTATCGGCGCCGAGCTGGCCGCCGTGGTCGTCGCCGAGGCCTTCGACTACCTCGATGCCCCGCCGCTGCGCGTCACCGGCAAGGACGTGCCGATGCCGTATGCGGCGAACCTCGAGAAGCTGGCGCTGCCGAACGTCGACGAGGTTATCGCGGCGGTGAATGCCGTGACGTATCGGGGGTAGGGATGAGCATTCCGGCCGACGACCAGAAATTCCTCGATGCTGCCTACGCGGAGGCTCAGCAGGGCCTGCGCGAGGGTGGCATTCCGATCGGTTCGGTGCTTGTCCGCAATGGCGAGATCATCGGGCGCGGGCATAACCGGCGGGTGCAGAAGGGCGATCCGATCCTGCATGGCGAGATGGACGCGATCCAGAATGCCGGCCGGCAGCGCACCTATCGCGACGTGACGTGCTACACCACGCTGAGCCCCTGCATGATGTGCACCGGCACCATCATCCAGTTCGGAATTTCCCGCGTGGTGGTGGCAGAGAGCAAGAATTTCAAAGGCTTCCAGGATGTCATGACGCTCGCGGGCGTTGACGTGGTCGACTACCACGACGAGCGCTGCGAACACATGATGGCCGACTTCATCGCGAAGCATCCGGAACTCTGGAACGAAGATATCGGCGAGTAAGGCACCATGAGCATCAACATCACCATGCCCGCGCTCTCTCCCACGATGGAGGAGGGCAAACTCGCCAAGTGGCACGTCAAGGAGGGCGACAAGGTCTCCTCCGGCGACGTGATCGCCGAGATCGAGACCGACAAGGCGACGATGGAAGTCGAGTCGATCGACGAGGGCATCGTCGGCAAGATCGTGGTGCCCGAGGGCACCGAAGGCGTGAAGGTCAACGCGGTGATCGCGGTGATCCTCGCCGATGGCGAGAGCGCTTCGGACATCAAGACGGATGCTCCGGCACCGGCTGCCAAGACGCCTGAGCCGGCGAAGACGGAAGCGCCCAAGGCCGAAGCGGCTCCGGCGGCCAAGATGCCGACAGCGACGACGGGTTCGGCGGCCGTGCCGGTGCCTGCACCCAAGGCGGCGGCCCCGGCTGCAGCGACGAATGGCGCGCGCGTGTTCGCCTCGCCGCTGGCCAAGCGGCTGGCGAAGGAAGCCGGCATCGAGCTCTTGGCCATTTCCGGTTCGGGCCCGCATGGGCGCGTGGTGAAATCGGACGTCGAGGGTGCGAAGTCGGGCAAGACGCCGCTGAAGGCAGCGCCGGCAGCGGCTGCCGCGGCGCCTTCGGGTGGTGCGGCGGTTGCTGGCGGCATGACCCGTGCGCAAGTGCTCGCGCTTTATCCCGAGGGCAGCTACGACCTCGTGCCGAATGACGGCATGCGCAAGGTGGTGGCGGCGCGGCTCACCGAAGCCAAGCAGACCATCCCGCATTTCTACCTGACGCTCGACTGCAAGATCGACGCGCTGCTGTCGGCGCGCGAGCAGATCAATGCTGCCGCCCCGCTGAAGGACGGCAAGCCGACCTACAAGCTGTCGGTCAACGACTTCGTCATGAAGGCATGGGCGGCGGCGCTGATGAAGGTGCCGGCGGGCAATGCGACCTGGGCCGGGGACTCGATCCTCTACCACAAGCACGCCGACGTGGCCGTGGCGGTGTCGGTGCCCGGCGGCCTGTTCACGCCGGTGGTGAAGGCGTGCGATACAAAGTCGCTGCGCCAGATCTCCGAAGAGGTGAAGGACCTTGCCGGCCGGGCGCGCAACAAGAAGCTGGCGCCGCACGAGTACCAGGGCGGGTCGAGCTCCGTGTCCAACCTCGGCATGTTCGGCATCAAGGAATTCGCCGCGGTGATCAACCCGCCGCACGGCACCATCCTCGCGGTGGGCGCCGGCGAAGAGCGGGTCTATGCGGACAAGGGCCAGGTGAAGGTCGCGACCTTCATGACGGTGACGCTGAGCGTCGATCACCGCTCGGTAGACGGGGCGCTGGGCGCCGAACTGCTGGCGGCGTTCAAGGGCCTGATCGAAAACCCGGTGATGATGCTGGCGTAGCTGCTGGCTGGAGGCTTCCGTGAAGACCATTCTCGCTTACGGCGACAGCCTGACCTATGGGGCCAATCCGATCCCGGGCGGGCCGCGGCATGCCTATGAGGATCGGTGGCCGACGGCGCTGGAGCAGGGGCTCGGTGGCGCGGCGCGGGTGATTGCCGAGGGGCTCGGCGGTCGCACCACGGTGCACGACGACTGGTTCGCCAACGCCGACCGCAATGGCGCCCGGGTGTTGCCGACGCTGCTCGAGAGCCATTCGCCGCTCGACCTGATCGTCATCATGCTGGGCACCAACGACATCAAGCCGTTCCACGGCCGGACTGCCAATGAGGCGGGGCGGGGCATGGCGCGGCTGGTGCAGATCATCCGCGGGCACTATGCCGGTCGGATGCTGGACGAGCCGAAGATCATCCTCGTGTCGCCGCCGCCGATCATCCTCGGCGACTGGCCGGACATGATGGACCATTTCGGCCCGCACGAGGCGATCGCCACCTCGGTGGATTTCGCCCGCGAGTACAAGAAGCGGGCCGACGAGCAGAAGGTGCATTTCTTCGACGCCGGCACGGTGGCCAAGACGGACAAGGCCGACGGCATCCACCTCGATCCGGCGAATACGCGCGCCATCGGGGCAGGGCTCGTGCCGCTGGTGAAGCAGGTGCTCGGCCTGTGACGGCAGGGATCACCATTCGTCCCGCGATCAAGGCCGATGCGGCTGAGGTGGCGTTGCTGGTCAATATCGCGACGCATGGCGGGATCCGCGGCGGGTGGGAGTATGACGAGCGGGCGAAGGGGACTTACGATCCGCTCGAGGTCGGACGGCTCGATATGCTGGACGAGACCAGCGAGATGAGCTGGCGCAACGCCTCGATGGCGGAAAGCGACGGCGAGATCGTCGGTATGCTGCTCGGCTATGCCGAACCCGATGCGATGGGGCCGTTTCCGGGCGACCTGCCGGGATTTCTGGTGCCGATCGTCGAGCTCGAGTGGCTGTCGGCGGGGATGTGGTTCATCTCGATGCTCGGCGTGCATGTGCCGTGGCGGGGCAACGGGGTCGGCGGGAAGCTGCTGGCGCTGGCCGAAAAGAAGCGGGCCGAGACGCAACGGCGCGGGCTGGCGCTGATCGTCGAGGATAAGAACACCGGGGCTCGCGCCCTATATGAACGGATGGGTTTTGCGGTGACGGCTTCGCGGCCGATGCGGCACTACCCCGACGGAACGCAGCCGGGCAAGGACTGGCTCCTGATGGCGAAGGAACACTGAGATGGCTGACCAATACGACCTGATCGTTGTCGGCGCCGGCCCCGGCGGCTACATCGCGGCCATTCGCGCCGCGCAGCTGGGGATGAAGACCGCCATCGTCGAGCGCGAGCACATGGCCGGCATCTGCTCGAACTGGGGCTGCATCCCGACCAAGGCACTGCTGCGCACCGCCGAGGTGTATGGCCACATGAGCCACGCCAAGGACTACGGCCTGACCGCCGACCAGTTCGGCTTCGACCTCGACGCCATCGTCAAGCGCTCGCGCGGTATCGCGGCGCAGATGAACAATGGCGTGCAGTTCTTGATGAAGAAGAACAAGGTCGACATCATCTGGGGCGAGGCAGTGCTGACCTCGCCGACCGAGATCAAGGTGGCGCCGACCAAGAAGGCGATCGTGCAGCCGCAGGGACCGATCCCCAAGACCGCGCTGGGCGAGGGCACCTACAAGGCGAAGAACATCATCATCGCCACCGGCGCGCGGCCGCGCGTACTGCCGGGCATCGAGCCCGATGGCGAAAAGATCTGGACGTATTTCGAGGCGATGAAGCCCGCGAAGTTTCCTAAGAGCCTGGTCATCATGGGCTCGGGTGCTATCGGCATGGAGTTCGCGAGCTTCTACCGCTCGATGGGCGCCGAGGTGACGGTGGTGGAGCTGCTGCCGACCATCCTGCCGGTCGAGGACGCCGAGATCGCCGCGCATGTGAAGAAGCGGTTCGAAAAGCGCGGCATCAAGATCATCACCGACGCCAAGGTGGCCAAGGTCGACAAGACGGCGACTGGCATCGTCGCCCATATCGAGCCCAAGACCGGCGAGAAATCGCAGATTGCGGCCGATGCGCTGATTTCGGCGGTGGGCGTGCAGTGCAACTCGGAGAACCTCGGGCTCGAGGCGCTCGGCGTGAAGATCGATCGCGGCGCCATCGCCATCGACCACTATGGGCGGACCAACGTGCCATCCATCTGGGCTATCGGCGATGTCGCCGGGCCGCCGATGCTGGCGCACAAGGCCGAACATGAGGCGGTGATCACCGTCGAGACCATTGCCGGCCTCAAGGGCGTGCATGGGCTCAACAAGCTGCAGGTGCCGGGCTGCACCTATTGCGAGCCGCAGATTGCCAGCGTCGGGCTGACCGAAGCGAAGGCCAAGGAAGCCGGGCGGGAGATCAAGGTCGGGCGTTTCCCGTTCATCGGCAACGGCAAGGCGATTGCGCTGGGCGAGCCGGAAGGCCTCGTGAAGACTATTTTCGATGCCAAGACTGGCGAACTGCTGGGTGCGCACATGGTGGGCGCCGAGGTGACCGAACTGATCCAGGGCTTCGTCGTCGCCATGGGGCTCGAGACCACCGAGGAAGACCTGATGCACACGATTTTCCCGCATCCGACGCTCAGCGAGACGACGAAGGAATCGGTGCTCGACGCCTATGGGCGCGCGCTGAACATCTGACGTGAATAATCACCCGATTCCTCCAGCGGATATCCCGTTCATGTCGCAAGACCTTACGCAGATCCTGATCTTCCTCGGCATCGGCCTCGTCGCCGGCTGGTTGGCCGGCCTGGTGCTGGGCGGTGGCGGGCTGCTGCGCAACCTCATCGTTGGGGTGATCGGCTCATTCGTCGGCGGCTATGTGCTGAACCTCGCCGGGGTGACGCTGCCTATAGACAACGTCTGGGTCAGCAGCATCGTGACGGCGACGATCGGGGCGCTGCTGGTCATCGTGGTGGCGCGGGTCGTGGCCAAGTAGCGGGGTTGAACCTGGCATGGCCAATCGCGATATGCCGCGACAGGGCAAACAGGGGTAGATTGATGGGCATTCCGCAGAAAGTTGAGGGACAGGTCGCTATGGGTCGTATGGATACGCGTTCGCTGGTCATCTTCCTCGTGATCGGCCTCGTGGCTGGCTTCCTCGCCAGCCTGGTGGTGGGTGGCGGCGGGCTGATCACCTACCTGATCAGCGGCGTGATCGGCGCCTTCGTGGGCGGCTGGTTATTCTCGGCGCTGAAGATCAATCTCAATCTCAATCCGCTGCTCGTCCAGATCATCACGTCGACGGTGGGCGCCATCATCGTCGTCATCATTGCCCGGTTGATTGCCGGCTAGGATTTTCCCTTGGTCACACTGATCGACAGCACCGATACCCGCCCGCGGCATCCCGAGAAGGCCAACCGGCCCGAGCACGAGATGCTGCGCAAGCCGGACTGGATCCGGGTGAAGGCGCCGGGCTCTCCCATCTACAAGGAGACCCAGCAGATCGTGCGCGAGAACGGCCTCGTCACGGTGTGCGAGGAAGCGGGCTGTCCGAACATCGGCGAGTGCTGGAGCAAGAAGCACGCGACCATGATGATCATGGGCGAGATCTGCACCCGCGCCTGCGCCTTTTGCAACGTGCGCACCGGGCTGCCGACGGCGCTCGACCCGAACGAACCCGAGAACGTCGCCATAGCGGTCGAGAAGCTCGGGTTGGCGCATGTGGTGATCACGTCGGTCGATCGCGACGACCTGCCCGATGGCGGGGCGGAGCATTTCGCTCAGGTGATCCGGGCGATCCGCCGGCGGACACCGAAGACCACGATCGAGATTTTGACTCCGGACTTCCTCCGCAAGGAGGGGGCGCTCGAAGTGGTCGTCGCGGCCAAGCCAGACGTCTTCAACCACAACCTCGAGACGGTGCCGTCGAAGTACCTCAAGGTGCGTCCGGGGGCGCGCTACTTCCACTCGATCCGGCTGTTGCAGCGGGTGAAGGAACTCGATCCGACAATGTTCACCAAGTCCGGCATCATGGTGGGCTTGGGCGAGGAGCGGAACGAGGTGCTGCAGCTGATGGACGACCTGCGCTCGGCCGACGTCGACTTCCTCACCATCGGACAGTACCTGGCGCCGACCAAGCGGCACATCGCGGTCAACCGCTTCGTGACGCCCGAGGAGTTCAAGTCCTACGCCACCGTCGCGACCACCAAGGGCTTCCTGCTGGTTTCGTCCAGCCCGCTGACCCGCTCGTCGCATCACGCCGGCGAAGATTTCGCGCAGTTGCGCGCCAACCGGATGGCCAAGCTCGCCCATGCCTGATCTGTTCTTCGAGCGGCACATGCCGCATGTGCCGCGGTCGATGTTCGACCTGGTGAGCGACCTCGAGGCCTACCCGCGCTTCGTCCCCAACTGCAAAGCGATGGACGTCCGCCCACAGGCGGACGGATCGCGACTGGCGAAGATGACGATCTCGTTCGGGCCGATCACCCAGGCCTATACCAGCCGCGTGACCGCCGACCCCCAAGCGATGACCATCACCGCTGTGGCGGTGGACGGGCCGTTCGCCTACCTCGACAGCAAGTGGACGTTCTCCCCTGAAGGTTCGGGGACGCGCGTGCGCTTCGACGTCGACTTCAAGATTTCGAACCCGCTGATCGCCGCGGTGGCCGAGCCGGCATTTGCCTCCAAGCAGGACGAAATCATCGACGCCTTTGGCGACGAGGCCGACCGGCGGTTCGGGGCCTGATCAGGCCCTAGCGAAGTCCCGGAGCATCTTGAGCGCCTGCACCACCGTGGCGTGACGCACGGCGTCGCGGTCGAGCTTGGGGAACACCTTGCGGACGTGCTTGGTCTCCTCGTCCGAGGCGAGGGCGAAGTGAACGAGGCCGACGGGCTTGTCGGCGGTGCCGCCGTCAGGACCAGCCACACCGGTGACGGCGATGGCAATGTGCGTGCCCGCGGTGCCGAGCGCACCTTCGGCCATGGCGATGGCAACCTGCTCGGAGACGGCGCCATGCTGCTTCAGCAGCGCGTAGGGCACGCCGATCTGGCTGATCTTGGCCTCGTTGGCGTAGGTGATGAAGCCGCCATAAACGACGGCCGATGAGCCGGGAACGGCGGTCAATGCCCCAGCGATGAGGCCGCCGGTGCAGCTTTCGGCAGTCGCAACGGTGAGGCCTTTTGCCTTGAGCGCCTGAATCGTCTCGGCGGCGAGCGTGGCGATGTCGTTGGGGAGCTTCATTGGCTAGTTCTCTCGTCTGGGCAGTTCGATGGATGCGGTGGCCATGGCGACGATGCCTTCGCGACGGCCGACAAAGCCCAGCTCTTCGCTGGTCGTGGCTTTGACGGCGACGCGTGATGGCGTGGTGCTGCAGATTCCGGCGATGGCCGCCTTCATCGCCGCAACATGTGGGCCGATCCGTGGCGCTTCGGCCACGATGGTGATGTCGAGGTTGACGACTCGCCCGCCGCGCGCGGCGACGAGGCCAGCCGCATGGGCCAGGAAGATCGACGAGGCTGCGCCCTTCCACTGCGGGTCGGACGGCGGGAAGAACGAGCCGATATCGCCTTCGCCCAGCGCGCCGTAGATGGCGTCGGTGAGGGCGTGAAGCGCTACGTCTGCGTCGGAGTGACCCTTGAGCTTGTGGGTGTGCGCAATCTCGACCCCGCCCAGCCAGACGGCACTGCCGGGCTCGAAAGGGTGGACGTCGAAGCCGCTTCCGATGCGGGTTTCCATGGCCTGTCCCACGTCTGAGGTTCCTGCAAGGAGCCGCTCGGCGCGAGCAAAATCCTCGGGATGGGTGATCTTGATGTTACGGGTGCTGCCCGGCGTCAGGGCGACGGTGAGCCCGGCCCATTCGGCGATTGCCGCATCGTCGGTGAACTCGCGTGGCATGCGGGTGGCGCGCAGGTGGGCCGAGAGAACCTGTGGGAAACGGAAGCCTTGCGGCGTCTGCGCCGCGAAAAGGGTGTTGCGGTCTTCGGTGGCAGCCACGGTCCGGCCATCGAGCGACCGCTTGATGGTGTCGGTGACCGGCACGACGGGCAGGGCGGCTTCGGACGAGGCGAGTGCACCGATGACGCCATCGATGACCTCAGGGGACGTGAGCGGGCGGGCTGCATCCTGGATCAGAACGAGGTCGGGGCGTTTCGGGCCCAGAGCCTGCAACCCGGCCAGCACGGAGCCCTGGCGAGTCGCCGCCCCGGTCACCGGCGGCAGCAGGCGTGGGTCGTCGAGGCCGAGAGCTGCGAAGCGCCCCGCGTGGTCCGCGTGGATGACAGGGAGGACCCAGGTCACCTGGGCATCGGCGAGGAACGCCTTGATGGTACGGCTGAGGACGGCCTCGCCGAGCAGTTCGCGATACTGCTTCGGCTCCGGTTCGCCCCCGGCGCTGGCACGCTCGCCGCGTCCGGCGGCAACCACAATGGCGGCAATGGTTCTTGTGCCCATCATCGTCTTTCCGTATGAGGCTGCCAGCAGAGCGCTGCTGGTCTATCGGCGCCCCGCCGGATCAGCAAGGCCCCCATGCAGTTCTATCGCCATAGAAGCGCGATCCGTGGTTGCGCGTGGCGGTTTTTTGACTATTCTGCGGGCAATCCCTCCAAATGAGCAAATCTGGGGCAGTTAGTGTCTGAGTTTGCCTGCGCTTTGAGCATTGCCGGCCACGAGTTGCCCAACCGGGCGTTTCTCGCGCCGATGGCCGGCATCACCGACGCACCGATGCGCCGCCTCGCCGAGCGTTTCGGCGCGGGCCTCGTCGTGTCCGAGATGATCGCCAGCGCCGCCCTCGCCACCGGGCAGGACCTGATGGTGCGCAAGCTCAACAAATCCGGCGACCTGCCGCATGTCGTGCAGATCGCCGGCTGCGAGGCGCACTGGATGAAGCGCGGCGCCGAAATCGCCTGCGAGGCCGGCGCCGACATCGTCGATATCAACATGGGCTGTCCGAGCAAGCGGGTGACCAACGGCTATGCCGGCTCGGCGCTGATGCGGGTGCCCGACGAAGCCCTCAAGCTTATCGAAGCCGTGGTGGCTGCGACGCCGCTGCCGGTGACGGTGAAAATGCGGCTCGGCTGGGACGAGGACTCGATGAACGCCGCCGACCTGGCGCGGCGCGCCGTCGATGCCGGGGCGCAGATGATCACCGTGCACGGGCGGACGCGGCAGCAGTTCTACAAGGGCGAGGCCCGCTGGGACCTGGTAAGGCCGGTGGTTGAGGCGGTGAAGGTGCCGGTGGTGGTCAACGGCGACATCACGACGCTGGAGCGGGCCCAGGAAGCGCTGCGGCTGTCGGGCGCGGCGGCGGTGATGATCGGCCGCGGCGCGCAGGGACAGCCGTGGAAGGTCGGGCAGATCGGGGCGGGGCTGATGGACAAGCCGGCCAACGATGCGCCGACGGGCGAAGAACTCACCGCGATCGTCGCCGAGCACTACGAAGCCGTGCTCAGCGACTATGGCACCCATGTCGGGGTGCGCGTGGCCCGCAAGCATCTCGACTGGTATCTCGATGCGGCGGGAATTGTGTTGGAGAAGCCGGTGCGTGCGTTACTGCTGGGGTCGGAAGACCCGGCCGAGGTGATGGGGCTGATCCGCACCGTGTACACCGATGGCTGGAGACATGCGGCATGATCAAGCCCGTCGCCCCCGGCCTCGCCACGGCAGTGCTGCAGGCCCTGCCGCAGCCGGTGATCGTTTGCGCCGAAGACCACCGCATCGTGTTCGTGAACTATGCCGCCGAGGCCTTCTTCGGCGCGTCGCTGAGCGTGCTGAGCCGCCAGCGGCTGGACGACCTGATTGCCTTCGGCTCACCCATTATCGGTCTTGTCGAGGCGGTGATCGAGCGGCGTGCGCCGATGACCGAATACCGCGTTCGTGTCGGTTCGTCGCGCTTCGGCGACGCGGCCGATGACCGCGTGGTGGACGTCTTCGCCACGCCGCTGGAGGGAGACGAGACCATCGCGCTGCTGTTCCAGGAGCGCACCATGGCCGACAAGATCGATCGCCAGCTGGTGAGCCGCGGCGCGGCACGCTCGGTCACGGGCCTCGCTTCCATGCTGGCCCACGAGATCAAGAACCCGCTGTCGGGCATCCGCGGCGCGGCCCAACTGCTCGAGCAATCGGTGACGCCGGACGAGCTGCCACTGGCGCGGCTGGTTCGTGACGAGGTCGATCGCATCGTGGATCTGATCGACAGGGTAGAGGTGTTCGGCGACGAGCGGCCGATTGAGCGCGAACCGATCAACATCCACGTCATCCTCGACCGGGTGAAGCTGCTGGCGCGCAGCGGCGTCGCCAAGGGCATCACCTTCACGGAGGAATACGACCCTTCGCTGCCGCCGGTGGCGGGCAACCGCGACCAGTTGATCCAGGTGTTCCTTAACCTGGTGAAGAACGCGGCCGAAGCTCTGGAGCGGGTCAACAAGCCGGAGATCCGGTTCTCGACGGCGTTCCGACCCGGCATCCGCATTTCCGTGCAGGGCGTTTCCGAGCGTATCTCGCTGCCCCTCGAGATCATCATCGAGGACAATGGTCCCGGGATCGCACCCGACATGGTGCCGATCATTTTCGATCCGTTCGTGACGTCGAAGTCCAACGGCTCCGGACTGGGACTCGCGCTGGTGGCCAAGATCATCGGCGACCATGGCGGTGTCGTCGACATGGACAGCCGCCCGGGGCGGACCCGCTTCCGTATCCTGCTGCCGGTCGCGACGCGCCCGGTCGCGACTGAGACGACCGAAGGGGCCATGCCAAAATGAGCCACACTGTTCTGCTTGCCGACGACGATGCCGCCATCCGCATGGTGCTGAACCAGGCGCTTACGCGGGCCGGCTACGAGGTGCGGCCCACCGGCAACCTCTCCACCATGTGGAACTGGGTGAGCCGCGGGGAAGGGGACCTGCTGATCACCGACGTGATGATGCCCGACGGCAATGCCTTCGACATCATGCCCAAGATCAAGAAGCTGCGTCCCGACCTGCCGGTCGTGGTGATGAGCGCGCAGAACACCTTCATGACGGCGATCCGCGCCAACGAGGTCGGTGCCTACGAATACCTGCCAAAGCCCTTCGACATCGCCGAGGTGCTCTCGGTGGTGGCGCGGGCCCTGGCCGACGCCAAGAAGCCGCCCTCGGGCGAGAAGAAGGTCGACGAGCCTGGCGAGACCATGCCGCTGGTCGGGCGGTCGCCGGCAATGCAGGACATTTACCGCGCGCTCGCCCGGCTGATGCAGACCGACCTGACCGTGATGATCACCGGCGAGAGCGGCACCGGCAAGGAACTGGTGGCGCGGGCGCTGCACAATTTCGGCAAGCGCCGCAACGGCCCGTTCGTCGCGATCAACATGGCCGCCATTCCGCGCGACCTGATTGAGGCGGAACTGTTCGGCCACGAGAAGGGTGCTTTCACCGGTGCCACAGCGCGAACTTCGGGCCGTTTCGAGCAGGCCGAAGGTGGGACGCTGTTCCTCGACGAGATCGGCGACATGCCGATGGATGCCCAGACCCGCCTGCTGCGTGTGCTGCAGGAGGGCGAATACACGATGGTCGGCGGGCGCACTGCGATCAAGTCGAATGTCCGCATCGTGGCCGCAACGCACCGCGATCTGAGCCAGATGATCCGGCAGGGCCTGTTCCGCGAGGATCTGTACTATAGGCTCAACGTCGTTCCGATCCGCCTGCCGCCGCTGCGCGAGCGTGTCGATGACGTGAACGACCTGGTGCAGCACTTCCTGCGCGCCGCGCAGCGCGAGGGCGAGCCGGTCAAGACCATCGCGCCCGATGCGATCCGGCTGATGCAGAACTACTCCTGGCCGGGGAACATCCGAGAACTGGAGAACCTCGTCCGACGCCTCTCGGCGCTCTATGCGGACGAGAACATCTCGATCGAGATCGTGCAGAACGAACTCAACCTCGCCGATCGCCAGCCGACCCCCACGTCCTCGGGACCGGTCGACGTTTCCACCGCGGTGGAGACGCACGTGGCCCAGGTGCTGCGGGAGTACGAACCCAACCTGCCGCCCGCCGGCCTCTACCAGCGGGTGCTGGACCGGGTGGAAGCGCCTTTGATCGCCATGGCGCTGAATGCCTGCGGCGGCAACCAGATCCGTGCGGCGGACCTGCTCGGCCTGAATCGCAATACGCTGCGAAAGAAGATCCGTGCGCACTCGATCGAAATCGTGAAGCAGTCTCGCCGGCAGAACTGACCGCTCACGCTGTCGTGATAGTCCGTGCGGGTGTTGCAGAAATGCCCGGTCGCCGGTGCTCACAGGTTACACCAGTATCGCCCCAGCTGGCGTCAGTGTCACATTTTGGCAACAATCTTCTTGAAGGGTCGCCGGAACTAGGCGACATTGGTGCCCCAACGCCCCTCAGCGGCTTTCCGATAGATGACCACGCTCACCAGCGAAACATTGCCGGAGCCCATGCCACCAGCAACGGGCATGAAGCGCCCGGACCGAAGGATCTTCGGCGATGCCGGGCGCAAGGCCATCCGGACGCTCGGTCTTGTGGTGGTGCTGCTGTCGGTATTCGTGTCGTCGGGGTCCTTCCTAATCATGACCGGGGCGACCGACATCGAGCCCACGCCCGAAGTCTGGACCGTCATCTGGGTCGTCAACGGCCTGCTGGTGCTGGCAGTCGTCGCCCTGGTGCTGACCGAGGCCAGCCTGCTGATTCAGGCGCGGCTGCGCGCTCAGGCGGGTGCTGCGCTGCAGGTCCGCATGGTGACGATGTTCGCCATGGTGGCCGCGATCCCGGCGATGATCGTCGCCATCGTCGCGATGATCTCGCTCAACCAGGGGCTGGACCAGTGGTTCAGCGAACGGACGCGCACCATTGTCGACTCATCGCGCGTCGTGGCCAGTTCCTACCGCCGCGAACACTCGCAGGTGCTGCGCGACGACATCATCTGGGTGGCGAATGAGCTTGAGGCGTCGCGCGCGACCTTCGAGACGGATCGTGACACCTTCCAGCGCATCCTGACGGCACTGGCGACGACCCGTTCCCTGCCGTTTGCCTATCTCATGTCGTCGAATGGCAACGTGCTGATGCGGGCGCAGATCAATGTCCCTGGTGCGGCACCGCGCCTGTCCGGTGAACTGACAACCGGTGTCAGCGAGGGGGCACCGACGGAGATCGCGCCGGGCCGTACCAACATGGTCGGCTCGGTGGTCAAGCTGCGGGGCTACGACGACACCTATCTGCTGGTGGCGCGTCCAGTGGACCCCGAAGTGCTCGAATTCATGCGGCTGACCGACGAGAACATCACCGAGTATCGCGAGTATGCCAGCAACCGCCTGGTGTTCCAGATCACGTTCGCGCTGATGTATGTCGGCCTAGCACTGGTGTTGCTGCTGGCCGCCGTGTGGATCGGCATTGCGCTCGCCAATCGCTTCGTCGACCCGATCCGAAACCTGATGATCGCCTCGAGCCGTGTGTCCGAAGGTGACCTTGACGTGCGGGTGCCGGTGCAGGCGGGCAGGGGGGATCTGCGCGACCTGACCAACCGCTTCAACACCATGACGCAGCAGCTCAAGTCGCAGCGCGTCGAGCTGCTGGAAGCCAACGAGATCAACGAAAAGCGCCGGCACTTCACCGAAGCGGTGGTGGAGGGCGTGTCGGCGGGCATCATCGGCCTCGACCCCTTCGGCTCGGTCACGCTGGTCAACGCCCGCGCCGCCGAGATGGTGGGGAGCGACGAAGTCTCGCTGGTGGGCAAGCGGATCGACGAAGTGATTCCGGTGCTGGCGCCGTTCATCGAACGCGCCAAGTCCGCGCGCCGCGGCCAGGTGCGCGATCAGGTGGAGATCGGCTCCGGTCCGGACTATCGCACCTACCAGGTGCAGCTGACGCGCGAGGGAACGATGACGGAGAGCAAGGGCTTCGTCGTGACGCTCGACGACATCACCGACCTGCTCTCGGCGCAGCGCACCGGCGCCTGGGCTGATGTCGCGCGCCGCATTGCGCACGAGATCAAGAACCCGCTCACGCCGATCCAGCTCTCGGCCGAGCGCCTGCGCCGCCGCTACTCGAGCAAGCTCGCCGGTGACCTGGACGTGTTCGACAAGTGCATCGACACCATCGTGCGGCAGGTGGGCGCCATCGGCACCATGGTGGATGAGTTCTCGTCGTTCGCGCGCATGCCCGAAGCCAGGCCGGAAAAGGGCGACCTGACCGACGCGATCCGGCAGGCGGTATTCCTCGAAAGCGTCCGCCTGCCCGAAGTGGCGGTGACGATGAACCTGCCCGAGGAGCCGATCATCGCCATGTTCGACGCCCGGCTGATCAGCCAGGTGCTGACCAACCTCATCAAGAACGCCGTCGAGGCGATCGAGGGCGCCGGCATCGAGGCGATCAAGGACCCGCGCATCCTGGTCGAGGCCCATATCGAGGGCGAGATGGTGCGGCTGACCATTGCCGACAATGGCAAGGGCTGGCCGAAGGAGAACCGCAACCGGTTGCTGGAGCCATACGTTACCACACGCGAGAAGGGCACCGGCCTCGGGCTTGCGATCGTGGCCAAGATCATCGAACAGCATGGCGGCAAGGTGGACCTCGTGGACGCCGAGCCGGACGAGAACGGGCGCATTGGCGCCGCGTTCACCTTCACCCTGCCGCTGCGCCGCGCAGGGGAGGAAGAGGGGGATGCCGATCCATCCCCAACCACCACTGATGCGGAGCGCCAGTGATGACCAAAGGCGCAGCGGGTGGGGCAGAACCTGAACTCGACAACAAAGGGGAACCGCAATTGCAGGCGGCGGAGAATAGCTGATGGCCCTCGACATCCTGATCATCGATGACGAGGACGATATCCGCGACCTGATCGCGGGGATCCTCGAAGACGAAGGCTACGAAACCCGGCAGGCCCACGACGCCGATTCCGGGCTCAACGAAATCGCGCGACGGCGGCCCAGCCTGGTGTTCCTCGACATCTGGATGCAAGGCAGCCGCCTCGACGGACTGCAACTGCTCGACGTCTTCCAGGCGCAGCACCCGGACATGCCCGTGGTGATGATCTCCGGGCACGGCAATGTCGAAACCGCCGTCAGCGCCATCCGGCGTGGCGCCTATGACTACATCGAGAAACCGTTCAAGGTGGACCGGCTGCTGCTGATCACGCAGCGGGCGATGGAAGCGGCGCGGCTGAAGAACGAAGTCGCGGACCTGCGCGAGCGCTCGTCCAAGACAGTCGAACTGATCGGGGCCTCGCCCGCCTTGCAGGCGGTGCGTGGAGTGATCGAAAAATCCGCGCCGACCAACTCCCGGATCTTCATCTCGGGATCGTCGGGGACGGGAAAGGGGCTCTGCGCCCGGTTGATCCACCAGAAGAGCCTGCGCGCCGAGGCTCCATTCGTCGAGATCAACTGCTCGCTCTACTCACCCGACGAGGTGCAGGTCGTCCTGTTCGGCCGCGAAGCACGCGAGAAGACCGGCACCCTCAGAACCGAGGTCGGCGCACTGGAACGAGCCCATGGCGGCACGCTCTACCTCGCGGAGGTCGGGGCGCTGCCGGCGACCGCCCAGCAGGCACTGCTGCGCACGTTGGTGGAGAGCAAGTTCAACCGCGTTGGCGGCGCGGTGGCTGTCCCGATCGACGTGCGCGTGATCACCTCCAGTTCGCAGAATATCGCGTCGCTGATCGAGGCGGGACAGTTCCGATCTGACCTGTTCCACCGGCTCTCGATCGTGCCGCTGCACATGACGCCGCTCAAGGAGCGCCGCGAGGATGTGCCGCCTCTGGTCGACATGTTCATCGAGCAGATCTGCAAGCTGCACAATCTGCGCAGCCTGTCGGTTGGTTCCGATGCCGTAGCAGTGCTGCAGGCGCAGGACTGGCCGGGCAACGCGCGGCAGCTGCGCAACTCGATCGAACGGCTGCTGATCATGGTCAAGGACCAGACACCTACCGATGGCGTCATCACCGCGGCACTGCTGCCGTCCGACATCGGCGAAGTGCTGCCAACCGTCGGCGACAGTGACTCATCTGCCCACCTGATGAGCTTGCCGCTGCGGGATGCGCGCGAAGTGTTCGAACGCCAGTACCTGCTGGCGCAGATCGAGCGCTTCGGCGGCAATATCTCGAAGACCGCGGAGTTTGTCGGCATGGAGCGCAGTGCGCTGCATCGCAAGATCAAGTCACTCGGGTTGTAGCACCCGATACGAGAAACGGCCCATTCGGGCGGGTAGGCACGAAATCTCTTCTGTGCCATAGTCGTCAGGCGAATGGGGGGATAGACGCAACGGGGCAGGGATGGCGGTCCACTGCCAGGATAGCAATGTGGCTGTGCCGCTGATATGCGGGTGCCGTCACGACAAGAGGCCAAAGAATGCCCAGCGAAAAGACCCAGAACCTTCAGGATGCTTTCCTCAACCACGTCCGCAAGCAGAAAGTCCCCGTCACGATCTTCCTCGTGAACGGAGTGAAACTGCAGGGCGTGATCACCTGGTTCGACAATTTCTGCCTGCTGCTCCGCCGCGACGCCCAGTCGCAGCTGGTCTATAAGCACGCCATCTCGACGATCATGCCGGGCGCGCCGATCCAGCTGTTCGACCCCGAGCACACGACGGACGACTAAGGATTACATGACCGACGATATCGACGACGAAGACCACAAGGTTGGCCGGGAACGAACGGTCGACCAACGGGCAGTGCCATGGCGGGTAGGGCTCGTCGTGCCGGATGCCCGCGCATTGCCGAGTGGCCACACTATCGAGGCGCGGCGGGCCGAGTTCGAGGGCCTGGCGGGTGCCATTGATGTGACCGTAGTGTTCTCCGAGATCGTCAAGGTCCGTGAGATCAAGCCGGCAACGTTCATCGGTGGCGGCCATGTCGAGGAGCTCAAGGCCCGGGTGAAGGCCGAGAAGCTCGACGTGCTGCTCGTCGATGCCGCCCTCCATCCGATTCAGCAGCGCAACCTCGAGAGAGAGACCGGCGCCAAGGTGCTGGACCGCACCGGGCTGATCCTCGAGATATTCGGTGACCGCGCGGCGACGCGCGAAGGCGTGCTGCAGGTGGAGCTGGCGCACCTGAACTATCAGAAGAGCCGGCTGGTTCGCAGTTGGACCCACCTTGAACGCCAGCGCGGCTCGGGCGGCATGGGGTTCATGGGCGGTCCCGGCGAAACCCAGCTGGAAAGCGACCGGCGGCAGCTCCAGGAGCGGATCAAGGCGCTCGAGGAGCGGCTCGAAAAGGTGCGGCTCACCCGCAGTCAGCAGAAAGCCAAGCGGGACGCCATCGCCTTTCCGGTGGTGGCGCTGGTCGGCTACACCAATGCCGGAAAATCCAGCATATTCAACGCGCTGACCGGGGCAGGGGTGTTCGCCAAGGACCTGCTGTTCGCGACCCTCGATACCACCGTGCGCAAGCTCGCCCTGCCACATGGCCGCGATGTCATGCTCTCGGACACCGTCGGCTTCGTCTCCGAACTGCCGCACGATCTCGTTGCCGCGTTCCGCGCAACGCTGGAAGAGGTGACTGACGCCAACGTCATCCTGCACGTCCGCGACGTCGCCAACCAGGATAGCGCCGCCCAGGCAAACGATGTGCTGAAGGTGCTCGACGAACTCGGCGTCGACCCGGAGAAGACCCCGATCATCGAGGTCTGGAACAAGATCGACCTGATGCCGGATGCCGACGAAAACGGTGTACCACCGCTGTCGCGACTCTTGCCGACAGGCAAGGTGACAGCGACGGTGCCGGTGTCGGCGCAGACCGGGCAGGGGCTGGACAAGCTTCTGGCCACCATTGAGACCGTGCTGGCATCGCAGGCGCGCACCTACCGCGTTGTGGTGCCCCATACCGACGGCGCCGACGTCGGCTGGCTCTATGGCCACGCCGAAATCATCTCGCGCGGCGAGCCGGACGAGGTTGGACAAGTCTATGAGGTGCGGGTCGAGCCGCGGCACGCGGCGGCGTTCTCGCAGCGCTTCGCGGGGCGGATCGACGGCAGCGACGCAGCCTAGGTCCGCTCGCGGTCGCGGATCTCGTTCCAGTAGCCATCAAGGCGCTGCAAGCCGGCATCGGCCAGCGAGACACCGTCCTGCTGGGCGCGCTGCTCCACGTAGCGAAAGCGTCGCGTGAACTTGGCGTTGGCATCGCGCAGCGCCGCCTCAGGCTCGATGCCGAGCTTGCGCGCCAGGTTGGCGGCGGCGAACAGCAGGTCACCGAGCTCTTCCTGCACCTTTGCCTTCTCGTTCGTCTCGGCGGCGTCCGCTACCTCATCGAGTTCCTCGCGCACCTTGGCGAGGGTTTCGCGCCAATCCGGCCAGTCGAACTGCACGCTGGCGGCCCGTCGGCTCAGCTTTTCCGCGCGGGTCAGGGCAGGGAGAACGTTGGGGACATCATCGAGCAGGGAGGATGCTTCGGCCGGCTTGCGGGCAGCCTTCTTGGCGCGCTCCTCGGCCTTCACCTCGTCCCACTTTGCCTTGGCGCCACCGGCGTTTCGCGCCGCTTCCTCACCGAACACATGAGGGTGTCGCCGTATCAGCTTCTCTGTGATGGCATAAATGACATCGCCGATGTCGAACAGGCCTTGTTCCGAAGCCATCTGGGCGTGATAGACCGGCTGCAGCAGGAGGTCGCCGAGCTCCTCGCGCAGGTCGGAGAAGTCCTTGCGCTCGATGGCATCGGCCACCTCGTAAGCTTCCTCGATCGTGTAGTTCGAGATCGAGGCGAAGTCCTGCTCTAGATCCCAGGGACAGCCGCCGTCAGGATTGCGGAGCGCCGCCATGATCTCGAGCAATCGGGAGAGGTCGCGGGACGGCTCCATGGCAGAACTCCGAACGGGAACAGTGACTTAGGAGAGGATGAACTCGACCGTGTAGTTGCCGAGGACCGCTTCGACTCGCCCGGTGCCGGAAACGGGCACCAGACCGCAGAGCGAACCGGTAGTGATGATCGTGCCGGCCCTCAATGGGTAGGCAGGGACCTGCGCCTTGGCATAGCGGACGAACGAGTTGAGCACCGTGCCGAAGCTGTGCTTGGCCGGCCCTTGATGCAGCGGGACGCCATCCAGTGAGAGCAGCACGTCGAACTGTTCGATGTCGGCGCCGAGGTCGCGCGCCACTGGATTGATGACGTAGCCGTAGGACGACATGTTGTCGGCGAGCCCAGCCTGGACGCCGGCCAACTTGCGATCTGCAAAGCGCGTGCCGCAGACCTCGATGCCGACGAAGTAGTGGTCGATCGCCTCGACGATCGCAGCCTCGTCAGCATTGGCGGTGTCAGCCGAGAGATCAGACCCAAGCACCAATCCGACTTCGACCTCGAGCCCGGTAACGGTGGCACCAGAGAGAGCAAAGCTGCCGGACTGGCCGAAGCGCGAGGCAAAGATCGGCGCCGCGATACCGACGCCGTCCGGCTGCACCGCCGTCTTGATGAGCGCCGGCGTCTCCCCAAGCGCCGACAGCACGCCAGCCTGGATCCGGTAAGCCGCAGCACGATCGATATCAGCGAAGAGGTTGGCATCGACCTCGGAGCGGCTGGCGCGCTGCGCTGCCAAGAGCAGGTCGATCAATTCGGTTTCGGTAGCCATTCTACGCACATCCTCCATTCGCATAAGATATATTATGGAACTGACGCACATCTCCCGATGGGATGGAAGGCGCGCTACAGCAACCGCTCTTTGGTCGACTCGGTTGGCCTGAAGTGTTGCACTCCGGTTCGAGTGCAGCAATTGCGCCAATGGGATGGCATGGCGAGGTGGCAAACGTCAGCGGACGCGCTTTCCTCCAGCATCGATGATCACCTCGCCATCTTCCTTCACGAAGGGACCGATGTGCGGGTTTGCGAGGATATCGAGCACCAGCTCGGACGGACGACACAGTCGGACGCCACCTGCCGCAACGACGAACGGGCGGTTGATCAGGATCGGGTTGGCCAGCATCGCGTCGAGCAGCACGTCGTCGGCGAGCGAGGCGTCGGAGAGGCCCAGCGCCTCATACGGCGTATCCTTCTGACGGATGGCCTGGCGGACGGTGAGCCCCGCCTGCCCGATCAGCCAGATCAACCGATCTCTGGCCGGCGGTGTCCTGAGGTATTCGATGACCTCAGGCTCCTCGCCGCTCTGCCGGATCATCGCCAGGGTGTTGCGAGACGTGCCGCAGTCGGGATTGTGATAGATCGTCGTCATTTCGATGCCTCGGATGGTTTGAACAGCCAGCCTGCAATCCAGAGCGCCAGGAAAGCCCCAATCAGTTGGGCAATGATGAAGGCGGGCGCATCAATGGGGCGGATGCCCGAGAACGTATCGGTGAGCGCCCGCGCGATGGTCACCGCCGGGTTGGCGAATGACGTCGAAGCGGTGAACCAGTAGGCGGCAGTGATGTAGAGGCCGACCAGCGCCGGGATCGCCTGCGGCCTTGAGCGCAGCCCGCCAAGGATCACCGCGACGAGGCCGAAGGCAGCGACTACCTCGGAGAACCACTGCGAGGCGCCGGTTCGGGCGTTGGTGGCGAGTTGCAGCACCGGCAGGTCGAACATCAGGTGCGCGGCAATGCTCCCTGCGATCCCGCCTGCCACCTGAGCGAGCACGTAGGCAAGCGCGTCCGGCACCGTCACATCGCCACGCGCCGCGAATACTGCCGTCACCGCGGGGTTGAAGTGCGCGCCGGAGACCGGACCGAGCACGGTGATCAGCACGAACAGGATGGCGCCGGTCGGGATGGTGTTGCCCATCAGCGCCATCGCAGTATCGGCGGTCAGTCGATCAGCCATGATCCCTGAGCCCACTACTGTCGCAACCAGCAGCGCAGTGCCGAGCCCCTCGGCAGCAATGCGTCTCGAAAATGTCATGCCGCGCCGGATGCCTTGGAGGTCGATCCATCCATGGCGCCGATATCGCGCAGCTTCGAGCCAAGCGCCATGCGGTCGATACTGCTCATCGGCAGGTTGATGAACGCCGTGATGCGGTTGCGCATGAAGCGCAATGCGTCCTCGAACGCCTGGCGCTGCTTGAACTCCGGTCCATCTGCGGCGGCAGGGTCCTCGATGCCCCAGTGTGCGGTCATCGGCTGGCCCGGCCAGATCGGGCAGGTTTCGCCAGCGGCGTTGTCGCAGACGGTGAAGACAAAATCCATGACCGGTGCGGCCGGCCCGGCGAACTCTTCCCAGGACTTCGAACGCAGACCCTCGGTCGGGATGCCGGCGTCGGCCAGGATCGCGAGGGTCGTCGGATGAACCTGCCCCTTCGGCGTGCTGCCAGCGGAGAACGCCTTGAAGCGGCCGTTGGCGAGGTGGTTCAGCAAGGCCTCGGCCAGCACCGAACGAGCGGAGTTGCCAGTGCAGAGGAACAGCACGTTATAGGCACGATCAGCAGCAGGCATCGGTTGCCTCCTTGGGACTGCAGCATGGGGTGAATTCGGCGACGAGCGGCTCGCACAGTTCAGGGCAGCCGCCGCAGCAATCGTTTACGAGGAAGCTCGCGATCTCCCGCACCCGATCGATCTCGGTGCGATAGATGATCGATCGGCTCTGGCGTTCGGCGGAAATCAGGCCCGCGCGCGCCAGGATCGCCAGATGACTGGACATGGTGTTCTGCGGCACATCCAGCAGCCGGGCGACCTCGCCGGCCGGCAGCCCGTCGGGCTCGTGCTGCATGATCAGCCGGAAGGCCTCAAGCCGGGTCGGCTGGGCCAGGGCAGCGAACACCTCAATGGCGTTGGTTGTTTCCATATATCGGGGGATATCGATATGGCCGCCCACCGTCCAGTGAAGGTTTGATGACATTGGCTACGGGGCGGCCCCCTGCCCGCGTGAAGCCCTTTCCACCGCTGCTTTGTCGTGAAACTGTCGTGACAGCGATTGACGCGGTTTCGTACTCCGCTCAAGCTGTCGACAAGGTGCATGCAAACATGCATTCTGAATTCGTCTGCCCGGGCCTCCGGCATCGGAGGACGGAAACCAGTGCGGTGAGGGAAAGCCGCACGACTGGGAGAGAACAAGATATGCGAAATCTAATGAAGACCGCCGCCGGCCTGGCGCTGGCGTTCAGCCTCGGTGCACCCGCGATCGCACAGGACACCCTGACCATCGGCCTGCTCGTGCCCACGACCGGCTCAGAAGCCACCTATGGGCAGGACATGGCCAATGCGGCCAATCTCGCAATCGCCGAAATCAACGCCGCCGGTGGCGTCCTCGGCAAGCAGCTGGCCTCGACAGTTGGCGATGACGCCTGCGACGCGCAGCAGGCCGTGAATGCAGCGAGCAAGCTCGCTTCATCCGGCGTTGTCGGCATTGTCGGCGGCTACTGTTCCGGCGCCACGCTGCCGACGCTGAAGATCTTCGGCGACGCCAAGCTGCCGATGATCATCCCGGCCGCCAATTCGACCAAGCTGATCCCGGAGAACCCGGGCAACGTGTTCATGGTCAACTCGACCGGCAACGACCAGGTCGCGAAGGCCATCGAGTACTTCACCGCGAACAACATCAAGTCGATCGCCATCGTGAACCAGGGCGACGCCTACTCGCAGGACCTCGCCGACCTGACCAAGAAGAACTGGGAAGCCGCCGGCAACACGGTGACCAAGTTCGAGACCACCAACAAGGGTGAACAGGACTACTCGTCGGTCGTGACCTCGATCAAGTCGGGCAACCCGGACGCGGTGTTCTGGACCGCCTACTACGCCGATGGCGGCCTCCTGATCCGCCAGCTGCGTGAGCAGGGCTATCAGGGCCTGATCGCCGTCGGTGACGGCTCCAACTCGCCGGAACTGTTCAAGATCGCCGGCCCGGCCGCCGAGGGCGTGATCGGGTTCTCGAACCCCACCGCCGAGTTCCTGCCGGACGCCAAGACCTTCGCCGAGAACTACCAGAAGGCCTACGGCACCGCGCCTGGCCCCTACTCCACCCTGACCTACGACGCCACCAAGCTGCTCGCATGGGCCTTCACCACGGCCGGCAGCACGGACTTCGATGCGGTGGTTGCCGCCCTGCAGGGCGCCAACTTCACCGATACGATCTCGGGCCCGATCTCGTTCACGCCTGAGAAGACCCTCGCCCGCTCCAACTTCGTGGTGCTCGAAGGCAAGGGCGGCGCCTGGACGCTGCCGCAGTAACCGGCTGATTGACCCGGCGCCGCGGCATCAGCCCGGCGCCGGACACTATCGGAGGGGCGTCCGTGGGTTTTATCGACATCTTCAGCCAGCAGCTCGTGAACGGCATCGTTCTGGGCTCGTTCTACGCACTGGTGGCGCTCGGCTACACCATGGTGTTCGGTGTGGTGAAGCTGCTGAACTTCGCCCATGGCGACCTCTACATGGTCGGCGGTTTCGCCGGCTTCCTGATCCTCAGTTTTCTATCGCCGTTCATCGGACCGGGCTGGTTTGGCGTCGCCGTATCGATGGTGTTCGCGATGATCGCGGTCGGCATCCTCGGGGTCGTGATCGAACGGGTCGCCTACGCGCCGATGCTGTCGGCGCCCCGGCTGTCGATCCTCATTACCGCGCTCGCCGTCTCGCTGGTGCTGCAGAACGGCATGCTGACCATCACCAAGGGCCAGTACGTGCCGTTCGGCTCGGCGCTGGGTTTCGGCGGCGTGAACCTCGGCAGCCTGTTCATCAGCTACAACCAGATGGTCCTCGTCGGCGTGTCGATCGCCCTGATGGCCGGGCTGGAGGTGTTCGTATCGCGCACCCAGTATGGCCGCGCCATGCGCGCCGTGTCGGTCGACAAGGACATGAGCCGCCTGCTCGGCATAACGTGAACCGGGTGATCGCCGGCACCTTTTTCCTGGGCACCGGGCTTGCAGCTGCCGCCGGCACGATGGCCGGCGCCTACTATGGCTCGCTCTGGTACTTCATGGGCTTCCTCATCGGCCTCAAGGCTTTCACCGCGGCGGTGATCGGCGGCATCGGCTCGATCCCCGGCGCCATGCTGGGCGGCCTGATCCTCGGCTTGCTCGAAAGCTTCGGCACGCAACTGCCGGGCGTCGGCAGCGAGTGGAAGGACGTGTTCAGCTTCTCGGTGCTGATCCTCGTGCTGGTGTTCAAGCCGACGGGCCTGCTCGGCAAACCTGAACAGGAGCGCATGTGATGCCGGATACTCCGATCCGACCCAGCGCCTGGGGCGGGCTGACCACCATCCTCGACACCCCGCTGAAGCGGCAGGTCGCCATCGCGGCGATCCTGCTGGCCATGATCGTGGCGCCGCTGCTGTTCGGGCAATATGCCACCGTGATCCTGACCAACGCGCTGCTCTACGTGGTGCTGGCGCTCGGGCTCAACATCGTGGTCGGCTATGCTGGATTGCTCGACCTCGGGTTCGCGGCATTCTTCGCCGTGGGCGCGTACACGGTGGGCATAGCGACGCTGAATTTCGGGCTGAACTTCTGGCTCGCCCTGCCGCTGGCGGTGTTCTTTGCCATGATTGCCGGCGTCATCATCGGCACGCCGACGCTGCGGCTGCGCTCGGACTACCTGGCCATCGTGACGCTCGGGTTCGGCGAGATCGTCCGGCTCGCCGCGCGCAACCTGCGCGAGACGGGCGGAGCGTCCGGGCTGTCCGGCATTGAATCGCCATGGCTGTTCGGTTGGCATATCCGGACGCCGCTCGACTTCTACTACGTGTTCTGCGTGCTCGCGATCATCGCCGTGGTGGTCTCGGTGCGGCTCGCCAACTCTCGGCTCGGGCGCGCCTGGCTCTATGTGCGGCACGACGAAGACGCAGCCGAGGCGATGGGCATCGACCGGGTGAAGGTGAAGCTCGCGGCCTATGTGGTGGGCGCGGTGTACGGCGCGATCGGCGGCGCCTTCTTTGCGGCGAACCTCGGCGCCATTTCGCCCAACAGCTTTTCGTTCCAGCAGTCGGTGCTGATCCTCATGGCTGTGATCCTCGGTGGCATGGGAAAGATCCCGGGCGTAATCCTTGGGGCGTTCATCGTTATCCTTGCCCCCGAACTGCTGCGCGATTTCGGCGACCTGCGGCTGTTCATCTTCGCCGTTGGCCTGTTGCTGATCATGCTGTTCCGTCCGTCCGGCATCTGGCCGGCCAAGTCCCGAACAGGTGCCAAGCGATGACCCTGCTCCAACTCGAGGGTGTCAGCCTCAGCTTTGCTGGCTCGAAGGTGCTGCAGGGCGTGAACTTCGCCGTGGCCGAGGGTGCCATTGCCTCGCTGATCGGGCCCAACGGGGCGGGCAAGACCTCGCTCTTCAACTGCATTACCGGCTTCTACAAGCCGCAGGCCGGCTCGATCCGGCTCGCGGGCACCGAGACGCTGCGGATGAAGCCGCACCAGGTGACGCGCTCTGGCATCGCCCGCACCTTCCAGAACGTTCGTCTGTTCCGCGAGATGAGCGTCACCGAGAACGTCATGTCCGGCCTGCACTGCCGAACCTCGGCCGGCATCATCGAGTCCATCCTGCGGCTGCCCGTGCAGCAGCGGGAGGAGGCGATGATCCGCGATTTCGCCGAGGATTGCCTGACCTTCGTCGGCATCACCGAAGGCTGGGATCGCGACGCCACCACCCTGCCCTATGGCTGGCAGCGGCGCGTCGAGATCGCGCGGGCACTGGCGACAAAGCCCAAACTGCTGCTGCTCGACGAGCCGGCCGCAGGGCTGACATCCGGCGAGAAGGAAGACCTGATCGGGCTGATCGGCCGCATCCGTGACCAGCGCGGCATCTCGGTGCTGCTGATCGAGCACGATACGGGTCTCGTCATGCGGGTGTCGGAGCGGATCAGCGTGCTCGACCACGGGGTGATGATCGCCGAGGGGGCGCCCAAGGAAATCCAGGCCAATCCGAAGGTCATCGAAGCCTATCTCGGGGTCGAAGACGGGGAGGCGAGCCTTGGCCTCTGAAACCGTGCTCGAACTTGAAGGACTGTCGGCTGGCTATGGCCGCATCGAGGCGCTCAAAGGCATCGACCTGAAGGTCGGCCGAGGCCAGATCGTGACGCTGCTGGGCGCCAACGGCGCGGGCAAGACGACGACGCTGAAGGTCATCTCCGGGCTGGTGCGGGCGCAGAGCGGCAAGGTGCGCTTTGCCGGCGACGACATCACGCAGATGGACGCCCACACGATCGCGCAGGCCGGGCTGGTGCATGTGCCCGAGGGACGGCATGTGCTCAAGGGCTTGAGCGTGCGCGAAAACCTCGAGCTCGGCGCCTATACGGTGAAGAGCGTCGCGGTGCGCAAGCAGCGGCTGGAAGAAGTCTTCGCGCAGTTCCCGATCCTGAAGACCCGGGCTAACTCGGACGGGTCGCTGCTGTCGGGTGGCGAGCAGCAGATGCTGGCGATCGGCCGGGCGCTGATGCACGGGCCGAAGATCCTGCTGCTCGACGAGCCGTCGATGGGCCTTGCCCCCAAGCTGGTGCTCGAGACCATGCTGATCGTGAAGCGGTTGAACGAGGCCGGCACCACCATCCTGCTGGTCGAACAGAATGCGCGACTGGCCCTCAAGCTGGCCAATTTCGGCTATGTGCTGGAGAACGGCGTGATCCGACTGTCCGGACTCGCCGCGGAGCTGCGCTCCAACCCCGCCATCGTTCAAGCCTATCTCGGCACCTGAGACTTATGACCACCACGACTCCAAGCATCGACATCGCCGTGATCGGCGCCGGCATCATCGGCGTTGCCGCAACCTTCAGGCTCGCCGAGGCGGGACGCAGCGTGCTGCTGATCGACCGCAAGGGCGTGGCCGAGGAGACCAGCCGCGGCAATGCCGGCGCCTTCGCCTTCTCCGACATCATGCCACTTGCCACCAAGGACGTGATGAAGAAGCTGCCGCGCTGGCTGTCGGACCCGCTTGGGCCGTTCACGGTCCGGCCGGAATACCTGCCGCAGATCACGCCGTGGCTTTACCGCTTCTGGCGCGCCGGCTGGCCGGACAAGGTGGCAGCCAGCATCAGGGCGCAGGCAGAGATGATGCGGCTGGCGCAGCGGGAGACGGATTCGCTGGTTGCTGCCGCCGGACTGCAGCACCTGATCCGAGCGGATGGCGTGCTGGAGCTCTACGAGAGCGAAGCCGAGATCCGTGCAGCCAAGCCCGAACTGGATGCCAAGTCGGCCGAAGGGATCGAGCATCGGCTGGTGCGGGGCGCGGAACTGACGGAACTGCAGCCGGGGCTGGCGCCGAGCGTTATTGCGGCGACGTTCATCCCGAAGTGGCAGACGGTGTCGGACCCCTACGACTACACCATGGCCGTGGCGCAGGCCGCGATGGCGCGCGGCGCAGAGTTTCGCAAGGCCGAGGTGGTGCGGCTCGATCCCCTTGATGCTGGAGTGACGATCAACTTTGCCGATGGCTCCAAGGTAACGGCGGCGCATGTGGTGGTGGCGGGTGGAGCGTGGTCGCGTGCGCTGACGGCGCCGCTCGGCGACCTGATCCCGCTCGAGACCGAACGCGGCTACAACACCACTCTGCCCTCAGGCTCGTTCGACCTGCGGCGGCAACTGGTGTTCGGCGGACACGGCTTCGTGGTGACGCCGCTGTCGCATGGTGTTCGGGTCGGTGGCGCGGTGGAGCTTGGCGGGCTGAAGCTGCCACCCAACTACAAGCGCGCCGACGCCATGCTGACCAAGGCGGCGCGGCTGATGCCGGGGTTGAAGACGACCGGTGGCACGCAGTGGATGGGCTTTCGGCCGTCGCTGCCCGACAGCCTGCCGGCGATCGGCCGGTCGAGGCCCAGTCCGCGCATCATCTACGCTTTCGGCCACGGGCACCTGGGCCTGACGCAATCGGCCGCCGCCGGGCGGCTGGTGACGGACATCATCACCGGGGCGACGCCGTCGCTCGACCTCACACCATTCTCTCCACAGCGGTTCTGACCATGGCGCGACACACATTTTCCTGCATAGACGGGCACACCTGCGGCAATCCCGTGCGGCTGGTGTCAGGCGGCGGGCCGCTGCTCAAGGGCAGCACGATGATGGAGCGGCGGGCCGATTTTCTCGCCAACCACGACTGGATCCGCAAGGGGCTGATGTTCGAACCGCGCGGCCACGACGTGATGAGCGGCTCGATCCTCTATCCACCGACGCGGGACGACTGCGACATCGCCATCCTGTTCATCGAGACGTCCGGCTGCCTCTACATGTGCGGCCATGGCACCATCGGCACGGTGACGATGGCCATCGAGAACGGCCTGATGACCCCGAAGACGCCAGGCGTCGTCAACCTCGACGTGCCGGCCGGCAAGGTGGTGGCCGAATACACCATGGACGGCGCGTATGTTGACCGGGTTCGGCTGACCAACGTGCCGAGCTTTCTCCACTCGACGGACCTTGAGATCGACGCGCCCGGTCTCGGCAAGCTGAAGGTGGACGTCGCCTATGGCGGCAACTTCTACTGCATCGTGGACGCCCAGGAGAACTTCACCGATATCGCCGACTACACGGTTGGCGATCTGCTGCGCTGGAGCCCGGCGCTCCGAACGGCGATGAACGAGCGCTACGAGTTCATCCATCCCGAGAACGCCAACATCCGCGGTTGCACCCACATCCTGTGGACCGGCAAACCGACCGATCCGAAGAACACCGCTCGCAACGCCGTATTCTACGGCGACAAGGCGATCGACCGCTCGCCCTGCGGCACCGGCACCTCCGCCCGCATCGCCCAGTGGTATGGCCGCAGCAAGCTGCAGGTCGGCGACGTGTTCAACCACGAGTCGATCATCGGCTCGGTGTTCAACGGCCGCGTCGAGCGCGCCGTGAAGGTCGGCAACTATGACGGGATCGTGCCTTCGATCGCCGGCTGGGCAAGGCAAACCGGCATCAATACCATCTTCATCGACGACCGCGACCCGTTCGCCCACGGCTTTTCGCTGGTCTGACACCCCGGAGCGTCCCATGAAAATCACCGCCATCAAGGCCTGGCAGGTCGACCTGCCGCTCCGCGAAGGCCGCTACAACTGGTCGGGCGGCAACTTCATGGAAGTGTTCGACTCGACCGTCGTGGCGGTCGAGACCGACGAGGGGATCACCGGCTATGCCGAGTGCTGCCCGCTCGGCTCGGCCTACCTGCCCTCTTACGCCACGGGCGTGCGAGCGGGCATCGCGGAGTTCGGACCGAAACTGATCGGCATGGACCCGACTGACCTTGGGGCTCTCAACCGGCGGATGGACGCCGTGCTGCGCGGCCACACCTATGCCAAGGCGCCGATCGACATTGCGTGCTGGGACATCCTCGGCAAGGTGGCGGGGCTGCCCGTCTATAAGCTGCTGGGTGGAGCCGAGCAGGAGAACATCGCGCTCTACCGCGCCATCAGCCAGGAAGACTCGGGCGTGATGGCCGAGAAGATCGCCGGGTATCGGGCCGAGGGCTACACGAAGTTCCAGCTCAAGGTCGGCGGCGAGCCCAGCGACGACATCGCCCGCATCCGCGCCTGCCGTGCCATCCTGAAGCCGACAGACATTCTCGTTGCCGACGCCAATACCGGCTGGACCAAGGCCGATGCGGCACGCGTGGTGGGCGCCGTGGCTGACCTCGATGTCTATATCGAGCAGCCCTGCATGACCTACGAGGAGAGCCTCTCGATCCGTCGGCGCACCTCGCTGCCCTTCGTGATGGATGAGGTTATCGGCTCGGTGAACGACCTCACGCGTGGGATTGCCGAGGATGCGTTCGACGTCATCAACCTCAAGATTTCCAAGGTTGGCGGGCTGACCAAGGCGAAACTGATGCGCGATCTCTGTGTAGCGCACGGTATCCCGATGACGATCGAGGATACCTGGGGCGGCGACATCGTGACGGCGACGATCGCCCACCTCGCCCTTTCGACCCCCGAGCGGTTCTGTTTCACCGCAACCGATTTCAACTCCTACGGCACGGTGGATATCGCCGAGGGCGCGCCGAAGCGGGTGAACGGCACCATGACGGCGTCGGACGCGCCGGGCCTTGGCGTCACGCCGCTCTGGGATGTGCTGGGGCAGACCGAACTGGTGATTTCGTGAGGAGCAGCAAGGCCATCCAGATCGTCGGCTGCCATGCCGAGGGCGAGGTTGGCGACGTGATCGTCGGCGGGGTGGCGCCGCCGCCGGGCGAGACGCTGTGGGAGCAGTCGCGCTTCATCGCGCGTGACCAGACGCTGCGCAATTTCGTGCTGAACGAGCCGCGCGGCGGGGTGTTCCGGCACGTCAACCTGCTGGTACCGCCGAAGAACCCCAAGGCGCAGATGGGCTTCATCATCATGGAGCCCGAGGATACGCCGCCGATGTCGGGGTCGAACTCGATCTGCGTCGCGACGGTGCTGCTCGACACCGGTATCATCCCGATGACCGAGCCCGAGACGCGGATGGTGCTCGAAGCGCCGGGCGGGCTGGTGGAGGTCGTGGCACGTTGCGAGGGCGGCAAGGCGCACTCGATCACGGTGACCAACGTACCGAGCTTCGCCGACCGGCTGGGGGCGGTGCTGGAGGTCGAGGGCGTCGGCACGCTGACGGTGGATACCGGTTATGGTGGCGACAGTTTCGTTATCGCCGATGCCCACGCGCTGGGCTTCAAGGTGGCGCCGGACGAGGCGCGGGAGCTGGCGGAAGCGGGTGTCCGGATTACCCGGGCAGCCAATGAACAGCTTGGCTTTACCCACCCGACCAATCCCGACTGGACGCATTTCTCCTTCTGCCAGATCGCAGCGCCCATCGAGCGGCGAGCCGATGGGGTGCTGACGGCGGCCAATGCGGTCGCCATCCAGCCGGGGAAGATCGACCGCTCGCCGACCGGCACCGGCGCATCGGCGCGGATGGCGGTGCTGCGCGCCAAGGGCGAGATGGCGGTGGGCGACAGCTATGTGGCGCGCTCGATCATCGGCTCGGAGTTCACCGGGCGGATCACCGCCGATACGGTGCTGGCCGGCAGGCCGGCGATCATCCCGTCGATCACCGGGCGGGCGTGGATCACCGGCACGCGGACGGAGATGCTCGATCCTGATGATCCGTGGCCGGCGGGTTACCGGTTGTCCGACACCTGGCCGCGTATCGGATGAGCGAGCGGGTCGATTTTGAGGAGTTGGTTCGGCTGATTGCGCAGGCATTTCAGCGACATGGCTGCTCGGCCGAGGTGGCGCAGATTGTCGCTCGGAACATGGTGACGGCCGAGCAGGATGGGGCAAAGAGCCACGGCGTGTTCCGCATCCCGGCCTATCTCAGCTCGCTTGATGCGGGTTGGGTGGACGGCAAGGTGGTGCCGGTTGTGGAGGATGTGGCGCCGGCGATGCTGCGGGGCGATGGGCGGAACGGCTTTGCGCTGCCGGTGCTAGAACTGGCCCGCCGTGCCCTCACAGCCAAGGCGCGGGCCAACGGCATTGCGCTCCTGACGGTGCGGAATGCGCACCATTTTTCGGCGGTATGGCCGGATATCGAGCCGTTCGCCCGCGAAGGATTCATTGCCATGGCGATGATCAATTCGATGGCGAGCGTGGTGCCGCATGGCGGGCATCGGAAGCTGTATGGCACCAATCCGCTGGGGTTTGCGGCGCCGCGGGCGGGGGGCGATCCGCTGGTGTTTGACCAGGCGTCGAGCGCACTTTCGAACGGCGATGTGCAGATTGCTGCGCGCGAGGGCCAGAAACTTCTGCCAGGCTCGGGCGTCGACCGCGACGGCAAGCCGACAACCGATCCGAACGCCGTTCTGGATGGCGGCGCGCTGCTGTCGTTCGGCGGCTACAAGGGGTCGTCGATCGGCATGATGATGGAGATCATGGCGGCCGGGTTGGCGGGAGGCCGCTTCTCGTATGAGGTGGACTTCAGCGGACATCCCGGCGCAGCGACGCCGAACACGGCGCAGACCTATATCGTGATCGATCCCGGCCGCGGGGCGGTGACGGACTTCGCGACGCGCATCGAAGCGCTGATCGCCGAGATCCACGACGCCGGCCAGGAGCGGCTGCCGGGCGACCGGCGCTATGCCAATCGGCGCGAAGCCGCGGCCAAGGGTATCCCCCTTAGCGACGAGGAATCCGCCATGGTGCGCCGCTACGCTGGGCTCTAGATGACCGCCGTGGCCGTGATCTCGATGCGGAGGCCGTCAGCGAGAAGTTCCTTCACCACCACCGTGGCGCGGACCGGATAGGGCGGCTTGAAGAACTCGGCGTAGACCTTGTTCATCCCCTTGGCGTCGGCGCGATCGGTGAGGAAGACCTGCACCTGCACGATGTTGCTGAGCGTGCCACCGGCGGCCCGAACCGCCTGGTCGAGGTTGGCTAGGGTCTGCCGGGCCTGCGCTTCGATATCGCCCTGGATGATGTCGCCAGTGACCGGGTCCTCAGCGATCACCACCAGCCAGACATGGTGGCCGGCGCGGATGCAGTCGTTGACTGGGCCGGTGGACGGCGCGATGCCGGTGTCGATGACTTCGATCATGTGAGCTCCAGGATAAAGCGGGCGGTGAAGCGCTCGGCTCCCCACCACATGCGGAAATTGGTGCCCCACTTGTTGTTGTGGAGGTTGAAGCGAAGGCCGTCCGAAAAGTCAGGCGGCAGGCTGTCGAAGACCATGAAGTCGGTATGGGCGGGAGCGACCAGCGGGGTGTCGAGCGGGGCGAGGCTCAGGCCGTCGGTGCGGATTCCGGCAACGGCCTGCAGCTGACCGCCGCCGCGCGGCGCGACCTTGTTGGCGCGGAGCCAGGTGCCGGTCTTGAGGAACTGCCAGTCGTGCCGGCCAGCCGGGGTGAAGCTGACGAAGCTCGCTTCCGGCATGCGGTTGGCGGGCTTGTCGTGGAGCGTGACGGCGATCTCGAGCCGGTTGGCGTCGAGGCCTCGAAAATTCCAGCTGATGCGGGCCGGGGCACCGAGCTGGGCATGGGCAACGGGATCGAGCGCGCCATCCGGGGTTGGGGCAAAGACCTGTGAGCGGACGGTTCTGGCGCGTTCGAGGCCGGGCTTGGCGTGATCGAGCGGCGCCCAGTACGGGCGCATGGTCAGGTAGGTGTCGAGCCAGCGGTCGATGTCGGGGGCATCGTAGCTCTCGTAGCGGAAACCCATGAGGCCGCCGCTTTCGCCACGGATCGTGCGGCCATCCGGGCTGGTGATCGCGGCTAAGTCGCCGGTGCCGGCGTCGGTCTCGACGGTCCAGCCGGCAAGGTCGGCCGCAGTGGTCGGCTCTTCGGCGGGACGGTTCGCCGGGTCGAGTTCGGCAAGCGCGGCATCGAGATAGGCGTTCTGCTCGGCCCATGAGGCTTCGGTAAACTGGAAGCGGTAGTCGGTGGCGCGCAGGGCCTCGAAGGCCGGGCGGTCGAAGCCGGTCTGGTCGCGCAGGTACTGCTTGATGTCGACGCCCCAGGTGTGTTCGGCGACCATGCCGAGGCCGCGACCGAAGGCGAGTGCACTCTCCTGCCCCCTGCCCTGCTTGGCCAACTCGTCGTAGTGCCGCTGGTAGCCCAAATAGCGCTTCACCTTGGTGGGATCACTGGCGACGCCGTAGATCCAGCTATCGCCGAGTTCGAGTTCGACGATCGGCAGATCGTCGCGGCGGGCCCAGAGGATTTCGCCGTAGGCGTCGAGGGTCGAGGCCCTGATCGTCGCATCGGGGTATTCGGCGGCCAGCTCGCGGAGCACGTCGATGGTCTGCGGCACGCTTTGCGGGCCGAGGTTGTCGTTGGTGTGGGCAAAGCCGATGCCCTGCTCGAACCCCGGCAGGAAGGCGGTCTCGCCGTAGGACTTCTGATATTGCACAACAACTTCCGAACCATCCGGGGCGCGCCAGCGGAAGGCGTCGGGCACGTCGGGCACCGGGGATGCCGCGTTGACGCCAAGGTGCAGAAAGTGGACGCCCGCTTCGGCGAGCAGCGGCACGATGCCGAGCGTGTGGCCCGGCACGTCGGTCATCTTGGCGGCGGTGGTCTTGCGGCCGAAGCGCCTGTCGAGTTCCTCCGCGTGGCTGAGGCCGGCGCGGAAGACGGCGGGCGACATCAGCTCGGAATGAGTGGTGTAGGGCAGCGCGTGCCAGGTGATGAGGCCCCGCTCGATGGCGCGCTCCAGACGCCTGACCCGTTCCGGGGACTGGGAATTGAGGTGATCCCAGATCAGCCAGGCACCGGTGGTCCAGATGAATTTCGGGTTCCGGGAGTCCTCGGCGAAGAAGTGTTCGCCCGTCTCAATCGCCTGCGGGATGAAGCGCTCATGATACTGGGCGCGCACCTTCGCCGCATGGTCGGTGAAGCCGATGTCGAGATGGGTCTTGTAGACCAGGTGGATGGTGCGGGTCACGGATCGCGCCCCCTCAGCGCGGCGAGATGATTTCTCCAAGCAGAACATCCACTTGCAGCCCGTCATAGGCGGGACGGACATGGTCGGGCGTCATCGCATCGGTCTGGGCATAGTCGAGATCGATGTGGAGGTTGGTGAGGATGGCGCGGCGCGGCCTGAAGCGTTCGACGTGCTCCAGCGCCTCGGACAGGCTCAGGTGGCTGGGGTGCGGGTCCGGGCGGAGAGCATCGAGCACCCAGATATCGAGGCCGGACACGGCGGGGTCCGACTCCGCCGGAATACCGCTGAGGTCGCAGGAATAAGCGAAGTTGTGGACGCGGAAACCGAGCGAGAAGATCTCGCCGTGGTCCTGCTTGAAGGGCATCACGGTGATCGATCCGCCGGGGCCATCGACGGTAAGCGGTTCGCCGTCGTCAATGATGTGCTGGTTCAGGATCGGCGGATAGCCGGAGTTCGGCGGGGCGGTGAAGCAGTAGGCGAAGCTCGGGACGATGCGGTTGGCTGCTTCCTGGCTGAAGTATACGTCGACCCGCTTGCGGTTGTTCAGCGCCAGCACCCGGAGATCATCGATGCCGTGGGTATGGTCGGCGTGTTCGTGGGTGTAGAGTACGGCGTCGACGCGATCCACGTCAGCGGCGAGGAGCTGCTCGCGCAGGTCGCAGCCGGTGTCGACGATGATGCGGGTCGGGTCGGGCGAAGTGCTGGAAAAGCCTTCGATCAGCAGCGAGCAGCGGCTGCGGCGGTTCTTCGGGTTGTCAGGGTCGCAGACGCCCCAGTGACCACCAATGCGAGGCACGCCGCCCGATGAACCGCAGCCCATGATGGTGGCAACGATGCGCTGCGCCTGGGCCATTTCGCTCTAGACCGGAGTTGCTTTGGAAAACAGGCGGAAGAAGTTTCTCGTGGTCTCTTCGCCCACCTGGTCGACGCTGACGCCACGCACTTCCGCCACCTTGGCAGCCGTATGCGCGACATAGCTGGGTTCGTTCTTGGCCCCACGATGCGGGATCGGGGCGAGGTAGGGTGCGTCGGTCTCGACGAGGTAGCGATCGGCGGGAACCAGCCTCGCCACGTCGCGGATTTCCTCGGCATTCTTGAAGGTGATGATACCGGAAAACGAGATGTAGCCGCCGAGTTCGAGAGCGGTGCGCGCGAGGTCCATGCCGGCGGTGAAGCAGTGGAGGACGAAGGGGAAGGCGCCCTGCCCCGATTCTTCGCGGAGGATCGCGGCCATATCGGCGTCGCACTGGCGGGAGTGGATAACGAGCGGCAGTTGCGTGGCGCGCGAGGCGGCGATGTGCCGGCGGAGCCCCTCGGCCTGCGCCGCCTTGGGGGCGTTGTCGTAGAAGTAGTCGAGGCCGGCTTCGCCGATGGCGACGCATTTGGGATGGCCGCTGAGCCGGATCAGGTCCTCGGGGAAGATGTCGAGCTCTTCGTCGGCCTGGTGCGGATGTGTGCCGACCGAGCACCAGATTTCCGGGTGCGCTTCGGCGATGGCTACGATCTCGTCGAAGCGCTTCACGCGGGTCGAGATGGTGACCATGCCGTCGATGCCGGCCGCCCTGGCGCGGGCGAGCACGCCGGTACGATCGGCGGCGAGCTCAGGGAAATCGAGGTGGCAGTGGCTGTCGATCAGCATCGGTCTCAAGCCGTCTTTGGATGCTCGAACTTCTTGAACACCGGCTCGGGCGGGGGCAAGGCGGTGCCGCCGGGCATGCCGCCTGGTGAAAGCGCATGGCTGAGCTGCCGCTGGTCGGCCGGGATGGCGAGCGCGTCGAGGAATTTCGCTGCCGAGTCGGGCACGAAGGGCTGCGCGGCGATGGCGGCGCGGCGGACGACGTCGGCCGTGGTCGACAGGATCGTGCCCATGCGCGGCAGGTCGGCCTTCAGCCCCCACGGCGCCTGGTCGGCGAAGTAGAGATTGGCGGCGTTGAGCAAGGTCGTAAGCTCGCCGGCGGCCTCGTGGATCTGCTGGGTCTGCATCGCCTCGTTCATGCGGGTGATGGCGGCGATGGCTTCGGCGACGATGGCCTTGTCGGCGTCGTTCTGCGCGGCCATCGGCAGGATGCCCGAGAAGTTCTTCTGGATCATCGACAGCGAGCGCTGCGCCAGGTTGCCAAAATTGTTGGCGAGGTCGGAGTTGTTGCGGTTGATGAACTTCTCGCGGCCCCAGTCGCCATCCGAACCGAAGCCGATCTCGCGCAGGCAGTACCAGCGGACCGGGTCAGTGCCGTAGAGATCGAGCTGCTCGTGCGGATCGACGATGTTGCCGACCGACTTCGACATCTTCTTGCCTTCCGATGTGAGGAAGCCGTGGGCGAAGACGCGATGCGGCACCTCGATGCCGGCGCTCATAAGGAAGGCTGGCCAGTAGACGGTGTGGAAGCGGATGATGTCCTTGCCGATGACGTGCAGGCTCGCCGGCCAGAACTTCTTGAACTGCTCGGAGTCAGTGTGCGGGTAACCCACGCCGGTGATGTAGTTGGTGAGCGCGTCAATCCACACGTACATGACGTGGCCGGGAACATCCGGAACCGGGATGCCCCAGTCGAAGGTGGTGCGGCTGATCGAGACGTCGCGCAGGCCAGCCTTCACGAACGAGATGATCTCGTTGCGGCGCTCGTCCGGCGCGATGAAATCGGGCACGTCCTCGTAGAGCTTCAGCAGGCGATCCTGGTACGCGGAGAGGCGGAAGAAGTAGCTGTCCTCCTCGACCCACTTCACCTCGGCGCCGGTGGGCGCGAACTTCTTGCCGTCCTCGCCGTCGGTGAGTTCGCCCTCGTCGAAATAAGCCTCGTCGCGCACCGAGTACCAGCCCTTGTAGACCGACTGGTAGATGTCGCCATCGTTGCGGGATGCCATCTGCCGCCAGATTTCCTGGCTCGACTCGTAGTGGCGCGGCTCGGTGGTGCGGATGAAATCGTCGTTCGAGACGTTGAGGCGCGCCGCCAGATCCTTGAAGCGGGCAGCGTTGCGGTCGGCCAGTTCGCGGGCGGTAATGCCTTCGGCAGCGGCCGTCTGCACCATCTTGATTCCGTGCTCGTCGGTGCCGGTGAGGAAGTAGGTCTCCTTCCCCTCAAGCCGGGCCCAGCGGGCGATCGCATCGGTCGCGATCATCTCGTAGGCATGGCCGATATGCGGCGCGCCGTTGGGATAGGCGATGGCGGTGGTGACGTAGAACGTGTCGGTCATGTCGGCTGGACGCCCAGGAGCTGGTGTTTCCGGATCGCGTCGAAGAGCGCGACCAGGGTCTGCCGCATGTCGAGATTGTACTCGTCGGCATCGGCAAGCGAAAGCTGGGCCTTGTCCCATAGCTCATTGGCAGAGGCAAGACGGCGGCGGTCGCCCGAAGTGGCGGCAGCGGTGGCTGCAGCAGCGATCCAGTCGTTGAGCATGTCGCGGGCAAAGCGCAACTCCGCCCCATCCTGGTCGCCCCCGAGCTGGTCGGCGAGCCCGATGCGGACGGAGGATGGCGCGGCAGCGGGGTCGCGCAGGTAGCCGGCGAGCGCGCCGAGCACGCCGTCGTCGCCGAGCAGCAGCGCCTCGAAGCCTCGACGCGGGCGGCCCATGGCGAAGCCGATGGCGCGGGTAAGCGCATCTGGAGCGGTGTCGGGCTTGGTGGCGGTGAGCACACCAGCGACGTCCTGATCGGAGATCGGGCGTAGCGCGACCTGGAAGCAGCGCGAGCGAATGGTGGGGAGGAGCGAGCCGGGCCGGTGCGAGACCAAGAGGAACGTGGTGTCGGCCGGTGGCTCCTCGAGGATCTTGAGGAGCGCGTTGGCGCTCGACGGATTACAGTCGTCGATGGGGTCGATCAGCGCAATGCGGTGCCCTGCCCGGCCGCGCGTCATCCGCATCTCGTCGATGAAGCCGCGAACCTCGTCGACGCGGATCTGGGTGTAGTAGCCCTTGCCCGTGTCGCGCGCGGCCTTGCGCATGACGAACAGATTCGGGTAGGCGCCGGACGCGACCTGCGCGGCGATGTGCGACGGGCTCTCGTCGCCGGTGCGCTCGAAGATCTTGCGGGCGATGTCGAAGGCGAGGGTCGCCTTGCCGATGCCGCGCGGGCCGTGGATCAGGATGCCGCCCGGCAGGCGGCCCGCGTCCAGGCGAGCCAACAGCGCTTCGGTGGCGGCGGCGTGGCCGAGGACCTGATGCTGGAACTCGGGCGGCGGGACGCCGTCGAGCTGGTCGGGCTCGCGCTGCGGATAGTCGGTCATGCGGGCACCACTAGAGGGATGCCTTGGCCGCGAGTTCCGGGTAGCGGCGGGTCAGCGTGTCCCAGACCTCGCTTTCGAGCGCGTCTTCACTCTGGTTGGCCGGGAGCACGACGCAGCGATCCTGATTCTGTGCGGCGATATCGAGAAAAGCCTGGCGCAGGCGGCGATGCCAGTCGAGGTCTTCCTTCTCGAAGCGGTCGCCGCTCTGGGCCAGCGCCGGTTCGAGCTCGCGGGCATTGACGCGGTTGAAGGCGACGACCGGGTCCATGTCGAGCACGAAGGTCAGGTCGGGGGCGTGGCCGTTGAGCGCGAGGGTTTCGAGGCCGCGGATCAGCTTGCCGTCGACGCCGCCGGTGAGGCCCTGATAGGCGCGGGTCGAATCGTGGAAGCGGTCGGAAATCACCCACTTGCCGGTCGAAAGGCTCGGGGCGATGAGCTGGTTGACGTGGTCGAGCCGGGCGGCGGCGAACAGCACGGCCTCGGCGCCTGGCCCCCAGGCTTCGGAGCGGCCCTGCAGGATGAAGGCACGGACGTGCTCGGCTTTCGGCGTGCCGCCGGGCTCGCGCGTGCGCACCGCCTCGATGCCGAGGCGGTTGAGCCGGACGAGCAGGCGCTTGACCTGCGTGGACTTTCCGACGCCCTCTCCGCCTTCGAAGGTGATGAAGCGAGGCGCGACCGCTGGAATATCGAGCATGCCGCCTTCTACCTGCAAAGCGGGATCAGGAAAAGTGGCAGACTACAGCCAGCCGAGAGCCAGTTCCTTCAACGCATCGGTGGCCTTGCGGACGATGTCGCCATCGGCAACGTCGGCGCCGGCATAGAGCGGCGTCTGCTGGACGACCTTGTCGTTGCACTTGACGATGAGCATCGCCAGTTGCTGGCCCTTGGCTACCGGCGGGCGGATGGGGGCATTGTAGACCACATCGGCCTGCGGGCAGTTCTGGGCGCCCTTGGGCAGGAAGAGGCTGATATTGCCCTTGCCGACAACCGCGACCTCGGCCTCGGCACCGCCATAGACCGGCACCTTCCGCACCTCCTGCCCTTCAGCATAGACCGGCACCAGCTCAAAGCCACGGGTGCCCCAGGTGATGAGCTTGCGGGCCTCCTCAGCGCGTTCGTTCATCGATTTCATGCCGTGCAGCACGCCGATCAGCCGGCGGCCACTGGCGTTAGTGGAGACCACCTCGCCGTAGCCGGAAGCCTCGGTGTGGCCGGTCTTGAGGCCGTCGACGCCGATGCCGACTTCGAGCAGGCTGTTGCGGTTCAACTGGCGGATCTTGTTCCAGGTGAACTCCTTCTCGGCGAAGATCGGGTAGTATTCCGGGAACTGCGCGATGAGGAAACGCGCGATGGTCGCGAGGTCGCGGGCGGTGGAATACTGGTCCGGGTCCGGCAGGCCGGTGGAGTTGACGAAGCTGGAGCCGGTGAGCCCGATTTCCTGGCCGAGCCGGTTCATCATCTGGGCGAAGGCGGTCTCGGTGCCGGCAATGCCCTCAGCGAGCGCGATGGCGGCGTCGTTGCCGGACTGGATGATGACGGAGCGGACGAGGTCGATGACCGGGACCTTGGAATTGAGCTCGGCGAACATGGTTGAGCCGCCCGACCGGGCGCCACCATCGCGCCAGGCGTGCTCGGAAATGAAGAATTCGTCGGTGGGCTGGAGCTTGTTCGTCTGCAGCAGGTCGAAGACCACGGCGAGCGTCATAAGCTTGGCCATGCTGGCCGGCTCGAGCCGCTCGTCGCCGGCCTTGTTGAACAGCACCGTGCCCGACTCGTAATCCATCAGGATGGCGAAGGGCGCCTTGGTGTCGAACTCCTGCGCCTGCGCCGTCGAAAACGCCGTCAGCGCCAGCAGCAGTGCCGCGATGAAGTGGCCAAGCTTGTGCATCGTGATCTCACCCGCGGCCCGCCGCGGCCGCATGGCGACTATAATAGCTTGAGGTCGTTGAGGCCAAGTTCACGTGCCAGCGCCAGCACATCGTTTCCGGCGACGCCGGGCTTCAGGCGAATGAGGGTCAGGAGGGTGGCGTCAGCGCCCGGAATCCGGACCTGTTGCTCATCGACGATGCCGAGCAGCGCGAACGATTCGACGACGCTCTGGGCCGCGGCAGCATCCTTGAACACGCCAAGTTGAACCTTTGGCATAGGCTCTTGAGTATCGGAAACAGCGGCGTGGAGCGCCGGGTCGGCATTGGCCATGGCGGTCGCGGCGGCGATGGCGCCGTCAACCGGTGCGCCGAGCTCGGCATAGCCGAACAGGCTGGTGATGCCATCGAGCAGGTTGGGCGAATCGGCCTGAGCCAGACGGGTCGCCTTCTCGTCGAGCCGGGTGGGCGCTGCGACGCTGGCGAGCAGCTTTCGCGTATCGTCGCCGTGCAGCGGCGCCGGACCGACATACTCGACCGAGATGTTGCCGATGCCGCGGTCGGCGTAGCCGAGGATGGCGGCGGTGCGGTAGCTGAGGTCCATCACCCGGCCATGCATATAGGGGCCACGATCGTTGACGCGGCAGATGATGGAGCGGCCGTTGTCGGTGTTGGTGACCCGCACATAGCTCGGCAGCGGCAGCACCGGGCTGGCGCAGGAGATGGCGGTGGCCGAGAAGATTTCGCCGTTCGCGGTCTGGCGGCCGTGGAAATCGTTGCCGTACCAGGAGGCGGAACCTGCCGCGACGTAGCCGATGGGGTTCTCGATCGGCTCGTAGACCTTGCCGGCGACGGTGTACGGCTTGCCCACCATGTAGCGGCCGCCGCCCTTGGGCGGGTTCTTGGCGGTCGAGAGCCGCGGACTGGCCTTCACCCCGAACTTGGCCTCGGTGAAGGCGGCGCGCTTCACATGCGGGACGCTGGAGCTGGCACCACAGGCGGCGAGCGCCGCGGTGGCGAGGACGATGGCCAGGAGCCGGGCGGCCGAGACGAGGTCGCGGGGAATGACTGGCAAGCTACTCACCTGAAAATTGAACCTGAACGGCGATGTAGCCGGATCGGGGACGCGTCCGCCTCAAGGGAAGTGATTTGTGGTTTCGGGGGCGTTAATTTGGATCAAATGCGAGGGATGTGACGGAGTACCCCCACCCTAGCTCTGCGACGTCGCTGCGCTCCTGGCGGCGCTACCCTCCCCAGGAGGGAGAGGGAGACCAGTGGCACAGGTCAGGCAACCTGCGCTCCCTCCCCCTTGTGGGGAGGGTAGTGCAGCTTGCGAGCGTAGCGAGTTAGCGGAACTCGGGTGGGGGTCGAGACGCCTCAGCGCGACAACCAGCCGACCAGCGCTGCGGCCACCGCTGCGGGTTGCTCGGTGGGGCTCATGTGCCCTGCCCCGGCGATGGTGACGAGGCTGGAGTCGGGGATGGCGTCGGCCATGGCGTGGGCATCGGTTGGCGGAGTGATGGCGTCGGCTTCGCCAACGATGATGGTGGTGGGGACGCGGATGGTCGGCAGGACCGGCGTCGAGTCCGGGCGGCCGATGATGGCCTGCTGCTGGCGGACATAGACCTCCGGGCCGTTCGCCAGCGCCATGCGGATACTGATGTCGCGGATTGCGGGATGGTCGGCGTGGTCGGGGTGGACGCTGTCGGGATAGTTCGCGGTGACCAGTTGGCGCAGCTTGCCGGCCTGCGCAAGGCGGATGGCATCGTGGCGCTTCAGCAGGCGATCCGGGCTATCGAGGCGGGCCATGGTGTCGATGAGCGCGAGGCGCTTCACGCGCTCCGGCGCCTGACGCAGCATTTCGAACACGATGTAGCCACCCAGCGAGAAGCCCGCGAGCGCGAAGGTTGGCGGCGCATCGCGGAGGATGGCAGCGGCGATCTCCGTCATCGTGCTGCCGCGCTTGTGGTCGGGGATCAGCACCGAGCCGAACTGCCAGAGCGACGGAACCTGCCCGGCATAGCACTCGGCGGTGCAGTTGAGGCCGGGGACGAGGACGATGGGCGTGGACATGACGCTATTCCGCTGCGGCGTGACGGGTGAGCATGGGGTTGCTTGCCCGCCTTGCGCCAATCATATAAAGATATCTTTATATCCCGCCTGATAGTCCTTTGACGAGAACTCCCAGGCGGTTGACGCATTCTGGCGTCACGGGACCGAGAAAGTCGAGCCATGACCGTAGCCCAAACCATTGAGATCGATAGAAATTCCTTGCCGCGTGGCGAGGAAGTGCGCGCCGCGCTGACTGCTGCGGCGGCCGAGCGCATCCTGATCTTCGATGGCGCCTACGGCACGATGATTCAGCGGCTGAAGCTCGGCGAGGCGGATTATCGCGGCGAGCGGTTCAAGGACTGGCACATCGATGTGCGCGGCAACAACGACCTGCTGAACCTCACCCTGCCCGACGCGATCCGCGACATCCACGTGCAGTACTATCTCGCTGGCGCCGATATCTGCGAGACCAACACCTTCTCCTCGACCGCCATCGTCATGGCCGATTACGGCATGCAGGCGCTGGCCTACGAGCTGAACTACGAGGGCGCGCGGATTGCGCGGGAAGCCGCGAAGATCGCAGAGGCCAAGGACGGCAAGCGGCGCTTCGTGGCGGGCTCGCTCGGGCCGCTGAACAAGACCGCGTCGATGTCGACGGACGTGAACAGCCCCGGCCACCGTGCGGTGACGTTCGACGAGATCGTCGAAACCTATACCGAGCAGATAAACGGGCTGATCGACGGCGGCACCGAGCTGCTGCTGTTCGAGACCATCACCGATACGCTCAACACCAAGGCCGGCATCTTTGCGGCAAAGCAGATCTTCGCCGAGCGCGGCTATGAGCTGCCGGTGATGATCTCGGGCACCATCACCGACCTTTCCGGCCGCACGCTGTCGGGCCAGACGCCGACGGCGTTCTGGTACTCGGTGCGGCACGCCAACCCCTTCACCATCGGGCTCAACTGCGCGCTCGGGGCGAACGCCATGCGCGCGCATATCGCCGAGCTCAGCGATGTGGCGGACACCTTCATCTGCGCCTATCCAAATGCCGGGCTGCCGAACGAGTTCGGTGGCTATGACGAGACGCCCGAGATGATGGCGAAGCAGCTCGAGGGCTTTGCCCGCGACGGCTTCCTCAACATCGTTGGTGGCTGCTGCGGCTCGACGCCGGACCATATCGAGGCGATCGCCGCGGTGGTGCAGAAGTACAAGCCGCGGAAGATCCCCGAGGTGCCGACCTTCCTGCGCCTGAGCGGGCTCGAGCCGTTCACCCTGACCAAGGACATCCCGTTCGTGAATGTCGGCGAGCGGACGAACGTGACGGGCTCGGCGCGGTTCAGGAAGCTGATCACCGCTGGCGACTATACGGCCGCGCTCGATGTGGCGCGCGACCAGGTGCAGAACGGCGCACAGATCATCGACATCAACGTCGACGAGGGCCTGCTGGATTCCGAAAAGGTGATGGTCGAGTTCCTGAACCTGCTCGCCGCCGAGCCCGACATCGCCCGGGTGCCGCTGATGATCGACAGCTCGAAGTTCGAGGTGATCGAGGCCGGGCTCAAGTGCGTGCAGGGCAAGGCGCTGGTGAACTCGATTTCCATGAAGGAAGGCGTCGAGAGATTCCTCGAAGCCGCGCGGCTGGTGCGCGCCTATGGCGCCGCCGTAGTGGTGATGGCGTTCGACGAGCAGGGCCAGGCCGACACCTATGAGCGCAAGGTCGAGATCTGTACCAAGGCGTACAAGCTGCTGACCGAGGAAGTCGGCTTCCCGCCCGAGGATATCGTGTTCGATCCGAACGTGTTCGCGGTGGCGACCGGCATCGAGGAGCACGCTGGCTATGGCGTCGCCTTCATCGAAGCGACGCGGACGATCACTGAGACGCTGCCGCATGTGCATATTTCGGGCGGGGTGAGCAATCTCAGCTTCTCGTTCCGCGGCAATGAGCCGGTGCGCGAGGCGATGCACTCGGTGTTCCTCTACCACGCCATCCAGGCGGGCATGGACATGGGCATCGTCAATGCCGGGCAACTGGCAGTGTACGATACGCTGGAGCCGGGGCTGCGGCAGGCCTGCGAGGACGTGATCTTCAACCTCAGGCCCGATTCGACCGAGCGGCTCCTGGAGATTGCCGAGCAGTTCAAGGGCCAGGCCGGCGGCGAGCAGAAGGCCAAGGATTTGAAGTGGCGCGAGGGCCCGGTGGCGGATCGCATCTCGCACGCGCTGGTCAACGGTATCACCGAGTATATCGACGCCGACACCGAGGAAGCGCGGCTGGCATCGGCGCGCCCGCTGCATGTCATCGAGGGCCCGCTGATGGCCGGGATGAGCGTCGTCGGCGACCTGTTCGGCAGCGGAAAAATGTTCCTGCCACAGGTGGTGAAATCGGCCCGCGTGATGAAGCAGGCCGTGGCGCACCTCCTCCCCTACATGGAGGCGGAGAAGAACGCCGACGGCAACGCCACCGGCCGGAAGTCGGCGGGCAAGATCCTGATGGCGACGGTGAAGGGCGATGTGCACGACATCGGCAAGAACATCGTCGGCGTGGTCCTGAGTTGCAACAACTACGAGATCATCGACCTTGGCGTCATGGTGCCGACGGCGAAGATCCTCGAGACGGCGAAGCGGGAGAATGTCGATGTGATCGGGCTTTCGGGCCTGATCACCCCGTCGCTCGACGAGATGGTGCACGTCGCCGAGGAGATGGAGCGCGAGGGCTTCACCGTGCCGCTGCTGATCGGCGGCGCGACGACCTCGCGCGTCCATACGGCGGTGAAGATCCACCCGCAGTACCATGGCGGACCGACGGTGCACGTGCATGACGCGAGCCGCGCCGTGGGCGTGGTTTCGTCGCTGCTCTCGGGTGAGCAGCGGCCGGCCTATGTCGCCGACGTGAAGGCCGAGTACGAGAAGCTGGCCCAAAAGCACCGGCAGTCGGAGGCCGACAAGCAGCGCACGTCGCTGGCGGCAGCGCGGGCCAACCGCTTTGCGCCCAAGTGGGATGACTACGCGCCGCCCAAGCCGAGCTTCCTCGGCACGCGGGTGTTCGAGACTTTCGACCTGGCGCAGATCGCCAAGTACATCGACTGGACGCCGTTCTTCCAGGCCTGGGAGTTCAAGGGGCGCTATCCGGCGCTGCTCGAGGACGAAAAGCAGGGCGAGGCGGCGCGGCAGCTCTGGGCCGATGCGCAGGACATGCTGGCGCAGGTGATCCAGAAGAACTGGTTCCGCCCCAAGGCGGTGATCGGCTTCTGGCACGCCAACCAGGTCGGCGACGACATCCGGCTCTACACCGATGCGGACCGCAGAGAGCAGTTGGCGACCTTCTTCACGCTGCGCCAGCAGTTGAGCAAGACCGGCGGCAAGCCGCACATGGCGCTGGCCGATTTCGTGGCGCCCGAGGGTGTCCCCGACTACCTCGGAGGTTTCGTGGTGACGGCAGGGCTCGAGGAGAACCTGATCGCCGAGCGCTTCGAGCGCAAGAACGACGACTATTCGTCGATCCTGATCAAGGCGCTGGCCGATCGCTTCGCCGAAGCGCTCGCCGAGCAGATGCACGAGCGGGTGCGGCGGGAGTTCTGGGGCTATGGTGCCGCGGAGACGTTTGCGCCGCATGAGCTGGTCGGCGAGCCGTACCAGGGCATCCGCCCTGCTCCCGGCTACCCGGCGCAGCCCGACCACACCGAAAAGACCACGCTGTTCCACCTGCTCAACGCCAAGCAGCGGATCGGGGTGGAGCTGACCGAGAGCTACGCGATGTGGCCGGGCTCGTCGGTGTCGGGGATTTATCTCAGCCACCCGGAGAGCTTCTATTTCGGCGTCGCCAAGGTGGAGCGCGACCAGGTCGAGGACTACGCCAAGCGCAAGGGCATGGCGGTGCGCGAGGTCGAGCGCTGGCTCGGGCCGGTGCTGAACTACACGCCGAGCGCGGACAAGGTGGCGGTGTGAGCGACGCTCTTTCCTCTGCCCCGTATGCCCGCCGCGCCCGGTCGTTCCCCGTGACGGTGGTGACCGACAAGGCGGCACTATCTCGCTTCGGCGGCCGCGACACGGCCGTGGTGCATCTCGATGCGCCGCTGCACGCCCATGAACCGGGCACCGAGTGCATTGCCTGCGATTCGCGCGGCAATGTGCGAGTGCTGCTGTTCGAGCTGAACGAGAAGCTCAACCGCGGCATGGTGGAGCCGTTCATCCGCGTGGTGGTGGATGCCACCGACGCGCGCGATACCCAGGCCGTGGCCGATGCCATCGTGCCCGGCCGCCTGCCGGCCTTCGGCCTCCGCGATCACGCGGTGGCACGCAACTTCCACCTCGAGGAGATCATCTGATGGCCATCATGGACCTGTTCTTCCCGCCGAGGCCGGTTACCCTGCCCACGCCTGCCAATTCAACGGCGAAGCCGGCTGCGTCGCCGCAGCCGTCCCGGAAGTAGCACGCCCACTCCGACCGTTGGCGGATTGACGATCGGCGACGCCCGGTCGCACTCTGCCTGACGCGAGGAGGACCGGACGATGACCATACACCGCGAAACACTTTCCGAGGATGTCGGGGGCAAGCTGCTGATGCTGGTGTCGATGCTGGCAGTGTTCGGGCTGATTACGCTGGTGCTGATGCCGCTCGGCGCGATGTTTGCGCCACCGCCCGAGGTCGCCCCGCCGGAGGGTACCCCGCCGGCGATTGTCGGGGCGATCATGCCCGGCCTGATCATGCTGGTGGTCGCCGCCATCGCCGGTGCGCTCGCCGGGTTGATGCTGGGGTACGCCCAGGCCCGCGCCGAAGAGGAGAAGGCCGCCGGGGAGACGGCACCGCCGCACTGAGCCCCGGAAACGACAAAGCCCGCTTGCGCGGGCTTTCTATCGTGGCTCAACCTGAGAGCCATTGGTGCGGTCGAGAAGACTCGAACTTCCACATCTTGCGATACAGCGACCTCAACGCTGCGCGTCTACCAATTCCGCCACGACCGCACGCCAGTGGTAGAAGCAACACCGCGAAGCGGCGAAGCGAGGCAGCGTGTAGCAACGGGCTTCGGGCGGCGCAAGCATAAAGATGCGCCTTAACCTCCTGTGGATACTCAGGCGGGGCGGCGGACCTTCTCGGTGATCTCGACGCTGAGGTGCCCATCCTCGACCTTCACCTCGCAGCGGGCTACGAGGGTGTTGTTGGCGTAGACGCGCAACGGGTCGTTCTCGGAGGTATCGAGCTCGATCACGGCGCCGCGGCCCATGCGCAGCAGGTGGTGGATCGGCATCCGCGCCGCCCCCAACTCCACCGTGATATCGACTTCAATACTGTCTAGAGTCTTCATACATAGACCACAAACGAACCGGCCCGGCTGAATCAGCCGTCGCCCCCAAACTACCAGCGAGCATCGGCTGCCCATGCTTACCGAAGCGTTAACAACTGACCCGATTTGCGACACCGGCACCAAGCTGTGGCGCACGGGCGGAGTGCCGGTGGAGTGGCGAATCTCCGATGCACTCGTTCCCTACCCCGAAGCGCTCGAGGCGATGAAGGCGCGCGCCGCAGCGATTGCTGCCGGCGAGGCGGGTGAGCAGGTGTGGCTGCTGGAGCATCCGCCGCTCTACACGGCGGGGACATCGGCGGTGGCCGGGGACCTGCTCGCGCCCGACCGGTTTCCGGTCTACGACGCCGGTCGCGGCGGGCAGTACACCTACCATGGGCCGGGGCAGCGGGTGGTCTACTTCATGCTCGACCTGAGGCAGCGCGGGCGCGACGTGCGCTGCCTGGTGCAGGGGCTGGAGGGACTGGTAATCGACACGCTGGCGGCGTTCAACATACGGGGCGAACGGATCGACGGGCGGATCGGCGTGTGGGTGCGGCGGTCCGACAAGGGGCCGGGGCGCACGGACAAGGTGGCGGCAATCGGCGTGCGGGTGAGCCGCTGGGTGAGCTTCCACGGCATCGCCATCAACGTGCATCCGGCGCTCGACCATTTCGCTGGCATCGTGCCATGTGGGATTTCTGACCAGGGCGTGACCAGCTTCGAAGACCTCGGGCAGCTCGCCTCGATGGCCGAAGTGGACATGGCGCTGCGGTCGGCGTTTGAGCGGCGGTTCGGACCGACAATGGCGACGAATCCGGAAGGCCTTGTAAGCGCGGCGTGAGCACCGCATTTTCTGGACTGAGACGATTCCTGCCATACTGCCAGCACAGGGGCCCCGGCCATGACGCTCGATGACCTGAAAAAGATATTCCTCTCGCCGACGCTGTTCCGGCTGGAGACGATCCTGTCACCCAAGCTGGTGCCGGTGCTGTACGGGGTTGGCATGTTCGCCCTGCTGCTGTGGGCGGTGGGTCACCTGTTCGCAACCTTCGGGCGGACCTTCGGCGACGGACTCTGGGGCCTGTTCGAGATTGCGGTCTTCGGCGCGTTCGGGCTGATCGCGCTGCGGGTGATCTGCGAGGTGCTGCTGGTCTTCTTCAAGGCCAATGAGGCGGCGACTCGCACGGTGGCAGTGTCGCGGCTCTCGGGCTCGCTGATCGACGAGGTGCGTGACGCCATCCACGACATCGCCGCGGAGGCCGACGACTATACCGAGACCGAGGTGGAGGACGAAATCTCGCCCTCGCCCCGCCGGAGCGCCCGGCGGACGCCGGTGGTTCCGCCGGCGGTGGACAAGCCAGACATCTGAAACGAAAAGGCCGCCCCGAAAGGCGGCCTTTCCATTTGAACGGGCACACGTCCCGACAGTCAGACGGCCTTGCCGCGTGCCGCGTCCACGCTCCACGGCCCCGGGCCGGCGAAGACGAGGTAGAGGAACACAAAGCAGAACAGGATTGCGGCGTCGCCACCATTGTTGACCGGATAGAGGCTGGCAGGAGCATGCGCCATCCAGTAGGCCACGGCCATCATGCCCGACAGAACGAAGGCGACTGGCCGGGTGAAGATGCCCACGAGCACTGCGAGGCCGCCAAAAACTTCAAGGAAGCCGGCGAGCCCCATCAGCGAGACATACTCAACCGGCCCCGGCATCTGGCCAGCCGGAAAGGCAAACAGCTTCTGCGTGCCGTGCGCGATGAAGAGTAGCGCCGTGACAATGCGCAGGACCGATAATGCCTGTGGCCGATACCGGCTGATGGAGTCGAAATTCATGGTCTGGTTTTCCGTTGACGCCGCGGAAGTGGGCGCAAAAACCAGAGCCTGACTCTCAGGTTTCCAGTCAAATGAACGTTCGGTAACCTGACTTAATCGTGAGAACGCGTGATCAGGGCTGCCCTGCCTTGATCGCAAAGCACCGATGATTGCTTTTTCTGCCGATTGGCGTATAGGCACGCCCCCATGACCCAAGCCCCGAAAATCGGCCTCGTCAGCCTCGGCTGCCCCAAGGCGCTCGTCGACTCCGAACGCATCATGACGACGCTCAGATCGCAGGGCTATGCGTTCTCGCGCGACTATGAAGGCGCGGACATCGTGCTGGTGAACACCTGCGGCTTCCTCGACAGCGCCAAGAAGGAAAGCCTCGAGGCGATCGGCGAGGCGGTCGGCGCCAATGGCCGGGTGATCGTTACCGGCTGCCTCGGCGTCGAGGAGCAGATGATCCGCGACACGCATCCGAGCGTGCTGGCCGTCACCGGCCCGCACCAGTACGAGGATGTAGTCAACGCGGTGAACCTGCATCTGCCGCCGGTGCCCAACAAGTTCCTCGACCTGGTGCCGGAGGCCGGGCTGAAGCTAACGCCGCGCCACTACGCCTACATGAAGATTTCCGAGGGCTGCAACAACCGCTGCACCTTCTGCATCATCCCCCAGATCCGCGGCGACCTTGTGTCCCGTCCGATCGCTTCGGTGCTGTACGAGGCGGAGCGGCTGGTGGCGACAGGCGTCAAGGAGATCATGGTGATCTCGCAGGACACCTCAGCCTACGGCGTCGATACCAAATACGCGACGAGCAAGTTCCGTGGCCGCGACGTGGAAGCGCGCTTCCAGACGCTGGCCGAGGAACTGGGCAAGATGGACGTGTGGACCCGCCTCCACTACGTCTACCCCTATCCGCATGTCGACAGCGTCATCCCGCTGATGGCCGAGGGCAAGATCCTGCCCTACCTCGATATTCCGTTCCAGCACGCCTCCCCGTCGGTGCTCAAGCTGATGCGCCGCCCCGCCAACCAGGTGAAGACGCTCGACCGGATCAAGGCCTGGCGCGCGATTGCGCCCGACCTCGCCATCCGCTCCAACTTCATCGTCGGCTTCCCCGGCGAGACCGAGGAGGACTTCGAGTTCCTGCTCGACTGGCTGGAAGAGGCCGAGATCGACCGCATCGGCTGCTTCGAATACGAGCCTGTGACCGGCGCCCCCGCCAACGACATCGAGGGCATCGTCCCCGATGAAGTGAAACGCGACCGCTACGAGCGGCTGATGGAAGTGGCGCAGGACATCTCGGCGCATGTGCTGAGCAAGAAGGTTGGCCGCACCATCGATGTACTGGTCGACGACGTGCAGCCGGAGATGGGCCGCGCGGTCGGGCGCTCCAAGTGGGACGCGCCGGAGATCGACGGTGCGGTGATCATCCATGAGGCCGAGGGCATCAAGGTCGGCGACATGGTGTCGGTGACGGTGACGGACTCGGATGAGTACGACCTGTTCGGCGTGCCGGCGGCGGTTGCGGCGCAGGATGCGCAGGGGTTGAAGGCTTCGGCCTAAGTAAAGTGCCGATGGCTAGACGGGGATGTCCAGCTTGACCCCGTAGTGGCCATCCGACTTGCGCCCAGCGCGCCCTGTCCATCCGCCAACTATCACCGCTGTTGCATGTGCGCCACCAAGCTTGTGCTTGCGAAATATGGCGGTCATCGCTTTGGCGTGTTGTCGATTGAGGTAGCCTACCTTCAGTCCGTCGATCGTAACGAATACAGCGTTCTTGTCGTTCGGGTTATCCGGCTCAAGCGTGAGGAGCGCAGTGCACTCAAACTCATGGCCGTCTTTTGTCTTGCCGCCAGTGATCTGCGCGAGAGCAGCTTGATAGTGACTCTCACCCACTACCTCGCATTCAAAATCTCCATCTCCCTCAAGATGAACGATCTTTGTTGGCTTGCCACCGAAGAGGCCAGACAACCATCCCATACTTGCCCCCATCTACTGACTGAACAGTAGCCGTCATTCTGCAAGTCTGCGAGTCCGATTCGCTGCTTCTACTTCGCCCGGAACAGCAGCGAACTGTCGCCGTACGAGTAGAACCGGTAGCCGTCCGCGATGGCGTGCCGGTAGGCGGCGTGCATCGTCTCGAAGCCGGCGAAGGCACTGACCAGCATGAAGAGGGTCGAGCGTGGCAGGTGGAAGTTGGTCATCAGCAGGTCGACGGCGTTGAAGCGGTAGCCGGGGGTTATGAAGATGTCGGTGTCGCCGGTGAAGGGCTTCAGTTCGCCGTCGCGCGAGGCGGTTTCGAGCAGGCGCAGGCTGGTGGTGCCGACGGCGACGAGGCGGCCGCCCTTCGCCTTGGCGGCGAGGATGCGGTCGACCACGTCGGCGGGCAGTTCGCCCCACTCGGCGTGCATCTTGTGGTCGGCGGTGTCGTCGGCCTTCACCGGCAGGAAGGTCCCTGCCCCAACATGCAGCGTTACGCGCTCGATGGTGACGCCGAGCGCCGTCAGTTCAGCCAGCAGTTCGGGGGTAAAGTGCAGCCCCGCGGTGGGGGCGGCGACGGCGCCGTCCTTTTGCGCATAGACGGTCTGGTAGTCGGACTTGTCGCGCTCTTCGAGCCCGCGCTTCAGCCCGATATAGGGCGGCAGCGGCATGGCGCCGTGGGCCTTGATGATCTCGTCGAGTTGGGCACCGGCCTGGTCGAAGCGCAGCGTGACTTCGCCGGCATCGCCCTTTTCTGTAACCGAGGCGATGATGCTCCCATCGTCGCCAAGCTCAAGGCGATCGCCCAGTTCAAGCTTCTTTGCCGGGCGGGCGAAAGCCTTCCAGCTATTGGCATCCACGCGCTTGTGCAGGTTAAAGCTGACGCCGGCCCTCAGGTCGCCGCGAAGGCGCGAACCCGTCAGCTCAGCAGGCAGCACGCGCGTGTCGTTCACGACGAGCACGTCGCCAGGGCGCAGGATGGTCAGCAGGTCGCGGACATGGCCATCGACCATCGGTTCGTTCTGGCGGACGACGAGCATGCGGGCGCTGTCGCGCGGTTCGACCGGATGGAGCGCGATGCTCTCGGCCGGGAGGTCGAAATCGAAGGCGTCGACTTTCACTGGATGCTACCTACGGTCAGGGGCCAGAACACGACACCGCCCAGGCGCCACGGCCCGGAAGGCGCAGCGTGCCGCCCTGGACGTAGCTGTCGCCTTCACCGGCCTTGAACAGGCGGAGCTGGGCCACAAGGCTGACCATATCGGGCGTATAGGCATCGACCAGCACTGTGTCAGGAGTGGCGAAGGCCTGGCCGACGGCAACCGGGTCGCCCGGGCCGTAGACCACATCGCTGGCCCAGACCGTGTCGCCGACAGAGATGTTGAGGCCGACGATCGACAGGGCGTCGAGCGAGCCGGCAAGGTAGGAGAACGACGCGGCGCCGGCCGCGTCGGCACAGTTGACCCACTCCGTCGCAAGCGACGGGGTGGCGAGGCCGCAGAGGCCGCCGGAAATCACAGCGACGAGTGCGGCCTGCCGTATCATTCGGCGATGTCCGCCGCGACCTTGACCGACGTCATCGAGTCGGGATCCTTCACGGGCTCGCCGCGCTTGATCAGATCGACATTGTCCATGCCTTCGATCACCTTGCCCCACACCGTGTACTGGCGATCGAGGAACTTGGCGTCGCCGAAGACGATGAAGAACTGGCTGTTGGCGCTGTTGGGATCCTGCGAGCGTGCCATCGACACCACGCCGCGGGTATGCGGCTCGGCGTTGAATTCCTGCTTCAGGTTGGGGTAGCTTGAGCCACCCATGCCGGCGCGCGAGGTCTCGCCCTTGGCCGCATTGCCGAACTTCACGTCGCCCGTCTGCGCCATGAAGCCATCGATCACGCGGTGGAACACCACGCCATCATACTGACCTTCGCGAGCCAGCTTCTTGATGTGCTCGACATGGTTCGGCGCGAGGTCGGGCCGCATCTCGATGACGACCTTGCCCTTCGTGGTTTCGATGACGAGGGTGTTTTCCGGGTCCTTGTAGGCCATGGGGGCTATCCTTATTCGTACGTGATGGTGGCGGAGATGATCTTGTCGGGGTCGGCGACCGGCCGGTCGCCCGCGCCCTTCTTGATCTTGTCGACAGCTTCCATGCCCGACACGACGCGGCCCCAGATGGTGTACTGGCCGTTCAGGTGCGGCGCGGGCGCGAACATGAGGAAGAACTGCGAGTTGGCGCTGTTCGGGTCGGCGGTCCGCGCTGCAGCGACGATGCCGCGATCGAACGCGATGGTATCGGTGAACTCGGCCGGAAGGTCAGGCAGGCTGGAACCGCCCGTGCCGGTGCCGGTGGGATCACCGCCCTGCGCCATGAAGCCGTCGATCACCCGGTGAAAGACGATCCCGTTGTAGAAGCCCTGGTTGGTCAGTTCGATGACGCGGGCGACGTGCTGGGGCGCGACCTCGGGCAGCAGCTCGATATCGACGGTGCCGTCCTTGAGTTCGAGCACCCAGTGCGGCTTGCCCGTCTCCTGGGCCATGGAGGCCTGCGGGGCGGCGATGGACATGGCGAAGAACGCGGCAAGGCCAGCGATCAGTATGCCGAGGATCACCCCGGCGCGCTTGAGAGAACCGTTCATGCTTTATTGAGCGCCTTGATGACGAGAGGGGGTACGAAGGCGCTGATGTCGCCGCCGAGATCGGCGATCTGGCGCACCAGCGTGGCAGAGATATGACGGACGGGCGGCGACGACGGCAGGAACACCGTCTGCAGGTCGGGCGCCATCTGGGCATTCATGCCCACCATCTGCATCTCGTAGTTGTAGTCGGTGGTATCGCGGAGGCCGCGGATCACCAGCCGGGCTCCGGCGGCGCGGGCGGCATTGACCATCAGGCCGGAGAAATCGATGTAGGCGAACTCGGTTTCGGTCCGCTTGCCGATCGGTTCGAGCACCGCCCGCAGCAGCGACAGCCGGTCCTCGTGCGAGAACATCGGCCGCTTGGTGTGGTGCGTGCCGACCGCAATGACCAGCTTGTCGACCAGCTTGCAGGCGCGCTCGATGACATCGAGGTGGCCATTCGTCAGCGGGTCGAATGAGCCGGGGTAGAAACCGACCAGTCGCGTCATCCCGAAGCGCCCTCCGTTGAAGTGGCGGGTTTGTGTCACGGCATGGCGGGCATGGCAAGCCGGGCTGCCTCTTGCACTTGACGCAGAAACCGGCGATGGGCTTGTCGATGACCTCCATACAATACGACACCATTATCCTGGGTGCCGGCGCCGCCGGCATGATGGCCGGCATCGAAGCCGGCAAGCGCGGCCGCAATGTGCTGGTGCTCGACCATGCCGATGCGCCGGGCGAGAAGATCCGCATCTCGGGTGGTGGGCGCTGCAACTTCACCAACGTCAACGCCACGCTGAAGGTCGGTCGCGACCGGTTCATCAGCCAGAACCCGCGCTTCGCGCTCTCGGCGCTGGCCCGCTACACGCCGGAGCATTTCATCGGGCTGGTCGATGCCTACGGCATCAGCTTCCACGAGAAGACGCTGGGGCAGCTGTTCTGCGATGGCTCGAGCGCGCAGATCGTCAACCTGCTGACCTCGGAGATGCGCAAGGCGAAGGTGACACTGCAGCTCTCGACCGAGATCACCGGCGTGAGCCATGCCGACGGGCGCTTCGCGGTCGAAACGACCGACGGCGACTTCAGCGCGCAGAGCCTCGTGGTGGCGACGGGGGGCAAGTCGATCCCCAAGATGGGCGCGACGGGCTACGCCTATCAGTTGGCAACGCAGTTCGGGCTCAAGGTGACGGAGAGCCGCCCTGCCCTCGTGCCGCTGACCTTCGAGCCGCGCATCCTCGAGCGGCTGGCGCCGCTGTCGGGCATCGCGGTGGACCCGACGCGGATTTCAGTCGGCAAGCGCGGCTTCGAGGAAGCGATGCTGTTCACGCATCGCGGGCTGAGCGGCCCGGCGATCCTGCAGATTTCGAGCTACTGGCGCGAAGGCGACGCGATCGTCATCGACCTGTTCCCGACCGGCAATCTCGGCGACATCCTGCGCAAGGCGCGGGCGGAATCGCCAAAACAGCATCTGCAGACGATCCTCTCCTGGCACCTGTCGAAGCGGCTGGCGCAGATGCTGGCCGAGGATATCGGCATCCAGTCCATGATGGGCGACATGTCGGACAAGACCTTCGCCAAGATCGAGGATGCGCTGCGGCGCTGGACCATCAAGCCGACCGGGTCCGAGGGCTATCGCACGGCCGAAGTGACGCTGGGCGGCATCGACACGGACGGGCTCGATTCCAACACCATGCAGGCGCGGACCGTGCCGGGGCTGTATTTCGTCGGCGAAGCGGTGGATGTCACCGGCTGGCTCGGCGGGTACAACTTCCAGTGGGCCTGGGCCAGCGGCTGGGCGGCTGGGCAGGTGGCTTAGCCAACCTATGACGAACTCGACTTGACCTGTCCGGCCCGCTACCACTCTGCCCCGTCATTCGGAGGAGTTGTGCGATGGCCGAGAAGAAAATCCGGTGGGGTATCCTGTCGACCGCCAATATCGGGCTGAAGAAGGTCACCCCGGCGATTCTGAAGTCGCCGCTGAGCGAAGTCGTTGCCGTTGCGTCGCGCGACAAGTCGAAGGCCGAGGGATATATCGCGGAACTCGGGTTGACCGGCAAGGCGCGCGCCTATGGCAGCTACGAGGAGCTGTTCGCAGATCCGAGCATCGACGCGATATACAACCCGCTGCCCAACCATCTGCATGTCGAGATGACGCTGGCGGCGGCGAAAGCCGGCAAGCATGTGCTGTGCGAAAAGCCGATCGCCATCAATGCGAAGGAAGCCGAGCAGCTTCGGCAGATCCCGGCGGGGATCAAGTTCTACGAAGCCTTCATGGTGCGGTACCATCCGCAATGGGCGCGGGCGCGCGAGATCATCCGCTCGGGTGAACTGGGCGAGTTGCGCGCCGTGCGCGGCACCTTCACCTACTACCTCACCGACCCCACCAACGTGCGCAACCAGGTCGATATCGGCGGCGGCGGCATCTACGACATTGGCTGCTACCCGATCACCGCGGCGCGCTTCATGTTCGACGCCGAGCCGCTGCGGGCGGTGTCGCTGGTCGACCGCGACCCGGTGATGAAGACCGACCGGCTGGCCTCGGTGATGATGGATTTCGGCGGTGGCAAGCAGGCGAGCTTCATCTGCTCGACGCAGACCAATCTCGGCCAGTCGCTCGAAGTGCTGGGCACCAAGGGTCGGCTGCAGCTGCTGGTGCCGTTCACGCCGAACGCGGACTCGCCGACCGCCATCCTCGTCGACCGCGACTACGACGTGAGCGGCAACATGGCGCGGCGCGAGATCATCGCCCCCTGCGACCAGTACACCGAGCAGGCAAATGCCTTCTGCCGCTCGATCCTTGACGACAAGCCGCTCGAATGGGGTGTCGAGGACGCGATCCGGACCATGCGCGTCATCGACGCGGTGTACGAGAGCGAGAAGACCGGCGGCTGGGCCCAAGTCTAGACTAGCCCTGACGCAAACGCATGGCTGGCGCCACCCCGGCGCCGGCCGCCCTTGCGCCCGAGCGGCGGACATGAAAGGTGCACGGTCCCTGCCCGCCGCTCCGGAATCGCCATGTCGCCGCGCGACCTGATCCTCGCCCTGTTCGTGGTCACCGTCTGGGGCGTCAACTTCGTCGCCATCCGCTGGGGCGTGGACGAAGTGGCACCCCTGCTGATGACGGCGCTGCGCTATCTGCTGGCCGCGTTGCCGGCAGTGTTCTTCATCCGCCGGCCGGCCGTGTCGTGGACCATCCTGATCGGCTACGGCTTCGCCATCGGTGTCGCCCAGTTCGGGCTGCTGTTCGTGTCGATCAAGCTCGGCATGCCGGCGGGGCTTAGTTCGCTGGTGATGCAGTTGCAGGCGTTCTTCACCATCGGACTGGCAGTGCTTTTCCTCGGAGAGCGGCCGAGCCCGGTGCAGTGGCTGGGCGCGGCGGTGGCGTTTGCCGGTATCGGGGCGATCGCGCTGGAGCGGCTCGACGGCGCGGCGCTGATCCCGCTGCTGATGACGATCGCGGCGGCCTTCTTCTGGGGTGTCGGGAACATCGTCACCAAGCGGGCCGGTCAGATCGACATGCTGGGGTTCGTTGTCTGGTCAGCGCTGGTGCCGCCGATCCCGCTGCTGGCACTGTCGCTGCTGTTCGAAGGGCCGGGTGCCATCCCGGCGGCGATGCAGAACCTCACCCTCATTGGAGCCAGCTCGCTGCTGTTCATTTCCTACGGCGCGACGCTGTTCGGCTACGGGACCTGGAGCATGCTGCTGTCGCGCTATCCGGCGGGGCTGGTGGCGCCGTTCTCGCTGCTGGTGCCGATCGCGGGGATCGGTAGCGCCGCGCTGCTGCTGGGCGAGGCCATTTCGGGGATCGAGATTGCCGGCAGCGTGCTGGTGTTCGCCGGCCTGTTGCTCAACGTGTTCGGGCCGAGGCTACTGGCGCGGCGAGGGCCGGGTACCCTCTGAGGCGGGGCGAGGCGGAAACAGAAAGGACGCCGTCGGTGCTGACGGCGTCCTCGGAACTCCGGGTTCAAACCAGACGGATTATTCTTCCGCCGGCCCGTCCTCACCCACCGGTTCGTCGCTCTCGGGCTCGCTGATACGCTCGACCGAGACGACCTTCTCACCCTCCGCAGTATTGAACACCGTGACCCCTTGCGACGAGCGGCCGACGATACGGATTCGGTTATCGGAGCCGGCATCGACCGGCACTCGAATGACCTGACCGCCGTTAGTGACAAGCATGATCTGATCGTCCGGCTCGACCGGGAACGAGCCAACCAACGGGCCGTTGCGGTCGTTCACCGCCATCGCGACGATGCCTTTGCCACCGCGACCAGTGATCCGGTACTCGTGGCTCGACGTGCGCTTGCCGTAACCGTTCTCCGAGATCGTGAGAATGAACTGCTCGGCTTCGCTCATCAGGGCATAGCGCTCCTGGTTGAGCTCGCCCGGTTGAGCTTCCTCGTCGCTGGCGGTGTCCTCACTCTCAAGTTCGCCACGCACGGCACGGCTCATCTTGAGATAGGCAGCGCGTTCCTCAGAGGTCGCGTCGAAATGACGGATAATCGCCATCGCAATGACCCTGTCGTCATCGGCTAGCGAGATGCCGCGCACACCAGTCGAGTCGCGGCCCTTGAAGACGCGGACCTCATCGACCTGGAAGCGGATCGCCTGACCCTGCAGAGTGGTCAGCAGAACGTCATCACTGGCCGAGCAGGTCTCGACGCCGATGATCACATCGCCCTCATCGAGCTTCATCGCGATCTTGCCGTTCTTGTTGATCTCGACAAAGTCGGCCAACGAGTTGCGGCGGACGCCACCCGAGCGGGTGGAGAACATGATGTCGAGCTTTTTCCAGTCGGCCTCATCCTCGGGCAGCGGCATGATCGAGGTGATGCGCTCGTTGGCGTCGAGCGGCAGCATGTTAATGAGCGCCCTGCCCCGCGCCTGCGGCTCGCCGATGGGCAACCGCCAGACCTTCATCTTGTAGACCTGGCCGGCCGACGAGAAGAACAGAACGGGCGTGTGAGTATTGGCCACGAACAGGCGCGAGACAAAGTCCTCGTCCCGCGTCGACATGCCGGAGCGGCCCTTGCCGCCGCGGCGTTGGGCTCGGTATGTCGAAAGCGGCACGCGCTTGATGTAGCCGCCATGGGTGACGGTAACGACCATCTCCTCGCGGGCGATCAGGTCCTCGTCCTCGAAGTCGCCGGCCGCCTCGTCGATGGCGGTCTTGCGCGGGGTGTTGAACTGGTCCTTCACCGCAATGAGTTCGTCGCGGATGATGGTCATCACCCGGTCGCGCGAGCGCAGGATGTCGAGGAAGTCGGCGATGTCGACGCCGAGGCCGTTGAGTTCCTCGCCGATTTCGTCGCGGCCGAGCGCGGTGAGGCGGCTGAGGGTCAGCGCCAGGATGGCGCGCGCCTGCTCGTCCGACAGCCTGAAGGTGCCGTCTTCGTTGATGGTGTGGCGCGGATCGTCGATCAGCGCGATCAGCGGCGCCACGTCGCGCGACGGCCAGTCGCGTTCCATCAGCCGCTCGCGCGCCGTGCCGGCATCGGGCGAGGTGCGGATCAGCGCGATGACTTCGTCGATATTGGCTACCGCGACGGCGAGGCCGACGAGGATATGCGCGCGATCGCGCGCCTTGTTGAGCAGGAACCGGGCCCGGCGGGTGACGACTTCCTCGCGGAACTCGAGGAAGGCGCCGAGGATGCCCCTGAGGTTCATCAGCTCGGGCTTGCCGCCGTTCAGAGCGACGAAGTTGCAGCCAAACGAATCCTGCAGCTGGGTGAAGCGGTAGAGCTGGTTCAGCACCACGTCGGGGACGGCGTCGCGCTTCAGCTCGATGACGACGCGCATGCCATTGCGGTCGGACTCGTCACGGACGTCGGAGATGCCTTCGATACGCTTCTCGCGCACCAGTTCGGCGATCTTCTCGATCATCACCGACTTGTTCACCTGGTACGGGATCTCGGTGACGATGACCGCCTCGCGGCCGCCGCGCATCTCCTCGACATGCGACTTGCCGCGCACGAGGATGGAACCACGGCCGGTCTCGTAGGCCTGGCGGATGCCGGAACGGCCGAGGATGATGCCTGCGGTCGGGAAATCCGGCCCCGGCAGAACGGTCATCAGTTCTTCGGTGAGCGCGTCGGGGTTGTCCATCATCATCAGGACAGCGTCGATCACCTCGCCCAGATTGTGGGTCGGGACGTTGGTCGCCATGCCCACGGCGATGCCTGAGCCACCGTTGACCAGCAGGTTCGGGAACCGCGCCGGCAGCACCGTCGGCTCCTGCTCGGACGCGTCGTAGTTGTCCTTGAAGTTGACGGTGTCCTTGTCGAGATCCTCGAGCATGAAGCCCGTGATCTTCTCCATGCGCACTTCGGTGTAGCGCATGGCGGCCGGCATATCGCCGTCGACCGAGCCGAAATTGCCCTGCCCGTCGATCAGCGTCACGCGCAGGGAGAACTCCTGCGCCATGCGGACCAGGGACATGTAGACGGCATCGTTCGAATGCGGGTGATACTTGCCGATCACGTCGCCGACCACGCGGGCCGACTTGCGATAGGGCCGGTTCCACTCGTAGCCCTGCTCGTACATCGAATAGAGGATGCGGCGATGCACCGGCTTCAACCCGTCACGCACATCCGGAAGGGCGCGCGACACGATCACGCTCATGGCGTAATCGAGGTACGACTGGCGCATCTCGTCGGAAATGGAAACCGGGGCGATGTCGGAAGGCGGCAGTGCGCCGTTCTGGTCTTCGGGCTTGTCTGTCACGGGGCCGTTTTACAACTGTGAACGCTGGGTTGTGGGTCTATGCGATTCCGGTGCCAAAGACCAATGATGACCGGCGTTTCGGGCAGGTGCCCGGCCGGTCTTCCACGACTATCGCTATAGTTGACAATCACGCCCAATTCGAGGCCCTGAAGGCCCAACTGTGACAAATTGGGCAAAAATGGCCTTGCGCGCGGCCCCTGCGCCGGCCCAGCGGCTGGACGAGCCGACTGTCAGGCCTTATTGAACGCGCCGCCAAGGGTGGGGGCTAGTCCGTTCCGGGAGTTGATTCTATTGTCGAACAAATCTGTATTGTCCAGGATTCAGAACTGGGCCTTCGGGCATGATCGGTCGATCGGCTTCGGGCTGGAGTATCTGGGTTATACGACACTACGATTCCCGCGCCTGCTTGCCCTCCTCGTTCTGCTCATGTCCGTATTCTGCCTGGTGCAGATTCCGCGTATCAGCGTGGATGGCGACATGCTGCGGGTGTTCGCCGACTCGGGTCAGGAATACAAGGACTACCAGGACCTGTCGGAGACGTTCGGCACGTTCGAGAACGACATCAACATCCTGGTCTCGACCGAGAACCTGACCGACCCCGATGTGCTGGCCAGCATCCGCGAGATGTCGCTGGACCTGGGCACTTCGGAATATGTGAGCGGCACCATGTCCGCGTTCACCTTGCGCAGGCCGATGGCCGACGGCACGACGACGGCTGCCATCCCGGAGGACCTGACCGACGCTGCGGCGGTCGCAGCCGCGCTCACCGAACTCCAGCAATCCGATCCGATGATGCGGAACCTGCTGAGCCCCGACCTGAAGAGCGCGGTGATCATCGTCTTCCCCGACCAGGAGGCGGTCAACGCCAATGGCACCAAGGCGATGATCGCCGAGTTGCGCGACCTCGTCGCGTTCTACCAGAGCCCGGACATCGAAGTAACGCTGACCGGGCCGCCGATCTGGACCTCGGAGATGCTCGGGGCGGCCGTGGACGACCAGGTGCGGTTCACGATCTGGGGCTTCGGTCTCGGCGCCCTAATCGCCCTCATCTCCCTGCGGTCGCTGATGGGCGCGGTCATTGTCGCCGCCACGCCGTTCATTGCCGTGATGTGGGTGATGGGGCTCGTGATCTTCACCTTCGGCTCGTTCTCCTTCCTCACCATCATCGTCACCACCATCGTGCTGGTGATCGCCTTCGCGGAGAGCCTGTTCCTGATCTTCAACTGGCTCGCCTACTGGCGGGACGGCATGGACCCCTACAAGGCGGTGAACGAGACCGTCCGGGTGGTGGGACCGGCCAGCGCACTCACCATGCTGACGACGGCGGTGTCGTTCGCATCGTTGTCGCTGACCCCCGGCCAGGGAATCCAGGAGTTCTCGATGGCGGGCGTGCTCGCCTCGGTGACCAATTTCGTCTGCCTGATGACCTTCCTGCCGCTGCTGCTGAAGCTGGCGGTAAAGTGTGGCTTCAAGCTGCCCAAGCCGAGCGTCGCCATCACCGCGCCGATCCCCGTGGCGTGGTACATCGCCCGGCGCTTTGCGCGGCCGATCACGGCAGCGGCCATCGTCGTCACCGGCCTGCTGCTGATCCCCTACGCGCTGATCCAGCCGCACTTCTCGTTCGAGGACATGATGTCCAAGGGCTCCGCTGCCCTGACGGCGGCCCAGACCATCGACGAGGGCGTCGGCGGCGTGGCGCCGCTCTACATCAGCATTCCGCTCGAGCAATCCGATCCCAATGTCGGCGAGCAGGACTTCGAGAAAATTCGTACGGTGCAGGACATCGTCGAAAAGCGCCTCGGCAATGACAAGGCGATCTCTGCCGCCGCCTTCACGCAGTACGAATCGGCCGGTTTCAACCGCGAGCAGGTGCTGGATGCGGTCGGTGACCTGCGCTCGCGCTTCGTCAACGAGGAGGGCACCCGGGCCCTGATCACCGGCTTTATGCCGCTGATCATCGCCTCGGAGGAACTGAAAGCCCTCAAGGAAGGGATCGAGGCGGACATCCGCGCGGTCGGCATCGAAGGGGCGGAGGTCGGCGGCTTCCGGGTCATGACCACCTATGCCACCGACAACATCGTGCGCGGCCTGCAGTTCGACCTGACGGCTTCGGTAGTGGTGAACCTGTTCCTGATTGGGCTGGCGTTCCGCTCCTGGCGGGTGGCGCTGGCGACGGCCATCCCGAACCTGTTCCCGGTGCTCGGCATGGAGGGGTGGTTGTTCTTTTCCGGCCAGGGGCTGCAACTGACCACCGTACTGGCGCTGACCATCGCGTTCGGCATCGCGGTGGACGACACCACCCACTTCCTGTCGCACTACCTGCATGCGCGGCGCGAGGAAGGCTTCAACCACCATGACGCGATCAAGCACACGATGGAGCGCATCGGCGGCGCCATCTTCGCCACGACGCTGATCCTGTGCTCGGGCGTTGCGATCGTCATGACGTCGGCCCTGCCCCAGGTGGCGCTGTTCGGGTCACTGTTCGTCGGCACGTTGGGTCTTGCATTGATCGGCGACGTGTTCATTCTGCCCGCGTTGCTGGTCGCCGGTGGGCGATTCTTTCATCCGCTGGGAGGCGTCAAGAAATGAGCTTTGCCGGGCCCCTGTCGCGCATCGTCGCACTCGCCTGTCTGACTATCGTGTCGTTGCCGGCGACCGCGCCGGCCTATGCCGCCAAGGCGGATGTGGAACTGCTTCAATCCTATATCGGCACCTGGAAGGGTAGCAGCGACCTGAAGGGTCGCTTCCGCGGCAAGGATGGCGGCAAGGTTTCCTGCACGCTGTCGCTGAGCAAGGGCAACGGCGACAAGGTGAACTATGCCGGCAACTGCACGCTGGCGGGCACTTCGATGACCGTGAAGGGCACCATCGTCTACAATGATGCGGGCAAGCGCTACGAATCGGCCATGACCTCGAACGTGTCGTTCTCCGGCATAGCCATCGGCAAGCGGCAGGGCGGCGGACTGTATTTCAGCTTCAAGGAGAAGGACAAGGACGAGGAAGGCATGGGCATGTCGGTCAATGCCGCCATCACGCTGAACCCTGAAAAGATCGGCGTGAACTTCGACGTGGCCTTCGACAATGGCGACAAGCTGTCGGCCTCGGTGCCGTTCACCAAGTAACGGGTGTGGCCTGAGCGGACGACAAGGGGCGGCGTGAGCCGCCCTTTTTCATCGGCGACTTCATGGGCGACAGCTGAAACGAAAACGGGCCGCCGTGAGGCGACCCGCTGAACTCTGATCCGACCGGCACAGGTGCGATCAGAACGGGATATCGTCGTCAGCGCCGCCTTCGAAGGCCGGGGCGGCGCTCGGACGCCGCTCGGGACGGCCACCGCCGCCGCCACCACCGCTGAAGCCGCTGTCGCGCTGGCCGCCACCGCCGCCGCTGTAGTTGCTGCTGCGCTCGGCCGGGGCGGAGAAGCCGCCGCCGGCACCCTCGCTGTCACCGCGACTGTCGAGCAGCACGAGGGTGGAGTTGAAGTTCTGCAGCACGACCTCGGTCGAGTAGCGATCGGCACCGGACTGGTCCTGCCACTTGCGGGTCTGTAGCGACCCTTCGAGATAGACCTTGCCGCCCTTGCGCAGGTACTGCTCTGCCACGCGGCCCAGCGCCTCGTTGAAGATGACGACGCTGTGCCACTCGGTCTTTTCACGACGCTCGCCGCTGTTCTTGTCGCGCCAGGTATCGGTTGTGGCGACACGCAGGTTCACCACCTTGCCGCCCGAAGGCAGGTTCCGCACCTCGGGGTCGGCCCCGAGATTGCCCACGATGATCACTTTGTTGACGCCGCCTGCCATGGCACTTCCCTTTCGACTTCTCACCGGGCATGCCCGGACATTCGGTGCGCATTCTATCGACGAAGCCGGGCGGGCGCGCGACAAAACCGCCGCCAGCCCACAGTTTCCGACCTCGCAAGTTGTTCCTTATATGTTCTCATTCGACCTGGGGATGTCAAGCCTTGGCGCGACGGCGCTTCCGGACAATGGAGACGCGACTCACTTGACCCGCCACACCATGTTCTGTTTATGTTCGCATCACGTTTGACCGGTGGCGGCGACCGCGTTGGTGACACGACGTCGTGAGACGTGATTAGATTGCGCGCCCGGCCCCCAACTCCCAAGTAGGCAGCCGACCCCTCTTTTTGAAAACCCTGACACGATCTGGCAGAGAGCGGCTGTAAAGCTCGCGCCCCTCGTAGGTGGAACCGTCTATGGCCGAAAAGCGCAACCCGAACCGTGAAATCGTCATCCGTGGCGCCAAGGAACACAACCTCAAGAATGTGGACCTGCGGCTGCCGCGCGACAGCCTGATCGTGATGACGGGCCTGTCCGGTTCCGGCAAATCCTCGCTGGCGTTCGACACCATCTATGCCGAGGGGCAGCGGCGCTACGTGGAGTCGCTGTCGGCCTATGCCCGGCAGTTCCTCGAGATGATGCAGAAGCCCGATGTGGAGTCGATCGAGGGCCTGAGCCCGGCGATCTCCATCGAGCAGAAGACCACATCGCGTAACCCGCGCTCTACCGTTGGCACCGTCACCGAGATCTACGACTACCTGCGCCTGCTGTTTGCCCGCGTCGGCATCCCCTACTCGCCGGTTACCGGCCTGCCGATCCAGAGCCAGACAGTGTCGCAGATGGTCGATATCGTCACGGCGCTGCCCGAGGAGACACGGCTCTACCTGCTGGCGCCGATCGCTCGGGGCCGCAAGGGCGAGTACAAGAAGGAGCTCAACGAGCTCATGCGCAAGGGCTTCCAGCGCGTGAAGATCGATGGCGAGTTCCACGACATCGAGGACGCGCCGGCGCTCGACAAGAAGATCAAGCACGATATCGAGGTGGTGGTCGACCGTGTCGTCACCGGCCCGGATATCGGCTCGCGGCTGGCCGAGAGCTTCGAAACGGCGCTGAAGCTGGCTGACGGCATCGCGTTTGCCGAGTTCGCTGACCAGTTCGAGGAAGACGGCACGACGCCGAAGCGGCTGATCTTCTCGGAAAAGTTCGCCGACCCGATTTCCGGCTTCACCATTCCCGAAATCGAACCACGGCTGTTCTCGTTCAACAACCCCTATGGCGCCTGCCCGGTCTGCGACGGGCTCGGCACCGAGCGCAAGATCGATCCCAACCTGATCGTGCCCGAGAGCGAACTGTCGCTGCGCGACGGCGCTATCCTGCCGTGGTCGAAGACCAGCGCGCCCTACTACCAGCAGACGCTCGGCGCGGTGGTGAAGCATTACGGCGCCTCGCTCGGCACCGCCTGGCAGGACCTGCCCTTCGAAGTCCAGCACGCCGTGCTTTACGGTACCGGCCCGACGAAGATCGAGTTCGTCTACGACGATGGCCTGCGGACCTACAAGTCGACCAAGCCGTTCGAGGGCGTGATCGGCAACCTCGAGCGGCGCTACAAGGAAACCGAGAGCGCCGGCATGCGCGAGGAGATCGAGCGCTACATGTCGCAGGCGCCCTGTCTCGCCTGCAACGGCTACCGGATGAAGCCCGAAGCGCTGGCGGTGAAGATCGACGGCCTGCATATCGGACAGGTTTCGGAGAAGTCGATCCGGGCTGCGGCCGAGTGGTTCAAGGACCTGCCGGCCAAACTCACCGCGCAGCAGAACCAGATCGGCGAGCGCATCTTCAAGGAAATCCGTGAGCGGCTGGGCTTTCTCAACGATGTGGGACTCGACTACCTGACGCTGGCGCGCAATTCCGGCTCGCTGTCCGGTGGCGAGAGCCAGCGCATCCGGCTCGCCAGCCAGATCGGCTCGGGGCTGACTGGCGTGCTCTACGTGCTCGACGAGCCCTCGATCGGCCTGCATCAGCGCGACAACGAGCGGCTGCTGGAAACGCTGCGGCGCCTGCGCGACATCGGCAACACGGTGATCGTGGTCGAGCACGACGAGGACGCGGTGATGGCCGCCGACTACGTGGTCGACATGGGTCCCGGCGCCGGCTCGAACGGCGGCCGGATCATGGCGGAGGGCACGCCGCAGGAGGTGATGGCCAACCCCAACTCGATCACCGGCAAGTACCTGACGGGCGAACTGGAAATCCCGATGCCGGCCGAGCGGCGGAAGCCGAAGAAATCGAAGCAGCTGCATATCGACGGCGCCACCGGCAACAACCTCAAGAACGTGTCAGTGGATGTGCCGCTGGGGCTGTTCGTGGCCATTACCGGCGTGTCGGGCGGCGGCAAGTCGACCCTGATGATCGACACGATGTACCAGGCGATTGCGCGCCGGCTGAACGGCGCACGCGTCACCCCTGCCCCGCATAACCACCTGACCGGCCTCGAGCACCTCGACAAGGTCATCGATATCGACCAGTCGCCGATCGGCCGCACGCCGCGCTCCAACCCTGCCACCTACACCGGCGCTTTCGGGCCGATGCGCGACTGGTTCGCCGGCCTGCCGGAAGCCAAGGCGCGCGGCTACGGCCCGGGCCGCTTCTCGTTCAACGTCAAGGGCGGACGCTGCGAGAAGTGCGAGGGCGACGGCGTCATCAAGATCGAAATGCACTTCCTGCCCGACGTCTACGTCACCTGCGAGGTGTGCAAGGGGCATCGCTACAACCGCGAAACGCTCGAGGTGCAGTTCAAGGGCAAGTCGATCGCCGACGTGCTCGACATGACCATCGACGAGGCGGTGGAGTTTTTCGCCGCGGTGCCGTCGATCCGCGACAAGTTCCTGACGCTGCAGCGCGTGGGGTTGGGCTACGTCAAGGTCGGCCAGCCGGCGACGACGCTGTCGGGCGGTGAGGCGCAGCGCGTAAAGCTGTCCAAGGAGCTGTCGAAGCGCGCTACCGGCCGCACGCTCTACATGCTGGACGAGCCGACGACGGGTCTGCACTTCCACGACATCGCCAAGCTGCTGGAGGTGCTGCACGAACTGGTGGAGACGGGCAACTCGGTGATCGTCATCGAGCACAATCTCGAGGTCATCAAGACCGCCGACTGGCTGATCGACATGGGCCCGGAGGGCGGCGATGGCGGCGGCGAAGTGGTCGGCGTCGGCACGCCCGAGGACATCATCGCCAACAAGCGCTCCCACACGGGCCGCTTCCTCAAGACCGTCATGGAGCGCCGCCCGCAGAACCGCCGGGTGGAAGCAGCGGAGTAGGAACTCCGCTGCTGGACGGATCATGCGGCGCGGCGGTCGCGGCCTGACGTAGGCGAGACGGTGAAGGTGTCGACGATCATGTCGAGTTCGCCGGCCTGAGTTTCGGTCTGCTCGATGGCCGCATTGGTCTGTTCGACGAGCGCGGCGTTGTGCTGGGTCATCTCGTCCATCTGCTGGATGGCGACAGAGATCTGCTGGATGGCGGAGGTCTGGCTGCTGCCGGCCTCGGCCATCTCACGCATCAGGGTGGCGTTCTCGTCGACGGCCGCGACGATGCGTTCGAGCTTGCGGGTAGCGTCGGAGACGAGCTGTCCGCCGGTGCGCACTTCCTTCTCGCTGCGGTCGATGAGTTGCTTCACGTCATGCGAGGCCTGCGCTGCATTCTGAGCCAGCCGGCGCACTTCGATGGCGACGACCGCGAACCCCTTGCCGGCTTCGCCTGCCCGCGCCGCCTCGACCGAGGCGTTGAGCGCCAGCAGGTTGGTCTGGAAGGCGATGTCGTCGATCATGCCGATGATGTTGCTGATCTGGCCGGACGAAGCCGCGATGCGATCCATGGCCGCGTTGGCATCGTCCATCACCTTGCCGCCATCAGCGGCGAGCGAGGATGCAGCGGTCGCCTTGCCGCTGGCCTGCTCGGCGCGTCTGGCGTTTTCGGTGACGGTGTGCATCAGCTGTTCCATCGCGGCGGAGGTCTGCTCGATCGCAGCGGCCTGCTTGGTGGTGCGCTCGGAGAGGTCGTTGGCGCCCGAAAGGATTTCGCCGGTTGCGACGCGCAGCGAGTGCGAGGCCTCGGCGAGGCGCTGCACCAGTTGTTCCAACTGGGCGAAGACGGCATTGGTGTCGGTCTTGATCTGCTCGAACTCCGGAGAGAACTGATCAGTCACCCGCGTGGCGAGGTTGAACTCCGACAGCCGCTGCAGCGCCGCGCCGGTCAGGGAAACGGTGCGCTCGATCTCCGCCTTGGCGACCCGGTCGCGTTCGGCCGCTTCCTCGGTCAACTGGTCAAAATAGACGGTGACCGCCATGTCCACGTCGACGAGCACGGCCTTCATCATCGCGCTCATCACGCTGGAGATGGCCTCGATGTCGAGCGTCGGAGGGCTGGCGAACAGCTTCTTGGGCTGGGCAGCGAGCTGCTCCGCGATCAGGTCTTGCAGCACGCCCTTGATCAACCCGTCGAGGATGAGGCCGTAGCCACCGACATACCAGCGCGGCTCCAGCCCGATCTTGGCGTGGCGCAGGCCGATCCGGCGCGCGGACTCGACATAGGCCTGATCGAACTTGCCAGTAGCGATGACGCTCCAATGGCCCGCCTGCTTGGACTGCGCCCGACCCATACTGGCCTGCCCGTCGAAGAACCGGGCAACTGCCGGGACTTTGGCAAGCTTGCCGTAGAAGCGCTCGAGCGAGGGGACCAGGTGTTTTTCAATGTGCCCGCTGGCGGAGCGCAGGCGTTCCAGCGCTGCGTCGTCGAGGCCGATGAAATCCAGCCTTTCGTTGAGCGACGCGTTTGACTGGGTTGACGTGGGCGATGACATAGAGCGCACCCCTTCCAAGGGTCGTTTCGTGCCGGGCTCCGCCTGTCGTCCACTACAGGTTTGGCTAAGAGCTAATTGTTCCAGATGTTGGTTAATACTTGCTTCAAGCCGGTACGTCGCCACGAAGAAGGCGCCAGCAGCTTGCTCCTGTGGCGCTCGCCTGCTTTGCTGCGCGTCAAACCACATGACGAAATGGACTTGCCGTGACCGCTCCGATTCCCGTTTTCGATGGCCACAACGACGCGCTGCTCCGTCTCCACCTGCAGCAGGCAGGCGATCCGGTGGCCGGATTCCTTGCCGGAAGCGCCGGAGGGCATATCGACCTGCCAAAGGCGCGCGCCGGCGGGCTGGCCGGCGGCTTGTTCGCGGTGTTCTGCCCGTCGCCCGAGAAGCTCGACTTCAGCGCTTTAGCCGCCGGCGGAGAGGTGCCGATGCCGCCGCCCCTGCCGATGGAAATGGCGCGGGCGAGCGCCGTACGGATGATCTCGCTGCTGCTGAAGCTCGAGCGCCAGTCCGGTGGCCAGGTGGCGCTGTGCCGCAGCGCCGCCGACATTCGCTCGGCGATGACCCGGGGCGCGTTGGCGACGGTGCTCCACATCGAGGGCGTTGAGTGCCTTGATAGCGAGCTCGACTTCTTGGATGTGCTCTACGCGGCGGGGCTCCGTTCCCTGGGGCCGGTGTGGAGCCGCCATAACAACTTCGGCCACGGCGTGCCGTTCCGATTCCCCGGCTCGCCCGATACCGGCCCGGGGCTGACGGAGGCCGGACGGCGGCTGGTCGAGGCCTGCAACCGGCTGGGCGTGCTGATCGACCTGTCTCACATCACCGAGCGCGGCTTCTGGGACGTAGCCGGGCTGTCGACTGCCCCGCTTGTCGCCACCCATTCGAATGCGCATGCCCTCTGCCCGACCCCGCGGAACCTGACCGACGACCAGTTGCGGGCCATCCGCGACACGGACGGCATGGTCGGCCTGAACTTCGCCACCGGCTTCCTGCGGCCCGACGGGCGGATGGACCCGGCCACCGACATCGACCTGATGGTGCGGCATCTCGACCACATGATTGAAGTGGGGGGCGAAACGCATGTCGGGCTTGGGTCGGATTTCGATGGAGCGGTAATTCCGACAGCTATCGGCTCGGCGGCCGGACTGCCGCGGCTGTTCGAGGCGCTGGAGCAGCACGGCTACGATCGGCCGCTGCTGGAAAGACTGGCGCATGGCAACTGGCTGTCGCTGCTGGAGCGCACGATCGGCTGAGCCGATGCCGGGCCATGGCGCCTCGAATGTGACGCAGGTGTGAATTTGCCATGCAGGATTCGCATACCGGCACTGTCTAGGTCCGGGTTTCCCTCCCGCTCAAATCACCGCATGCTGCTTTCGTCTGATGTGACAGGAGACGATGCGATGTTTGTGCGTGCCGTATGGCGGCTCAAGCGGCTGGTCGACATCAAGCAGACGCTGCGGGAGATGGACGTGCCGACAACCCGCGATGCCCTAGGGCTTTCCGGAAACGACTTCCGCAAGATGACCCGCGGCCTGTTCGATCGCTGACTTCAGTTTTGCTTAACCATGGTCTGGATGGCCGCTGGGCAACCAGCGGCCATCTTGCTGCCCGAGTGCCGCCACAGCGATGAACCGAAGGTGAAAGGTTGCAAGCTCAGCCATGCTCAGGACGCATGGCGGTTCTGAGACATTCGGGTCTGCTCATTGTTCGCGAACGAGACTATCTCTTCACTTGCAAACGAAAGGAGACTTCCAAATGGGCATTCGCCAGACTTTCAAGAAGTGGGCCGCTTATTCTCAGACCGTCCGTGAGCTCGCTGCTCTCGACAACCGCCAGCTGAGCGACCTCGGCATCACGCGCACCGACATCCAGCGTGTTGCTCGCGATCATGCGCGCACCCTCTAACGGTTCGCCACTCGCTGCTACCGCCTCGCCGGCCACCTTCCGAACGCTCGCTTCCTGAAAGAAGCGGGCGTTCAGTCTTTTCGGGGGCTCAGAACGCCTACCGGCCCCTGAGCTCGTCATAGGGCACATTGATGGCCTTGCGGAACGCCCGACGTCCGTCGAGCCGCTCGTGCCACGCCTCGACCGCCGGGAGCACCGGCCGCTCGATGTCCATCGTGCTCCAGCGGTAGAGCGCTGCCCCCGCTACGATGTCCACATAGCTGAAGCTGGCCCCGCCGAGATACGGGACCGCCGACAGCCTGCTTTCCAGAATTTCGAAGCAGCGGGACGTGGCCGCCAGCGCGCGCCCGATCGCCGCCGGGTCCTGCTTGACCGGCGGCGTGCGCACCAGGTTCCAGAACAGCGCGATCCATGCCGGCTGGAAAGTGGTGGCGGTCCAGTCCGTCCACTGGTCGACCGCTGCCCGGTCGCGCGCCTCCATCGGGAACAGCAGGCCGCTGCCATACTCGGCCCCGAGATAACGGACGATCGCATGGCTCTCCCACAACGTGAGGTCGCCGTCGCGCAGGGTCGGGACGAGGCCATTGGGGTTCATCGCGCGGTACTCGGGTGTATCCAGCCCGCCCCAGGCGCCGCCGAGCGGGACGTGCTCGTAGGGTAGCTCCAGTTCCTCGAGCGCCCACACCGCCTTCTGCACGTTGGCCGAATTCAGGCGCCCCCATAGTGTTATGGACATTCGCAACTCCTCCCCGCATCCTCGCCGCCGATCCCGTCGCCCGGCAGTTTGATATGCGTAACCTATTCGATTTTCTCGAACATCGACCAGCCATGCCGACGGACGAGACGACACTGAACGCGTTCGACGCGACCTTCGATGCCGCCGTGGCGGCCGGTGGCGCGATCGACTACCGACTGGCCGCCCCGCGCTGGCAGTTCATCTGTCATATCGCCGACACCCGCCCCGTCGTGCTGCATGGCTCCGGCAACCCGGCGATTGGCCGGTTCGAGCCGCGCCAGCCCGAGGACACCACCGAGTTCGGCAACCGCAATGCCGTCTATGCCGCCTCCGATGGGCTCTGGCCGATGTACTTCGCCATCCTCGATCGGGACCGCCACCCGATGACGCTGATCAACAGCGCCATCCGGCCGATCGGGCCCAATGGGGATCTGGGCGAGCAGCGCTACTTCTTCTCGATCTGCGACACGGCGCTGGCCGCGTCGCCATGGCGTCGCGGTACGCTCTACTTCCTGCCACGCGACACCTTCGAGCCACAACCTGCCGTCGAGCTGAATGGCAACCGTGCCGTGATCCTGCAATGGGCGAGCGCTGAACCGGTCACCCCACTGGCGCGGATAGCGGTTGGGCCGGAGGATTTTCCGCTGCTCGACCGGATTCGCGGCCATGATCGCGAGTTGACCTTCGCCCGCGCGCGCGCCGAGCCTGAAGCCTTCCCCTGGATCGATTAGCTTGGTTGCACGGGGATTGGCGGGCTGTTATCTCCCGCGCCATGCACACAAATGACAAGTCGATCATCCACGTCATCGGCGGCGGACTCGCCGGATCAGAGGCCGCCTGGCAGGCTGCTGAAGCTGGCACGAAGGTCGTTCTGCACGAGATGCGCCCGGTGCAGCAAACCGACGCGCACCAGACCGAGAGCTTCGCCGAGCTGGTGTGCTCCAACAGCTTCCGCTCGGACGATCACCAGCACAATGCCGTCGGCCTGCTGCACGAGGAGATGCGCCGCTGCAACTCGCTGATCATGCGCGCGGCGGACCAGCACAAGCTGCCGGCCGGCGGCGCCCTGGCGGTGGACCGCGACGCGTTCGCCGAGGCGGTGACGCAGGTGCTCCATAACCATCCCAACATCACCATCGAGCGCGGTGAAGTCGCCGGGCTGCCGCCCGAGGATTGGGCGAACGTGGTGGTCGCCACCGGGCCGCTCACCTCCCCTGCCCTTGCTGCGGCAATCCAGGGACTGACGGGCGAGGATTCGCTCGCCTTCTTCGATGCCATCGCGCCGATCGTCCACAAGGACTCGATCAACATGGATGTCGTCTGGGCCCAGTCGCGCTACGACAAGGTCGGGCCGATGGGCGACGGGCGCGACTACCTCAACTGCCCGATGGACGAGAAGCAGTACAATACCTTCGTCGATGCCCTGCTGAGCGCGCCGCTGCACCAGTTCAAGGACTGGGAGAAGGTGCCCTACTTCGACGGCTGCCTGCCGATCGAGGTGATGGCCGAGCGCGGCCGCGACACCCTGCGCTGGGGTCCGATGAAGCCGGTCGGCCTCACCAACCCGCGCAACCCGACGGTGAAGGCGCACGCCATCGTCCAGCTCCGGCAGGACAATGCGCTGGGCACGCTGTGGAACATGGTCGGCTTCCAGACCAAGATGCGCTACGGCATCCAGGCCGAGATCTTCCGGCTGATCCCAGGGCTCGAAAACGCGCAGTTCGCGCGGCTGGGCGGGCTGCACCGCAACACCTTCCTCAACTCGCCCAAGGTGCTGGGGCCGGACCTGAAGCTCAAGGCCATGCCGCGCCTGCGTTTCGCCGGCCAGGTTACGGGTGTCGAGGGCTATGTCGAGAGTGCGGCTGTTGGCCTCATGGCCGGTCGGCTTGCTGCAGCCGACGCGCGTGGCGAAACGCTGGCCATCCCGCCGGCGACGACCGCGATGGGCGCGCTGATCAACCACATCACCGGCGGCCATCTCGAGGCCGAGGCGTATTCGGGCGCGCGGAGCTTCCAGCCGATGAACGTCAATTTCGGCCTGTTCCCGCCGGTATCGATCAGCAAGCCTGAGGGCCATGTCGGCCGCTGGAAATCGACCGAAAAGACGATCGCCAAGAAAGAGGCAATCACATCCCGGGCGCTGCAGGACATCATGGCGTGGGCATAGGCGGCCGATCGGTGAAGAGCTGGCCATCCAGGCTGGAGAGCGTTCTCGGGCCGGCGTTGTCCTGTCCCCGGTCGAAGCCCACCGACGTGACCACGAGCCGGTAGCCGACGCCGCCGACACTGAAACCCAGGGATGGCTCGACCAGTGTGGTGTCGGTCTGGCTGTCGAGCCATGCCGACAGATCGATGACCCGAGGTATCTCGAGATCCGGTGTCCCGATCGGACCAGCGCGCAGCCCGTTCGCTTCCAGCCACATTCGCAGCGGGGCCGCATCGAGCGCGGACACTCCGTAGAGGCTGATGGGCCGAAGCAGCCAGGGGGTTGCCGAGACGTCGACAGCCTGGCCGCTGAAATCACGGAACAGGCTGGCGTAGCGCGACGGCGTTTCGATTGTCGTCGCGTCGAGGCCCAGCGCCGTGAGCACCGCGTAACTTCCGTCCTGTCCCTCGTCCCAGGTCACACCATACCTGCCCATCACCTGGCGGGCGCCGGCCCTGCCCTCGGGAGTGGTGACGAGGAAATCAATGATACCACGGGCCTGCGCCAGATCCTCGCTCGACCAGTTACCGCGTGGCGGGCTGGCAGTCTGGTCGGCCCCGGCGTTCATGACCAGGACGTCCAGCCGGTGCAACTGCTGCTGCAGCGGCAGGTGGGCATAGTTCCACGGCCCCACCGAGAGCAGCAGCAGGATGGCCGCCGCGAGCGCCGGGATCAGCCGGATGTCGCCGCGGCGCGCGAGGAAGATGGCGGCGAGCGCCAGTGCCCAGACGCCTCCTGCCAGCAGGAGCATCCGCTCCGGCGTCAAGCCATAGGCGTCGATGCGTACCCATACGGCAAAGAAGAACAGCCCCAGCGGCACCAGCGTGAGCCAGAACCACAGGCGCCGGAACAGCTTCACCAGCGGCTTGCTGCGCATGAAAGGCGGGTGAAGCACCAGCCAGGTGGCGGCGCCGACAACGACGAAGCCCAGCACCATCCAGCCGATCATGCCCTGCGGGAGCTTCTGGGTGACGATGATCTGCGCGGTGTAGGCGAGCAGGATCAGGGCGTAGAGGAACAGCATCGGCACCAGCACGAACTGACCGAGGAAGCCGACGGCCTTGCCGATAAATTCCGGCCGCTCCGCCTCGCTTGCCTGCACTTCGGCGAGGCGTGGCAGCGTTGACAGCCAGTAGACGGGCGTCAGGAACAACCCGGTGAACGGCAGCAGCCAGCGGTAGAACAGATCGTCGACCTGCAGTCCGAACAGCATGGACAGCGAGCGCTCGATGATCAGGAAGCCGAGCGCGATAATGGCGAAGGCACCCGCCGCGATTGCCGCGGTGGCAAGCGCCTGATGGTTGACGATCCAGAACCGGTTCTGCTGCTCCTGCCGCACCACGTCGCGATCGACACGGGTGAACGGCGACACCGACAGCCACAGGATGGAGATCACCGGCAGCGCATAGGGCACGAACCACGCGATGTCGGTGACCTGGACTGCGCCCACTGCTGCAACCGGCAACAGGTACTTGAGCAGCATCCCTGCGAGCCTGTCCGCCGGGCGGCTCTCGGCGAAATAAACTCCCGCTACCGCGAACACCGCGCCGGTCGCGAGGCCCAGGCCGGCCCGCACCCACACCTCGTGCTGCAGCCAGGTCTGATCGTTGATGGCACCGATCACGATCACGGTGGCCAGCGCCGCCATGAGGATGGCGAGCGGGAACCTTTGCCAGGTCTGCAGGAAATCCGGAGCCTGTCGCTCCAGCCACACCTTGAACCGCATCACGCCCTCGTCAACTTCGGTGGTCGCCTATGGCACGGCGATGCTGCACCGGCGATGAACGCTGGCCCGCAAGGATGAGGGAGCAAAAATGGCTGATCTGCGATGCAAACCGCTTTTGACTACAGAGTCGGCGAAATCTGACGCGCCAGCCTAACGAGATCAGCGCGGCTGTGTGCGCTGGTCTTGTCAAAGACCCTGAGCAGATGCGTCTTCACCGTGCTCGCAGCAACACCGAGCGTAGCGGCAACGGCCTCGTTCTCGAGACCATCCACGGTCAACTCGAAGACGCGGGCCTCGGCCGGCGTCAGCCCGAACAGCAGGCCGAGCGCATCATGCATCGGCACGATGCCCCCGCTGCCATCAGAGATGAACACCGCAGCGCTAGCGTTCGACGGGAGCCCGCCACGGATGCTGCGCTGCTCGAGCGGCATGACGTGGACGATCAACGGCGAGCCATCGAGCCGACGAGTCGGGATACCAATGCCGCGCCGTCCCATACCAGCATCGTTGACGCAGGCGGCGACGGCCGACTTCAAGTGTCCGGGCAACATCTCGAGCCGCAATTCCAGCCGGCCCAACCGATCACGGACCGGATCGCCATTGGCCAGCATCACCTGGGCCGGCGCATTGGCGTGCACGATGTGCATTCCCGCGTCGACGAGAATGACGCCCGACCGGGTGCTGTCGAGCGCCGTCTCGAAAGTCGTCGCCCGCTGCTGGCTCTGCCCGAGATAACGTCATCGATATACTCGGGGGTCGTCATGCCCGCATACGCTGCGGGCACGTTCACCGAGATATTGACGAAGGCGCCGCCCGTGGGCAGCGAAATCACCGTTATCATCGCGTTGTGGCAATCGATCCGGCGGCGGATCGCATCGAGCGCATCATGCCAGCGCGACGGCTCAACAACGGCGTCGTACACCCCGCCGATCAAATCGACGAGACTGTCTTCCACGTCTGATAGCAACACGAATTCCAAAAGCTGGAGTGACTGGACGACGCTGCCGGCCAAACTACTCAGAATTTGACTGAGGGGAAGGGCCGATATTCGCTCAATACACTGCATCGCGTGGCACGGTGGCACGCGATGGTCGGAGCCCCCTCAAACAGGAGCGCTGGCGAACAGATCGGCGCTGATGCGGTAGCCCTCATAGACCAGCTGCCCGTCGGCACCGGTGGACACCGAAGTCATGAACAGCGTCACCACCAGCTTGTAGCTGGTGCCGTCGAGGTCGAAGGCCAACTCGGGTGAGGTGATCAGCGCTTGGTCACCGGCAGTTTCGCCCGACTGTCGGTCGAACCAGGCGCCAAGGTCGACATCGACCGAACCGCCGCCTTCCCGCGAGACGATCAGCGTCTCGCCATCGAGCTGCACCGCGAAGCCATCGCGATATTCCACGTCGGGGAACTGCTTGCGCGGCGCGCCGAACACCCGGGTGATGTAGTTCGGCGTGGCGGAGACATCGACCGGCTGTTCGCGGTGCTCGGTCGAAAAGCTGATCATGCCGCCGCCTGGTCTATTGCCCATCGTCGCAGGTCCCATCGCCACGGGATCGCGCGAGGCGCCCAGTTCAACCGCATGGTGGCCGAGCGTCGTCCTGGGCACCGCAGAGGCAAAGAGCAGGCCGGTGAAGCTCTGCAGCACCGGCCAGATTGCCTCGGGATCGGTCGAGTCGGGAGCGCCGGCCGGCACTTCGCCCATCAGGCCCTTCATCTTCGCGAGGTCGGGCCGGAAGACTTTCTGCAGCCCGACACTCACCCCGATGACGACCAGCTGGTAATCGACGTCGCCGATGGCGAAGCGGAAACTGTGCGGGGCGATGGCGTGATCGCCCTCCTCGGTCGGAATGGGCTGGTCGGCGAGGGCCTCGCGCAGGTCGAGGGTGGCGTAGCCGACGCCGAATGCCTCGACCAGGGCGGCCCAGCGATAGGTCTCGATCGAGTGGCCACAGATCATCCAGCGGTCGATGCGGTCGCCATAGCCGGGTCCGGCGGGGAACTTGCCGACATAGATCGGAGTGTCCTGGAGGTCGAGCGTCGCGGGCGATGCTGCGCTATAGTTCGCCGACAGCGCGGCAGGCAGGTCGGTTGCGTACCAGCCGGTTTTAGCCGGTGCATCCAACGGCTGGCTCGTCCACCCCCCCATCCGCCGCGACGCCTCGGCCTCGAAGCCGGCAGGCACCGGGCACTCGTAGGTCATCGCCTCGGCTCCCGGCTTTGCCGACTCCGCGGCAAAGGACAGCCCCGGCATCGCCAAGGCCGCAAACACGTAAAGCAATGCGCGCAAAATCTATCCCCCAAGTATAGGGCGGGAGGGTGCGCCGGTCAGTCCCGAAAAATCAAGCCTTGCGCAGCGACCACCATTGCAGCGCGGCCAGCTTTCGCCAGTCCGCCATGTCGGGCAGCGATGCGAAGGGCTGTCGCGACGCGGCGGCGCGGCTCAGTTGCCCGCGCAGCATCGCGACCGGGGCGAAGGCGGGGCGCAGAACGCGTGGCAGGGCGGCGATCGCCGCTTCGGCCTTGTCGAGGTGCTCGCCCGCCAGTTCGGCCACCTGCCCCAGTGCAGCGAACAGGCCTTCGCTCTCGTGGCCAGCGAGGATTTCGCCGTCGGTGACGCCGTTGGCCGAAAAGATGTTCAAGGGCAGGAAGATGCGGCCGACCGAGGCGTTGAAGCCGAAGGCGCGCAAGTGGCCGACGGCCGCATGCGCAACACCCAGATGCCCCGCGGCATCGCCGGTTTCCACCTCTTCGCCGCCGTTCAGCACCATGGCAGCCAACTGGTAGAGCACCGACACCGTTTCGCCGGCATAACCCTCGAAACTGCGCAGGTCCGGCATCGGGTCCTGATAGAGGTCGAAGCGCCGCGCCGCGAGCAGCCGCAGCAGCGGGCCGGCCGGCAGCCGATAGGCGGCAATGGCGTCGAGCAGCGCCGCAGCGAGCGGGTTCTGCCGGACGTTCCCGTGCCCCTCGCCCTTGATCGCATCGCCCCACCATTGCAGGCGGATTTCGCCGGCAGCGGGTTCGCGGGCCCGATCGCGGATCGAGGCGACATCGGCGGAGAAGGCGTAGATGGACTGAATGGCCGCTCGCTCGGCTGGCTTCAGCAGCAGGGTGGCGAAGTAGCGGTCTCTGTCGGCCTCGCGCAGGAAGTTGGCAGCATAGCCGCCTGGCTCGGTCATCGCACCGCGTCCACGGCGATCAGCGCTGCACCGACCGCGCGCCGCTCACCGAGGAGGATGTTGTAGGTGCGGACCGCCCCGCCGGTGGCGATCGCCTCGACGATGATCTTGTGCTCGCGCAACGCTTCGCGGATCGACCGATCGAGGCCGGCAATGTCCTTGCCGAGCCCGATCAGCAGTACATCGAGGTCGGCTGCGGCGGCGAACACCGGCCCGAGGCTTTCGAGCGTGATGTCGGCCGGGCTCGCGACCTCCCACTTGTGCATGCCGGTTGGCAGGCAGAGCAGCGAGCCCTTGTGCGACATCTCGGCGAAGCGAAAACCGCCACCGCCATAGGCGTCGATCTGCGCCTGGTACGGGTAGTACCCCTGCCCCGGCTCTGCCATCGGTTCAGACGACGGCGCCGTCGGCGCGCTTGGTCGCCTTGGCCTTCTCGGCCTCCGTCAGCTCCGCCTTGGCGCGGAGGTTGAAGAAGATCAGGATTGGGCCACCGACCAGCACGGACGAATACATGCCGAAGATCGAGCCGAAGGTCATGGCGATGGTGAAGCCACGGATGGATTCGCCGCCGAAGAACACCAGCGGGAACAGCGCCAGCAGCACAGTGAACTGCGTCAGCGAGGTGCGAACGATGGTCTGGTTGATCGAGAGGTTGATGATCTCTCGCAGCTCCATCTTCTTGTATTTTCGCAAGTTTTCTCGCACGCGGTCGGAGATCACCACCGTTTCGTTCAGCGACAGGCCGACCAGGGTCAGCACCGCCGCAATCGAGCTGAGGTTGAACTCCAGTCCGGTCAGCGAGAACAATCCCACGGTCATGATCACGTCGTGCGCCGTGGTGACGATGGCCGCCACGCCGAACTGCCACTCGAAGCGGAACCACACATAGATCAGGATCGCCACGAGCGAGACGAGCACCGCGATGGTGCCGTTGAACGCGAGCTCGCCCGACACGGTGCCGGACACAGCCTCGGTACGCCGCAGCTCGTAGTTGTCCACTGCCAGCGTTTCGACAACCCTGCTGACGGCCTCGCGCTGCTCGGCGTCGCCGCCCGGCTGCAGCTGGATGCGGACCAGCAGGTCCTGCTCTGAACCGAAGCTCTGCACCTGCACCTCGCCGAGGCCCAGCGGCGCCAGGTCTTCTCGGACCTTGGCCGGATCGGCCACACCCTCGCCGGTGTGCTGAATCTCGATGGCCGAGCCACCGATAAAGTCGATGCCGAGGTTGAAGCCCTTGGTGAAGGCGAGACCGATGGCGCCAACGGTCAGCAGGATCGAGACGACGATCGCGACGCGCGAGATGCGCATGAAGTCGATCTTGGTGCCGTCCGGAATGAAGCGGAAGTGCTGGATCTTCAGCGTCTTCGGCCGCTTCCAGCGATACCACAGCGAGATGAACAGGCGGGTCACGGTGTAGGCGGTGAACAGCGAGGTGATGATGCCGAACGCCAGCGTCACCGCAAAGCCCTGGATCGGGCCAGAGCCGAGGAAGTACAGCACGATCGCCGCAATGAGCTGCGTCAGGTGCGAGTCGATGATGGTGCCCCAGGCGCGGTGGAAACCCGCGTCGAGGGATGCGAGGATCGACTTGCCGCTCCGTTGCTCCTCACGCATGCGCTCGTAGATCAGCACGTTGGCGTCCACCGCCACGCCGATGGTGAGCACGATGCCGGCGATGCCGGGCAGCGTCAGCGTGGCGCCGAGAGCCGACAGCGAGCCGAGAATGAGGATGACGTTGAGGACGAGCGCCACATTGGCGAAGACGCCGAACATGCCATAGGCGATGACCATGAAGACGATCACCAGCACGGCGGCAATCGCACCGGCGGTGATGCCGGCGCGGATGGAATCGGCGCCGAGGCTCGGCCCCACCGAGCGCTGCTCGACCACGTCGAGGCTGGCCGGCAGCGCACCGGCTTTCAGCTGAACCGCGAGGTCGGCCGCGGTCTGCGAGTTGAAGCTGCCCGAGATCTGGCCCGACCCGCCGGTGATCGGCTGGTTGATGACCGGTGCCGTGATCACCTGGTCGTCGAGCACGATGGCGAAGCGCTTGCCGACATTGGCAGAGGTAATCTGGCCGAAGGTGATGGCGCCCGAAGTATTGAACTGGAAGCTCACCACGGCCTGGCCGTTCTGCTGGTCGAAGCCCGACGAGGCGTTGGTGAGCGACTCACCGCCGAGCTCGACGTTTTCGTTCAGCAGTTCTGAACCGCCATCCTTGGACGGCAGGATCATGTAGCCGGAGGGAATACCCTGCACTTCCGCCTGCGCTGCCGACATCGTCGGATGCACCAGATGGAAGGTCATGCGAGCCGTCTGCGAGACGAGGTTGATCAGGCGCTCGGTGTCACCGAAGCCCGGAACCTGCAGCAGCACGCGATTGTCGCCCTGCCGCTGGATGGTCGGCTCGGTGGTGCCCACGGCGTCGACGCGGTTGCGGATCACTTCCATCGACTGCGCCACGAGCGCGGCCATGCGGGCTTTCACGCCCTCCTCGGTGAGCCCTACGACGATCTTGCCGTCGGCCGCTTCGGAGAAAGCCAGTTCCTGCGCCCCGACCGAGCCGAAGGTGCTGGAAATCGTGTTTTGCAGGGCCTGCAGCGCTGTCTGCGCCGCCGCCTTCTGCGTGGGATCGGTCAGCTCGACGCTCAGAGCGTTAGCCGACACCGTGATCAGGTTGCCGATGCCCGCGTTGGTCAGCGTCGTGCGCACGTCGCGCCGCAACGTCTTCACCCGCTCGCTGACGATCGACTCCTCGTTCACCTGCAGCAGCAGGTGCGAGCCGCCCTGCAGGTCGAGGCCAAGCACCACAGTCTGCTTCGGCAGGAAGCCGGGCCAACCCGCCAGCACATCCTTGGGCAGGAAACTGGGGATGGTGAACAGGATGCCGAGCACCGAAACGATGACGATGATGGCTGTGCGAAGCGGCGAGAACTGCATGGCTTGGCTTTACGTCCTTGCGGCCAGAATGGCCGACGGCGCCGTGCCGGCGCCGCGAATAGGGTCAGATAGCTCAACGGCCGGCTGTTTGCAGCCGGCCGTCGTCAGAATTGTGGCGCTCACGCGGCCTTGTTGTCATTCACCGGGGTCGACTTGGACCGCACGTCGGTGACACCCGAACGGGCGATCCGGACGCGGGTGCCCTGGGCGATCTCGACTTCGAGGTCTTCGCCGGTCACAGCCTTGGTCACCTTGCCGACGATACCGCCGGTGGTGACGATGGTGTCGCCGCGGGCGATGGCGCCGAGCATGGCCTGGTGGGCCTTCATGCGCTTCTGCTGCGGGCGAAAGATCAGGAGCCAGAAGATCACCACCAGCAGCAGGATCGGCGCGAACTGCAGCAGCAGATCGGTGGCGCCCATGCCGCCAGCCGGAACGGCGCCTTCGGCCTGTGCGAATGCGGAGGTGATGAACATAGATGGAAGCTCCTTGCTTCGTGGCTGCGGCGTCGGAAGCCGTCGATTGAGCCCATATAGGGCGGGTTTCCGGGGTTGGGCAGTCCCATCCGGCGAAATCGCGCGGAATATAGTGGCGGGACGTAGGATTGCAAAGCCTTTCCCGCTGCGGCAGAACAAGCGCCCGAACGAGGTTTCAAGCCCTTGATGACAGAAGAACAATCGGCCGCCATCGCGGCTGCACTCGCCCGTATTGCCGACTCGCTGGAGGCGCTCTCGCCTGCCCGCAGGCCAGCCGGGCCGGCGCTGGGTGAGGCCGACGCCTATCACTGGGACGCGGCCGAGAGCTACCTGATGCCGGTGCGCAAGGTGTCGCGAGTGCCGCTGGAGCTGCTGCGCGGCATTGACGACGTCCGCGACATACTGCTCGACAACACGCTTCAGTTCGCCCGTGGCTTCGCCGCCAACAACGCCCTGCTCTGGGGCGCCAAAGGCATGGGCAAGAGCTCGGTGGTGAAGGCAGTGCACGCCCACATCAACGGGCTCGGCGAGGCAGGACTGAAGCGGCTGATCCTGATCGAGATCGCCCGCGAGGACATCGAGGCGCTGCCCAAGCTCATGCGGCTCATCGCCAGCGAGGACGCCCGCTTCATCGTCTTCTGCGACGACCTGAGCTTCGACAAGGACGAGACCAGCTACAAGTCGCTGAAGACCATCCTGGATGGCGGCCTTGAAGGCCGGCCGGAGAACGTGCTGTTCTATGCCACCTCCAATCGCCGACACCTGATGGCGCGCGACATGGTGGAGAACGAGCGCGCCACGGCGATCTCGCCGGGCGAAGCCATCGACGAGAAGGTGTCACTGTCGGATCGCTTCGGGCTCTGGCTCGGCTTCCACAACTGCGACCAGCCGACATTCCTGTCGATGATCCGCGGCTACTGCGACCAGTACGGTCTCGATATCGACGACGAGACGCTGCGTGCCCGTGCCATCGAGTGGTCTATGACCCGCGGCGCGCGCTCCGGCCGCGTCGCCATCCAGTTCGTGCGTGCCCTCGCGGGGGAGCAGGGCAAGGCCATCTAGGATTTTCGTCTCTCTGGGAGGAGAACACACATGAAATCGCACCAGCTTCGCTGGTCGCATGGCGAGGCGACGATAGTTGCCACCGCCTGCACCGTCACCAATCTGACTTTCAACCTGCCGAACGGTCCGTTCAAGCCGTTTGCGCGGGCGCCGTGGGTGGGCACGATCGACGATCCGGCGGTCACCGGGCACCTGCGCGTCCTGTCGGGTGATTTCGTCGGCCTGCCCTTCGGCACGGGCGGCCGGACAGCGCCGAACCTGCCCGAGTGGTCGAGCCTGATGACCCAGCCGGCCAACGGCACCATCCACGGCCCGTCCGCACACGAGGACTGGACGCTAGTCTCAGGCGACGACAAATCGGTGACCTGGGCGCTGGACTACGAGGCCCACTCGGTGGTCCGCCGACTGGAACGCACCATCACGGCCCGCGACGGCGCCCCTGCCCTCGATTTCACGCTGAAGGTCTTTGCCCGCCACAAGGCGACGATCTCCTGCGGCCTGCATCCGAACTTCCGCCTGCCGGAGACTCCCGGCCGGCTCGAACTCGATGTCGGTTTTGCCTTCGGCCTCACCCATCCGGGCCGCACCGCCTCGCCGGACACCCATGAGTTCGCCAGCCTTGCCGCCGTGCCCAAGGACGGCGGGCACGTCGACTTCTCGCATCTGCCGCTGGCGCCGCGCACGGACTACAATGTGCAGCTCTGCGGCGTCACGACGCCGCTGACCGGCAAGTACCTGGACGAGGGCGTTGGCTTCGAGCTCGACTGGGACCGCACCCTGCTGCCCACGCTGATGTTCTGGCACACCGATGGCGGCATCGGCGGCGAGCCATGGAACGGTTCGTTCCGCGCTTTGGGCTGCGAGCCGCTTGCCGCCGCCTTCGACTTCCACACAGACGTGTCGACCGGACCCAACCCGATCAACCGGCGCGGCGTGCAGACGTGGATCGACATCGATCCGGCGAAGCCGGTCGAGATCAGGCACTCGGTGCGTGGGTTCAACACCTGACCAAACAAAAAGGCCCCGGCAGAACCGGGGCCCTTTTTCAAATCTGTGGTGGCGATCAACTGGCCAGCAGCGGGATCGGGTCGACCGGGGTAGCGCCCTTGCGGAGCTCGAAGTGCAGCTGGGGCTTGCTCACCGAGCCGGTCATGCCGGCGGTGCCGATATTGTCGCCCCGGTTGACGACGGTGCCCTTGGCCACGTTCATCTGCTGCAGGTGGGCATAGGCCGACACGTAGCCATTCGGGTGGCGGATCAGGATGAGGTTGCCATAACCCTCGACGCCCGAACCGGCATAGATGACCTGGCCATTCTCGGCGGCCCGTACCGCGGCACCCTCGGGCGCCTCGATATTGATGCCGGTGCCCTTGGAATTGGCGAAATCGGTGATGACGCGACCAGAAATCGGCCACCGGAACTTGTCGGCACCCGAAAGCACCGGATCGGTCTTGGGCTGCTCGAGCGGCTTGGCCGGCTCAACCTTGGCTACTTCCACCGGCTTTGCGGCTGTCTTGGCTTCAAGCGGCTTGGCCGGAGTGATGGCAGCAGGATCGACCGCTGCGACTTTCTCGACCGGGACTTCGGCGGGCTTGTTGCCCTTCGGCCCGAGCGCCGCCAACTGGCTCGCCTTGCCCGGGATCACCAGCTTCTGGCCGACGAAGATCTTGTCGGGGGACGAGAAGCCATTGGCCTGGATGATGGCCTGCGCCGTCACGTTGTAGCGCCGCGCCACGGTGTAGAGGCTTTCGCCGCTTTCCACCTGGTGCACGTAGGCGTCGGAGGGGATCGAAACGAGCGTCGGATTGCTGGCCGGGATGTCTGCTACCCTGGGGGTCGCCGGCACCGGGCTCAGGGGCTGGACAGCGGGCATCATCTGGTTGCTTCCATTATCTGAGTTGAGCGTAGGCAAGTCTTCAGACGTAATTGTACCCAGCTGCTGGGTGCCAGCCGGCAAGGGAGCCATGGCCATGGCACTCGAACCGCCGCCGATATCGTTGGGTGGAATGAAGGGTCCAGCCGCCACCTGTGTGGGGGCGACCAGCGTCTTGGGCATCGGCTGGGTGCCCTGGAAATCGGAGGACGCGTTGACCGACCCGGTCGCCGTCCTGTCGAACCCCAATCCACTCAGCGAACTGCATCCCGCCAGCGCCGAGGCGCTGACGAACATGCCTGCAATCGCTGTGATTCTAAGCGCTTTACCGGTAAGGCCGTTACTCATCAGTCCACTCGTACGCAGGTACTCAATGGAGGTGAGGTTAGGCGGTTAAGGTAAAAACTGACTTAAATGTCGAGCACCCGCTCAGAGAATTTGCGAGTCGGATTCAGGGGTTGGTAGGGTTAAGAAGATCGGGCAGTTCAGAGCGTCTTGCCGACCCTCCACAAACGGTGCCTCGCGCTCAGAGCGCGATGGCACCGTTCAATTCATCCACCACCCCATAATCCGTCGATTGCAGCATCAGCGGCGTGATGGTGATCGCGGAACTGTGCATCAGGGTATGGAAGTCGCTGTCGGGATCGAGCGGCTTGGGGGTCTCGGGGATGGCGATGAAGAATTTCCCGGCATTGTCGGAGGGGTAATACGCCATCGGCGAGCGGGAGAAGCGCTGCGACGGCACCACCTTCACGCCGGCGATTTCCGCCTGCCACGGAATGTTGACGTTGAAATACACCTGCCCGCGCGCCGTGACCTTGTCCCACAGCGACCGCACGATACCCGCGACGTGCTTCCGCGAATTGGACCAGTCGATGTGCTCGCCCTTCTCGTAGTTCACCGCCTGCGAGATGCCGATGCCGAGGGCGCCGTGCATCGCCCCTTCGCGGGCCCCCGCGGCCGTGCCCGAGCAGTTGATGATGTCGCCGAGATTCTGGCCGTTGTTGACGCCAGAGAGCACCAGTTCGGGCCGGAGATCCTTGCAGATGTGGGTAAAGCCGGCGACGACGCAATCGGCAGGTGAGCCACCGACAATGGCAAATACCTTGTCGGCGCGCTGGTCGAGCCCCAGTTCGCGCCCGAAGGTGAAGCGGTGGCCGGCACCGGACTGATTGCCGTCCGGCGCAACCACCCAGACGTCGTCGGACAGCTCGGCCGCAACGGCACGCAGCACGTCCATGCCCGGTGCATCGACACCGTCATCATTGGTCAGGAGGATTCTCACGCGAGCCTCTTAGTCAAGATTTTGCACCAATCGTCTTGAGGCCCTTCATATAGGGCTGCAGCACGTCGGGGATCGCCACCGATCCATCCTCCTGCTGGTAGTTTTCCATCACCGCAATCAGCGCCCGGCCGACGGCGACGCCCGAACCGTTGAGGGTGTGGACGTGCCGCACCTTGCCGTCGGTATCGCGGAAACGCGCATCCATGCGGCGGGCCTGGAAGTCGCCGCACACCGACACCGACGAAATCTCGCGGTAGGTATCCTGCCCGGGGAGCCAGGCTTCGAGGTCGTAGGTCTTCTGCGCCCCAAAGCCCATGTCGCCGGTCGATAGCGTCATCACGCGATAGTGGATGCCGAGCCGCTTCAGCACGTCCTCGGCGTCCGACACCATCTTCTCGTGCTCGTCGCCCGATTTCTCCGGCGCCGTGATCGCCACCATCTCGACCTTGTTGAACTGATGCTGCCGCAACATGCCACGCGTGTCGCGACCAGCCGAGCCAGCCTCCGAGCGGAAGCACGGGGTGAGCGCGGTAAGGCGCATCGGCAGCTGGTCGGCCGATAGGATAGACTCGCGCACCATGTTGGTCAGCGGCACTTCGGCCGTCGGGATCAGGGCCAGTCGGCCGTCACCGTGCGGCACAAAGAACAGGTCTTCTTCGAACTTCGGCAGCTGGTTGGTGCCGTAGAGCGCGTCGTCGCGCACCAGCAGCGGAGGCAGCACTTCGGTGTAGCCGTGCTCGTCGACATGCAGGTCGAGCATGAACTGGCCGATGGCGCGCTCGAGCCGGGCGAGCTGCGACTTCAGCACCACGAAGCGGCTGCCCGACAGCTTGGCCGCTACCTCGAAATCCATCATGCCGAGCGCTTCGCCGGTCTCGAAATGCTCCTTGGGGGCAAACGAGAAGCTCGGCTTGGGCGGCCGCAGCTTCGCCGCGGTCTCGGGCGAGCCGTTGGGCCCGAAATACTCGACGTTGTCGCTCTCGTCGTCGCCGACAGGCACTTCGTCGAGCGGCAGGTTGGGGATGATGCTCAGCGCGTTGCGCAGCTTGTCCTCAGCGTCCTTGCGGGCCGCCTCGCCGTTCTGCACCACGTCCTTGAGGTGCGCGACCTCCTCCATCAGCGCCTGGGCCTTGGCCTCATCCTTCTGCGCCTTGGCCTGGCCGATCTGCTTGGACAAGGTGTTGCGCTTCGCCTGCGCCTCCTCGACCGAGGCGATCACCATGCGACGCTGGTCGTCCAGCGCGATCAGTTCGGCGGAGCGGAACGGCACGCTCTTGCGCCCGCTGAGCGCCCGGTCGAAAGCTTCGGGGTTGGCCTTGATCCAGTTGATGTCGAGCATGGGAGAGCCTGCCGGAAAAGAGGCGTTCTGCTTTAAAGGAACGCGGTCTGGTTGCAACCCCTCCGCAGCGCGAACGGCTTCCCTTCGCCCGCCCCCTCCTCTATGTTCCGCCCGAATTCAACTCCCCGGAATCCCGATCATGGCGCATGAGAGCACCCCGCATTTCCACAACACCGAGGGGCTTGCCAGGATAGAGGTGGGCTCCAAGGAGTTCATGTGCGTCGGCGCCCTGCCCCCGTTCGATCATCCGCACATCTATATCGACATGGGCAAGGACAACGAGGTCGTCTGCTCCTATTGCTCGACCCTCTATGTCTATAACCCGCAGCTGGCGGCCGGCACCTCCGAGCCGCTCTCGGCCATCTACCACTCCGAACCCGCCTGATCCGGCATGTCCGGCAACGGACGCACCGTCTACATCGCCGGCGCCGGTATCGCCGGACTGACGCTCGCGCTGGCGCTGGCCAAGTTCGGCGCGACCGTGGTAGTGCTCGAACGGAACACCCACATCCAGGAAGTCGGCGCCGGGCTGCAGATCAGCCCGAATGCCCGCCATGTGCTCGACCGACTCGGAGTCGATCGCGCGCTGCACGCCGTCGCCTTCGAGCCGAGGGGCATCGATGTCTATCCCTTCGGCGCCCGCTCGCCGCTGGTGACGCTGGACCTGGGAGGCGTGATGCTCGACCGGTTCGGCACGCCATATGCCGTGATGCACCGGGCCGACCTCGCCGAACTGCTGCACAAGGCCTGCAAGCGCTTCGCCAATATCGACATCCTGTTCGGCGTCCGCGCCTATGACGTCGTGAGCCACGCCCGCGGCGTCTCGGTGACGGTCGACGAGGCTGACGGCAAGTCGCGCTCGGCCCGCGCCTTCGCCTTCATCGGCGCCGACGGCGTCCGCTCGCGCACCCGCACCGACATGCTGATGGGGCCGCAGTCCGTCTACACCGGCCGTGTCGCCTGGCGGATCACACTGGGCCAGTCCGACCTGAGCGGCATCGTGGCGCAGGACAGGACGAGCCTGCTCTGGGGTCCCGGCTTCCACGCCGTCACCTACCCGTTGCCGCACCGCAAGCAGATGAACGTCGCCCTGTTCATGAAGGCGCGCGAGGCCGACGTGCTGGGCGAAAACCCGCCCCGCGCGCCAAAGCTCCCATGGTCCCTCGGCGGCAACCGCCGCTTCGACGATATCGTCGCGGCCGCCGGTGACGATTGGGGCTACTGGCCCCTGTTCACCGTCGATACCGACAAGTGGGCCGAAGGCGGCATTGGCCTGATCGGTGACGCTGCCCACGCCATGGTGCCGTTCCAGGCGCAGGGCGCCGCCATGGCCATCGAGGATGCGGCCGTGCTCGCGCCCCTGCTGATGACCGACGTCGACGCGGAGACGGCACTGCGCCGCTACCAGGCCATCCGCCAGCCGCGGGTGCAGCAGGTGCAGAAGCTCAGCCAGTCGAACGGCACCGCCTTCCACCTCGAATGGCCGTTCAGCCTCGCCCGCGACGCCGTGGTGAAAGCTCAGGGACCGCTCGGCCACCTGAAGCGGCTGGCCTGGCTCTACGGCTATGATCCGTCACCCGATCCCGCCAGCATTCCCTCGGCACCGCAAAGAGAAGTGCGCGACGCAACCTAGCGACGGCGTGGCGACTTGCGTCGGTACACCGCAGCGTGTCATCTGCCGCCCGATCGCAAAGGTTCAAGCGCCCGCCGATGAAGTCCGTCTCGCCAACTTCCAAGCTCACCCTAGCCTGCATCCTCGTCACCATCTTTCTCGACATGCTCGGCTACGGCATCGTGCTGCCGGTGATGGAGCCGCTGATCAGGGAGTTGACCGGCGGTACCACTGCGGGGGCCGCCGTGCTGGGCGGTTACCTGGTGTTTTCCTATTCGCTGATGCAGTTCTTGTTCGGGCCGGCGCTGGGCAACCTGTCGGACCGTTTCGGCCGGCGCCCGATCATCCTGATCGCGCTTACGGGCCTCACCATCAACTATACGATCATGGGGTTCTCGCCCAACGTCCTCTGGCTGTTCGTCGGCCAAACCATTGCCGGCATCTCGGGTGCCTCGGTCGCTACCGCCACCGCCTATATCGCTGACATCACCCCCAAGGAGCAGCGGGCCCAGCGCTTCGGACTTATCGGAGCGGCAATTGGGCTGGGCTTTATCGCGGGACCGGTAGTGGGCGGCCTGCTCGGCTCGCTGGGGCCGCGTTTTCCGTTCTACGCCGCTGCCCTGCTTGCCGCGACCGCGCTGGCCTTCGGTTTCTTCGTGCTCCCCGAAAGTCTCCGCAAGGACCTGCGCCGGCCATTTCGCCTCAAACGTGCCAACCCCTTCGGCGCCCTCTGGGCACTGAGCCGCAATCCGGTGGTGCTATGGCTGCTGGCGGCACTTTTTCTGTTCACCCTCGCCGCGCAGGCCTTCCCCACCGCCTGGCCGTTCTTCACCATCGAGGTGCTGAAGTTTTCCTCGGCGCAGATCGGTTTTGCGCTGGGTGCCTTTGGCCTCGGCTTTGCCCTCAGCCAGGCGGTGTTCATAGCGCCAAGCATCAAGAAATTCGGTGAAGCAGCGACAGTGCTGATCGGCATGGCGTTCGCCGTAGTCGCCTTCACCGGCACGGCCTTCATCCACTCCGAACTCCCGCTCTATATCTTCCTGATCGTTGGCTCGATGGCCGGCCTTGCCGGTCCCGCCATCAACTCGCTGATGTCGCACCAGGTCCCCGACGATGCGCAGGGCGAGCTGCAGGGCGCCATCAATGCCACCAACTCGCTCGCGGCCATCCTCGGCCCGCTGATGGCAACCCAGCTGTTCAACCACTTTAGCAAGGGACAGGAAGGTAGCCCCAACTACTTCCCCGGCGCGCCGTTCATCGGTTCAGCCGTCATGGTGCTGATCGCCGCCGGCGTGTTCACCTATGCGGTATGGCGCTTCGACCTTATGCACCGGCCGCGGGTGTCGAAAAAGGAACACCAGCACGAGCTGGGACAACCCGGCCAGCAGCAGATGGCGCCGCAGGACGAGAACGGCAACGGCAAGTAGGCGGCTAGAGCGCGCGGATTCGCTTCAGCCCACGCGGCGAGATCGCTTCCAGCGCATCGACCGCGAACCACCCTGCCGCGCTGACTTCATCTTTCTGCGCGACCAGCGGCAGCGCCGGATCAGCGACGAAAAGGTACTGCAGGTCGTGGTGGTAGTGCGGCGCTTCGTTGCGGGACGGCTTGCCCGGAACCTCGTGGCTGTCGATCACCAATGGCAGGTCACCGCCGCCGTGCCAGCGATGCAGTTCCAGCCCGACAACCGCAGTCTCCTCAACCGCCTCACGGGCGGCTGATGCGGCGAACGACGCTGCGGGCTCGTAGTGTCCGCCCGGCTGCAGCCAGCGCCCGATGGTGCGATGGTCGATCAGCAGCACCTGCTTTGCATCGGGCGAGATCACGAAGGCGCTGGTCGTGACGTGCCCTGGCATGGTGCGACGGTCATCGAGGGCGTGCCGCTCCGCCATCTGCCAGCGCAACAGGGCGAGCCGCTCGTCGGGCTCGCCCACTTCGGCAAGGTAACGGTCGATCAGCGGGCCGAGCGTTCCAGGAAAGTCGACGATCAACGGGCTTACTTCCCCAGCGTCGAGGGCCACGTCCCGTGCTGCTCGCCCTCGCGGTCCATCAGCTCGAAGCCATGGGCGCCGAAGAAGTCGCGCTGGCCCTGCGTCAGGTTGGTGGTGCCGCGCGCCTGCTTGTAGCTGTCGAAATAGGCCAGCGAGGCCGACAGGCAGATCAGCGGGAACTCGCCGAGCGCGGCCGCGGCAACGACCCTGCGCAGCGACTTGTTGGCGCTCTTCATGATGTCGACGAAGTCCGGCACCATCAGCAGGTTGACCGCATCGCCCTTGGCGTAGGCCGCCGACATCTGGTCAAGGAAACGCGAGCGGATGATGCAGCCAGCGCGCCAGATCTTGGCGATGGTCGCGAGCGGCAGGTTCCAGCCGAACTCGGCCGAGGCCTTGGTCAGCACGGCAAAACCCTGCGCGTAGGAAACGATCTTGCCGGCCAGCAGCGCCTGCTCGAGATCGGCCAGCGAAATGTCGGCCTTGCCGGTCGCCGGCTTGCCGTAGACGGCTTCCGCCGCAACCCGCTCGTCCTTGCGCGACGAGATGGAACGGGCGGCCACCGCCCCCTCGATCGCTGTCGCTGGCACGGCCAGCTGCTGTGCGGCCATCGCCGTCCAGGTGCCGGTACCCTTCTGGCCTGCCTTGTCGAGGATCAGGCTGACCAGCGGCTGGCCGGTCTTCGGCTCCACAGCTTCGAGCACATGGCCGGTGATTTCGATGAGGTAGGAGTTGAGCTGGCCCTTGTCCCAATCCTTGAACACCTTGGCGGCAGCGGCCGGGTCCATGCCGAGGCCGTCGCGCATGACGCCGTACACTTCGGCGATCATCTGCATGTCGCCATATTCGATGCCGTTGTGGATCATCTTGACGAAGTGGCCGGCGCCGCCTTCGCCGAGATAGGCGCAGCACGGCTCGCCGTTGAACTTGGCCGAGATCGCCTCAAGGATCGGCTGGGCGTTCTTCCATTCCTGCTCGGGACCGCCGACCATGATAGAGGGACCATGCCGCGCGCCCTCTTCGCCACCGGACACCCCGATGCCGAGGAAGCCGATGCCCTTGTCGCGCAGGTACTCGAAGCGGCGCTGGCTGTCAGTGTAGAGCGAATTACCGCATTCGAGGATGGCGTCGCCCTTTTCGAGGTGCGGCAGCAGCTGCTCGATCATCTCGTCGACCGGCGTGCCGGCTTTCACCATGATGATGATGGAGCGCGGACGCTTCACCGACTGGATGAACTGCAGCAGGTCGGCCTCAGGCACCACCTTCTCGACAAGTCCCTGCGCCTTGGCCATGCCGACGAAGTCGTCGATCTTCGACGCCGTTCGGTTGTGCACCGCGATGGTGTAGCCCTTTTCGGCGATATTCAGCGCCAGGTTGGAGCCCATTACCGCGAGCCCGATCAGGCCGATGTCGGCAGACGCCATCATATTCTCCGTCGATAGGTATTGATTGTCCTTGCGCGGCTTTTTGGCACGGGCCACCCTCTAACACCACCCCTCCGGCTCCCTACCAAGTGGGCATTGCAAGCGCATTCCGCACTTACCATGCATGGCCGCATCAACTAGTGTTGCCAGCTTGAATGGCGAGTTGTGCCCTGGGAGGGGATCAGGCTTGGAATCGAATACGATGTTTTCGCTCGCCGGCAGGCGGGCGCTGGTGACCGGATCGAGCCGCGGGATCGGCTTCGGCATTGCCGATGCGCTGGGCGCCGCGGGCGCCGAACTGCTGATCAATGGCCGTGACCAGGTAGCGCTCGGCGCCGCCGCCGCAAAGCTCGCCGAAAAGGGCTACTCGGTGAAGGCCCTTGCGTTCGACGTCACCTCGGAAGACAGCGTCGAGGATGCCATCGCTCATGCCGAAACCGAGATCGGCCCGATCGACATCCTCGTCAACAATGCCGGCATGCAGCACCGCGCGCCGCTCGAAACCTGGCCGCTCGAAAAGTTCGAGCAGGTGATGTCCACCAACGTCACCTCGGCCTTCCTTGTCAGCCGTGCCGTCGTCAAGGGCATGATCGAGCGCAAGCGCGGCCGCATCATCAACATCTGCTCCGTGCTCTCCACATTCGCCCGCGCCTCGGTAGCGCCCTACTCCGCCTCCAAGGCGGCAATCGCCAACCTGACGCGCGGCATGGCTGTCGATTGGGCAAAGTACAACATCAACGTCAACGGCATCGCACCCGGCTACATCGCTACCGAGCTGAACGAGGCACTGCTCAAGAACGACGAGTTCAACGCCTGGATCGAGAAGCGCACCCCGATGGGCCGCTGGGGCAAACCCGAGGAACTGGGCGGCGCCGCCGTCTTTCTGTCTTCAGACGCAGCAACTTTCGTGAACGGACACATCCTCTATGTCGACGGCGCCTTCACAGCCACCGTTTGAGGGTGCGCGCATCATCATTGCGATGGGCGTCTCCTCCTCAGGCAAATCCGCCAGCGGCGCTGCTATTGCGCGCCGCCTCCACGCTCCCTTCCTCGACGGCGACGGCTACCACCCGCCCGCCAACAAGGAGAAGATGCGCTCCGGCATCCCCCTGCAGGATGAAGACCGCTGGCCCTGGCTCGAAACCCTGGCGGGCGCCCTGCACGAAGCCGCCGACCAGAAGGGCGTCGCCGTCGGCGCCTGCTCGGCCCTGAAACGCGCCTATCGCGACTTCCTCACCGAAAAGGCCGGCGAGCCGATCCTCTTCGTCTTCCTCGACGGGGACATCGAAGTCATCCGCAAGCGCATCGAAGCCCGCGCGCACGAGTTCATGAACCCCAAGCTGCTCGACAGCCAGTTCGCGACTCTGGAACGGCCGGACGAAGATGAGAACGTCCTGACAGTCGACGTGTCTGATACGGTCGAAGCGATCGCGACGAAAGTGGCCAACAAGCTGACCCACCTCAAGGTGTTCAAGCGCGGTCAGTGACGCGACTGATCCTGCGGCCGCCGCGGTCTCAAGCCCGCTCCCTTGGCAGCCACACAGACAAAAAGGCCGCCCGAAGGGCGGCCTCAAACTTGTCAGAACGCCACCGCTTAGTGGTGGTGCTCCTCCGGAACCTCGTCGTCGTCGGCCGCAATGATCTTGCTGAGCTCGGCGCGGGTCATCGGCTTTTCGGTCTGCTTTGCCTCGGCGGCGATGAAGTCGACCACCTTGTTCTCGAACACCGGGGCGCGCAGCGCGGCGAGGGCCTGCGGGTTCTTGCGGTAGTAGTCGTAGACCTGCTGTTCCTGGCCCTGGAAGCGGCGGACCTCGGCGATCAGCGCCTGCTGGTGCTCTTCCTCGGTCACTTCGATCTTGTTGGTGTTGCCGATCTCGGCGACCACCAGCCCGAGGCGCACGCGGCGCTCGGCGATCTTGTTGTACTGCTCGCGGGCGGCTTCCTCGGTGGTGCCTTCGTCTTCGAAGGAACGACCGTGGCTCTGCACCTCATGCTGCACGCGCTGCCAGATCGTGTTGAACTCGGCTTCCACCAGTTGCCCCGGCACGTCGAACTTGTGACCGTCGTCGAGCGCGTCGAGTATCTGGCGCTTCACCGCCTGGCGACCCATCGAATCGAGCGCGGCGCGCATCTGGTCCTTCACGGCGTCGCGGAGCGCCGCGACGTTCTCGAGGCCCAGCTGCTTGGCGAAATCGTCGTTGAGCTCACCGGTGTTCGGGCCGTCGACATGCAGGATCGAAGTCTCGAACTCGGCTTCCTTGCCGGCGAGGTTCTCCTGGGCATAGTCGGCGGGGAACGTGACCTTCACGGTCTTCGTCTCGCCCTTCTTCATCCCGACCAGCTGCTCTTCGAAGCCGGGGATGAACTCGCCCGAGCCCACCACGAGGTGAGCATGGTCGGACGTGCCGCCGGCGAAAGCCTCGCCGTCGATCGTGCCCTTGAAGCTGAGGCCCAGGCGGTCGCCGGTCTCGACGACGCCTTCGTCGCCCTTGTCGGTGTAGCCGGTCTGCTGCGCGAACACGCGCTTCACTTCGGCGTCGATCTCGTCCTCGGCGATCTCGACCACCGGCTTGTCGATGGCGATACCCTTGAAGTCCATCAGCGTAACCGGCGGCAGCACTTCATAGGTGACGTCGAAGCTGAGGTCCGATGCGCCGTCGAGCACCTTGTTGATGACCTCCTGATCTTCCGGCAGGTCGATCTGCGGCTGCGTCGCGGCGCGTTCCGAGCGCTCGTCCAGCGCCTTGGAGACGTTGGCGTTGATCGCATCGGACAGCACTTCGGACATCGCCGAACGGCCGTACATCTTCTTCATGTGCGCCATCGGCACCTTGCCGGGGCGGAAGCCCTTGATGTTGGCGGTGCCCTTGAGCTCCTCGAGCCGGGCATCGAGCCGCTGGCTCAGGTCCGCGGCCGGAATGACCATGGAGAGTTTGCGCTTGAGGCCCTCATTGAGGGTTTCCGTGACCTGCATTGGGTTTCCCGTTGTCTCAAAAATCTTGTCTGGCCGGGGATACCGTCAGAGTGGTGCGGGTGAGAGGGCTCGAACCTCCACGCCTTGCGGCGCTGGAACCTAAATCCAGTGCGTCTACCAGTTCCGCCACACCCGCAAGGCACCCCGCCGGCCGGGGGTCGCGTGCATATATGGCAAGAACACGGGAAGGTCAAAGGGAGATGGGCCCGTTGCCCGACCGCCGCGCCGACACAGACGGACCCGTCCGCAGGCGCAGTGCCCACGAACCGCGCAAGTTGGAAGTCCGGACTTGCCCGATCAGGCGGCATATTGCACATTATTTCATCAGCAGACTTTGACCGGTCGCCAGCCGACCACCAGATAGACGACGCTATCATATTGATTGTGTGTCGAATTCCGCCGTTCTGGTCCGCTGGCACGCGCCCTGCATACAACCCAGCGGCACTGACTGGTGCCAGAGTGGAGGCCTGAATGAAGAAGATCGAGGCTATCGTAAAGCCGTTCAAGCTCGACGAAGTGAAGGAAGCGCTGCAGGAAGTTGGTCTGCAGGGCATCACCGTCACCGAGGCCAAGGGGTTCGGCCGGCAGAAAGGCCATACCGAGCTCTATCGTGGTGCCGAATATGTCGTGGATTTCCTGCCCAAGGTGAAGGTCGAGGTTGTTTGCCCCGACGAGCTCGCCGAAAAAGCCATTGAGGCGATCCGCACCGCCGCGCAAACCGGCCGCATCGGCGACGGCAAGATTTTCGTCTACACCATCGAACAGGCCATCCGCATCCGCACCGGCGAATTCGGCGACGACGCGCTCTAGGGGCGACCTGACGCGTCACGCCAAGCCTACATCAACCCAGACTTTTGACAGGGGAACTGAATGACCACTGGAGCTGACATCCTCAAGCGCATCAAGGATGAGGATATCAAGTATGTCGACCTGCGCTTCACCGACATGCGCGGCAAGCTGCAGCACGTGACCTTCGATCAGACCATGGTCGACGAGGACCTGTTCGAGGAAGGCACGATGTTCGACGGCTCCTCGATCGCCGGCTGGAAGGCGATCAACGAGTCCGACATGGTGCTGCTGCCCGATCCGAATTCCGCCTATATGGACCCGTTCTTCGGCGCCTCCACACTCGCCATCAACTGCGACATTCTCGATCCGCTGACCTTCCAGCCCTACTCGCGCGACCCGCGCACCACGGCCAAGAAGGCCGAGGCCTACGTGCGGGAACTGGGGATCGGCGACTCGGTCTATTTCGGACCCGAGCCCGAGTTCTTCATCTTCGACGACGTCCGCTACTCGAACACCACGTACAAGGTGGGCTTCTCGGTCGACTCGACCGAACTGCCGACCAACAACGACACCGAGTACGAGTCGGGCAATAACGGCCACCACATCGCGCTGAAGAAAGGCTACTTCCCGGTTCCGCCGCTCGACACCGCCCAGGACATGCGCGGCGAGATGCTGGCGGCCATGGGCGCCATGGGCGTGCCGATCGAGAAGCACCACCACGAAGTTGCATCGGCCCAGCATGAGCTCGGCATCAAGTTCTGCCCGATCATCAAGGCAGCCGACTCGGTGCAGATCTACAAGTACGTGATCCAGCAGGTCGCCCAGGCCTACGGCAAGACGGCGACCTTCATGCCGAAGCCCGTCTATGGCGATAACGGTTCGGGCATGCACTGCCACCAGTCGATCTGGAAGGACGGCAAGCCGCTCTTTGCCGGTGACCAGTATGCCGGCCTGTCGATGGACGCGCTCTACTACATCGGCGGCATCATCAAGCATGCCAAGTCGGTCAACGCGTTCACCAACCCCACCACGAACTCCTACAAGCGCCTGGTCCCCGGCTTCGAGGCTCCCGTGCTGCTCGCCTACTCGGCGCGCAACCGCTCGGCTTCCTGCCGTATCCCGCACGGCACCTCGCCCAAGGCGAAGCGCGTGGAAGTCCGCTTCCCCGATCCGCTGGCGAACCCGTATCTGGGCTTTGCCGCCATGCTGATGGCCGGCCTCGACGGCATCAAGAACAAGATCCACCCGGGCGACCCGATGGACAAGGATCTGTACGAGCTGCCCAAGGAAGAGCTGAAGCTGATCCCGACCGTTTGCGGCTCGCTCCGCGAAGCGCTTGAGTCGCTCGACAAGGACCGCGAGTACCTGCTCGCCGGTGGCGTGTTCGACAACGACCAGATCGACAGCTATATCGAGCTGAAGATGACGGAAGTGATCAAGTACGAGCACACCCCGCACCCGGTCGAGTACGAAATGTACTACTCGGCCTAAGCGGCTGAACCATCGACGGAAATCTGGAAGGGCCCCTCGGGGCCCTTCTTCATTTCGTCGCCACCCAGATGACGTGCCGCGCCCCCCTGCCCCCGTGCGCCCGGGCTTTCAGTTCCTCGACCTTCATGCCCGATTGCTGCAGGCGTTTGGTGAAGTGCGGGTCGGGGGCGACGGACCAGACGGCCAGCATGCCGCCCGGCTTCAGGGCGGATTTGGCGCGGGAGATGCCGGCGTGGCTGTAGAGCGCATCGTTGCCGGGGCGCGACAAGCCCTCCGGCCCGTTGTCGACGTCGAGCAGGATGGCGTCGTATGTGTCGCGCGCCATGACCGCGCCAACGTCATCGACGACCAGCAATATTCGTGGATCATCGATGCCTGGGCCATGAACTTCTGCCAGTGGGCCGCGCGCCCATGCTCCGGCGATTTCCGGGACGAGTTCCGCGACGGTGATCTGCGCATCCGGACCGAAATCGGCGAGCGTGCGGCGCAGGGTGAACCCCATTCCCAGCCCGCCGATCAGCACCTTCACCTTCGGCCGCGCGCCGACTCGTTCGGCCGCTATCTTCGCCATCGCTTCCTCGGAGCCCGACTGCCGCGATGACATCAGGCCGATGGTGCCGGCGAAGATGGTGAACTCCTGTCCGCGCTGCATCAGGCGAAACTCGCCTCCGCCCGGAACCTTCGCCCGGCCAAGTTCTACCCAGGGGAGCATGCCGCCTCCGCTTCATCGTCGTTGCGGCAGCACTAGCGGTTTCAGGCGGCTTCGACCATCGCCATCAGCGCCGGGATCTCATCGGGGACGTTCTCGGTGAGTCGCGCTGCGGCAAGCACCGGCAGCCATGCGGATACGGCAGTGCGATCGATCGTCCCGGCCGCCAGGTAGGCAGTGAGGTAAGCGTCCGCGATCTCGCGCGACACCGCCTGCAGCAGCAGCCAGCTGCGGCAGACATCGGCAGCGGGCGGCCCTTGTGTGGCATCCAGCCAGTCGACGACCACCGCGCCATCGAGGGAGCCGAGGATGTTGTAGGGGTGGAAGTCACCGTGCAGCACCCGGTCGCCGGCGGGCAGCCGGCTGAGCTTGTCGCGGAGCCTGTACTTTACTGGATCGCTGAGGTCCGTCGCCGCGATCTTTCGCGCCAGCCGAACCTTGAGCGGCGCGAGCGCCTGCCCGGACGCGGCGTGGATACCCAGTTGCAGCCGCACCATAGCGGCGAAGTACGGACCGGCACCGGCGGGGTCGGCAAGCATCGGCTCGGCAAAGGGTCGACCTTCGACAGTGCTCATGACCACGCCCCAGCGTCCATCGACCTGCACCAGATCGAAGGCGCGTGGCGCAGCAATGCCGGCGGCTTCGACCGCGTCGAGGACTGCAAACTCGCGCCTGGCATCGGACTCCGGCTGACCGGCGCGGTAGAGCTTCAGCACCCTGCCCTCGCCGTACTCGAACACCTCGGCAACTTTTCCCTCGCCCACGAGCTTCCCATGTAGCAAAGACCTGCCCTCCCCCGAGCGAGCTTGAGGCGGCGCACGGTTTCGCGCAACCTCGCACCACACAGCAAGGGATTTCTCTCGTGAGCGTCGGACTACTTGGACTACTCGACGACGTTACCGCACTCGCCAAGGTGGCAGCCGCGTCGATCGACGACGTGGCCGGCCAGGCGGCCAAGGCGGGGCTCAAGGCGGCCGGCGCAGTGATCGACGACACGGCAGTGACGCCGAACTACGTCACCGGCTTCACGGCCGATCGCGAACTACCGATCGTCTGGCGAATCGCGGCAGGGTCGGTGCGCAACAAGCTGCTGATCCTGTTGCCCGCCGCGCTGGCGCTGAGCTTTGTTGCACCGTGGGCGATTACCCCGTTACTGGCGCTCGGCGGCGCCTATCTCTGCTTCGAGGGCGCCGAAAAGGTGTTCGAGGCGGTGTTTCCGCACCAGGCCCATGCCGAGGCGCACGACCTCGAACCTGCCGTCAGCGATCCGGCCATGCTCGAGACCGAGCGGATCAACGGCGCCATCCAGACCGACTTCATCCTCTCGGCCGAGATCATGACCATTGCGCTCGGGACACTGCCGGAGAGCCTGCCATTCTGGGAGAAGGCCGCGGTGCTGGCCGTCGTCGGCATCGGCATCACGCTGCTGGTCTATGGCGCGGTGGCGCTGATCGTGAAGGCTGACGACATTGGCCTCGCCATGGCGCGCAAGGCGAAAACCGGCGCCGGACGGGCCACCGGCCGCGGCATCCTCGTCGCCATGCCCTGGGTGATGCGTATCCTCAGCTTCGTCGGCACCGCCGCAATGATCTGGGTCGGCGGCGGCATCTTCATTCACGGCCTCGCCGAGTTCGGGCTGCCGCAGGTCGAGCACCTGATCGAGGCGGTGGCGCACCCGGCGGCCGAAGCGCTCGGC